>Ga0126377_10000287_pt1 | contig 29949 bp, 27 predicted proteins | sample PanSoiMetPlot_22_FD_92647 | JGI IMG/M metagenome (GOLD analysis project Ga0126377, IMG submission 92647) | Tropical forest soil microbial communities from Panama - MetaG Plot_22 | ecosystem: Environmental > Terrestrial > Soil > Tropical forest > Bulk soil | place: Panama | collected 2016-02-17 | reverse complement strand
CGGCGCGAGCGCGGCCGAGCCGGCCACGGAGCGGGCGGAGGACACCGCGGTCCCGGACCCCGCTCGCGTGCCCGCGGCGGCGCGCGGAGTCGGCGACCCCGCCACCCTGCCGACCCGCGACTGGCTCGCCGCGCAGGACCGCGCGCTGCTGCTACTGGAGGGCGGCGCCCAGCCGCCCGGCGGCTTCCGGACGCTCGCCCTCGCGGACCTGCCGGCCGATTCCGGCCCCGACCCCCGACAGCCCGACCAGCCGCGCGGCGACACCACCCCCAAGCTGGGGCAGGCCGTCCGCCGCGAGCAGTTCGGGCTCGAGGACCCCGACGCCGCGGACCCGGCGGCGGGCGGCCCCGTCCGGCTGCGCAGCGGCACGCGGGTGCACGACACCGGCAGGTGGGAGCGCGCCGACGGCGCCAGCGGCCTGGGCGCGTTCCGGCTGCACGACGACACCTGGATGTTCCCCGACGCCGCCTCGGACCGGATCGTCGGCCACATCCAGGAGCTCGGCAGGAACGAGCGCAGCTGGCCGGTCGTGTGGCGCGGGCTGCACTGGGAACGGCCCGACGGCACGACCGGCCGGGCGTACCTGCTGCCCGACGAGACGGTGCTGTTCACCGACGGCCGCTGGGAACGGCCCGACGGCGGCGCCGGTGAGGGCGCGGCCGTCCTCGAGGACAAGACGGTCGTGTTCCCCGACGGCAGGTTCGTGGACCCCTACGGGAACCCGTTCGAGGGCGCGCTGTGGCTGCCCGCCAGCGGCACGTGGGTGCTCCCCCTCGGCTACTGGGCGCGCGTCGCCGGTGGCAGCGGTTTCGGCGCGTTCCGGCTACCCAGCGACACGGTGGCGTTCAGGCGCGGCGACGCGTGGTGGTGGGAGCGGGCGGACGGCAGCAGCGGCGACGGCCTGCCCCCCGGCTCGGTGACGCTCCCGAGCGGGACGCTGGTGCTTCCCGGCGGGCTGTGGAGGGAGCCGGGCGGCAAGCTGGGCCAGGGCGCGACCATCCTGGCCAGCGGCACGGTGGTGTTCGACCGGAGCGGCAGGTGGGAGCGGCCCGACAGCAGCGCCGGCCCCAGGGCGGTCGTGCTCCACGACACGACCTGGGTGTTCTCCGACGGGCACTGGGAGGGCCCCCAGGGCAGCGGCGAGGGCGCGACCATCCGCGACGACGGCACCGTGGTGATCCCGAACAACCGGATCGAGTACGCCGACAAGACGGTCGCATGGGCCGACGGCAGGGTCGACCTCGGGGTGGTGCACCGCTTCGAGGACGGCAGCGAGCTGCTGGTCGACGACAGCCGCAGGTTCCCCGACGGCCGCAGGCGGCTCCTCGACGGCTCCATCGTGGACAAGGACGACAACTGGACGTTCCCCAACGGCGACATGCGTCTCGCCAACGGCTGGTACTGGCACGCGCGGGACCGGGTCTGGGAGTACCGGCCCGACCCGCCGTACGACCCGGAGCCGGCCGAGGACCGGCAGGGGTCGCTCGAGCCGCCCGCATCCGGGGACGGGACCCCGCTCGCCGTGGCGCCCGGCGAGCCGGCCGCGCAGTGGCCTTCGCCGCTCGCGGTCGGTGTCGCCGCGACCCCGCCCGCCGCCGAGGGGCGGGCCGCCGCGCCCTCACCGCCAGAGGACGTGGAGGGCTTGACGCCCGCCCGGCCGGGCACGCCCCCCCAGCCGTCCCCGCAGGAGCGGGAGCCGGCCGCCCCGGACCACGACGCGGGCGCCGCGGCCGGCTCCGGGGGGCCCGCCCGCGGCGTGGCCGACGAGGTCGCCGGCGGCGAGGTCGGCGAGGTCGGCATTGCGGGCGGTGGCGTCGCCGGCGGCGGGGGCGGCGTCGCCGGCGGCGGGGCCGGCACGAGCGCCGAGCGCGGGTCGGGCGGCGGCGAAGGGACCGATCCGGCCCCGTCCGGCCTGGACCTGGACGGCGCCCTCGTCGTCGGGTCCGGCGCGGGCGTGGCCGGGTTTGCATAGGGTGACGGCCCGCCGCGCTCCGGGGTGCGGTAGGTTCCCGGCGGGCCGGTCCGCGTTGCCCTGGCCCTGCCAGGGGCCTACACTTCGCGGCTGAAGGCCCTTTGTGCAAGCTTTCACAAGCCTCGCCCCCAGGCAGGGTGCGCCGGATGGACGGGAGCCGATGCAGTTGCCGACTGCCAACCGCCCCTCGGAAGGCCGGTCCGACGACTCGTTCGACGTCATCGTGGTCGGCGGCGGCCCGGGCGGCGCGGCCACCGCCTACCACCTGGCCACCGGCGGCGCGCGGGTGCTGCTGGTCGAGAAGGCCACCTACCCCCGCGACAAGGTCTGCGGCGACGGGCTCACCCCGCGGGCCGTGGCCGCGATCGACGCCATGGGCCTGCGCGACGCCCGCCGCGACTGGCCGCGCAACGTGGGCCTGCGGCTGCACGGGGCCGGGCACCACATCGAGCTGCTCTGGCCGGAGGTCACCGGGACGCCCTCGTACGGGCTCACCTGCCCGCGCGTGGACCTGGACCACCTGCTCGCGCGGCGGGCTGTCGAGGCGGGCGCGACCCTGTGGCAGTCCACCGACGTCGTGCGGCCGATCGTCGAGCACGGCCTGGTGGTGGGCGCCGAGCTGGCCCGCGACGGCGAGGACCCCTTCGACGTGCGCAGCGAGCTGCTGATCGCGGCCGACGGCGCGTCCTCCCGGATCGGCCAGGCGCTGGGCCACGCGCGCGACTCGCGCCGCCCGATCGGGGTCGCGATCCGCCAGTACTTCCGCACCGAGCTGGACGAGGAGCCGTGGCTGGACGCCTACCTCGAGCTGACCGCCGGCGAGGACCTGCTCCCGGGGTACGGCTGGGTGTTCCCCATGGGCGACGGGACCGTCAACGTCGGCGGCGGCCTGCTCAACACCTCCAGCCACTTCCAGCGCACCAACTACAAGGAGATGCTCAAGCGCTGGGCCCCGACCGCCGGCCGGACCTGGGGGTTCACGCTCGACGACGCGATCGGCAAGCCGCGCTCCCACCCGCTGCCGATGGGCGGCAACCGCCACCCGGCGCTCGCCCGCGGGGTCATGTTCGTCGGCGACGCGGCCGGGATGGTCAACCCGTTCAACGGCGAGGGGATCACCTACGCGATCGAGACCGGGGAGATGGCCGCCCGCACCGCCCTGCGGGTGCTCGCCGGAGGCGACCGCTCGATCCTGCGCAGCTACCCGAGGGCGGTGGTGCGCCGCTACGGCTCCTACTACTCGCTCGGGCGCGGGTTCGTGAAGCTGATCGGCAACCCCCGCCTCATGGCGTTCGGCACCCGCCACGGGATGCGGCACCCCGCGCTGATGCAGCTCGCGATCAAGATCCTCGGCGACATGTACGAGCCGCGCGGCGGCGACCTGAGCGACCGCGTCGTCCGGGCGATGCTCGCGATGACGCCGGCCCGGTGAGCCCGGTGCTCCCCGGCCCCCGCCGCGGTTGGACGCCGGCTCGGCGCGTCAGTAGGTTGCGCATGCCCTGCAGGCTGCGAAGGGGACGCCCATGAGCCTTGGCAGCTTCACGCCGATCCTCGCGATGCTCACGCTCGCGACCCTGTTCGCGCTGCTCAGCCTGGCCGTGTCGGCGGTGCTGCGGCCGCGCCGGCCGACCCCCGCGAAGGCGTCGGCCTACGAGTCGGGGGTCGAGCCGGGCCGCCTGCCCCGCGGGGAGCACTACCCGGCCAGGTTCTACCTGACGGCGATGCTGTTCGTGGTCTTCGACGTCGAGGTCGTGTTCCTGTACCCCTGGGCGGTGGTCTTCCGCCAGCTGGCCGTGTTCGGGCTGGTCCAGATGGGCATCTTCATCGGGCTGGTCACCGTCGCCTACGTCTACGACTGGAAGCGCGGCGGCCTGGACTGGGGGCGGTCGCCGTGAGCGCCGGGACCGCGGCGACCGGGCTGGACCGCGTCCCCGGCGGGATCCTGCTCACCACCCTGGACAAGCTGGTCCGCTGGGCGCGCAAGGGCTCGCTGTGGCCCGCGACGTTCGGCCTGGCGTGCTGCGCGATCGAGATGATGGCGACCGGCGCCGGCCGCTACGACCTGGCGCGCTTCGGCATGGAGGTGTTCCGCGCCTCGCCCAGGCAGGCGGACCTGATGATCGTGGCGGGCCGCGTGAGCCAGAAGATGGCTCCGGTCCTGCGCACGATCTACGACCAGATGCCCGAGCCGAAGTGGGTCATCTCGATGGGCGTGTGCGCCACCTCCGGCGGGATGTTCAACAACTACGCGGTCGTCCAGGGCGTCGACCAGATCGTCCCCGTGGACGTGTACGTCCCCGGCTGCCCGCCGCGGCCGGAGATGCTCATGGACGGGATCCTCCAGCTCCACGAGAAGATCCGCACCGGCCGGCCACGCACCGCGCAGGCCGCCGGGCAGGCGGAGGGTTGAGGATGCAGGCGCCCGACGTCCTCCAGCCGGTCCTGACCAACCTCCGCGAGCGCTTCGGCGACGCCGTCCGCGACGTCGCCGGCCACCGCGGCGAGGTCACCGTCGAGCTGCCGCGGGAGCGGCTCGTCGAGGTCTGCACCTGGCTGCGTGACCACCCCTCCACGCGGTTCCGGCTGCTGAGCGACCTGTCGGGCACCGACTACCCCGACCGGCCCGACCGCCTGTGCGTCGACTACCACCTGTACTCCTTCGACCACAACGTCCGGCTGCGGCTGAAGGTGCGGGTGAGCGTCGAGGACCCCCACGTCCCGAGCGTCACCGGGGTGTGGCCGACCGCGGACTGGCAGGAGCGCGAGGTGTACGACTTCTTCGGGGTCCGCTTCGACGGGCACCCCAACCTGATCCGGATCCTCATGCCCGAGGACTGGCAGGGCTACCCGCAGCGCAAGGACTACCCGCTGGGCGGCGTCGAGGTCGAGTACAAGGGCGCGCACATCGCCCCGCCCGACACCCGCCGCTACACCGGAGGGTGGACGAGCACTTGAGCGAGGCACGCGACGTGCAGGTGGACGCCGAGCGCCTGGCCGCCGAGAGCGCGGTCCAGCCCGGCCGGGCGCTCGACCTGCCGCCCGCGCCAACGGCCGAGCAGGTCACGCTGCCCGAGCGGCGTGCGCGCGAGGTGATCGCGACCGGCGGCGGCGACTGGGCCGAGGTCACCGCCCGCCGCGACGCCGCCGGCGACGACGAGCTGATGGTGCTCAACATGGGCCCGCAGCACCCCTCGACCCACGGCGTCCTGCGGCTGGTGCTGGAGCTGCGCGCCGAGGAGGTCGTCAGCGCCCAGCCGGTCGTGGGCTACCTGCACACCGGGATCGAGAAGAACCTCGAGTACCGGCCCTGGACCGCGGGGCAGACGTTCGTCACGCGCATGGACTACCTGGCGCCGTTCTTCAACGAGACGGCCTACTGCCTGAGCGTCGAGCGCCTGCTCGGGATCCAGGCGCCGCCCCGCGCCCAGGCGGTCCGGGTGCTGCTGATGGAGCTGAACCGGGTCGCGTCCCACCTGGTGTGGCTGGCGACCACGGGGCTGGAGCTGGGCGCGCTGTCGATGATGCTGTACGGGTTCCGGGAGCGCGAGGTGATCCTCGACCTGTTCGAGGACGTCACCGGGCTGCGGATGAACCACAACTACATCCGGATCGGCGGCCTCAGCCAGGACCTCCCCGACGGCTTCGAGGGCCGCGTCCGCGACGCGCTGGCCACCCTGCGGGCGCGCACCGAGGAGTACGAGACGCTGCTGACCCGCAACCCCGTCTGGCTGCAGCGCACCCGCGGCGTCGGTGCCCTGGACCAGGACCGGCTGGTCGGCCTCGGGGTGACCGGGCCGGTGCTGCGCGCCTCCGGGCTGGCCCACGACGTGCGCAAGACCGAGCCCTACTGCGGCTACGAGCAGTACGAGTTCGACGTGCCGACCGCGACCGGCTCGGACGTGTACGCGCGCTACCAGGTGCGCATGGCCGAGCTGCGCCAGAGCTTCCGGATCGCCGACCAGGTGCTGGACACCCTCCCGGGCGGGCCGGTGATGGTCGAGGACCCCAAGGTCGGCTGGCCCGCGCGGCTCGCGCTCGGCCCCGACGGCCTCGGCAACTCGCCCGCCCACGTCGCGCACATCATGGGCGAGTCGATGGAGGCGCTGATCCACCACTTCAAGCTGGTCACCGAGGGGATCAAGGTCCCGGCGGGCGAGGTCTACACGGCCGTCGAGTCGCCCCGCGGGGAGCTCGGCTACCACGTGGTCTCCGACGGCGGGAACCTGCCCTGGCGGGTGCACGTGCGCGACCCGTCCTTCGTCAACCTCCAAGCCGTCGCGCCCATGGTCCGGGGCGCGCTGGTCGCCGACGTCATCGCCGCCCTGTCCAGCGTCGACCCCGTCCTCGGCGGCGTCGACCGTTAGGAGCCCGCACCCGTGCCGCTGAGCCAGGAAGCCCTCGAGCAGGCCAGGAAGCTGATCGCGCGCTACCCGCGGCCGCGCTCGGCGATGCTGCCGCTGCTGTTCCTCGTCCAGGCCGAGGAGGGGTACGTGTCCCCGGCGGGCGTCGCGGAGGTCGCCCGCCTGCTCGGCGTCACCAGGGCCGAGGTCGGCGCGGTCGCGACCTTCTACACGATGTTCCACCGGCGCCCCGCCGGCCGGTACGTGCTCAGCGTCTGCCGGACCCTGCCGTGCCGGATGCGCGGCTCGGACGAGGTGACCGGCGCGCTGCTGGAGCGCTGCGGGATCGAGCTGGGCGGCACCACCGCCGACGGGATGGTGACGGTGGAGGAGGTCGAGTGCCTCGCCGCCTGCGACGGCGCCCCGGTGCTCCAGGTCAACTACGAGAACTACGAGCGGACCGGGCCGCAGGAGGCCGTCCACCTGGTCGAGGCGCTGCTGCAGGACGAGGTGCCGCCGCCGACCTTCGCGGCCGACGGCGCGGTCACCGAGCCGTCCAGCGCCGCCGCCTCCTGGCGCCTGGCCGGGCTCGGCGACCCGCCGGCCCGCCTGTCCGCCCGGACCGCCCCGGGGGAGCCCGACCGGGCGGGAGGTGCGTCCGGATGAGCGCGGACGCCTCGCCGCCGCCGCGCGTCGAGCCGGTCAGCGTGCTGACCAGCCGCTGGCGCGAGCCCCGCGCCCACGACCTCGACCGCTACCTGGAGCTGGACGGCTACGCGAGCCTGGACGCGGCGTTCGAGCGCGCGCCCGGGGACCTCGTCCAGCTCGTCAAGGACTCCGGCCTGCGCGGGCGCGGCGGCGCCGGGTTCCCCACCGGCATGAAGTGGGGGTTCCTGGCCAAGGGCACCGGCAGGCCGACGTACCTGGTCGTCAACGCCGACGAGAGCGAGCCGGGCACCTTCAAGGACATGGAGCTGCTGGAACGCGACCCGCACGCGCTCGTCGAGGGCATCGTCGTCAGCTCCTACGCGATCGGCTGCACCCAGGCGTACGTGTACCTGCGCGGCGAGGCCGGGTTCGCGGGCCGCCGGGTCGCCCGCGCGATCGAGCAGGCCTACGACCGGGGGCTGCTCGGCCGCGACATCAGGGGCTCGGGCTTCGACCTGGAGGTCGTCTACCACCGGGGCGCGGGCGCGTACATCTGCGGCGAGGAGACCGCGCTGCTGTCCAGCCTCGAGGGCGAGCGGGGCCAGCCCCGCCTGCGCCCGCCGTTCCCCGCGGTCGAGGGCCTGTACACCGCGCCGACCACGGTCAACAACGTCGAGACCATCGCGACCGTGCCGTGGATCGTGCGCCACGGCGTCGACTGGTTCCGGTCGATGGGCACCGAGCGCTCGCCCGGCCCCAAGCTCTACAGCGTGTCCGGCGAGGTCCGGCGGCCCGGCAACTACGAGTTCCCCATGGGCGTGACCGCCCGCCAGCTCATCATGGAGGCCGCCGGGGGGACCGACGAGGGCACGCGGCTGAAGGCGTGGACGCCCGGCGGCTCCTCGACGCCGATGCTCACCGCCGAGCACCTGGACACCGCCATGGACTTCGAGGGCGTCCAGGCGGCGGGGAGCCTGCTCGGCACCGCCGCGGTGATCGTCCTGTCCGACCGGCAGTGCATCGTGCGGGCGTGCCTGAACTTCACCCGCTTCTACGCGCACGAGTCCTGCGGCAAGTGCACCCCCTGCCGGGAGGGCACCGACTGGATGCGCAAGATCCTCCAGCGGCTGGAGGCCGGCCAGGGCCGCGAGGAGGACACGGGGACCCTGAAGGACATCTGCGACGGCATCTTCGGCCGCTCGTTCTGCGCCCTCGGCGACGGCGCCACCAGCCCGATCTACTCGGCCCTGAAGTACTTCCGCGCCGAGTTCGACGAGCACGTCCGCGGCGGCGGCTGCCCCTACCCGGGCGCACGCGTGCCCGCGGGCGCGCACCAGGAGCTCCCATGACCGATCAGCAGCAGGTCACGGTCACCATCGACGGGCGCGAGCTGTCGGTTCCGAAGGGGTCCCTGGTCATCCGGGCCGCCGAGCGGATCGGGATCACGATCCCCCGGTTCTGCGACCATCGGCTGCTCGCGCCGCTCGGCGCCTGCCGGCAGTGCATCGTCGAGATCGAGGGCCAGCGCAAGCCGATGACCGCCTGCACCACCACCGTGACCGACGGGATGGTCGTCAGGACCCAGCTCGCCAGCGAGATCGCCCGCGGCGCGCAGGAGGCGACGCTCGAGTTCCTGCTGATCAACCACCCGCTCGACTGCCCGATGTGCGACAAGGGCGGCGAGTGCCCGCTGCAGGACCAGACGCTCGCGCACGGCCCCGCCGAGACCCGCTTCAGCGAGGCCAAGCGGCGCTTCCGCAAGCCGATCAAGGTCTCCGAGACGGTGCTGCTGGATCGCGAGCGCTGCGTGCTGTGCGCGCGCTGCACCCGCTTCGCCGCCGAGATCGCCGGCGACCCGTTCATCGAGCTGTACGAGCGCGGTTCCCTGGAGCAGGTCGCGACCGACCCCGACGAGCCGTTCTCGAGCTACTTCTCCGGCAACACCGTGCAGATCTGCCCGGTCGGGGCGCTCACCAGCCCGAGCTACCGCTTCCAGGCGCGCCCCTTCGACCTGACCTCCACCGAGGCGGTCTGCAACCACTGCGCGTCAGGCTGCAACCTGCGGATCGACAGCCGCCGCAACTACGTCACCCGCCAGCTCGCGCGCGACAACGACGACGTCAACCAGGCCTGGAACTGCGACCGCGGCCGCTACGGCTTCGCCTCCGCCCAGGACCCCGAGCGGGTGCTCGCCCCGCTGGTCAACGACGGCGGGCGGCTGCGCACGGCGTCCTGGCCCGAGGCGCTGCGCCGCGCGGTCGACGGCATCCGCGCGCGCCGCCGGCACGGCGCCGGGGTCCTGGTCGGCGGCCACCTCACCGACCAGGACGCGTACGCGCTGCAGAAGCTCGCCCGGGTCGCGCTCGGCACCAACAGCGTCGACGCCCGCACCTGGCCGGGCACGGCCGGGGAGGAGGCGGTGGACGCGCGGGTCGCCGGCTCCCCGCCCGGGCCCGCCTACCGCGACCTGGACACGGCCGGGGCGGTGGTCGTGGTGGATCTCGACCCGCACGAGGAGTCGCCGATCCTGTACCTGCGGCTGCGCCGGGCGGCGCTGCTGGGCGCGCGCGTCCCGGTGATCGCCGTCGGGTCGCGGCCGGGGCGGCTGGCGGAGTTCGCCACGGTCGTCCACACGGCCCCGGGGGGCCAGGCGGAGGCGCTGGAGCAGCTCGGCCGCGGGGAGGGCGAGGCCGGGCGGCTGCTGCCGGAGGACCGCCGGGCCCTGGTCGTGCTGGCGGGCTGGCGCGCCGCCGCCACCGGCGGGCTGCTGCCCGCGGCCCGGCTGGCCGACCGGCTCGGCGGCCGCTTCGCGTGGGTGCCGCGCCGCGCCGGCGACCGCGGCGCGCTGGACGCCGGCGCCCGCCCCTACCTGCTGCCCGGCGGCCGCCGGGTCGCCGACCCGGCGGCCCGCGACGAGCTGGCCGCGGCGTGGGGCGCGCAGCTCCCGCCCGAGCCGGGCCTGGACGCGCCGGGGATGGTCGCCGCCGCCGCCGCGGGCGAGCTGGGGACGCTGGTGGTGGCCGGGGTGGACCTGACCCGCGACCTCGGGCCGCGCGAGCAGGCCGAGGCGGCGCTGGCGCGGGCGTTCGTGATCGCGGTCGACCACCAGGTCAACGACACCACCCGGCACGCGGACGTGCTCCTGCCGGCGGTCGCGCACGCCGAGTCCGAGGGCACCTGGACCGACTGGGAGGGCCGGGTCCAGGCCTCCCGCGCCGCGCTGCAGGCCGCCGGGACCGCCCGGACCGTCTGGGAGCTGGCCGACCAGCTCGCGGGCATGCTCGGCTCCGACCTCGGGCTGGCCACGGCCGCGAGGGTCGCCGAGGAGGCCGCCCGGCTGCGCGCCCGCCCCGCCGGCCTCGTGCCGCCGCCGCTGCCGGCGGCGGACGGCGGCGGGCAGGCGCCGCCCGCCGCGCCGGCCGAGCCCGCGGCGCCCGAGCCCGCGGCGCGGGCGGACGGGCAGCCCGGCGCCGAGGCGGACGGCGGGGATCCCGGCGGCGCCGCGCTGGCGCTGGTCAGCTACCCGCTGCTGCTGGACGGCGCGTCGATGCTGCGCCGCGCGGTCGACCTCGAGCGGGCGACCGTGGCCGCGTTCGCCGAGGTCCATCCCGACGAGGCCGGGCGGCTGGGGCTGGCCGACGGCTCGACCGTCGAGCTGGACTTCGGTGAGAATCGCGCGGTCCGGCTGCCGCTCCGGGTGGCCGCGACCACCGCGCCGGGCTGCGTGTTCGTCCCCGCCAACCAGCCGGACCTCGCGCTCGGCGCGATGATCGGGCCGGCCCGCGGGATCCGGGTCGCCGTCCGCGCGGTCCAGGAGGCTGCGGCATGACGCGAGGTTCCGGACGGCGGTGGCGGCGGTGATCGCCGACGCGCTGATCCTGCTGGCCAAGGTCGTCGGCGTGTTCGCCGTGCTGATGGTCATGGTGCTGCTGACCGTCTACGTCGAGCGCAAGGTCGTGTCGTGGATGCAGACGCGCGTCGGCCCCAACCGCGTCGGCCCGTTCGGGCTGCTCCAGAGCCTCGCCGACGGCATCAAGCTGTTCTTCAAGGAGGACGTGCGCCCGGCCGCCGCCGACCGCGTCCTGTACCTGGTCGCGCCGGTCGTGATCATGATCCCGGCGTTCCTGTCGCTGACCGTGATCCCGTTCGGGACCAGCTTCGGCGGCGAGCCCGCGCAGCTCGCCGACCTCAACGTCGGCCTGCTGTTCGTGCTCGCGATGGGCAGCCTGCAGGTGTACGGGCTGGTGCTCGCCGGGTACGCGTCGGGCTCGAACTACCCGCTGCTCGGCGGGATACGCTCCAGCGCGCAGATGATCAGCTACGAGATCCCGCAGGGGCTCAGCCTGGTCGGCGTGTTCATGTACGCGGGAACCCTGTCCGCCCGCGGCATCGTGGACGCCCAGCGGGACCCGCTGCAGGTCGGCTTCCTGCCCGACTGGCTGCACCTGCCGGGCTGGTACGTGATCCCGCAGCTGCCGATGTTCGTGGTCTTCCTGCTCGCCGGGCTGGCCGAGACCAACCGGGCCCCGTTCGACCTCCCCGAGGCCGAGACCGAGCTGGTCGGCGGGTACCACACCGAGTACTCGGGGATCCGCTTCGCGCTGTTCTTCCTGGCCGAGTACCTCAACATGATCACCGTCGCCGCGGTCGCGACCACGGTCTTCCTCGGCGGCCCGGACGGTCCGGCGTTCGGCTTCCTGCCGTGGCTGTGGCCGATCGTGTGGTTCCTGCTCAAGGTCTGCGCCTTCCTGTTCCTGTTCATCTGGCTGCGCGCGACCCTGCCACGGTTCCGCTTCGACCGGCTCATGGCGTTCGGCTGGAAGGTGCTCCTGCCGGTCGCGCTGCTGTGGATCGGCGTCACCGGCGTGGTCCTGGCCGTGGACCTGGCACCGGCCCGGACCGGGCTGCTCGCCGCCGCCGGCGTGCTGGTCGTGCTGCTGCTCGCCATCACCCTGGCCGGTCCGCTCACCGGCCGCGACCGCCGAGCCGCCCGGGGGGCCGCCACGTGATCTCCGAGATCGTCCAGGGACTCGCCGTCACCTTCCGGAGCATGTTCCGGCGGCGGAACACCATCCAGTACCCCGAGGAGTGCAAGCCGACGGCGCCGCGCTTCCACGGCCGGCACGTGCTCAACCGCTACGAGGACGGGCTGGAGCGCTGCATCGGCTGCGAGCTGTGCGCGTACGCCTGCCCGGCGGACGCCATCTACGTGCAGGGCGCGGACAACACGCCGCAGGCGCGCTGGTCGGTGGGGGAGCGCTACGCCGCCGTCTACCAGATCAACTACAACCGCTGCATCTTCTGCGGGCTGTGCATCGAGGCCTGCCCGACCAGGGCGCTCACGATGTCCAACGACTACGGGCTGACCACCGACACGCGCGAGGGCCTGGTGTACGACAAGCCGCTGCTGCTCGCGCCGCTGCCGGCGGGCGCGGCACCGGTGCCGCGCGCCGACCCGCCGCAGGGCCCGCCGAGCATCGCCAGGTACGGCCCGCAGGCGTCGCTGTCGCAGGAGTCCGGGGGGGTCCAGCCGGCGACGGCCGGGGAGGGCCGCGAGGGGCTCGCCCCGCAGCCCGAGGAGAGGGCGGGGCGGTAGATGGTCCTCGCCGCCACCGCCGCCCAGCGGGCCGAGCTGGTCGTCTTCGCCGTGCTCGCGCCGCTCGCGGTCGTCACCGCGCTGGCGATGGTGTTCAGCCGCAACGCCGTCCACGCGGCGCTGCTGCTGGTGGTGAACTTCTTCTGCCTGGCCGCCTTCTACGTGCTGCTCGAGGCCCAGTTCCTCGCGGCCGTGCAGGTGATCGTGTACGCGGGCGCGATCATGGTCCTGTTCCTGTTCGTGCTGATGCTGCTCGGCGTGGAGCGCCGGGAGTCCCTCACCGAGACGATCCGGGGTCAGCGCACCGCCGCTGTGGTGCTCGGCGCGCTGCTGCTCGCCGGCGTCACCGCGGCGGTGCTCGCGGGGGTGTTCCACACGCCGGCCGGGGGGCTGGCCGCGGCCAACCGCGGCGGCAACGTGCAGGCGGTCGGGCGGCTGCTGTTCACCCGCTACACGCTCGCGTTCGAGGCGACCGGCGTGCTGCTGCTGATCGCCGGGGTGGGCGCGCTGATCCTGGGCCGGCAAGGGCGCGACACCGGCGAGCAGGATTCGCCGCGCTCCGCGGACGAGTCGCAAGGCCCTGTGCGCACGGGGGGGTTCGGGGTCGGCGCCTCGCCGGACCCGATATCGCATTCCGGCAGGCGAGGGGCCGACAGGAGCGCAGCGCAGCCCCCCGATCGATCAGGCGAGCCCGGCGAGGGTGATCCTCGACCGGCCGCCGTCGGCGCAGCGCACGAGATCCCGACGAGCGCTCCCGGGGAAAGCCCGCCCCCGACGACGACCCCGGAGGCGAGCCCGTGACCGTCGGTCCCGAGGCCTACCTGCTGCTGTCGGCGACGCTGTTCACGATCGGGGTCGCCGGGGTGCTCATCCGGCGCAACGCGATCGTGGTGTTCATGTGCATCGAGCTGATGCTGAACGCGGTCAACCTCACGCTGATCGCGTTCAGCAAGGTCAACGGGGCCCTCGACGGCCAGGTCCTGGCGTTCTTCGTGATGGTCGTCGCCGCCGGCGAGGTCGTCATCGGGCTCGGGATCCTGGTGGCGATCTACCGGCGCCGGGCCACGACCGACCTGGACGACGTGAACCTGCTGAAAGGGTGAGCGTGACCGTACTCGCGCAGGCCGCGCCCGCGACCGGCATCACGCCGGGCGCCACGTCGCTGCTGTGGCTGCTGCCGGCGCTGCCGCTGGCCGGCTTCGCCGTCAACCTCCTGCTCGGCCGGCGCCTGCGGGCGCTGTCCGGCTGGATCGCGACGCTGGCGGTCGCGGCCTCGTTCGCGATCTGCGTGGCCGCGCTCGCCGAGCTGCTGTCGCTGGACGGGCCCGAGCGCGGCCGGGTCGTCCTGCGCGGCTGGGCGTGGTTCGCGGGAGTCTCGTTCGACCTGCGGTTCGACCAGCTCTCCGCCACGGTCGCGATGGTGGTCACCGGGGTCGGGACGCTCATCCACCTGTACTCGATCGGGTACATGGCCCGCGAGGAGCGCAGGCCGACCTACTTCGCCTGGCTCAACCTGTTCGTGGCGTCGATGCTGGTGCTCGTGCTCGCCCAGAACTTCCTGGTGATGTTCCTCGGCTGGGAGGGCGTGGGCCTGTGCTCCTACCTGCTGATCGGGTTCTGGTTCGACCGCCCGGACGTGCCGGCGGCCGCCAAGAAGGCGTTCGTCGTCAACCGGATCGGCGACGCCGGCTTCGTGGTGGCGATGCTCCTGATCTACGCCGAGTTCGGCAGCCTGGACTTCACCGAGGTGTTCGGCCGCGCCGCCGGGGTCGGCAGCGCCACGGCGACCGCGATCGCCCTGCTGCTGTTCCTGGCCTGCGCCGGCAAGAGCGCGCAGATCCCCCTGTACGTGTGGCTGCCGGACGCGATGGTCGGCCCCACCCCGGTGTCGGCGCTGATCCACGCGGCGACGATGGTCACCGCCGGCGTGTACCTGGTCGCCAGGGCCCAGCCGCTGTTCGAGGCCGCCCCGGCCGCCGCGACGACCGTGGTCCTGATCGGCGCCGCGACCGCGCTGCTGGGCGCGCTGCTCGCCATCGGCCAGGACGACACCAAGCGCATCCTGGCGTACTCGACGATCTCCCAGCTCGGCTACATGTTCATCGGCGTGGGGCTCGGCCCGGTCGGCGCCGTCGCCGGGATCTTCCACCTGGTCACGCACGCGTCCTTCAAGGCGCAGCTGTTCCTCGGCGCCGGCAGCGTGATGCACGCCAACGAGGACGACACCGACATCACCCGCTTCGGCGGGCTGCGCCGGGCGATGCCGGTCACCTGGGCGACCATGGGGCTGGCCTGGCTCGCGATCATCGGGATCCCGCCGCTGGCGGGATTCTGGTCCAAGGACCAGATCCTCGCCGCCGCGTTCGAGCACGGCGGCGCCGGCGTCCTGGCCTGGGCGGTCGGCGTCCTGACCGCCGGGCTCACCGCGTTCTACATGTCGCGCATGTTCTTCCTGACCTTCCACGGCCGCCCGCGCTGGCCGCAGGGCCGCCACCCGCACGAGTCGCCGCCGCTGATGACCGTGCCGCTGGTCGTGCTCGCCCTGCTCGCCGCGTTCGGCGGGCTGCTCGGGCTGTCCGCCGAGCGAGGGGCGCTCCAGCGCTTCCTCGCCCCGGTGCTGTCCGCCGGGGCGCCGCCGGCCGGCGAACCGGTCGTGAGCGAGGCGCTGCTGGCGACGCTGACGGTGCTGATCTCGGTGCTCGCGGTCGCGTGGGCGTGGTTCCTGTACGGCTCGGGGCGGGTGGACTGGCTGGCGCTGCGCGAGCGCTACGCCGCGGCCCGGCGGGTGCTGGTCAACAAGCTGTACGTCGACGAGCTGTACGAGTTCTTCACGGTCACGCTCGGCCGGGCGCTGGCCGCGTTCCTGGCCGTCAACGTGGACCAGCGCGCGATCGACGGCGGGGTCAACTCGGTCGCGACCGGGCTGCTCGCCGGCGCCGAGCGCGGCCGCTGGGTCCAGAGCGGGCTGGTGCGGACCTACGCGGTCGGCGTGCTCGGCGGCGCCGCGGTCCTCGTGGCGGTCCTCGTCGTCGGATCGATCAGGTAGAGGAGTCGAGCCACCGGTGCTGCTGACCGCGACGATCTTCACCCCCCTGGCGGGGGCGCTGGTGCTGCTGGCCGTGCCCCGCAGGGCCGCCAACCTCGCCCGCCTGGTCGCGCTGGCCGTGAGCCTGGTCACGCTGGGGCTGGCCGTCGCGCTCGCGGCCGCGTTCCAGACCGGCCGGGCGGGGTTCCAGCTCGGCTGGACCGCCGACTGGGTGGCGTCGCTCGGCATCCGCTACCGGGTCGGGCTGGACGGGATCAGCCTGCCGCTGCTGCTGCTGACGGCGCTGCTCACCCCGCTGGCGCTGCTCGGCGCGTGGCGCGTCCCGCAGCGGCCCCGCGCCTACGCCGCCCTGGTCCTCGCGCTGGAGACGGCGTTGCTCGGCGTGTTCAGCGCGCTGGACCTGTTCCTGTTCTACATCTTCTGGGAGGCGGTCCTGATCCCGGCCTACTTCCTGATCGGCCTGTGGGGCGGGGAGCGGCGCGTCTACGCCGCGGTCAAGTTCTTCCTGTACACGCTGCTCGGCGGGCTGCTCATGCTGGTCAGCATCCTCGGGCTGTACTACCTGCAGCACAGGGCGGGCGACCCCAGCTTCGACTTCGAGGTGCTGCGGGACCTGGCCAAGAGCGACAACGCCGAGCGCTGGCTGTTCGCCGGCTTCTTCGCCGCCTTCGCGATCAAGACGCCGCTGTTCCCGTTCCACACCTGGCTGCCCGACGCGTACACCGAGGCGCACCCGACCACCACCGTCCTGCTCGCCGGGGTGATGAGCAAGATGGGCGTGTACGGGTTCATCCGCTACACCGTGCAGCTGCTGCCCGAGGGGGCGCGCGCGGCCGAGCCGGTCGTGCTCACCCTGGCGGTCACCGGGATCCTGTACGCGGCGCTGGTGGCCGTCGCGCAGCGCGACTTCAAGCGGCTGGTCGCGTACTCCTCGGTGTCGCACATGGGCTTCATGGTGCTGGGCACGTTCGCCTTCACCGTCCAGGGCATCCAGGGCGGCGTCTTCTCCATGGTCGCCCACGGCCTGGTCATCGGCGGGCTGTTCTTCCTCACCGGCATGCTCGCCGAGCGCACGGCCACCAGCCGGATCGCCGACTACGGCGGGCTGCAGCGGGTCGTCCCGCGGCTCGGCGGGGTGCTGCTGGTCCTGCTGCTCGCGTCCGCGGCCCTGCCCGGGCTGGTCGGGTTCGTCGGCGAGTTCCTGGTGCTGCTGGGCGCGTTCCTGAACAACCGCCTGACCGCGGTGCTCGCCGTCGGCGGCGTGGTCCTGGCCGCCGTCTACCTGCTGTGGGCCTACCAGCGCATGTTCCACGGCGAGGTCACCAGCGAGCGCAACCGGGCGCTGGCGGACCTGACGCCGCGGGAGTGGGCGGTGCTGCTGCCGATCCTCGCCCTGGTGGTCGCGCTGGGCATCTTCCCGGGCCCGCTCCTGGACCGGGTGGAACCGGCCGCCCGCCAGGTCGCCGAGCGTGTCGCGACCGTCCAGGCCACGACCCCCTAGACCGATCCGGAGGCAGGAGCGAACGTGCACGTGCTGGCCCAATCAGCCCCGACGCCGCAGCCGATCGAGGCCCCGCCGATCGCCTGGCGCGCGATCGCTCCCGAGCTGGCGCTGCTGGTCGCCGGCGTGGTCGTGATCCTGCTGGTGGCGTTCTGGCCGCGCCGGCGGTCTGCGGCCGCGGTCCTGACGCTGGCGGGCCTGGCGGTCGCCGCCGGCCTCACCGCCTGGAACTGGGACCTCGAGGAGGTCGGGTTCGGGGGCGCGTTCGCCGCCGACGGGATCACCCGCTACGCGCGCGTGGTGCTGCTGGCCGCGGGGGCGCTCGCGACGCTGATGGCCTGGCACCAGGCCCGCGCCGACCGGGGCGCGCCGCCGGAGACGTTCGGGCTCATGCTCCTGGCGCTGGTCGGGATGTCGCTGCTGGCGGCGGCGTCCGACCTGCTGGTCGCGTTCGTGGCGCTGGAGGTGCTGTCGCTCGGCCTGTACGTGCTCGCCGGCGGCGCCCGCCGCCCCGGCGCGCTCGAGGCGTCCATGAAGTACTTCCTGCTGGGCGCGTTCTCCAGCGCCTTCCTGCTGTACGGGATCGCGCTGGTGTACGGCTCGACGGGCACGACCGGGCTGCGCGGGGTCGCGGACGCGGTCCGCGACGCCGGCACCGACCAGACGCTGCTGCTGGCCGGGGTGGCCCTGCTCGCGGTCGGGTTCTGCTTCAAGGTCGCGGCGGTCCCGTTCCACATGTGGACCCCCGACGTGTACCAGGGGGCGCCGCTGCCGGTGACCGCGTTCATGGCCGCGGGCACCAAGACCGCCGGGTTCGCGGTCTTCCTGCGCGTGTTCGCCGGCGCGCTGGGCGGGCTGGTGACCAGCTGGCGCCCGGTCCTGGCGGCGGTCGCGGTGGTCACGATGGTGGCCGGGGCGCTGTTCGCGCTGGTCCAGACCGACCTCAAGCGCCTGCTCGCCTACTCCTCGATCGCGCACGCCGGCTTCCTGCTGATCGGCCTGGTCGCGGCCACCCCCGAGGGGGTCTCGGCGGCGATGTTCTACCTGCTGGCGTACGCGTTCATGGTGATGGGCGCGTTCATGGTGGTGCAGTACGGCTCGACGGCCGGCGGCGTCGAGCGGACCTCGCTGGACGACTGGCGCGGGTTCGGCCGCCGCCACCCGGTCGCCGGGGCGCTGCTGGCGCTGTTCCTGTTCTCCCTCGCGGGCGTCCCGCCGGCTCTGAGCGGCTTCTGGGCGAAGTACTTCGTGTTCCAGGCGGGCGTCGACGCGGGCCTCACCTGGCTGGTCGTGATCGGCGTGCTCGCCAGCGCCGTCGCGGCGTTCTTCTACCTCCGGGTGGTGGTCGTGACCTACCTGGAGGAGCCCGCGCCGGCCGCAGCCGGCGTGTCGCCCGCCCCGCTGCTGGGCGTGGCGCTCGCGCTCGCCGGGCTCCTCACGGTCGCGATCGGCCTGGCCCCGCAGGTGCTCGTCACCGCCGCCCAGGCGGCCGGGAGGATCCTCGCCTGATGAGCGTGGCGGGATCGCCCGGCTGGCGCGGCGACGGCCCGGCCCGCCTGCGCGACGGCCTCGCCGAGGTCGAGCGGCACACCCGCGCCAGGCTCGCCCGCGTCGAGGACGAGCTGGCGGTGGCGGTGTCCGCGGCCGACCCGTTCGTGCAGGAGGCCGCCGGGGTGCTCATCACCGCGGGCGGCAAGCGCTTCCGCCCCACGTGCGTGCTGCTGGCCGGCCACTTCGGCGACCCCGACGAGCCGCGGCTGGTCCCGACCGCGGTCGCGATCGAGCTGACCCACCTGTCGACCCTCTACCACGACGACGTGATCGACGAGGCGGAGCTGCGGCGCGGCACGCGCTCGGCGAACGCCCGCTACGGCAACGTGGTCGCGATCCTCACCGGCGACTACCTGTTCGCGCGCGCCTCGGAGGTCACCGCCGGCCTCGGCGGCGACGCGACCCGGGTCCTCGCGCGCACGGTCGCCCGGCTGGTCCAGGGCCAGATCCGCGAGGTCCGCGGCCCCCGGCCCGGCGAGGACCCGGTGGCGCACTACCTGGCGGTGCTGGCGGAGAAGACCGGGGCGCTGATCGGCGCCGCCTGCCGGCTCGGCGCGGAGGTCGCCGGGGCCGAGCCGGCGCAGGTCACTGCGCTCGCGGAGTTCGGCGAGCGGATGGGGGTCGCCTTCCAGCTCGGCGACGACCTGCTCGACATCACCGAGGACCCGGACGCCAGCGGCAAGCTGCCCGGCACCGACCTGCGCGAGGGGGTCCGCACCCTGCCGGTGCTGTACCTGCTGCGCGGCGGCGGGCCCGACGCCGCGGCCGTGGCACGCGTGCTCGGCGACGACACCCCCGCCGAGGCCGCCGTCGCCGAGGCGCTGGCGATCCTGCGCGGCTCGGAGGCGTTCGAGCAGGCCCGCCACGCCGCGCAGGCCGAGGTCCACCGCGCCAAGGCGGCCCTGGCGTTCCTGCCCGACAGCCCCGCCCGCCAGGCCCTGGAGCAGCTCGCCGACCGCGTCCTGGACCGCGACCACTGAGGGCCCCGATCGACCGAGGGGGCTGCGCTGCGCTCCGCCCCCCCGGACCCCCCCGATCCACCCCCACGGTGCAGGGCGCTGCGCTCCGCCCCCTCGGACCCCCCCGGTCCTCCCCCACGGTGAAGGGGGCTCACCGCTGGGCCTGGCCGATGTAGACGTCGTGCCAGGTGCCGCGGTGGATGCGGTACATCGTCATGGTGGTGTTGTTGGTGTCGCCGTACTGGTCGAACGCGTGCTCGCCGGTCACCCCCAGGAACGAGCGCGTCTCGCCGACCGCCTGGACGATGCTCCGGCGGGCCGGCGCGACGCCGTCGGCGCCGGGCAGCACGCGCGCGAGCGCCGCGACGAGGATGTTGGCCGAGTCGTACGCCTGCGGCCCGAAGGCGCTGAAGCCCTGCGGCCCGAAGCCGCCCTTGGCGTAGGCCTTGACGAACCCCTCCGCGCTCTGCAGCTTCTCGGCCGGCGCCCCGATCGAGCTGGCCATCGAGCCCTCCCCGGCGCTGCCGGCGCCCTTGATCATCTCGTCGGAGTACACGCCGTCCCCGCCGATCAGGGGCCCGCGGAAGCCGTGCTGCTTGAGCTGCCTGAGCAGCGGGGCCGCCTCGGGGTACTCGCCGCCGTAGTAGACGAAGTCGGGACGCTGCGCCGCGAGCCTGCCGGTCAGGCGGGTGAGCACGCGGTCGCCGGGGTTGATCGCGTTGGACGAGGTGATCCGCCCGCCGCGGTTGCGCCACTGGCGCTCGAACACCGTCACCAGGCTCTGCCCGTAGGCCTTCTTGTCGTGCACGGTCGCCACCGAGCGGAAGCCGAGCTGGTCGTAGGCGTAGTCCGCGGCGAAGCGGCCCTGACCGAGCGAGCTGACGACGACGCGGAAGTAGTTCGGCCACACCCGCCGCGGCGCGTCGATCGGGTAGGGGCCGAGCGTGAGCGTCGGGTCGGTGTTGCTCGGCGAGATCTCCACGATGCCGGGCCCGCCGAGGACGGGGATCGTCTCCTTGGCGACGCCACTGTTCATGGGGCCGATCACGCCGCCGACCGCCGGGTCGGCCGCCAGCTCCTGGGCCATGAGCCTGCCCACCACCGGCTCGGCGAGGTCGTCCTTGGCGACCAGCTCGATCGTCCACCCGGGGATCGCGCGGCGCGCGTTGGCCTGGCGGACGGCCAGCTGGACGGCGTTGCGCGCCCCGAGCCCGAAGTCGCGCTGCGGCCCGGTGAGCGGGCCGACGAAGCCGATCTTGACGACCTGGGGCCGGTCCTCGCTGCCGGGGCCCCCGCTGGCGCAGCCGGCGACCCCGAGCAGCAGGGCGATCATGACCGGTGTCAGCAGGCGGACGGCCTTGCCTGGCATGCGCGTCGCTCCTCGATCGGACGAGTCCGGTCCTCCGGTGTGGACACGGACGGCGTGCGACCGGCCGGCGGATCCCGCGGGAGGGTACGCGTACTGGGCGGCCAGGGCGAACGGCGCGCTCGGCGGGGGTCGGTGTCGGTGCAGAGCCTATCCCCGGCGCAGACCCCTGCCTACCCCCGATCGGCGCGCGGGCCGGGGGTGGGCAGCCTTGTTCGTTCGTGACCAACATGCCCGCTGACCTGCGGCGTCTTTGGCTGCGCGGCGCGGCGCTGGTGTAGTGTGTGCGGGCAGGTGGGCTTCGACGGCGGGGTCGGGCTCGCGCACGGTGTCCCGGTTCCGCCCCGGTCTCGTGCCAGGGGCCGACGCCCCGGGACGGCCCCGCGCTCGGCCCCGCGGAGCCGACGCCCCAACTGACCGCTCCGATGCGTTGGAGGCCGGGACCGGAGATGACCCAGTACTTCCAGGCGTACGGGACGCTGGCCGCGCTGCTCGCGCTCGCGGTCGGCTTCGTGACGGTCGCCTTCCTGGCCAACCGGCTCCTGCGGCCCTCGCGCCCCACGCCCGCCAAGCTCACGACCTACGAGAGCGGCATGGATCCCGTGGGTGGCCTGTGGACCCAGACGCAGGTCCGCTACTACATCTACGCCTTCCTGTTCGTCATCTTCGACGTGGAGAGCGTCTTCCTGTTCCCCTGGGCGATGGTGTTCGCGCGGATCGGGCCGGCCGCCTTCTGGGAGATGGTCGTCTTCATCGGCGTCCTCGCGGCGGGCCTGCTGTACGCCTACCGGAAGGGGGTCCTCAGATGGGCCTAGTCGACAAGGTCGAGGTGCCCCAGCCGATCAGGTTCGTCTTCAACTGGGGCCGCAAGTACTCGCTGTGGGTGTTCAACTTCGGTCTGGCCTGCTGCGCGATCGAGTTCATCGCCACGTCGATGGCGCGCCACGACTTCATCCGGCTCGGGGTCATCCCGTTCGCGCACGGCCCGCGCCAGGCCGACCTCCTGGTGGTCTCCGGGACGCTGACCGACAAGATGGCGCCGGCGCTGAAGCGCCTGTACGACGAGATGCCCGAGCCCAAGTACGTCATCAGCTTCGGCTCCTGCTCCAACTGCGGCGGCCCGTACTGGGATTCCTACTCGGTCACCAAGGGCGTGGACCAGATCGTCCCCGTGGACGTGTACGTGCCCGGCTGCCCGCCGCGGCCCGAGGCGCTGCTGCACGGCATCCTCAAGCTTCAGGAGCGGATCGGCTCGGAGTCGCTCAAGCAGCGCCTGGGCGCCGGCGCCGCGCCCGAGCCGATCGTGGTGGAGGCGTAGGCGTGGACGCCGCGGCCCTCTCCGACCACCTGCTCGCCGAGCTGGGCGGGACCGTCGAGCCGGAGGCCGCCCACGGCCTGCTGACCGCGACGGTCGCCCCGGGCGACTGGCGGCGCGTGGCCGAGCTGGCGCGCCACGACGAGCAGCTCGACTGCAACTTCTTCGAGTTCCTCTGCGGGGTCGACGAGGAGGCCGCCGGGATCGGGGTCGTCCTGCACGTCTACTCGACCGGCCGCCGCCACCACCTGCAGCTGCGCACCGTGGTGCCGCGCGACCCGGCGGCCGCGCACCTGCCCACCGTGTCGGACCTGTGGTTCGGGGCCAACTGGCACGAGCGCGAGACCTGGGAGATGTTCGGCGTGACGTTCGACGGCCACCCCAACCTGGCCAAGCTGCTGCTGCCCGAGGAGTTCGAGGGCTTCCCGCTGCGCAAGGAGTTCGCGCTGCTGGCCCGCGAGGCCAAGCCGTGGCCCGGCGCCAAGGAGCCGGGGGAGTGAGCGCGGGCGGCAACGAAGGGCAGCCCCGCGAGCCCGCGCCCGCGCCCGGCGGCGAGCTGGCCGGCGCCGCCTACCAGGCGGCCGACGGCACCGGCGTGGGCATCCTCATCCGCGAGCAGGCCGGCCGCGAGCTGCACACGCAGGACATGACCCTCAACGTCGGGCCGCAGCACCCGGCCACCCACGGCGTGCTGCGGATGCTGGTGACGCTGGACGGCGAGCGGATCGAGTCGGTCGAGCCGGTGCTCGGCTACATGCACCGCGCGTTCGAGAAGCTCGCCGAGTACCGTGACTACCGGCAGATCATCGCCCTGGTGAACCGGCACGACTGGGTGTCCAGCATCTGCAACGAGCTGGGCGTGGCGCTGGTCGCCGAGAAGCAGCTCGGCCTGGAGGTGCCCGAGCGGGCCACCTGGATCCGGATGCTCATGGCCGAGTGGACCCGGGTCCTCAACCACCTCATGTTCGTCGGCTCCTACCCGCTGGAGCTGGGCGCGATCACCCCGATGTTCTACGCCTTCCGCGAGCGCGAGGAGGTGCAGGCGCTCATGGAGTGGATCACCGGGGGGCGGCTGCACCTGACCTACTGCCGGGTCGGCGGGCTCAAGGACGACCTGCCGCGCGGCGCGCTGGACATGTCCCGCAGCCTGGTCCCCAGGATCCGCGCCCGCCTGGACGAGTACGAGACGCTCGTGCTCGGCAACGAGATCTTCCGCGCCCGGACCCGGGGCGTGGGCGTGCTCCCGGGCGAGGTCGCCTGCTCCTACGGCTGCTCCGGCGCGATCCTGCAGGCCAGCGGGGTCGCCGAGGACAGCCGCCGGACCGAGCCGTACCTGTTCTACGACCAGGTCGAGTTCGACGTGCCGACCGGCGAGCACGGGGACTGCTACGACCGCTTCGCGATCCTGCTGGCGCGCATGCGCCAGTCGCTGCGGATCATCGAGCAGGTCCACGACCGGATCCCGCCCGGCCCGGTGAACGTGAAGCTGCCCAAGGTCGTCAAGCCGCCCGCCGGGCACGCCTACGTGCGCGCCGAGAACCCGCTCGGCCAGCTCTCCTACTACCTCGTCTCGCATGGCGAGAGGACGCCCTGGCGGTTCAAGATGCGCACCGCCTCGTTCAACAACGTGTCGGTGCTGCCCTGGCTGCTCACCGGCGCGCTCATGCCGGACATGATCGCGATCATGGGCTCGATCTTCTTCATCGTGGGGGACATCGACCGTTGAACGACCTGCTGGACGACTTCTGGGTGCTGCTGGTCCTCAAGCTGGTGGCCGTGCTGGGCGTGTTCCTGCTGGTCCCGCTGGTCGTGGGCTACATGGAGCACAAGGTCATGGCCCACATGCAGGCGCGGGTCGGGCCGATGGAGGCGGGCCGCTTCCACGGCGTGCTGCAGCTCGTCGCCGACGGCATCAAGTTCGTCCAGAAGGAGTCGATCGTCCCGCGCGCCGCGGACAAATGGGTGTTCACGCTCGCGCCCGCGGTCGCGCTGATCCCCGGGATCCTGGTGTTCGGGTTCATCCCCTACGGGCGGGACCTGGTGCCCATCCGCTCCGACGTCGGCCTGTTCGTGGTGCTCGCGCTGTCCAGCGTGAGCGTGGTCGGGGTCCTGATGGCCGCCTGGGCGAGCGCCAACAAGTACGCGCTGATGGGCGGCGTGCGCGCCGCGGCGCAGCTCATCGCGTACGAGCTACCGATGGTGCTGGCCGCGGCGGCGGTCGCGATGCAGGCGGGCTCGGCCGACCTGGCCGTGATCGCCGAGCGCCAGGGGAGCCTATGGTACGTCGTCTACCCCTGGCAGGCGGTCGGGTTCCTGGTGTTCGGCGCGGCCGCCCTGGCCGAGCTGCAGCGCCCGCCGTTCGACATGCCGGTCGCCGACTCCGAGCTGGTGTTCGGGCACCTCACCGAGTACACCGGCCTGCGCTTCGCGCTCTTCCTGCTCACCGAGTACGCGGGCATCGTCTCCATGGGCGCGGTCATGGCCACGATCTACCTGGGCGGCTGGCAGGGCCCGTTCCTGGACGGGCCGTGGTGGCTGGCGCTCAAGGTGTTCGCGCTCGCGTTCCTGGTGATCTGGTTCCGGTCCACGTTCCCCCGGCTGCGGGAGGACCAGCTGCAGTCGCTCGCATGGGCCCGGCTGGTGCCGGTCGCCCTGCTGATCATCCTCGTCGCCGGCTTCGTCAAGGTGGTCTAGGGACATGTCAGCGCTCAAAGGGACCGGCCTGCTGAAGGGCATGGGCGTGACCTTCAGGACCATGACCCGCCGGGCCGCGACCCAGCAGTACCCGCACGTCAAGCCCAAGCTCCCGGCGCGCACCCGCGGCGTCATCGCGCTCATCGAGGAGAACTGCACCGTCTGCATGCTGTGCTCCCGGGAGTGCCCCGACTGGTGCATCTACATCGACTCCCACAAGGAGGTCGTGGCGCCCAAGGAGGGCGGCCGCGCCCGCACCCGCAACGTCCTCGACCGCTTCGCGATCGACTTCGCCCTGTGCATGTACTGCGGGATCTGCGTGGAGGTGTGCCCGTTCGACGCGCTCTACTGGAGCCCGGAGTTCGAGTACGCCGAGCACGAGCACGAGCGCATGACCCACGAGAAGGAGCGCCTGCGCGAGTGGGCCTACACGGTGCTCCCGCCGGACCCGCTGGAGGTCGGCGCCGAGGAGCCCAAGGAGCTGGCCGCGGCCCGCAAGGCGCAGGAGGCCCTGCGCGCCAGGGCCGAGGCCGCGGTCCAGGCCGCCGCCCAGGCCCCGGCCGCCGCCGGCCCGGCCGGGCAGCCTCCCGCCGCCGCGCCACCGGCACCGGCTGCGGCGGCGCCACCGGCACCGGCCGCCGCCGCGACGCAGGCGCCCGCCCCCCCTGCGGCGCCTGCCGAGGTGGAGGTCGAGCCGGGCATCGACCAGGAGATGTTCGACCGGCTGGTGGCGGCGGGGGAGGCCGAGCGGACCGCCCGCGCCAAGGCCAAGGCCGCCTACATGCGCAAGGCCAAGGCCGCCGCCCGCGCCGCGGCCGGCGGGGCGGCCGCGCCTCCCGGCGGCGGCTCCCCGGGCGGTGAGCCGGCATGAGCCTGACGGGCCAGGAGGTGGCGTTCCTGGTGCTCGCCGTGCTGGGCGGGCTCGCCGGCCTGTTCGTGGTGACCAGCCGCAACATCGTCCACGGGGCGCTGTTCCTGGTGGTCACGCTCGCCAGCGTCGCCGGGGTGTACCTGCTGCTGGCCGCGCCGTTCCTGGCGTTCGTGCAGGTGATCATCTACGTCGGCGCGATCGTGGTGCTGCTGCTGTTCGGGATCATGCTGACCCGGGCCCCGGTCGGCCGGCGGGTGCTGGACAACACCCGCGCCGCGCGGCTGGGCGCCGCGGGGGTGGCGGGCGGCGTGTTCGCGATGCTCACCTGGTTCCTGTACCGCGCGTTCGAGGGCGAGCGGATCGCGACCGCCGCGCCCACCGCGACCGCGGCGCTGGGCACGTCGCTGTTCCGCAACTACGTCCTGCCGTTCGAGGCGGTGAGCGTCCTGCTGCTCGCGGCGCTCATCGGCGCGATCGTCCTGTCGCGGCGGGACTGAGCGGCCCGATGCGGACGCCGACGCGCGCCCACCGGGGCGCCGCCGCAGCCGGCAGGGCGCAGGTCGCGCCCTGGCAGGCGCTCCGGGCGGCCGGCGCGGTATCTTCCCTGCGGCCCGAGCGCAGCAAGGAGGCCTGATGCCGCTCGTCTTCCCGCTGGTGTTCGCGTCCTTCCTGTTCGCCACCGGGGTCTACGGGGTCCTGGCGCGGAGGAACGCGGTGATGGTGCTGATGAGCATCGAGCTGATGCTGAACGCGGTCAACGTCAACCTGGTGGCGTTCAACGCCTACCTGCAGGACAAGCTCGCCACGGGCCAGGTGTTCGCGCTGTTCGTGATCGCGGTCGCCGCCGCGGAGGTCGGCATCGGCCTGGCCATCGTCCTGCTGATCTTCCGCAACCGCGAGACCGTCAACCTCGACGAGGTCGACCTGCTGCGATGGTGACCCCCTGATGCTCGAGCTGGCCTGGATCGTCCCGGCGCTCACGCTGGCGGCGTGGGCGGTCGTCCTGCTGGTCGGCAAGCGCCTGCCCGACGGCGGCTCGTGGGTCGGGATCGTCGCGGTCGGCGTCGGCTTCGTGGTCAGTGTGGTGATCCTCGCCCAGATCGCGGGCGGTGCCGGCCCGTACAGCGCGAGCATCGACTGGGCGCCGTTCGGCCCGGGGCTCCAGATCCCGCTCGGCATGACCGTGAACGGCCTCAGCGCGGTCCTGCTGGTGGTGGTGACGACCGTCTCGCTGCTGGTGCAGATCTACTCGACCGCCTACATGCGCGGCGACGAGCGCTACACCTTCTACTTCTCCAACCTGTCGCTGTTCACCGCCGCGATGCTCGGCGTGGTGCTCAGCGACAACCTGATCATCCTGCTGATCGGGTGGGAGGTCATGGGCCTGTGCTCCTACCTGCTCATCGGGCACTGGTGGGAGGACCGCGTCAACTCCTCCGCGGCGATCAAGGCGTTCCTGATGACCCGCGTCGGCGACGTCGGCTTCCTGTTCGGGATCATCGTGCTGTTCTGGCAGGTGCGCAGCTTCGAGATCTCCCGGATCGTCGAGGCGGTCGCCGGCGGGCGGATCTCCGGCGGCACGGTGACCCTCGCGGCCGTCCTGGTCTTCTGCGGCGCGATCGGCAAGTCGGCGCAGTTCCCGCTGCACACCTGGCTGCCGGACGCGATGGCCGGCCCCACGCCCGTGTCCGCCCTGATCCACGCGGCCACCATGGTCGCCGCCGGGGTGTTCCTGGTGGCGCGCCTGTACCCGGTGTTCGAGGCGTCCGCCGCCGCCATGAACGAGATCGCCGTGATCGCCGCGGTCACGATGCTGATCTCCGCGCTGCTCGCGCTGGTCCAGGACGACATCAAGCGGGTGCTGGCCTACTCCACGGTGTCCCAGCTGGCCTACATGATGGCCGCGCTCGGGGTCGGCGGGTACACCGCGGGGATCTTCCACCTGTTCACGCACGCCTTCTTCAAGGCGCTGCTGTTCCTCGGGGCCGGCTCGATCATCCACGCGGTCCACTCCAACAACATGAGCGAGATGGGCGGGCTGCGGCGGTCGATGCCGACGACCTTCTGGACGTTCCTGGTCGGCTCGCTCGCGCTGGTGGGGATCCCGCCGCTGGCCGGCTTCTGGTCCAAGGACGAGATCCTCCACGACGCGTACGTGGCCGGCTTCGGCCCGGGCGAGCCGGGGCTGCTCACCAGCCAGGGCGTCGCCCAGGTCGTGTTCGTCACCGGGATGCTCACCGTCTTCCTGACCGCGCTGTACGTCGGCAGGATGCTCTGGCTGACGTTCGCCGGCGCCTACCGGGGCCAGGGCCACCCGCACGAGCCGCCGCCGGCGATGACGTTCCCGCTGGTCCTGCTCGCCGGCGGCGCCGTGGTCGCCGGCTTCGCGAACTCGCCGCTGGCCGGTGAGGGCGGCCTCGCCGCCTGGATCGCGCCCGCCGACGCCCCCAGGCCGGGGATCGCCGAGATCGACGTGCCGGTGGCGGTCGCGTCCATCCTGATCGCGCTCGCCGGGCTGGCGCTGGCCACGCGCTGGTACCGCGGCGGCCTGCCCGAGCGCGAGCCGCTCGCCCGGGCGCCGCTGCTCTACCGGACCCTGCAGCACGCCTACTGGCTGGACGACCTGTACGACGCGGTCGTCGTGCGCCCGGTGCGCGGCACGCTCGCGCGCCTGGCGTACCAGTTCGACCAGCGCGTCATCGACGGGGCGGTGAACGGCGCGGGCACGGGCACCCGCCGGCTGTCGCGCACCCTGCGGTACCTGCAGACCGGCCAGGCGCAGTGGTACGCGGCCGCGCTGTTCCTGGGCGTGATCGGCGTCGCCCTGGTGTTCACCCGGCTGGCAGGAGGGTAGTCACGTGGCCCTGTCCCAGGCGTTGCTGCTGGTCGCGGTGTTCGCGCCGCTCGCCGGCGGGCTGGCGGTGCTGGTCGTGCCGCGCTCGCGCCCCGGCGCGGTGATCGCGACGGCGGCGCTGGCCGCCCTGCTGGCGCTCGCCGCGGGGATCGCGCTGCTGGCGCGCTTCGACTACGCCGCCGGGCGCAGCATGCAGTTCGAGGTCCGGACCGGGTGGATCAGCGCCGTCGGGGTGGGCTTCCACCTCGGCATCGACGGCATCTCCCTGCCCCTGCTGATCCTGTCGCTGCTGCTCACCTTCGTGTGCGTGCTGTACAGCGCGCGGATCCTGCCCGCGCCCGGCAACCCCAAGGCGTTCCTGGCGCTGGTGCTGCTGCTGGAGACCGGCGTCAACGGCACCTTCAGCGCGCTGGACCTGGTGCTGTTCTTCGTCTTCTTCGAGCTGGTCCTGGTGCCGATGTACTTCCTCGTCGCGATCTGGGGCGGCGAGCGGCGCGAGTACGCCGCGGTCAAGTTCTTCCTGTACACGTTCATCGGCTCGGTGTTCATGCTGCTGGGCTTCATCGCCCTGTGGTACCGCAGCGCGCCGGTGGTCGCCGACCGCACCTTCGACGTGCTCGCGCTCCAGCAGCTCGGCGAGGCGGGCCGGTTCGCGGGCACGTTCGGGCTGCTCGCGTTCGCCGCGATGGGCTTCGGGTTCGCGGTCAAGACGCCGATGTGGCCCCTGCACACCTGGCTGCCGGACGCGCACACCGAGGCGCCCACGGTCGGCTCGGTGCTGCTGGCCGGCGTGCTGCTCAAGCTCGGCACCTACGGGTTCGTCCGGCTCGCGGTCCCGATCCTGCCGGAGGCCGCCCACGACTACGCGCCGCTCATCGGGGTCCTCGCCGCGATCGCGATCGTCTACGGCTCGCTGTGCTGCCTGGCGCAGACCGACCTGAAGCGGCTGATCGCCTACAGCTCGGTGGGGCACATGGGCTTCGTGATGCTCGGGATCGCGACGCTGACCCCGGCGGGGATCAACGCGGCCGTGTTCGGGATGGTCGGCCACGGCCTGGTCACCGGGATGCTGTTCTTCTGCGCCGGGTCGGTGCACGAGCGCTACCACACCCGCGAGATCGCCGAGATCGGCGGCGGGATGTCGGCCAAGCTCCCGCACCTCGGCGGCGTGCTCGCGTTCACCAGCATCGCCTCGCTCGGGCTGCCGGGGCTGGCCGGCTTCTGGGGCGAGGTGCT
>Ga0126377_10000286_pt1 | contig 30008 bp, 29 predicted proteins | sample PanSoiMetPlot_22_FD_92647 | JGI IMG/M metagenome (GOLD analysis project Ga0126377, IMG submission 92647) | Tropical forest soil microbial communities from Panama - MetaG Plot_22 | ecosystem: Environmental > Terrestrial > Soil > Tropical forest > Bulk soil | place: Panama | collected 2016-02-17 | reverse complement strand
GAGATCACCTGCTCGCCGAAGGCGCTGGGCTCCGGCCGCTGGGCGGCGCTCGAAATCTTCAGCTTCCCGACGCTCGACGTGATCGAGAAATATGTCATGGACTGCGTGCTCAAGGCCGGCTCGCAACACTGCCCGCCGGTCGTGATCGGGGTCGGCATCGGCGGCAGCTTCGATCATTGCGCCAAGCTTGCGAAGGCGGCGACGCTGCGTCCGTTCGGCCGGAAAAATCCCGAGCCGATCCTGGCGAACATGGAGGAGCGCCTGCTCAAGGCGGTCAATAAGACCGGCTTCGGGCCGATGGGCACGGGCGGCGACACCACCGCGCTCGCCGTGCATGTCGAATACGGCTCCGGGCATGGCTTCACGCCGGTCGCGGTGTGCTTCAACTGCTGGATCAACCGCCGCGCCGGCGCGCGCATCTACAACAACGGCGAAATCGTCCATTTCGAATAGAGGCACGTCCCTATGGGCGACACCATCAAGCTTGCTCTGCCGCTCACCGAGGCCAAGGTGCGCACGCTGACGGCGGGCGATTTCGTGACGCTCGACGGCGAGATCGTGATCACCGCCGGCCTGCCGACGCATCACCGCATCATCGAGCACATCGACGCCGGCAAGGCGTTGCCGATCGACATCACGGGTGGAACGTTCTTCCATCTCGGCAGCTACAGCCGCGACCGCGACGGCGCGTTCGAGGTGCTCTACATGAACCCGACCACCAGCACGCGCTTCAATCCGCTGATGCCAAGAATCATCCGGCACTTCGATCTGCGCGCCGTCGGCGGCAAGGGCGGCCTCGACCGGCAATGCGCCGACACCATGAAGGAGATCGGCTGCGTCTATCTGTCGTTTCTCGGGGGCGGCAGCCCACTGCTGTCGGATGCGATCAAGGAGGTCGTCGCGGTGGCGTGGCAGGACCTGGTCGCGCACTATCGGCTGGTCAAGCTGCGGGTCGAGGATCTGGGGCCGCTCGTGGTCGCCATCGACAGCAAGGGCAACAGCCTGTTCGATCAGTTGCAGGCGACGGCGCGGGACCGACTGGGCACGATCCTGCACGAGCTCGATATCAACCGGAACACAGCCCAATCGCGTTGATCCCATTTGCAAAAAGCAAAAGGTCAGTCTATTGGCACATAGGCGCCCGGCAAGGGCGCCGCCCCGGCGCCGTGGCCGGGAGGAGCACGACAGGGAGGATGCAATGGGCGTGTGGAGGCTCTTGGTCGCATCGTTCGCGATGGGCATTGTCGCGACGGCCGCAGGCGGCCAGGACTATCCGACCAAGCCGATCACGCTGGTCAATCCTTATGCCGCGGGCGGGCCCGCGGACCTCCTGGCGCGCACCATCGCGACCGGCATGGGCGACCTGCTCGGCCAACAGATCGTCATCCTCAACAAGCCGGGCGGCGCGACCGCCATCGGGGCGCAGTATGTCGCGGGCTCCCCGCCCGACGGCTACACGCTGCTGATTGCCGGCGCATCCTCCCACATCGTGACGCCGGCGTTGAGCAAGCTCACCTACGACGGGATCAAGGATTTCGCGCCGGTGGCCATGGTCGCCAACGTTCCGAACGTCCTGGTGGTGCGCGCCTCGCTGCCGGTGAAGAACGTGCAGGAGCTGATCGCCTTGGCGAAATCGAAGCCGGGCACGCTGAACTATGGCTCGGTCGGCAACGGCAGCCAGCCTCACCTCGCCGCCGAGATGTTCAAGCAGATGGCCGGCGTCGATTTCACGCACCTACCGTACAAGGGCGCGGCGCCGGCGATCACCGACCTGCTCGGCGAACAGATCGATCTGGCCTTCCTCAACGCGCCGCCGCTGCTGCAGCATATCCAGTCGGGCAAGCTGCGCGCGCTCGCGGTTACCACGATGAAGCGCGCCCGGCAGCTTCCCGACGTGCCGACGCTCAACGAGCTCGGCCTGACCGGGTTCGACATCAGCACCTGGTATGGAATCTCGGCGCCCGCCGCGACCCCGAAGCCGATCGTGGAGAAGCTGACCACGGTGCTCAGCAAGGTGCTCACCACGCCTGATGTGACGTCGAAGCTGACTTCGCAAGGAAACGAGATTTTCCTGCTGCCGGGCAAGGAGTTCTCGGACTATCTGCAGGAGGATGCCGCGCGACTGACCAAGCTGATCAAGAGCGCGAACATCAAAGAAGAGTGACCCGGCCAGTGCCCCGAACCCGAAGTTCGCGCACAATGTGCTGCGAGTACGATCGCGAACTTCGGGTTCGAAGGGGCACTAGATTCATAGAGTTGCTAGTGGTCCTGGATTCCGAAGTTCGTAAAAGTGCGTGCTGCAAAGTGGTACGAACTTCGGAATCGGACCACTAGCCGCGTGAGTGAACAGGCTGACGATGGGCCAGACCGTCGCGCAGAAAATCGTCGCGCGGGCCGCCGGGCGTCCGGCGGTCGAGGCCGGCGAATACGTCAACGTGTCGCCCGACTACACCTGCTGCCAGGAGCTCGCCTGGCAGACGCGCAAGCGCATGATGCAGGAGATCGGTGTCGATAGGGTCGCCCGGCCCGACAAGGTCATCATGGTGGTCGACCACACCACCTCGGCGTCCATGGGCTCGCCCTATTACCTGAGCCACAAGGAGATGAAGGACTACGCGTTCCGCAACGGCGTCGAGAATTTCTTCGGCGCCGGATCGGGCCTGCGCCACCTGGTCCTGACCGAGAAGGGCTTCGCGCGGCCCGGGCTTCTGGTGTTTTCCGACGAGCCGAATATCGCGAGCATCGGCGCGCTGGGCGCGCTCAACATCGCGGTGTCATCGGAGGTCGTGGTGACCCAGATCACCGACGAGAACTGGATGCTGGTCCCGAAATCGGCGCGCATCGAGCTCGCCGGCCGCCTCCCCTTCGGGGTCCTGCTGCGCGACCTCGCGCAGATCCTGATTCGCGATTTCGCCACCGGCGATGCGTTGTCGCAGTGCTGCATCGAGTTCGGCGGCCCGGCTGTTGCGAATCTTAGCCTCGACGAGCGGCAGTCGCTGCTCGCCTGCGCCTACCACACCGGCGCCGATACCGCGCTGATGCCGGTCGACGACAAGGCATTGGCCTATGTGCGCGAACGCGCGCAGGGGCGGCCTTACCATCTCCTGTCTGCCGATCCCGACGCGGCCTACGTGCTGGAGACGAGCTACGACCTCTCGACGCTGTCGCCGATGGTGACGGTGCCGCCGGAGCTGCACGGCGCCGTCAAGCTCGAGGAGGTCGCCGGCCTGCGCGTCGATCAGGCCGTGATCGGCTCCTGCGCCGGCAACCGGCTCGACGACATGCGCGCCGCCGCCGCCGTCCTGCGCGGCCGCAGGATCGATCGGGGCGTGACCATGTACATCACGCCCGGCAGCCGCGAGGTCTATGCGCAGGCCTCCCGCGAGGGATTGCTCGAGGTTTTCGTCGCGGCCGGGGCTACTGTGCTGGCGCCCGGATGCACCACCTGCTGGGGCTACGAGGGCGTGCTGTGCGACGACGAGGTCTCGATCTCGACGCACCAGATGAACTATCACGGCCGCAACGGCAGCCGGTCGGCGCGCTCATATCTGGCGAGCCCCTACGTGGTGGCGGCCTCCGCCGTCGCCGGGCGGATCGCCGACCCGCGAACGATCTTGGCCGATGCGGGAGCTCGCGCATGAGCAAGACGCGCATTCGCGGGCGGGTCTGGAAGTTCGGCGACAACATCAGCGCCGACAATGGCATCATCCAGTATTCGCAGGTGCCGGATCTCGCCACCTTCGACATCCCCGCGCTCAAGGCGATGTGCTTTGCCGAGCTGCGGCCGGATTTCCGCGAGCGGGTACGGCCCGGCGATCTCGTGGTGGCGGGCGCGAATTTCGGCCATCATAGCCACGCGCATGCCTGTGTCGCGATGAAGGAATCCGGCATCGCCGCCTGCGTCGTCGAGTCCTGCGACTCTGCCTTCATCCGCAAGGCGCTCAATGTCGGGCTGCCGATGGTCGTCTGCCCCGGCATCACCGGGATCGTCGAGCCGGGCGACGAGCTCGAGCTCGATCTTGCCACCGGCGAGGTCCGCAACACCGGCTCGGGCGCGGTCCGGCACGCGCGGCCGTTTTCCGATCGCATGATCGAGGTTTGGCGTGCCGGCAGCCTGACGCGCGCCATGCGGCAGCGGCTTGCCTGATCATCACCACTTCCCCATCGAGGACATGCATGCACTACGATCCCCGCCACGAACCGCACAAGCTTGCGCACGACCCCGTCACCTCGCTGGTGGTGCCGCGCCCGATCGGCTGGATCACGACACTGTCCGAGAACGGCGTGGTCAATCTCGCGCCCTACAGCTTCTTCAATCTCGTGGCCGGGCGTAAGCAACCCTTCCTGATGTTCTCGAGCGCCGGCCGCAAGCACACTCAGCGCAACGCCGAGACCGGCCGCGAGTTCGTGTTCAACCTTGCGACCTACGATCTGCGCAGCGAGATGAATCAGACCGGTGCCGAGCTCGATGAGACCGTCAGCGAGCCCGAGGTCGCGGGCCTCGCCATGGTGCCGTCCCGGATAGTGAAGCCGCCGCGGGTCGCGCTGTCGCCGGTCGCACTCGAATGCAAGTACAGCCAGACCGTCGTGCTGGAAGGCTCGAACGGAAAGAAGACCGACAACTCGGTCATCATCGGCGAAGTGGTCAACATCTACATCGACGATTCCGTCATCGTCGACGGCATGATCGACATCCGGCGCATGCGGCCGATCGCGCGGCTGGGCTATATGGATTATTGCGTGGTGGACGATGTGTTCACGATGCTACGGGTTTGAACGGCGCCGGTTGCGGCACCGAAGATTGCACGGGCACGCGATGCATCGTGAAGATATTGTCGACCGAGGTGTAGTCCATGTAGCCGAGGCGCGCGAGCGGCCGGATGCGCGCCATGTCGATATTGCCGTTCACGATCACGGCGTCGTCGATATGCACGTTGACCACCTCGCCGATGACCAGGGCATTGACGGATTTCTTGCCGTTGGCGGGCAACAGATCGATCGTCTTGTTGTAGATGCATTCGAGCGCGATCGGCGAGCGCGCAACGCGCGGCGGCTTTACCTTTCGCGACGGCGCCATCTCGAGACCGGCGAGCTCGGCCTCGCTCAGGTGCTCGGGGTGGTCGCTGCCGGTGACGTTCATCTCGATGCGCAGGTCGTAGGTCGCCAGATTGAACACGAACTCGCCGGAGATCTCGGTGTTGCGCTGCGAATGCTTGCGCCCGCTGCTGGAGAACATCACGAAGTGCGGCTTGGTCGAGATGATATTGAAGAAGCTGTAGGGCGCGAGATTCACCACGCCGGTCGGACTGATCGTGGTGATCCAGCCGATCGGGCGCGGCACCACCAGGCAGGTGCCGGGGTCATGAGCGAGGCCGTGCGGCTCGCTCCGGGGATCATAGTCCATGCAATGCCTTCCCATGTTCAAGAGCCGGGTTGGATATATCATTCACCCGGGATATTGAGAAATAGGGCCGTTGCCCGCAGGAATCCTCGATGAAACTGCACTGGTCTCCGCGTTCGCCCTTCGTGCGCAAGGTGATGATCGTCGCGCACGAGCTTGGCATCGTCGATCGCCTCACCTGCGTGCGCACGGTGGCGGCGACCACCAAGCCACATCTCGGCCTGATGGAAGACAACCCGCTCTCGAAAATCCCGACACTTGTGCTCGACGACGGCACCGTGCTCTACGACTCGCCGGTGGTATGCGAATATCTCGACAGCCTGCACGCCGGACCGAAGCTCTACCCCACCGACCCGAAGGAGCGCATGACCGCGCTGCGGCGGCAGGCGCTCGGCGACGGTTTCCTCGACTTCCTGCTGCTGCTGCGCAACGAGCGCGAGCGCGCGCAGCCATCCGACGTCCACGTCTCGGCCTACACCACGAAGAAGCAGGCCGTGCTGGGGGCGCTCGACCGCGAAGCCGACGCGCTCGCGGCGTCGCCGTTCAGCATCGGGCACATCGCGGTCGGTTGCGCCCTCTCCTATCTCGATTTCAGATTCGCCGACGAGGACTGGCGCAAAGATCATCCGCGCGCAGCGCGCTGGCATCAGGACTTCGCCGCGCGTCCGTCTGTGCGCGCCACCGAGCCGATCGACGACAGTTGAACAACAAAATGGAGGAAACGCCATGCGGGGGTTCGTTCATGTGATCGCGGCGAGCATCTTCTTGCTCCTTCCGCAGACGCTGTGGGCGCAGCCGGATCAGAAATGGGTGGTGAGCTGGGCCGCGTCCGCGCATGGCCCTTACCCCGTCGGCAACCCGTCGGCGCAACCGGACCAGAAATTTGCGTTTCCGTCCCCACCGGCAGGTGCCAACGACCAGACTTTCCGGCTGATCGTGCGTCCCGACATCTGGGGGCGGCAGGCACGCCTGCGCTTCACCAATGCGTTCGGCACCAAGCCCATCACCTTCGACGACGTGTTCGTTGGCCTGCAGATGGGTGGCCCGGGTCTGGTCAAAGGCACCAACCGTCCCGTCACCTTCGGCGGCCACCAGAGCGTGAGGGTAACGCCGGGCAGCACGGTCTGGAGCGATCCCGTTGACCTTGCGTTCGTCCGCGACCCAGGGGCCGCCGAGCTCGCCGGCCGCAAGCTTGCCGTCAGCTTCCACGTCGCCGGCGAAAGCGGCCCGATGACCTGGCACGCCAAGGCGTTGACCACATCCTACGTCACCGCGCCGGGCGCCGGCTCGAAGGGCAAGGACGAGGACGAAGCAGCGTTCCCCTACAGCACGGCGTCGTGGTTCTTCGTCGACGCGCTCGAGATGATGGCGCCGGCGGACAGCTTCGCCATCGTGGCGTTCGGTGATTCCATCACCGACGGCACGGCATCGACCATGAATGGCGACGATCGCTGGCCGGACGTGCTGTCGCGCCGGCTGCACGCCGTCCACGGCAACCGGATCGCGGTGGTGAACGCCGGCATCGGCGGCAACCAGATCGCCGGACCGGCGGAATACGGCCCGCAGAAGCCGTTCCCGGGCGGGCCATCGGCGGTGCAGCGCATCGAGCGGGACGTGCTGGAGCTGTCGGGCGTCGCCGCCATGATCTGGCTCGAAGGCATCAACGACTTCAGCAAGAACGGCAACGCCCCGCTCGAGAAGGCGCAAAACGGCATGAAGGACGTGGTCGCCCGCATTCGCGCCCGCCAGCCGGGCATGCGCGTGATCGGCGCCACCGTGGTCACCGCGCTCGGGTCGTCGAGCGCGGCGCACGGCTTCCCCGAGCAGGACGAGAAGCGCAAGGCGCTCAACGAGTTCATCCGCACGTCGGGGCTGTTCGACGGCGTCGTCGACTTCGACAAGGCAACGCTCGACCCGCAGACCGGCAGCCTCAAGGCGGAATTCGTGCCGGAGAGCACGACCGGCGGGCCCGGCGACAAGCTGCACCCCAACCGGGCCGGCTATCTCGCGATGGGAATGGCGATCGACCTCGATCTTTTCGCGCCGAAGCAGCCGGCAAAAAGATAAGCTCGACGTCATGCACAAGGTCGAGATCAGGGCCGGCGTGTGGATGGCCTACGAGGACCATTGCTTCGTCCGGCTGTGGAGCGCCGCGGAAACCGTCGTGATGGTCCATGGCAACGCCGAGTCCTCGCGCGCCTGGACGCCTTGGGTGCCGCATCTCGCGGGCAAGTACCGCGTGGTGCGGCTCGATATGCCAGGCTTCGGCGCCTCCAGCGAGCCGCTCGACTACGGCTGGAGCGCGGGCGAGCTCGCCGCCGACATCGTACGTTTCCTCGATGCGCTCGATATCAAGCACTGTCATCTGATGGGCGCCAAGTACGGCGGCTCGGTCTGCATGCAACTCGCCATCGAGCACCCCCACCGGCTGCTCTCGCTCTGCCTGTTCGGATCGCCGGTGCGGGGCAGCGGCAGCGGCAACGCGGACCTGATCCGCGCCAAGGGCGTCCGGCAATGGGCGGCGGAGACGATGCGCTCCCGGCTGGGCAGCTCCGCGTCCGATGCGCAGATGAAATGGTGGACGGACGAACTCATGGGGCAGACCAATCCGCGCGCGGCCTGGGGCGCTTCCGCGGCGCGCATCGACATGGAGCTCGAGCACAACCTTTTTCGCATCACCGCGCCGACGCTGATCGTGACCACCAGGGAGAGCGGGCTGCAATCCGTCGAGGCGGTCGAGTGCTACGCAGCGCGCATTCCCAACGCGCGCGTGGTCGTGCTGCCCGGCGACAGCTATCATATTTCGGCGGTCGAGCCCGGTCTCTGCGCGCAGCACGCGCTGGCGTTCCTCGACGCGATTTCGCAGCGCGCCCCGGCCCCGGCGCCACGAGCCGCCGAGTGAGCACGCGCCGCGCCTTCGTCGGCGGACTGGCGTCCGCGCTGCTGTGGCGGCCGGGCTCGGCGCCGGCGGCCTATCCGACGCGCCCAGTACGGATCGTCGTTCCGTTCCTGCCGGGCGGCGGCGCCGACCTGATCGCACGACTGCTGCAGCCGCATCTTCAGCAACGGCTGGGTCAGCCCTTCGTGGTCGAGAACCGCGCCGGCGCGGCGGGACGGATCGGGACCGGCGTGGTCGCGAAGTCCGATCCGGACGGACACACGCTGCTGATGACCACGGAATCCTCGCTGGTGATCGCGCCCCACATTGGCGCGGCGATGGGCTACGAGCCGCTGAAAGATTTCGCGCCGGTTTCGCTGCTGACGCGCAACATGGTGGTCCTGGTCGTGCATCCGTCGGTGCCAGCGGCGACTCTCGCGGACTATATCGCGCTGGCGCGGGCGAAACCCGGCGAGCTATTCTACGCCTCGTCAGGGGTCGGCGGTCCGAACCATCTTGCCGGCGAAATCTTCAACCGGATGACCGGGGTCCAGATCGTTCACGTGCCGTTTCCCGGCACCGGCGGAGCGATCCAGGCCGTAGTCGGCAATCAGGTCGGCGCCATGTGGGGCTTCCTGGCCGGCTTGATTCCGCACATCCGCGGCGGGGCGTTGCGTGCGCTCGCCGTCGGCGGCAAGGAGCGCTCGCCGGCCCTGCCCAACGTGCCCACGGCGGCGGAAGCGGGCGTGCCCGGCTACGAAGCGACGTCCTGGATCGGGCTGCTGGCGCCCGCGACCACGCCCGTGGTCGACGTCCTCTACGACGCGCTCGACAAGGCCATGCAGGAGCCATCCGTCAGGGACGTGCTGATCCGCGATGGCTCCGACATCGTCGTGAGCCGGCCGGCGGAATTCCGCGAGGTGATCGAGCAGGACCACGCCAAGTACGGCAGGCTCAAGGATCTGCTGACGTCGGCCCGGTAAGCGATAAACTGATCGATCAAAAGCAACCATGACAGACCATCATCCGACCAAAGCGCTGGCTTCGTTCGCGGCCGGCCTTGATCCGGCGACCCTGCCGTCCGACGTGCGACAAAAGCTCGGCTGGCTGCTGCTCGATTATTTGCGGGTATGCTCGATCGGTGCGCGCCTGCCCTGGAGCGACTGGGCACGCGGCTATATCGGCGTTGTCGGCAAGGATGGCGCGTCGCACGTGCTGTTCTCGCCGCAGACGCTCAACCCACAGCACGCGACGTTCCTGAACGTGGCTTTCGGCTCGAGCTTCGATGCCGACGACACCCATGTCGGGGCGATGCTGCATCCCGGCGTCGCGGTCTGGTCGGCGGCGCTCGCCACGGCCGAGCATGCCGGGGTGTCGGGGCCGGACGTGCTGGCCGCCGTGGTCGCCGGCTACGAGACCATCATCCGCATCGGCCTCGCCATGCAGCCCGGGCATTTCAAGCGCGGCTTCCAGAGCACCGGCACCTGCGACGTATTCGGCACCGCCGCAACCGCCGGCCGTCTGCTGTTCCGCGGCAGCGACGCCGAGCGACGCATCCAGGAGGCGATCGGGCTGGCCGGCAGCTATCCGAGCGGAGTCGCGCAGTTCTACTATTCCGGCTCCTCGGGCAAACGCATCCAGGCCGCGCATTCCGCGCAATGCGGAGTGGCGGCGGCGCTGCTGACGCAACAGGGTTTCAGCGGCCCCGCCGACGTCATCGAAGGCAGCGGCGGCTTTGCCCGCGCCTACGGCGATCAATGGAATCCAACGGTCATCGAGAGCGGGCTCGGCGAGCGCTTCCATCTCCTGGACGTGCTGACCAAATCACACGCGGCGGCAGCACGGGTGGCGGCGGCGATCGACGGCATGCTGGCGCTGCGGCAGGAGCACGGCTTTGGCGGCGACGACATCGCGGCCATGCAGCTCGGCATTCCGCGCGTCATCGCCGGCCGCCTCACCAATCCGCATCCAGTCGATCTGCAGGCCGCGCAGATGTGCCTGCCGTTCAGCGTGGCACTGGCGTCGAAAATCCCGATGACCGCGGGCGGGAGTCCCGCGGTCACGGTCGCGGACTATGAGGCCGGGCTGGCCGACCGTACGCTCTACGACATCGAGGAGCGCACCACGATCGACCTCGACGACGAAGTCGAGGCCGCCAGCAACGAGCTCTCCACCGCCGCCAGGGTGAGCGTCACGCTGCGCGACGGCCGCAAACTTGCGATCTTGGTGCCGGCGCCCAAAGGCAGCCCGTCCCGCCCGTTCACGGCACAGGAGCATGAAGCGCGCTTTACGGAAGAATTGTCGACACGCGTCCCCGCGCGGGCCTGCGCCGATATCATCGCCATGTCGAAGGATCTCGACCGGCTCGATGCGGGCGGGCTCGCTCGCATGTTGAGCGCCGCCGGCTGATCCGCCGACGCCCGTCCGGCGCGTATTCTCACGATGTCACAGCCTGCGCGAACAGCACACTTCATTCCCCTGGCCTGGGGAAAGTCTAGCGGCGGGCCCGCCTCGACCGACGCGGTTTATCACCGTGCCTCAAATCAAAACTGAGTGCGATCTATCGGCAACACTCGCGCCCGCCAACATGCACGGGCACAAGAAGCCAACGTGCACGGGCACAAAGAGAAAAAAAGCCCTGCCGTTCCTCTGCTCGCGACGAGGCGATCGAATAAACCATTGTCATTGCGCCCGCGTGTGTTGCGCCAGAGCGACATCTTCCGAAATGCGCTTCGGCCTATAACAAGGTCTGGCGGGATAACGGAGCCGCACTCGAGCGTAATGGGTAAACCGTGCCGTGAAGCGTCTTGTTGTCCCAACCCTCATCGTTGTGGGTCTAGCAGCGGCCACGTCCATCAATGCTGCCGACCTTCCGAGCGCACCTCCGTCGGCCCCAGTTCAAGTCTTGACAGCCCCCTACAGTTGGACCGGCTTCTATCTCGGGGGACACGTCGGCGGAGCGAGGGTTGAGGACCGGGCAACGGCGGTTGGCGACAACGCGTTCATTGTCAGCAGCACGATCGATTCCATCAAATCCAACTCGTTCACTATCGGCGGGCAGGTCGGATTCAGCTACCAAGTAGGCATTTCGGTGGTCGGGGTCGAGGCCGACGGGTCCTGGACTAACACCACCGCGTCCGCGGCGCTTCAGTCGCTGGCCCCCGGAGTAACGGTGAACACCACGAGCATCATCTCCTGGTACGGAACGGCAACGGCGCGCGTCGGCGTGGCCTGGGATAATGTGCTACTTTATGCAAAGGCCGGCGGCGCGGGGACGAACGCACGCTACACCACTGACATCCAAGAGGCTGGCGTCAACAAGAGGCAAGGGATCAGCGACCGGCGGATCGGATGGACGGCGGGCGGCGGGGTCGAAGTCGGCTTCCATGGCGGGTGGTCGGGCAAGGTCGAATACGCCTACCTCGACTTCGGCACCAGTCAATACTGGCTGGCAGCGCCGGCGCTCGACCCGGTACGCCACGTGCATATGGTCAAGGCCGGCATCAATTGGCGTTTCGGCGGGCCGGACATCGCGAACTACTCCCCCCAGGGACGCGTCGCGGATTGGGGCCACACTGCTGCGTACTTCTACGACCCCAACCGATTCGAACTGCGCGGCGGGTTGCAGAGCGATTTCTTGGGATTGGAAACGGGCACCATCGGGCTGGCCGGCGAGCTGATTTTTCCACGACTCTTTACGATCGAGTGGCTGCCCGACTTCTTCACTCCCAGGTTTCAACTTGGAGGAGTCGCCAATCTTGCCGGAAGGACGAGCTTCGTTCATGCTGACTTATTGTGGACCGCGAATTGGACCGAGCGCCTGTTCAGTGAAATGTTTTTTGGGGTCACGGTTCACAACGGAAACCTGCTCAGTGTCGACGAGGTTCACAATGCGCTCGGCTGCCGGGCACTCTTTCATGTCGGGGTCAATCTCGGATACCGGTTGGATCAGAATTGGAGGGTGATGGCTACCTACGACCACTCCTCCGCCGGACAAGCGGTCACAGGTTGCCCGGCGAACGAAAGTCTCAACCAAGCCGGCCTCAAGTTCGGGTACCAGTTCTAGCGGCGGGTTCCCCATTTGCCCGCCTCTCGAAATATAGACGGGCTCACCGCAAATCGCCTGCCTGTACCCGTCCGGATGCTGGCACGGCTCAGGCACTTCTGCAAAGTGCCGTCGCGTCGCCATTCACGCGTCCGACGTGCCGTCATTGAGGTGACATGCCGACCAGCGCCCGGGTGCGATCTCGGCGAGCGCGGGGCGCTCCTCCCGGCAGCGCGTCATGGCGAACGGACAGCGCGGGTGGAAGTGGCAGCCCGACGGCGGATCGAGCGGCGACGGGAGCTCGCCCTTGACCGGCGCGAAACGCTGCTTGCGCGCTTCGAGCCGCGGCACGTTGGCGAGCAGCGCCTGCGTGTAAGGGTGGTTCGGCGCGCGGAACAGCGCCTCGGTCGGCGCGACTTCCACGATGCGGCCGAGATACATGATGACGATCCGGTCCGAGATATGCTCGACCACGCCGAGGTCGTGGCTGATGAACAGGCAGGTGAGCCCGAGGTCGCGGCGCAACTGCATGAACAGGTTCAGCACCTGCGCCTTGATCGACACATCGAGCGACGCGACGGACTCGTCGCAGACCAGGAACTCCGGCTTGACCGCGAGTGCGCGCGCGATGCCGATGCGGGCACGCTGCCCGCCGGAGAACTGGTGCGGATAACGCGATTTGTAGCCGGGATCGAGGCCGACGCGGGCCAGCAGCGTATCGACGTAGCGGTCGCGCTCGGCGGACGAGACGATACCGTGCACGACCGGCGCCTCGCCGACGATATCCCTCACCCGCATGCGCGGATTCAGCGATGCCATCGGGTCCTGGAAGATCATCTGGATTTCCAGCAGTCCCTTTCGCCCCGACGCGGCGACCAGCCCGTCGAGCGCACGGCCGCCATATCTCACCTCGCCCGCGCTCGGCGGGATGATGCCCGCGATCATGCGGCCCAGCGTCGATTTCCCGCAGCCGGACTCGCCGACGAGGCCGACCACCTCGCCTTCCTGCACGACGAGATCGACGCCGTCGACGGCGCGAACGACGATGTCATGCATGCCGGCGCCGAACAGGTTGGCGGCCCGCGCCGCCACGTCGAGCGGCTTGACGAAGTGCTTGCTCACGCCGACAAGCTCGAGCTTCGGCATCGTCATGCCGACGCCCCGCCCTCGAGGTACGGATGCCAGCAGCGCGCCGCCCCTCCCCCGCCGTGCTCCACCATGGCCGGCTCTTCGGCGCAGGCCGCATCGGCGCGCGCACAGCGCGGCGCGAAGGCACAGCCCTGCGGCAGATGCGCGAGCGATGGCGGCATGCCCGGAATCTGCGCGAGCGGTGCGCCGCGATGCGCGCGGCTCGGCACCGAGCCGATCAGCCCGCGGGTGTAGGGATGGAGCGGCCGCGCGAACAGCGCATCGACCGGGCCCTGCTCGACGATGCGGCCGGCATACATGACCGCGATGCGATCGGCGAGGCCGGCGACGACCGCGAGATCGTGGGTGATCCAGATCAGTGCCGTGCCGCTCTGCGCGCACAAGCTCTGCACCTCGGCCAGGATCTGCGACTGAATGGTGACGTCGAGCGCGGTGGTCGGCTCATCGGCGATGAGCAGCCGCGGCCGGTGGAGCAGCGCAATGGCAATCGCGACGCGCTGGCGCATACCGCCGGAAAACTGGTGCGGATAGGCGGAGAGCCGCTCCACCGCGGACGCAATGCCGACCGCGCGCAGCGCCTCGGCGGCGCGGGCGCGGGCGGCGCGGCGCGATACCCGCTCGTGCGCGGTGATCGCTTCGATCATCTGGGTGTCGATGCGCAGCACCGGATTGAGCGTCATCATCGGATCCTGGAAGATCATCGCGATCTTCCGGCCGCGCAGCGCGCGCAGCCTCTCCTGCGGAGCGCCGACCAGTTCCTCGCCGTCGAGACGGATCGATCCGTCGACGATCCGTCCCGGCGGATCGACCAGCCCGAGCAGGGAGAAGCCGGTCACGGTCTTGCCCGACCCGGATTCGCCGACCAGGCCCAGCACCTCGCCCTGCGCTATGGTGAAGCTCACGCCGTCGACCGCCTTGACGACGCCGTCGCGCGTGAAGAAATGCGTGCGCAGGTTCTCGACGGCGAGGACGGCCATGATCCACTACCGTTTGAGCCGCGGATTCATCACCTCGCGCAGGCGGTCGCCGCAGAGGTTGATGGCCACGATCACTGCCAGCAGGGCGATGCCGGGATAAAACGCGATCCAATAATTGCCGGAGAGCATGTAGCTGTAGCCGTTGGCGATCAGGAGGCCAAGCGACGGCTCGGTGATGGGAACGCCGACGCCGAGAAACGACAGCGTCGCCTCGAGTGCGATGGCATGCGCCACCTGCACCGTGGCCACCACGATCAGCGGCGGAAACGCGTTCGGCAAAAGGTGCCGGAACACGATGCGCGATTGCGGCAGCGCGAGGCAGAACGCGGCATCGATATATTCGCGGCGGCGCTCGACCAGGGCGGAGCCGCGGATGGTGCGCGCGTAATAGGCCCACTGCACGCAAACCAGTGCGATCATTACCTTCTCGACGCCCTTGCCGAGAATGGCCACCAGGATGAGCGCGATCAGGATCGCCGGAAACGAGAGTTGGATATCGACCAGCCGCATCAGCGCGCTGTCGATCCGTCCGCCGAAATAGGCGGCGACGACGCCGAGGGAGGCGCCGATGACGAGCGCAATGGCGGTCGCGACGAAGCCGACGAACAGGCTCAGCCGCAACCCGAACAGGATGGCCGAGAGCAGGTCGCGGCCCTGGTCGTCGGTGCCAAGGAGATAAAGCTGGCCCGAGAAGCCGCGTGAGAGCGGGGGCAGCTTGTTGTCCATGATCGACAATTGCGAGAGATCGTACGGGTTCTGCGGCGCCACCAGCGGCGCGACGACGGCCAGCACGACCAGCAGTGCGACCGACACGAGCGCCGCCACCGCGACGCGGCTCTCCGCGAACTCGCTGAAGATGCGGCTCCAGCGCGCATGCCAGGCGTCGGCGTCGCCAAGCCGGACATCGTCGAGGACTGCCATGCTCAAGCCTCCTGTCCGGACACACGGACACGTGGGTCAAGGAGCGTGTAGATGACGTCCACGATGAAGTTGATCACGACGAACATCGCGACGATGACCATGAGGTAGGCGACGATCACCGGCCGGTCGAGGCGGTAGATCGAATCGATCAGCAACTTGCCCATGCCGGGCCAGGCGAACACCGTTTCGGTGACCACGGCGAAGGCGATCATCGAGCCGAGCTCAAGACCGATCACGGTGGCGACCGGGATCATGATGGTCTTGAGCACGTGGACGCCGACGATGCGGCGCTCCGACAGGCCCTTGGCGCGCGCGAAGCGCACGAAGTCCTGCACCAGCGCCTCGCGTGTCGCGGCGCAGGCGAGGCGCGCGATCAACGAGGCCTTGTAGATCGCGAGCGTCAGCGCCGGCAGGATCAGATGGCGCAGCCCGTCGACCGTGAGCAGCGACAGCTGGAGCCCGAAGAGGTCGCGGGTTTCGCCGCGTCCGCCGGCCGGCAGGACCTGCAGCTCGACCGCGAACAAGAGGATCAGCATCAGGCCGAGCCAGAAGTTCGGCACCGAGAAGCCAAGGATCGAGCCGGTCATGATGGCGCGACCGGTGAGCGATCGTGGCGCCAGCCCAGCCGCGAGGCCCGCGGGAATGCCGACCCCGACCGAGATGACGAGCGCCACGAAGGCAAGCTCGAGCGTCGCCGGCATGCGGCTGAGGATCAGGTCGATCGCCGGCACGCCGTGCACGAACGAGATGCCGAGATTGCCGGTGAGCACGGATTTCACGAACAGGCCGAACTGCACCCACAGCGGCCGGTCGAGGCCGAGCCGCACGATCGCCTGCTCGCGCTCGAGCTGATCCGCTTCCGGGCTGATCAGAATGTCGATCGGATTGCCGAGCGCATAGACGCCCACGAACACCAGCGTCGCCATGACCGCGACGACGGCCAAGCCCTGCCCCAGTCGCCGGAATAGGAAGGCGAGCATGGTTCTCCTCGCGCACGATGCGGCAGCCGGTGCACGTCCGAGCCGCGCTCCACCCTCCCCTGGAGGGGGACGGCGTCTCGTTGCACGGTCACGGCGCGCGCTTGATCAGGGTCGCCTCGGTGGTCTGGTCGACCCGCGGCGTGTAGCTCAGCTCCTTGCGCATCGCCCAGGTGAAAATCTCGAAATGCAACGGCAGCACGCCGTAGTCGGCCATGGCAACGCGGCTCGCTTCGGCCAGGAGCGCGGCGCGCTTGCCGTCGTCGATGGTGCCGAACGCCCTTTCCAGGAGCGCATCGACCTGGGCATTGGAATAGCCGCCGGGATTGGTAGTGCCCCAGCCCTTGTCGCGGTTCGGCGTCGCCGCGAGCGGCTTGATCTGCGCCGACATCTCGCCGGTATCGGAAATCCAGCCGGCCAGCCAGAAACCGAATTCGCGCCGTGTGCGCTTGACGAAGAACTGGCTCGCCGTCATGGCGTCGATCGACACCTTGAGCCCGACGCGCGCCAGCATCTGCGCCACCGCCTGCGCGATCTGCCCGTCATTGACGTAGCGGTCGTTGGGCGCGCCCAGCACCAGCGTGAAGCCGTTGGGATAGCCGGCCTCGGCGAGCAGCTTCTTGGCGCCGTCCACGTCCGCCTTCGGCGCCTTCATGTCCTTGTTGGCGCCGAACATCATCGAGGGCAGCAGCTCCCCGGCCGCCACCGCGACACCGCCCATGATGCGCGCGACGATGGCGTCGCGGTCGATCGCCTTGGAGATCGCCTCGCGCACGCGCTTGTCACGGAACGGATTCTTGCCCCCGGCATCGGCGACGCCGGGGGGCGCGTCGTCGACATAGTTGAAATGCAGATAGATGACGCGGGCGGACAGGCCCTGCACGACCTTGAAGTTCGGGTTTGCCTTGATGCGTTCGAGATCCTGGATCGGGACGTTCTCGATCGCGTCGACGTCGCCCGCGAGCAGCGCCGCGACGCGCGGGCCCGCGCTGGTGATGGGACGGAAGACCACGCGCTGCCACTGCGGCTTCTCGCCCCAGTAGCCGTCGTTGCGCTCGAGGATGATCCGGTCACCCTTGGTGAAGCGCACGAGCTTGTAAGCGCCGGTGCCGATCGCGGCGGTGCCGGCGTTGAACGCCTCGGTCTTGGGGAAGGTGCCGATGCCCTTGCATTCCTGCCGGTCGAACGTCACCTCGCCCGCGCCGTTCGCCTTGGCAGAGAGGATGAAGATGGTCGAGACCTCGCTCGGCAGCACCGGATAGGGTCCGGCGGTCTTCACCACCAGCGTCAACGGGTCGGGCGCGGTCATGCCGGCGACACCGCGCGAATAGATCGCGAACGACGAAGGCGAGTTCTCGACCCGCGGCGCGCGGCAGAACGAATAGATGACGTCGTTGGCGGTGAAGTCGGAACCGTCGCTGAACTTGACGCCCGGGCGCAGCTTGAATTCCCAGGTGCTGTCGTCGATGTTGCGCCAGGATTGCGCCAGGCCCGGTATGACTGCCTGATTCTCGTCCTGGTGCGTCAGCCGATCGAAGATGTGCCGCAGCAGCGAGTTGTTGGGGGTGAGATTGTGGAAGTGCGGGTCCATGGCCGAAGGCTCGGCCGACAACCCGACCTTGAGCTCCTGGCCATAGGAAGCGGAAACTTGGACGGTTGAAATGGAGCCGGCCGCCGCCAGGACAAGGAGGATTTGCCTGAGACTGTGCATGCTGTCATTGTCGCCGCGACGTGGCCGGATCGCAAGGCTTGGAAATCGGCAAATCTGATCGGAAAATCACTGGTCGAACAATGGCTGATCGGAAGACGGTCGACATCCTCGAAGCGCTGGTCGGATTCGATACCACCAGCCGGAACTCCAACCTGGCGCTGATCGCCTGGGTGGAGAGCTACCTCGACCGGTTCGCCATCGCCCACGAACGGGTGCTCGACGCGACCGGCGCCAAGGCCAACCTGTGGGCGACGATCGGCCCTGCCAGCGTGCCGGGCTATATCCTGTCGGGCCATACCGACGTGGTCCCGGTCGATGGGCAGAGCTGGTCGGCCGATCCTTTTCACTTGACTGCCCGCGACGGCCGCCTCTACGGCCGCGGTGCCGCCGATATGAAGGGCTTCCTCGCCTGCTGCCTCGCCGCGGTGCCCGACATGATCGCGCATCCGCTGGCGCGGCCGATTCATCTGGCATTTTCCTATGACGAGGAGGTCGGCTGCATCGGCGTGCGCGGGCTGATCGCCCGGCTCGAGCACGCGCCGGCCACGCCGGCCGGCTGCTTCGTCGGCGAGCCGACCGAGATGAACGTGATCATCGGCCACAAGGCCAAGCGCTCATTGCGCGTGACCGTGCGCGGGCAGACCTGCCACTCGGCGCTCGCGCCCAAGGGCGTCAACGCGGTCGAATATGCCGCGCGGCTGATTGTCAGGATCCGGGAGATCGCGGACCGGCTGGCGCAGGGCGGCGCACGCGATCCGCTCTACGACGTGCCGTTCACGACGGGCCATACCGGCACGGTACAGGGCGGCACCGCGCTCAACATCGTGCCCGACCAGTGCACCTTCGAGTTCGAGTTCCGCTCGATCGCCGCCGACAGCCTCGACGCCCTGGTCGGCGAGGTCATGGCCTATGCGCGCGACGTGCTCGAGCCCGAGATGCGCGCAGTCGCGCCGCATGCCGGGTTCGCGTTCGAGATCAAGTCCGGATTCCCCGGGCTCGACACGACACCCGGCGCCAATCTGGTCGATCTGACCAAGCGCCTGAGCGGGCAGCGCCATCACGGCAAGGTCGCATTCGGCACCGAGGCTGGCTTGTTCGACGAGGCCGGCATCCCATCGGTCGTGATCGGACCGGGCTCGATCGAGCAGGCGCACAAGGCCGACGAGTTCATCGCCGTCGCCGAGCTCGCGAAATGCGACCGGTTCATCGACGGGCTCGTCGCCCATTGCCGCCGATGAGCGGCGCTGCCACCCAAGTCGGCTACCGCCGGCCTGGGTGGCGTGCTCCGCAATGACGATGACTGGCGAGCGCGCCTCGTTCGCCCCTGAGCGAGGCCCGCTTGCTCATTAGTCGTTCGGGTCAGTGCTCTGCCCGACGGTCTCCTGCTCAACCGGCTTCTGCTGCTGCGCCTGCGGCTGTGCCTGCGCTTGCTGCTGCGGCTGCTGGTCCGGCTCCCGCTGCGCCTCTTGCTGCACCTGCGGCTGCGAATCCGGCTCCCGCTGCGCCTCTTGCTGCACCTGCGGCTGCGAATCCGGCTCCCGCTGCGCCTCTTGCTGTATCTGCGGCTGCGGATCCGGCTCACGCTGCACCCGCACCTGCAAATCCTGATCCTGCTGCACCATCACCTGGTGCCGCCGATCCTGCTCCTGCTGCGCCTGCTGCTGCATCGGCGGCTGCTGTTCGGGCTCCGTTTGCGCCGTCGGCGGCATCGGCGGCTGCTGATCCTGAGCCTGCTGTGTCTGCCCTTCCGAGGCTTTGGTCTCCACCACTTCTTCCACCACCTCGACCAACAAGCGGTCGGTCGGCGCTGCCGCCTGCGTCTGCTCCACGCTCGGGCTCGACGGCTCATCAAGCGCGAGCGCGAAGGATGTCGGGAACAAGGAAGCCGCGAAGGAGATCAGGACGGCACTCAAGATGCGCAACATGACATGCTCCGGCGGCAATACGATACGCCGGGCGAACCTCGCGTCCCCCCCGCTGCACCCGGATCATTTGCCGCACCTGCCGGGCGGCGATTTCCTACACGGGAAAATCCCTATCAGGTCTGACCGGACAGGGTAAATTTGACGAATACCTTACCTGTCCCTTGTGCGATATCTGCGCAAATCGTAAAGCGGCCAGCAGACACCCAAGAGGAAGCGCGACATGGGCCAGCTCGTCGACGGCAAATGGATGACCGGCGAGGTCCTGCGCCAGCACGACGAGAAGGGCGTCTACTTCAAGCGTCCTGCGGTCTTCCGCGACCGCATCAGCGCGGACGGCGCGTCGGGCTTCCCGGCCGTTACCGGCCGCTATCATCTCTATTGCGCCGTCGCCTGCCCGTGGGCGCACCGCGCCGTGCTGTTTCGCGTGCTGAAACGGCTCACGCCCCACATCACCCTGTGGAACACCTTCCAGGAGGTGGACGGCGAAGGCTGGTCGTTCGGGCGACAGGGGCACGTCGTGCCGGGCACCGAGGAGCGCGTGCGCTGGCTGCACGAGCTCTACACGATCGCCGATCCTGCCTGCACGACGCGGGTCACCGTTCCCACCTTGTGGGACGCACAGACGCGCCGGGTGGTCAACAACGAGTCCTCCGAAATCATCCGCATGTTCAACTCGGAGTTCGCCGCCCTCGCCGGGCCGACCCACGACTACTATCCCGAGCATCTTCGCGGCGCGATCGACGAGACCAACGCGTTCGTGCTCCGCGGCGTCAACAACGCGGTCAACGGCTGCGGCTATTCGATCAGCCAGGAAGCCTATGACGAGCAGGTGGCGCTGCTGTTCAGCACGCTCGACGCCCTGGAGGAACGGCTTTCCCGCCAGCGCTATCTGTGCGGCGACCTGCAGACCGAGGCCGACTGGCGACTGTTCCCGAGCCTGGTGCGCTTCGACGCCGTCTACTACGTCGCCTACAAGTGCAACCTGCGGCGGCTCGAGGACTATCACAACCTGTCGAATTACCTGCGCGAGCTCTACCAGACGCCGGGCATCGCGGCGGCCTGCGACATCGCCGGCATGAAGCGCGGCGTCTACAGCAAGGCCGGCCCGGTCGGCGCCAACGGCATCGTGCCGGTCGGTCCGACGGTCGACCACAGCCGGCCGCACGATCGGGGGCGCCTTGCTCCGGCGACCGACCGCGTCGGCATGCCGCGAGTGGTCGGCGCCTGACGCCCCTACTGCCGCATCAGCACCATGGGATCGGCGCTGGGGGGAATGCGCTCCCACGTGGTGGCGTCGCTCTCGGAGAAGCGCCAGCTGCCGCCGCGGCCCGAGAGCACCAGTTCGTCCTGGCTCAATCGCCAAGTGGTGAGGCCGAGCCCGGCGATCGAGGCGTCGCAGCCAGGTTTCACAGTAATCTTGTAGGTCTCGCCGCCGGCCGCGGCGTTGGAGAGCGTGAGCTTGCAGAGCGGCTTCTCCATCTCCTTGAGCAGGATCCACTCGCCGAACAGCTGCTCGGGACTGACCGTCGCGGCCTTGATGGCCTCCTGGGTGCGCATGAAATAAAGCCCCTCGCCTTTGCGCTCGGCTTCATACATGTGCGACTCGACCTCGGTGAAATCGAGGATGACGGCGCCCTTGGAATCGTGCAGCCGCACCGCGTCGTTCGGCCCCATCGACCACACCTGGAGGTCCTTGAGCGAGGGGAACGTGGCGCCGCAGGCGGAATCGAGCTCGAGCTTGTAGCCGCCGGTGCCGGCATCAAGCTTGAACGTCAGCGGGCAGGTCTTGTCACGGGCAGCGTTGGAGATTTCCCAGGCGCCGACCATGCCTTTGGCGGCATCGCTCGGGGCGGGCGCCTGCGCGTGGGCGGCGGACAGCGAGAGCGGAACGAGCGCGATCAGGACGAAGCGAGCCAAACGCAACATGTGATCACCACCCGACGGAGATTTGCGCGGAAAACTATCACGCCGGGCCTGCTTCGTCATGCCTCGACCTCCGGAAGCCGCATAAACAAGGCGTTACTGAGGGGGAGACGCGCCGACCTCACGCACGCGGCTTCGGCGGCCACGGCGTTTCCGCCACCGGGGTGAGCGGGCCCTTGCCCGCAGCCCAGGACAACAGATTGTCCACCACCAGCCGGTCCATCCGCTCGCGGGTCGCGACCGAGGCCGAGCCGAGATGGGGAAACAGCACCACGTGATCCATCGCGACCAGCTCCGGCGGCACGTTGGGCTCGTTCGCATAGACGTCGAGCCCGGCCGACATGATGGTCTTGTCCTGCAGCGCCTTGATCAGCGCGGGCTGATCGACCACCGAGCCGCGCGCCATGTTGATGAGGATACCATCGGGACCGAGCGCCTTGAGTACCTCGGCATTGATCAGGTTCCTGGTGCCGGCGCCGCCGGGCGTGATCACTAGCAGGATGTCGACGTCGCGCGCCATGTCGATGAGATTTGGGTAGTGCTTGTAGGACAGCCCCGCGGCCGGCCGGCGCGAGTGATAGACCACCGGCGTTTGCATGGCCTCGAGCCGGCGCGCGATCGCCTGTCCGATGCGGCCCATGCCGACCAGCCCGACCGTGCGGTTGCGCAGCGACGCCCGGGTGAGCGGATAGTCCTTCTGCACCCACTTGCCGGCGCGCAGGTAACGCTCGGCCTGCGGCAGCTCGCGCACCGTGCAGAGCAAGAGGCCAAGCGCGGTGTCGGCGACCTCTTCGGTCAGAACGTCGGGCGTGTTGGTGACGGTCACGCCGTGCGCGACCGCCCACGGGATCTCGATATGGTCGTAGCCGACGCCGAAGGACGAGACGATCTCCAGCTTCGGAAAGCGCGCCATGAAGGCGCCGTCCATGCGCTCGGAGGTGACCGACATCGCGATGGCGCGCAGCCGCGGCCCGAGCTCGGCGACGAGCTTGTCCTTGTCCTTCGCCTCGGCGAGCCTGATCAGGTTGACCGCCGGGTCGAGCCCGTTGACGATGACCGGCTTGGGCGGTCCGACCAGCAGAATTTCGGTCTTCTCAGCGGCCATCAATCTGTTCCTCGAACGTTAGCGGTTGATCCAGGCACTCACACCAACATGGTCACCGGCTGCTCGACGAAACCCCGGAACGCCGCCAGCAGCTCTGCTCCGAGTGCACCGTCGACCACGCGGTGATCGCAGGAGAGCGTGACCGACATGACGCTTTCGAAGGCAACGCCGCCATCAGCGGTTTCCACCGCCTGCCGGCGCGCGGCGCCGACCGCAAGGATGGTCGCCTGCGGCGGATTGATGATGGCGGAAAACTCGCGCACGCCGTACATGCCGAGATTGGAGATCGCCGACGCGCCGCCCTGGTATTCCTCCGGCCTGAGCTTCCGTTCCCGCGCGCGCGCCGCCAGCGCCTTCATCTCGTTCGAAATCGCCGAGAGCGGTTTGGTCTCGGCGCGGCGGATCACCGGCGTGATCAGCCCGCCGTCGATCGCGACCGCGACCCCGATGTCGGCTTGCGCAAAACGGAGAAGACGATCCTCCGCCCAGACCGCGTTGGCGGCCGGCACGCGCCCCAGCGCCGCCGCCCAGGCCTTGATGATGAGGTCGTTGACGGAGAGCTTGAATGCGGGATTGCCATCCGCGCCCTTGGGCGCGGCGGCGTTGGCTTCCTCGCGCAGCTTGAGCAGCCGGTCGATCGCGACATCGGCGGTCAAGTAGAAATGCGGGATGCTCTGCTTCGACTGCGTGAGCCGCGCGGCGATGGTCTTGCGCATGCCGTCGAGCGGTACTTCCGTGAACGGCACGTCGCGGTAGAGCGCCTTGACCTGAGCGGCGGTCGGGCCGTCCAGCGTTCCCGCGCGTGCCGTCGGCCTGCCCCGCGTCGCGATCTCGACGTCGCGGGCGACGATGCGGCCATGCGGCCCCGAAGGCGAAATAGTCCCGAGATCGATGCCGGCTTCCGCGGCGAGCCGGCGCGCCAACGGTGAAACGCTGACCCCGCCGGCGAGACGGGCCGGGCCGAAGTTGCGCGCCGGCGTGCGTACCTCGAAGAACGGATCGAGCGCGATCGGCTTGCTCACGGCGGTTGACAGTGGCGGCGGCAACGGCGTCGCAGAAGCAACAGCCGCCGGCTTCGGTGGCGCCTTGGCGGCGGCCGGCGCGGTCACGCCGCCGCTCGCCCCGTCCGCGATCACAGCGACGATGGCGCCGACCGGCGCGACCTCCCCCGCCGGCACGCGGATCTCGGTGAGCACGCCGGCGCTGGTCGAGGGCACCTCCATCGACACCTTGTCGGTCTCGATCTCGAACAGGTTGTCGCCGGGGGCGACCGTGTCGCCCGCCGACTTGAACCACTTCGTGACCTTGCCCTCCGCCACGGTCTCGCCGAGCTGCGGCATCAGCACGTCCATTTACGCGTTCCCCGTTGCGCTCGGCGCCGTCACTTGATGCGTTCCCAGATCACTTCGTAGGTGGTGCCGGGCGGCCGCAGGATGAGCCGGTCGCCGGAAAACTCGTAGCCGCGCACGAGGTCGGCGACGTCGCCGGGCTGCACGCTGGCGTGGCGATGATGCGTGACCGTGGCGGCCTTCTCGTCGACCGTGTAGGTGCCGAAATAGGCGATGTAGCCCGCGAGCGCGGCCTGCGCCTCGTCCGGCGTTGGCGCAGCGCCGGCCTTGGCTCGCTCCTTGTCGGGCGCGACCTGCACCACCATGTGGCCGCTGGGGTCGTAATAGATGATGCCCTTCGGATTGGAGCCCCGCCCGGGCGTGGGCTTGCCGTCGGTACTCGATCCGAGATAGCGCCACGCCCCGTGCAGGCGCTTCGCTCCGTTGCTCTCTCCGCTCACCACGTCACCGAAATGTACTGGGTCTCCAGAAACTCCATCAGCCCTTCGTGCGCGCCCTCGCGGCCGATGCCGGACTGCTTCATGCCGCCGAATGGCGCGGCGGGATCGGAGACGAGACCGCGGTTGAGTCCGATCATGCCGAAGTCGAGCTGTTCCGAGACCCGCATGCCGCGGCTCATGTCCTTGGTGTAGAGATAAGCGACCAGCCCGTACTCGGTGTCGTTGGCGCGCTTGATCACCTCGCCCTCGGACTTGAAGGTCTGGATCGCGGCCACCGGCCCGAAAATCTCTTCCCGAAGCATCGCAGCGCTGTCGGGCACGGTGTCGAGCACGGTCGGCGGATAGAAATGTCCGGGACCGTTGGGAGACTTGCCGCCGGTGAGGACCTTGGCGCCCTTGCCGACCGCGTCGTCGACCAGCTCGACCACTTTCTTCTTGGCGTCGGCATTGACCAGCGGCCCCACCATGACGCCGTCGTCGAGTCCGTTGCCGACCTTCAGCGCCGCCATCTTGGCGGTGAGCTTCTTGGCGAACTCGTCGTGTACCTTCTCGTGCACATAGAAGCGGTTGGCCGAGGTGCAGGCCTCGCCCATGTTGCGCATCTTCGCGATCATGGCGCCGTCGATGGCGGCATCGATGTCGGCGTCCTCGAACACGATGAAGGGCGCGTTGCCGCCGAGCTCCATGGCCGGCTTGACCACGTTGTCGGCCGCCTCGTGCAGGAGCTTGCGGCCCACCTCGGTCGAGCCGGTGAACGACACCACCCGCACCCGCGGATCGTGCAGCATCGCGCTCACCACCTTGCCGGACGAGCGCGAGGGAATGACGTTGACCACGCCGGCGGGCACGCCGGCCTCCTCCAGGATCGGCATCAGCGCCAGCATGGTGAGCGGCGTGTCGGAGGCGGGCTTGAGCACGACCGGGCAGCCGGCGGCGAGCGCCGGGCCGATCTTGCGCGTCGCCATGGCGGCGGGGAAATTCCACGGCGTCACCAGGACGGCGACGCCCGCTGGCTTGTGATGCACGACAATTCGCGCGCCGGACGCGGGCGCGCGCGACAGGCCGCCGACGGCGCGCACCGCCTCCTCGGCGTTCCAGCGGAAGAACTCGGCGGCATAGGCCACCTCGCCGCGCGAATCCGACAGCGCCTTGCCGTTCTCGATGGTGATCAGCTTGGCGAGCCGCTCGGCGTCGCGCATAATCAGCTCGAACGACTTGCGCAGGACCTCGGCGCGCTCGCGCGGCTTGCGCGCGGCCCAGCCCTCGAAGGCGTCGCTCGCGGCATCGACCGCGGCCTTGGCGTCCTCGACGGTTGCGCTCGCCACCGAGGCGATCTTGTTCTCGGTGGCGGGATCGAGCACGTCGAAGCGGCCGCCGTCGGAGGACTTGCGCCATTTGCCGCCGATCCAGAGATCGGTCGGGACATCCGCCAGGAGATTCTCGTACATGGGACGTTTCCTGTTCTTGTAGCCCGATGGAGCGAAGCGTAATCCGGGATTCGGGCTACATGGCAAATCTGTCCCGCATTTCGCTTCGCTTCATGCGGGCTACGATTGCATCGACCGCTTCACGCGATCGACGATGCGGTCGACGGTCGGCAGGGCGAGGTCTTCCAAGATATCAGCGGCCGGCAACGGAATATGCGGTGTGGTGATCCGCACCGGCGGGCCATCGAGGTCGTAGAACGCCTCGTCCGCCACGATCGAGACGATCTCGGCGCCCCAGCCGCACAGCCGCGGGTTCTCCTCGACCGTAAACAGCCGGTGCGTGCGGCCGACCGAGCCGAGGATGGTCTGGGTGTCGAGCGGCACCAATGACCGCACGTCGACAACCTCGCAATCGATCCCATGTTCCGCCTTGAGCTTCTCAGCGGCTTCGAGGGCGCGCGGCACCATCAGCGCCAGCGCCAGGATGGTCGCGTCCTTGCCGGGACGGACGATGCGCGCGGTTCCGAGCGTATCCACGATCTCGCCGTCGGGCACCTCACCCTTCACCGGATAGAGCGACTTGTGCTCGAAGAAGATCACCGGATCGGGATCGCGCACCGCCGCCGCCATCAATCCGATGACATCGCGCGGCGTCGAGGGCGCCACCACCTTGAGGCCGGGGATCATCATCGCCCAGTTCTCGACGCTCTGCGAATGCTGGGCGCCGAAGCGCGAGCCCGCGCCGTTGCCGGTGCGCACCACCAGCGGGCACTTGAGCTGGCCGTTCGACATATACCGGCTCTTCGGGAACTCGTTGGCGATGTAGTCGAAGCAGACCGCGAAGAAGTCGGAGAACATGATCTCGGCGATCGGCTTCAGGCCGGTCATCGCCGCGCCCATGGCCGCGCCCAAAATCGCCTGCTCGGAGATCGGGCAATCGCGCACGCGCTTGGGGCCGAACTGCTCGTAGAGCCCGACCGTCGCCTTGAACACGCCGCCGGCCTTGGCCACGTCCTCGCCGAAGAAGATGACGTCGGGATCGCGGGTCATCTCCTGCGCAATCCCGCGCGCGACGGCGTCACGATAGGTCAGTTCCGCCATGCGAAGCCTCCGTCGGCATAGACGTCGGTGGTGAGGATGTCGAGCGAGGGTGGCGGCGCCGCCTTGCACTTCTCGGTCGCCTCGTCGACCCGGCGCCGCACGTCGGCGTCGATCGCCGCCACCACGTCGTCCTTGATGCCGAACTGCTTGAGCCGCTCGCGATAGATCTTGATGGGGTCGCGCTCCTTCCACTTCTCGAGCTCGCCCTCGGGGCGATACTTGGCGGGGTCGGCGCGCGAGTGTCCACTGTGGCGGTAGGTGATGCACTCGATCAGCGAGGGCCCGCCGCCGGCGCGTGCCTTGTCGTAGGCCGCGGTGGCGGCGCGGTAGACCGCGTCGGCGTCGTTACCGTCGATGACGATGCGCTCGAGACCATAGGCCGACGCGCGATCCGCGGCGGGATGCTCGACCGCGGTCACATCACCGATCGGGGTATACTCCATATAGAGGTTGTTCTCGCAGACGAAGATCACCGGCAGCTTCCAGACCGCGGCGAAATTCAGCGCCTCGTGGAAGGCCCCGATATTGGTGGTGCCGTCGCCGAAGAAGCACACCGTGACGTCGCCGTCGCCCTTGTATTGCGCGCGGAGCGCCGCCCCGCAGGCGATCGGCAGGTGCGCGCCGATGATGGCGTAGGAGCCCATCACCCCATGCTCGGCCGAGGTCAGGTGCATCGAGCCGCCCTTCCCCCGCATCAGGCCGTTGTCGCGCTGCATCAACTCGCCCAGCACCTTCTCGACCGGCACGCCGCGGGCCAAGGTATGGGCATGGCCGCGATAGGTGCAGAACGGCAGGTCGCCCGGCTTCATGGCGGCGGCGAAGCCCGCCGCCACCGCCTCCTGGCCGAGCGACAGATGGCTCGTGCCCTTGACCAGGTTCTGCAAGAACAGATCGAAGGCGCGCTGCTCGGCCTCGCGGATCTCGACCTGCAGGCGGTACAAGGTGAGCCGCTTTTCCTCGCCGATATCGTCGTTGATGCCGGCGTCTACTGCGCGGACCGGTGCTATCGCCATGAAACTCTCACCTCGGACAGGGGCCAATCTTGGGGCGGGAACGGCGGAAATTAGCCTTTCTTTGTAGGTTGGGTCGAGCCCCATAAGCGCGTCCACGCACGTCTGCGACGCGCTATGGCGAGATCCAACATTTCGGGGGTCTGGCAAGTGTTGGGTCTCGCTTCGCTCGACCCAACCTACGGCCTACCTGCGGGCCCCCCGCACCTTCGCCTCACGGTGGATGAGGTAGAGCCCCGATCCCACCACGATGGCCGAGCCCACCATGGTCCAGCGGTTGGGCAGGTCGCCGAACACCAGAAAGCCCAGCAGGATCACCAGGACGATCTCGGTATAGATGAACGGCGACAGCACCGCGGCCGGCGCCAGGCGGTGGGCGGCGATGAGGAGATAATGGCCGAAGCTGCCGAGCGCGCCGGTCGCCACCATCAGCGCGATGACGAGCGGATCGGTGGGGGTGGTCCAGACGAACGGCACGACCGGCGCCAAGGCGAGCGCGCCCACGAGGTTCGAGTAGAACAACGTGGTCTCGTTGGAATCGGTGCGGGCAAGGACGCGGGTGGCGATGGAATAGAGCGCGTAGCAGAGCGCCGCCCCGAGCGAGAGCAGCGCCGCCGGCTGGAACGTGCCGGAGCCGGGCCGCGTCACCACCAGCACGCCGACGAAGCCGACGGCGATCGCCGTCCAGCGCCGCCAGCGCACCCATTCGCCCAGGATCGGGCCGGACAGCGCCGCCACGAAGAATGGCGTGGAGAAAACCAGCGCAATCGCCTCGTCGAGTTGAAGATAGCGCAGCGCGGCGAAGTTGCCGACCGTCGATCCGAGCAGCAGCACCGAGCGGCCGATCTGCAGCACCGGGCGGGTGGTGCGCATGAGGCCGGGGCGGGTCCATGGATTCGACACGATGAACGGGAACAAGAACGCCCCCGTGTAGCGCGCCCACACCACCTGGAACGTGCTCATGTAGAGGTTGAGGTACTTCGCAGTCGTGTCGAGGAAAGCAAAGCAAGTCACCGCCCCGCACATCAGAGCGATGCCGGTGAGGCGCAAGACGCGCTCTTGCGATGGCTGGTCCTGCATGGTGGAGGATCGAACCGGTAAGGAGCATTTTCCGGAAAAGTGGGTACCGGTTTTCCGTAGAAAATGCGACCACAAGAGAAGGTTTTCTTAGGATGCGGGACGTTTGGCACTTCCGAAGAGAAGACACAATGCGGGCTTTCGGCCGGACTATCCTAGTTGCGGCAGTGCTGGTGTCGGCTGCCGGCATGGCTGCCGCGGCGGACGTTCGTGTCCTGGCCGCGGACGTGGTGCAGCAGGCGGTGAAGGCCGTGGCCGCGGATTTCGCCAGGGAGACCGGCCACCAGGTGATTTTCACCATCGCCTCCCCGGCCGTCGTAACGGAGAAGATCGCCGCCAACGAGACATTCGATGCGGTCATCGTCTCCGAGCCCACCATGGACCAACTCGACAAGGACGGCATCGTCAACCCAGAAAGCCGCCTGCGGCTCGCCCGGGACGGGGATGTCACCTACGAGGGCGGCCTGATGACCGACGGATCGGTGCCGGAGGCGGCGCGTGCCTTCGTCCGCTTCCTGGCCGAGCCCGACGCGCGCGCGAAGTGGCTCGCCATCAAGCTCGAGCCGCTGGCTGATCATTGATACTCGGCACG
>Ga0126377_10000285_pt1 | contig 30015 bp, 32 predicted proteins | sample PanSoiMetPlot_22_FD_92647 | JGI IMG/M metagenome (GOLD analysis project Ga0126377, IMG submission 92647) | Tropical forest soil microbial communities from Panama - MetaG Plot_22 | ecosystem: Environmental > Terrestrial > Soil > Tropical forest > Bulk soil | place: Panama | collected 2016-02-17 | reverse complement strand
TGTGCACCGAGGAGGATATGATGTCGTTCAAGCTGCCCGACCTTCCCTATGCTCACGATGCGCTCGCGCCCTACATGTCACGCGAGACACTCGAATACCATCACGACAAGCATCACAAAGCTTACGTCGATAACGGCAACAAACTTCTCGAAGGCAGCGGGCTGGAAGGGAAATCGCTCGAGGAAGTCGTGAAGGGATCGTTTGGCAAGAACGCCGGCCTCTTCAACAACGCCGGCCAACATTACAACCACACTCATTTCTGGCAGTGGATGAAGCCGAACGGGGGCGGTGACAAAATTCCGGGCAAGCTGAAGGCAAAGATCGACAGCGATCTTGGCGGGATCGCCAAGATGAAGGAAGATTTCACACAGGCTGGCGTAACGCAGTTTGGCTCAGGCTGGGCATGGCTCGCCGTCAAAGACGGAAAACTGATCGTCAGCAAGACACCAAATGGCGAAAATCCGCTCGTTCACGGTGCAACACCGATACTCGGTTGCGACGTGTGGGAGCACTCCTATTACATCGACTATCGCAATCGGCGGCCCGATTATCTCAAGGCGTTCCTGGATCACTTGGTGAACTGGGAACACGTTGAAGAAATGTTCGTCGCGGCGACGAAGTAGGCCAAGCGCAGAGGATCGAACCTCGCAGGATTCTTCCGAAAAATCCGGCTACCGGTCGGCGGGGGCAATCGCCGATCGAGCAGCTCTTGTCGTGGTCGTCGCCGTTGCGGTCATCGCAGCGGCGACGTTCCGTGACTACGGCCTCGGGTGGGACGACTATACCCACTCAGAATATGGCGATCTGCTGCTCGCCTTCTACGGCTCCGGCTTCTCGGATCAGCGCGCCCTTTCATTCGTCAACCTCTACAAATATGGCGGCGGCTTCGACATGACCGCTGCACTTGCAGCGAAAGTGCTGCCGTTCGGGCTGTTTGAAACACGGCGCCTTGTCGGAGCCGCCGTCGGGATAATTGGCCTTATCGCGACTTGGCGCACCGGCCGACGACTTGGTGGAGCGACCACCGGACTCATCGCCCTTCTGCTGCTTGCTACCTGTCCGCTCTACTACGGTCATATGTTCATGAATGCGAAGGACGCCCCCTTCGCGACCGCCATGGCCGTGCTGCTCCTCGCCGTCGTTCGCGCGTTTGATGAATATCCGCGGCCCGGCGCGGCGACCGTCGCGCTTCTTGCGACTGGCCTTGGGCTTGCATTCGGCTCGCGCATCCTTGCCGGAATTGCAGCGCCGTGCGTCCTGGCAGGTCTGCTTGTCATCCTCGTCGGCGAAGGCCGCTCGCGTGGTAGCAAGCCTGCCGCAGCAAGGTTCGGCACGTTCGTCTTGCGATCGCTTCCGGCTCTTGTGGTCGGATACCTGATCATGGGATTGCTGTGGCCGTGGTCGGTGATTGAACCGCTCAATCCGGTCCGCGCCGCGGAATATTTCGACACATTCTTTGAGAAACCCTGGCGGGAGATGTATGCCGGGAAATTGTTCGCCGTAACTGAAATGCCGGCAAGCTATCTGCCGCATCTCTTTGTGCTCAAGCTGCCGGAAATCATGCTGGTGTTTGGAATTGCTGGAACTGCCGGCAGTCTCTTTGCCATCTGCTCGGGCAAATTGCCGCTGACACGCCGCGCAAATCTTCTTTTGGTTGTAACCTCGGCTTTTGTACCGCTCATCATTGCGATGCTGGCGCATCCTGCCCTCTACAACGGGCTGCGGCACTTCGTGTTCGTGGTACCGCCGTTCGCGGTGCTTGGCGGTCTCGCTGGCGCCTGGATATTTGATCGGGCGAAGGCGCTCGGCCCGTGGGCGGCCGCTTCATTCATTGCGGTCTCAATCGGCGGCCTGGCATTGCCAATCCGCGACATGGTCCGCCTGCACCCATATCAGTACACAGCCTTCAACTGGACAGCGGGCGGCGTCCAAATGGCGCACGACAAATACATGCTCGACTATTGGGGGCTCGCGTTCAAACAGGCCGGAGAAGCCTTGAAGGCGAAGCTCAACGAGATGGGTCTCAAGCCGCCTGCGGGGCGCCGCTGGACAGTGGAGATCTGCGGTCCGCAAAGACCGGCCGAAGTCGCGCTCGGACCTGATTTTGAAACAACATGGGATCGCAAACGCGCGGACTTTGCCATGATGCTCGGCACCTTTTATTGCCGCGACCTGGCCGCACCGGTGCTCGTCGAAATCGAACGTGAAGGCATTGATTACGCCCGCGTCTATGATATCCGCGGCCGTCCGGTCCCCGATCTTTTGACCGAGCCACCGCCCTGAAACTCATCGCTTTTCTTCGTTCAACACATCGGCGGCGACGCGGTGCGCCTCATTGGCAGCGGGAATTCCGCAGTACATCGTCAACAGCAAGAGCACGTCCTGAATCTGCTCGATAGAGCAGCCATTCTTCAGACCGCCCTTGAGGTGCACACGCAACTCGTTGTTATGCCCCGCGGCCCCCATCATCGCGATCATGACAAGCGACTTCACCGCTGGCGGCAATGACGGGCGCTGCCACACGTCACCATAGGCGTAAGCATTGATGATGTGCTGCAGCGGCTTTCCGAAAGTGCCAAATGCGTTCATTCGCTTGTCGACGGCTTCCTGACCGAACATGTCGACACGTAGTTTAAGGCCACGCTCATTCTGTTCCTGGACGTCCATGATTTATTTTCTCCTGTGAAAAATTCGACGCATTGCCGTCTACGTAGCGGCTTGTCTACTATGTGCCATTCATGCCTTCCCTTCACATAATTTCGTCCGCCCTTTCATGATCAATGCAGCGGTCATTGGCCTCGGCCGATGGGGAAAAAACATCGTCGAGGCGGTACAGGGCAAAAGCAAGCGCCTGCGGTTCATTCGCGGTGTCAGCAAGGAGCCCGGGCTGGTGCGTGATTTTGCGACCGCCAAAGGCTTCGAATTATCGACGGAGTTTGAAGAAGCTGTTGCTGACCCGCGCGTACAGGCCGTCTTTCTTGCAACTCCCCATTCCCTGCATGTGGAACAGATTTCAGCGGTCGCAGCCGCGCGTAAACCAGTCTGGTGCGAAAAGCCGCTTGCGCTCACGCGCGCAGAAGCTGAATTCGCCATCGAGGCCACGAGAAAGGCTGGGGTGCCATTTGCGCTTGGCAACAACAAGCGTTGCTTCCCGTGTATGCGCGAACTCAAACAGATTGTTTCCGACGGAATGTTGGGTGAGATTCTTCATATCGAAGGCAACTTCAGCAATGAGCATTCGACTCGTGTCAAAGGCGGTTGGCGTGACGACCCGCGCGAGTCGCCGGGTGGCGGCATGACAGGCGCAGGACTGCACGTGCTTGATGCATTCGTGAACCTCGCCGGTCCAGTCCTAAAAGTTGACGCGCGGGTTTTCTCACAAAAGCCGCCCCCCGACCCACGGGATGTCGCGGCAGCTATGATGCAATTCGAAAGCGGCCCGACCGGTCTTCTCGCCACTGTCCGCGCCGCGCCGATGTTCTGGCGGATTCACGTCTTTGGCACGAAGGGTTCTGCGGAAGCACGTGAGGAGACGTCGCTTACGCTCGCGATGATCGGCGATCAGCCCAAAACAAAAACCTTGCCGCCGGCGGATTCACTCGGCTTCCTGCTGGAAGCCTTCGCCGAAACGATCGAAACGGGGACCCCCTTCCCCGTTTCGACGGCCGACATGCTCGATGTCGTCAGCGCGTTCGAAGCAACGATTCGCTCAATTACCGACGGAAAACCCGTGGCCGTCGCACGCGGCTAATTTTTGCCGCGCCGGCGTATTTCCCGAATGACCGCGCTGTTGTCGAGATCCGCTTCACCGGCGCGCACGCAGGCCTCAAGCACATTGGCGTGCACCTCAAGCATCGACAGTTTCTGACCGACGGTGGCCGCCTGGTGCAGCATCAGTTGGGCATCTTTCAGCGTCTGCCTGATGCGGCCTTCAGGCGAGAAATCACCGCGCACCATTTTGGGCCCTTTGGTTTCCATCACCTGGGAATAGGAAGCCGACCCGCGTGCCACGTCCAAGAATGCGGCGGGGTCAAGCCCAAGGCGCTCGGCAAAGACAAGGCCCTCCGCTAGCGCCAGACGATTGAGCCCAAGGATTAAATTGACGGCAAGCTTGGCGCGCCCGCCGTCCCCAACTTCGCCAATATGAAAACGGCGCGCAAAAAGCGCGTCTAGAACATCCTTAACCTCGTCAGCGATCGCGGCATCGCCTCCAACAAGCGCGACGCCATCACCCCGGCGTACCTGATCGCTGGTACCGGAAACCGGCACATCGAGATAACGGATGCCACGTGGAATAACCCGCCGCGCCAGCGCCGCAATCTGATCAGGGTCGCAGGTGCTCATGCACAGAACGATCTTGCCGGAGCCGTCGTCGAGCGCCGGCAGCAAATGATTTTCGACCACGTCCTCGACCTGATCGGTGCTGAACACCGCGACGATAACGCAACGTGCAGGTCGCGCCAGCTCGGCAATCGATTGAACAGGCTGCCCGCCAATCTCGGCCAGGCGCATCCGGCGTGTCGGATCGATATCGAATCCCGTTACCGGGATATCTGCATCGAGAAGACGGCGGGCATAGACCTCGCCCATCAGACCGAGACCGACGACGGCAACGGGAGCGCTCATTGCAAAACGCCGAGCGGCCTATGCATGCGCATACTCCCAGTATAGCTCGCGCGCCTTGCGGTAAAGCGGCCCGGGCTGCAGCGATCGTTCATCGATGCGGTTGACCGGCATGACCTTGGAGTAATTGCCGGACGAGAAAATCTCGTCAGCGTTCTGCACGTCGCGGTAAGTCAAAGCAGTTTCGACGACCTCCACACCGGCATCGCGCAAAAGCTTGATGACGCGTTGCCGGGTGATGCCGTTAAGAAAGGTCCCATTTGGCGCCGGGGTGAAGACGACACCGTCCTTTCCAACGAAAATGTTGGCGGTCGCAAGCTCGGCTACATTTCCGAGCAGATCGAGCACAACGCAGTTGCCGAAGCCACGCGCGTTTGCTTCGAGAAGCGCGCGCGCATTGTTGGGATAGAGGCATCCGGCTTTCGCATTGACCGGCATGCACTCGAGACTCGGCTTGCGGTAAGGCGACAGTGTCACGGAGAAACCTTCGGGTTTCCGCATGGGAGCCTCATAGAGGCTCAAACACCATTTTGTGGATTCGGGATCGGGCGCGACCAGCAATGTGCCACTACGCTCCGCCCAATACATGGGACGAACATAAAGCGCTGCATCCTTGTCAAATCGTTTCGTGCCCTCGCGGGTCAGTTCGAACCATTGCTCGGTAGAGACAACCGGCTTGAGATGCATGGTTTCGGCGGAGGCGTTCACCCGCGCGCAATGCAAATCGAGGTCGGGCGACACGCCTTCGAAAGTGCGGGCGCCGTCGAAGACCGAAGAGCAGAGCCAGGCGGCATGATCGCGAACGCCCATGATCGGCACATTCCCTTCTCGCCATTCGCCCTCGTAGAAGGTCCATGTCTTCGACCAATTTTGTCCCGGCATAGGCATCTCCATCGCGAGCCATGCGCGGGCTTGACCCGCGCCTCCATGCTGCGCTTCCACTGCTGGAAGGTTCATGGGTTGCCGGATTCCGGCAATGACGAACTAACGGCGCAATCTTACGATACCGCCGCTGCAAAACACCATGGAATCCTCGTTTGGAGGAATTGATGCCGATTTTCATTTTTGATGCCTACGGGACGCTGTTCGACGTCCACGCCGCAATAGCGCGGCACCGCCAGGAGATGGGACCAGATGCCGACCGAATCTCGACCGTGTGGCGAACCAAGCAGCTTGAATACAGTTGGACCCTGACGCTTGCCGGACACTACACGGACTTCTGGACGTTGACCGAGCGTGCGCTTGACTACGCGTTGGCACTTGTTCCCGGTGCAAATCAGGCGCTCAGGACCAGACTGCTGGACGCATACTTCAAGCTCGATGCATTTCCCGACGCGCGCACGACCCTCAAATCGCTGAAAGACAAAGGTTGCAAGACCGGAATCCTGTCGAATGGATCCCCGGCCATGCTGAAGGGCGCAGTGGATGCGGCCGGCATCGGCAGCGACCTCGACGCGTCCTTGTCTGTTGATGCGTTAAAGATGTTCAAGCCGCGGCCGGAAGTCTATTCTCTCGTCACGCAACACTTCAGGTGCACGCCCGGAGACGTCACCTTCGTCTCGTCGAACCGCTGGGATGTGATGGCCGGCGTCTCCGTCGGCTTCCGTAGCATGTGGATCAACCGCGCGAAGATGCCAGATGAATATCCCGACTTTGCACCAGCCCGAGTTCTGACCGATCTGAATGCATTGACAGAACTTGCCTAGCACTTTGGTCGCATTGGGTCCGGCTGGCGCGACTGCGCATCACAGCCTATATGGCGCCTGCACCCTCCAAACGATTCCCTTCATGCAACCGATCATTTCCGTCAAAGGCCTGTCGAAAAGCTATGCGTCCGGCTTCAAGGCGTTGAGCGCAATCGATCTCGACATCCGCCGCGGCGAAATATTTGCGCTGCTGGGGCCGAACGGAGCCGGCAAGACCACATTGATTGGCATCATTTGCGGCATACTGGTACCCACGCAAGGCAAGGTGACGGTCGATGGCCAAGATATCATCAGGGATTATCGTGCGGCGCGCTCGCTGATCGGATTGGTGCCGCAGGAACTGCACACTGACGCCTTCGAGAGCGTCTGGGCAACCGTGTCGTTCAGCCGCGGCCTGTTCAACAAGCCGAAGAATCCTGCCTACGTAGAAAAAGTGCTGCGCGCACTCTCGCTCTGGGACAAGAAGGACGACAAGATCATGACGCTTTCGGGCGGCATGAAGCGGCGGGTGCTGATCGCCAAGGCACTGTCGCACGAGCCGCAAATCCTGTTCCTTGACGAGCCGACAGCTGGTGTCGACGTCGAACTACGAAAGGACATGTGGCAGGTCGTCCGCGACCTTCGTGATTCCGGTGTGACGATCATCCTGACCACGCACTACATCGAAGAAGCCGAGGACATGGCAGATCGCATCGGCGTCATCAACAAGGGCGAGATCATCCTGGTCGAGGATAAGAATGAGTTGATGCGCAAGCTCGGGCAAAAGCAACTCGCCTTGCATCTGCAGAAGAAACTCGAGGCGGTGCCGGAGGAGCTTTCCGCCTACAATCTCAAATTGGCGGCGGACGGGATGGAGTTGGTCTTTACATACGACAGCCAGGTCGAGCGTACGGGAATTACCGGGCTTTTGACCGATCTGAACCGGGCAGGAATCCGCTTCCGGGACCTTCAGACCACACAGAGCTCGCTCGAGGACATTTTCGTTGGGTTGGTGAGCGACAGACGATGAACCTGCGAGCTGTACAGGCAATCTACCATTTTGAAATGGCGCGCACGGGCCGCACCATATGGCAGAGCATCGTGTCGCCGGTGCTTTCTACGTCACTGTATTTCGTCGTGTTTGGCGCAGCCATCGGCTCTCGCATCACCGAAATCGAGGGCGTCTCGTACGGCGCATTCATCGTTCCTGGCCTTATCATGCTCACGCTGCTGACACAGAGCACGATGAATGCCTCCTTTGGCATTTATTTCCCGCGCTTTACCGGCACGATCTACGAAATTCTTTCGGCGCCGGTGTCTCCCTTCGAGATCGTGCTCGGCTATGTCGGAGCGGCGGCCACGAAGTCGATCATTCTCGGTCTGATCATCCTGGCGACGTCCTGGCTTTTTGTGCCGCTGCAAATCGCGCATCCCTTCTGGATGGTCGCCTTCCTGTTGCTGACCGCAGCGACATTCAGCTTGCTTGGTTTCATAATCGGTATTTGGGCTGAAGGCTTCGAGCGGCTTCAAATTGTACCGCTGCTGATCATCACACCGCTGACGTTTCTGGGTGGAACCTTCTACTCCATCAGCGTGCTGCCGCCGACCTGGCAGACGATCGCACTGTTCAATCCCGTTGTTTACCTGATCAGCGGCTTCCGCTGGAGTTTTTTCGAGATCGCCGACGTGAGCCACAGCGTCAGTATCGGAATGACGCTCTTGTTCCTTGCCGCGTGTCTCGCCGCTGTGTGGTGGATGTTCAAAACCGGCTACAAGCTGAAAAAATAGCCGCTCACATTTCCGTGGATTTGCAACAAGTGTCCTGCTCTGGGGTAAGTTCTTCCGGGGCTTCGTACACAGGGAGGCGTGTTTATGTCGCTTTCACTCAGGACATTCGCGGGTCTGGCAGTTGCAACCGCACTGTCATCACCGGTCTGCGCCCAAGGCCTCGTCACCCAAAAGAACGTTTCGCTTGCCATGGCCCTGTCGATCGCTCAGGCGGCGCTGACGCAATGCGAGAGCATGGGCTTCAAGGTTTCAGTCGCGGTCGTGGACAAGGGGGGCTTGACGATTGTCATGCTTCGTGGGGACGGCGCCGGTTTGCACACCCAGGAAGGAGCCGAGCGCAAGGCCTACACCGCGCGCACGTTCAGCCAGCCGTCAGCCGATTTCGTCAAACGGCTGTCCGACCGCCCCGATACCGCCGGCTCACTCCAATACACCCGGGTGCTTGCGTTGGGCGGAGGTCTGCCCATCAAAGCCGGTAATGAGATCGTGGGTGCGGTAGGCGTCTCAGGCTCGCCGGGCAAGGACGACGTCTGCTCGCAAGCCGGCATCGACAAGGTCGCCGATCAGCTCAGATAGCGGGCGCGCTAGGCTCCTGAGAGCGCGTGGAGAATGCGCGCCCAGGAACGGATGCCCTTGTGGTAGCACTTCAGGTCGAACTTTTCGTTGGGCGAATGCACCCGGTCATCGTCTAGGGCAAACCCGACTAAAAGCGAGTCCATTCCGAGCACGCTCTTGAAGTCCGCCACGATCGGGATCGATCCGCCGGCGCCAACCGTTACCGCCTTGTGTCCCCACTCCTGGGCGAGCACATCCCTGGCTTTGTTGAGGGCCGGGTTGTCAAATGACAGCTGCAAGGGCGGAGCCAGGCCAAAGTTGCCAAACTCCACTCTGCAGTCGGAGGGCAGTCGCTCGCGCACGAAGGCCCGGAAAGCGTCGCGAATCTTTTCCGGATTCTGCTCACCGACCAGGCGGAACGAGACCTTCGCACTGGCTTCGCCCGGAATGACGGTCTTGGCACCCTCCCCGGTATATCCGCCGATGATGCCGTTGATTTCAGCGGTCGGGCGCGTGGTGACCATTTCGATCAGCATGCGATCCTTTTCGCCGGATGGCTTTTTCAAACCGATCGGACCGAGAAATTTTTCAGGCGTGAGATTGAGACCTTTCAAATCAGTCTTGATGTCGGCTGGCAGTTCATTCACGCCGTCGTAGAAGCCGGGTATCGTGACACGGCCGTTGCCATCCCACATCGCGCCCAAGATTGCCGACAGCAGCCGCAACGGATTTTGCGCCGCTCCGCCGAATACACCGGAATGCAAGTCGCGGTCGGCGCAGGTGATTTTCACGTCCTCATAGACCAGTCCGCGCAGCGACGTCGTTATCGCGGGGGTGGCGGCATCCCACATTGCGGTATCGCAGACCAGTGCAAGATCCAGCTTGAACTCTGCAGCGTTGTCACGCACGAACTTGAACAAGTTGCGCGAACCGCACTCCTCTTCTCCCTCGATCATTGTGGTAATGGGCAGCGGCAACTTGCCGGTAACGGCCTTGAAGGCGCGGCACGCCTCTATGAAGGTCATCGCCTGCCCCTTATCGTCGCAGGCTCCGCGCGCCACGATGATTTTACGCCCGTCCGACAGTGTTTCGACGCGGGGTTCGAAGGGCGGCGTCTTCCATAAGTTCAGCGGATCGACCGGCTGAACGTCATAGTGTCCATAAAACAGCACGCGGGGCCCTGCGGCTCCATTCGACTTTCCAACCACGACCGGATGGCCTTCGGTGGGGCGCACACTTGTCTCAAAGCCGATTGATTTCAGGTCCGCGGCAACATGCTCCGCAGCTGCGCGACACTGATCGGCGAATGCCGGATCCGTCGAAACCGACGCGATCCGCAACAACGCGAACAAGCGGTCAAGACTTTGGTCGATATCGCGATCGATACGGTCGAGAACCGCGTCGAGTGTGCTCATGAACGGCTCCGTAGGGGGCAAGCCCGGTTGGGAAGGCGGACAATCAAGGTATGACCTGTATATCCTTATTCTAGCGGGGCTTTTCGGCAACAGATGGAACGCTAAGAGAGTGGCCTTCGACGTCTACCTCAAGTTTTATGATCACACCAACGGACAAAAATGCTTTTTGCGAAGAGGATGACTTTCGATGGACCAGGCGCCAACAGGAACTTGTTGCGTTGCTCGTCGACACACATTGTCATTCGACATGTCACTAACGTACATCGGTTGATTGTTGCAGCGCGGTCGCACCTTGAGACAAATGCGACTTAGCCCCGCTTGTCACGGCCGAAATCGGTGTTCAATATGGACTTCAATCCGCCATAAGTGCGGGGGGTGAGGGGTCATGGATGAGTTAGTCGGCCGTCTCGTCGCCAATGTCGGCGTCGATCGCGGGACCGCTGAGAAGGCGGTTGGCATTATCCTTGATTTCCTCCGCAAGGAGGGACCGCCTGACAAAGTACAGGCTCTTATTGACCGGCTTCCAGGGGTGGAAGCGTTACTCGCACAACAATCTGAATCTGGTGGGGCGTTTCCCATGAGCGGCATTATGGGGGCCGGAACGAAAATGATGTCGGCAGGGCTGAGTATGGGTCAGGTGCAGGGCGTTACTCGCGAAACTATCGCCTATGCCCGGGAAAAAATCGGCGACGATGCCGTGGGGGAAATCGTCGGAGCGATCCCGGGCTTAAGTCAGTTTGTTTGAACCTTTCACTTGAACGATAAATAGAAGAAAAGGCGGAGGAGGCACGGAATGTCCTATCCCATCACCGATATCGAAGGGATTGACGGCGATGTCGCCGCCGTTCTCAAGTCGGTGGGGATCAGGTCAACTGACCGTCTGCTCGAGGCCGCCCGCACGGTGAAAGGACGCAAGGCGATCGCGGCGAAGACCGGCTTTAACGAGAAGCAACTTCTCTGTTGGGCCAATGTTGCAGACCGCATGCGCATCAAAGGGGTGCGCAAAGAATATGCCGAACTGCTCCAGGCTGCCGGCGTCGATACCGTCAAAGAGCTCAAGTATCGAAACCCGATCAATCTTGCCAAGGCGATGGCCGACGCGAACCGGAAACGAAAGCTGGTCCAGCTCGTGCCGTCGGAAAAAATGGTTAAGCGCTGGATCGAAAACGCCAGGCTGCTGCCGTTAAAGATCACCTACTGACGCGTCCGGGCGCGCTTGACAGCCCCCCGCCGACCGCGCAAAGCGACCGGCATGGGAATGGCCCGCACCATCAAAATTGGCGCCGGATCGCCGCGAAAGTCTGCTCCGAGCCTGCTCACGGAGCTGATGGCGCTCGGTCGTCCGCTGGTCATGGGCATTCTTAACGTCACGCCAGACTCCTTTTCAGATGGCGGACGGTTCTTCGAGCCGGACAGAGCCATTGCCCATGCGCGCGATATGGCCGCCCAAGGAGCCGACATTATTGATATCGGAGCAGAGTCCACCCGGCCTTATGGAGGCCCAGTTCCAGTCTCAGCCGACGACGAAAAGGCCCGGCTTGCGACAGTATTGCCCGAAGTGGTCAGGCTTGGCGTGCCAGTGTCGATCGATACCATAAAGGCTTCGATCGCTGCCTGGGCGCTCGATCAAGGGGCGAGGATCGTCAACGACGTTTGGGGTCTGCAACGCGACCCTGCAATGGCACCGCTTGTCGCCGAACGCAGCGTGCCGGTCATCATGATGCACAATCGCGAGTCGGCCGATCCGGCTATCGACATTGTTTCGGACGTCGTTGAGTTTTTTTCCCGCTCTTTGGACATCGCCGCCAGCGCTGGCATTGCACGCGACTACATTGTGTTGGATCCTGGCATTGGCTTCGGCAAGACACCTGAGCAGAGCATCACCTGCATCGCCAGGCTTCCTGAATTCAAACGCTTCGGCTTGCCCCTGCTGGTTGGGGCATCCCGAAAGCGATTCATCAGTACCGTGACACCCTCCGCGCCGGACGAGCGTATCGGTGGATCGATCTCGGCTCACTTGCTCGCAGTTGAAAAAGGAGCCGCGATCATCCGGGCGCACGACGTCGCGGAGACCGTGCAGGCACTACGGGTAGCCGCCGCCATCGAGGCCGCACGATGAGCGACCGGATTTTCATCAAAGGTCTTGCGCTTCATGCCTATCACGGCGTGATGCCGCACGAAGCAAAGGTGGGGCAAACCTTCATCATCGATCTCGACCTGGAGATCGACCTTTCGGCTGCCGCGCGCTCCGACAAGGTCGTCGATACCGTCTCCTACGACAAAGTCGTCGATTGCGTGAGCAAAGCATTTTGCGCCCAGCGCCTTCGCTTAATCGAGGCGGCCGCGGGCCGCGCCGCCGACGCTGTGCTCGCTGCCTTTCCACGCGTACGATCCGTGCGTATCACGATACACAAGCCACACGCCCCGATAGCAGCCACCTTCAGCGACGTCGGAGTAACGCTTGTGAGGAGCCGCCATGCCTGAAGCGCTGCTTGCGCTCGGTGGCAATGTTGGAAACAGCCGCGCTATTCTCGATCGCGCTATTGGGCTCCTCTGCGACGGAAAGGAAGTGCGTCTGATAGCTCGCTCGTCCGACTACCGAACGCCGCCATGGGGCTTCAAATATCAACCGCATTTCATCAACCTCGCGATCGTCGTTGAAACGACACTCGGCCCGCGTGAGCTGCTGGCACGCGCACAAGAAATAGAACTCATACTCGGGCGTGACCGCGCCCACGAAAAGCGCAACGGTCCCCGCACTGTTGATATTGATATCCTTGCCTATGGCGATCTCGCACTGAATGAGCCGAATTTGACGCTGCCGCACCCTCGAATGTTCGAGCGCGCATTCGTCCTGGTGCCGCTTGCCGAAATCGCGGGAGACCGCGTCATTGCCGGCCGCCGCGTCGACGAAGCTGCTCGTGCCGTGGATGCGGGCCAGATTCATCGTCTGCCCTGACGCGATAGCCCCACGCAGCCGTCTGTGCCATTTTGCTATTATGAGTGACGATTTCCGCTTAGCCGCTGAGTTCCCGTCGACGACCGAAGCTGACTGGCGCAGGCTGGTCGAGGCTGCCCTCAAGGGTGCGGCGTTTGACAAGCGGCTTGTCCGTCAAACGTACGATGGCCTGAGAATTGAGCCCCTTTACCCCCGCGCGGCCGGCGCATTGCCAATCTCGGGCCGCTCCGCTGTGCCCTGGCAGGTGATCCAGCGCGTGGATCATCCCCACGCGAAACCGGCCAACAAGCAGGCTCTGGACGATCTCGAGAATGGCGCAACCGGATTGAGCCTTGTGTTCGCCGGCAGCGTGGGCGCCTACGGTTACGGCCTCGCTGGTACGAAGGACACGATCGCCGCTACCCTCAACGGTATCTACCTGGACGCCGGCATTGCGCTCGAACTCGATCTCAGTGCCCAGCACAAGGACGCCGGGCAAAATCTGGCGGCGACGCTGAAGGAGCACGGTGTTGCACTGGACAAAACGCAAATTCGGTTCGGCTACGATCCGCTTGGTGCCAAAGCCCGCGGCGGCAGTTCGCCCCTGCCCTGGCCGCAGATCGCGACGCTGTTTATCGGCATCGTCGCGGACCTGTTGGAGCGAGGGCTCACCGGACCATTCGCGGTCGCCGATGGCCGTACCGTTCATGCTGCAGGTGGCAGCGAAGCGCAGGAGCTTGCTTTCGTCATTGCCAACGCGGTCGAATATCTGCGCCTTTTCACACAAGCCGGCACGCCGCTTGAATCCGCCCGCAAGCACGTCTGGTTTCGGCTTGCGGCCGATGCGGACGAGTTTCTGACCATCGCGAAGTTCCGCGCCCTGCGTAAGCTTTGGGCACGGATAGAAGAAGCCAGCGGCGTCAAGCCACAGCCTGCCTTTGTATCCGCCGAAACAGCTTGGCGGATGATGAGCGCACGCGATCCTTACGTGAATATGTTGCGGACGACGATTGCCGTAACTGCGGCAGGGTTGGGTGGCGCCGACGCGATCAGCGCCCTGCCCTTCACCGTCGCGCTTGGATTGGCCGACCCTTTTGCTCGCCGCGTCGCGCGCAATATGCAGCTGGTCCTGCTTGAAGAATCCAATCTTTTCCGGGTCGCCGATCCAGCCGCAGGTGCAGGCGGCATCGAGACGTTGACCGCCGAGATCGCACAGGCGGCGTGGAGCCTGTTTCAGGAAATCGAGGCTGCCGGTGGCGCTGCTTTGGCCATCGAGCGAAGCTTCGTGCAGAAAAAAGTCATGGCGACCCGTACGGAACGTCTTAAGGCCATCGCACGCCGCAAGGATGCGCTCACCGGCGTGAGTGATTACTCCGATCTTGGCGAGCTACCGGTTAAAGTGCTCGACGTGGCGCGCGTCGCCGTGTCGCCTATGCCGGCCAGCATTACCTTTGAAAGCCTTCCGCCAATGCGTCTGGCCGAGCCCTTCGAAGCGCTACGCGATGCCTCGGATCGCGTCCTCGCCAAATCCGGGGCGCGCCCAAAAGTCTTTCTCGCAAATCTCGGCAAGCTGTCTGATTTCACAGCGCGGGCGACTTTTGCCAAGAACTTTTACGAAGCTGGCGGCATCGAGGCCGCGACCAATGACGGCTTCAAGGACCAGGCCGACATGGTTGCCGCCTTCAAGACGTCGGCTGCAAAACTTGCTTGCTTGTGCTCGTCCGACAAGGTCTATGAGAGCGAGGCGACTGGGGCTGCCAAGGCACTCGCAGCAGCGGGTGCCGTTGTACAACTCGCCGGCCGACCGGGTGAAAACGAGCAAGGCTGGCGGCAAGCAGGCGTGAAAGACTTTATTTATATGGGATGCGACGCACTTTCGACCCTGCAAGCGGTACATGATATCCTCGGGATCAAATGAGTCAGCTTCCGAACTTCGCAAACGTCGATTTCGCCGATACCGATGTGCCTTCGGCCAACGGCTCCGCTCCCTCTTGGGCAACGCCGGAAGGCATCGCCGTCAAACCGACTTATGGCGAAAAGGACGTCTCTGGTCTCGACTTCCTCGACACCTATCCGGGCAAGGCGCCTTATCTTCGCGGACCTTACCCTGCGATGTACGCGGCGCAGCCCTGGACGATCCGGCAATATGCCGGCTTTTCCACCGCCGAGGACTCCAATGCCTTCTATCGCCGTAATCTCGCGGCGGGCCAAAAAGGCCTCTCCATTGCTTTCGATCTCGCCACGCACCGTGGTTATGACAGCGATCATCCGCGAGTCTCAGGCGATGTAGGCATGGCCGGAGTCGCGATCGACTCGATTTACGACATGCGAACTCTGTTTTCCGGAATTCCGCTCGATCAGATGAGCGTGTCGATGACGATGAACGGTGCGGTGCTGCCGGTTCTCGCGCTTTACATCGTCGCGGCTGAAGAGCAAGGCGTTCCGCACGCGAAGCTGTCGGGCACGATCCAGAACGACATTCTCAAAGAATTCATGGTGCGCAACACCTACATCTATCCGCCCGGACCGAGCCTGCGTATCATCTCAGACATCTTCGCCTACACGTCCGCGGAGATGCCGAAGTTCAATTCGATCTCGGTCTCTGGCTATCATATGCAGGAGGCCGGAGCGACGCAGGATCTTGAGCTTGCCTATACGCTCGCCGATGGCGTGGAATATGTGCGCGCCGGTTTGAAGGCTGGCCTCACCATCGATCAGTTTGCTCCGCGTATCTCGTTCTTCTGGGCGATCGGCATGAATTATTTCATGGAGATCGCCAAGCTGCGTGCCGCACGGTTGCTCTGGGCCAAGCTGATGAGGCCGTTCAAACCCGATGACCCGCGATCACTCTCGCTTCGCACGCACTGTCAGACATCCGGGTGGTCGCTGGCGGCGCAAGACGTATTCAATAACGTCGCGCGCACGATGATCGAAGCGATGGCGGCGACGCAGGGTCAAACGCAGTCGCTGCACACCAATGCGCTGGATGAAGCGCTCGCGCTGCCAACCGACTTTTCGGCTCGGATCGCGCGCAATACCCAAATCGTGCTGCAGCAGGAAGCGGGCGCGACCCGTATTGTCGATCCGTGGGGTGGCTCATATTACGTTGAGCGGCTGACATACGAGCTTGCGCACAAAGCCTGGGCCCACATCGAAGAGGTTGAAGGACTTGGCGGCATGGCGAAAGCGATCGAAGCGGGCATTCCCAAGCTCCGCATCGAGGAGGCCGCCGCGAAAACCCAGGCTCGTATCGACGCCGGCGCACAGTCCGTCATCGGGGTCAATAAGTATCCGCCGTCGGATGACACGCCGATCGACGTGCTCAAGATCGACAATTCGGCGGTGCGCGCCCGCCAGATCGAAAAGCTCAACCGCCTGAAAGCCGAACGTGATCCGGCAGCCCTACAGGAAGCACTCGATGCGCTTACCCGCGCCGCCGATCGCGGCAACGGCAATCTGCTCGCCCTCGCTGTCGATGCAGCCCGCGCCAGGGCGACAGTCGGTGAGATTTCATCAGCGCTGGAAAAGGTATTTGGCCGCCACCGCGCCGAGATCAAGGCGATTACAGGTGTCTACAAGCGGGAGGTCGGCATGACCGGCGCCGTTGAACGTCTCCGCACGGCCGTTGAAGCTTTTGAATCGGCCGAAGGCCGCCGGCCTCGTCTGCTCGTCGCCAAGATTGGACAGGACGGGCACGACCGCGGTCAGAAAGTCATCGCCTCGGCGTTCGCCGACCTGGGTTTTGACGTCGATATCGGCCCGCTGTTCGCAACCCCCGCGGAGGTGGCCCGTCAGGCGGTCGAGAACGACGTGCATATTGTCGGTGTGTCTTCGCTTGCAGCCGCCCACCTGACTTTGGTGCCGGAATTGAAGGCCGAGCTCAAAAAGCAGGGTCGCGATGACATTATGATCGTGGTCGGCGGCGTGGTGCCGCCGCAGGACCACGACGCCCTCATGAAAGCAGGCGCGGAAGCCATCTTTCCACCGGGCACGGTGATCGCTGAAGCTGCGGAAAAGCTGCTGAAAAAGCTCAACAAGCGGCTCGGGCACAGTGAAGAGGCCGCGGAGTGAGGCAGCCTTTCTTGCGCGTCGTCGCTGCGTTCCTTCTCACATGGCCATTGTCGGGCTGCGTTGATTCAGCCGGGCCACTCCTTCCGGATGCCGAACCTATGTTTGGGGAGGAATTGCGGCTCCAGTTTTACTCGTTGCGAAAGGGAATTGCCGACGAACCCGAGCAGGCCACGTATAAATGGGGCCGCAGTGCATATCAGCGGACGGGTGGCGGCATGGCGGATATCGGCTCGTTCTCGGTTCATCCATTGGCACGCGACATCTTCGTCATCCAGAGCGCAACTACAAAGCGTCCCGGAATATTCGAATATGCGATCGCGCGCAGGCTCGCGGATGGCGTTTACCAGGTGATCGGCATCGATGAAGCCGATGCCGGCCGGTTGACGCGCGCGCGTTACTGCAAGCGCAGCAGCGATTCATCTTGCCGCATTCAAACGCGCAACCAGCTGTATGCCTTCGCGCGCGCCACGGTCGAGCGAAAAAGGGGGCAAGGAGGCCTCGTGCTTCGCCTCGCGGATGGCGTTGCAGAATCCTCCCGCTAGCATGATCATTCCCAGGGCTTGAGGAATCGATGGCTTCGCGCAACCTGCCGCCCGCTGATCTTGTTCGAGGCGTTCGCTCCGGCGATCGCGCGATGCTGGCACGCGCGATCACACTGATCGAGAGCAAGCGTGCGGACCATCGTAAGACCGCGCACCAGCTCGTGCAGGAACTGCTGCCGCTGACCGGCAAAGGCATACGTCTCGGCATCACCGGTGCGCCGGGCGTCGGCAAATCGACCACGATCGATGTACTCGGCACTTATCTGACCGGCAAAGGTCACAAGGTCGCCGTTCTTGCCGTGGACCCATCCTCGACGCGGACCGGCGGATCCATTCTCGGAGACAAGACACGCATGGCGCGCCTTGCCAGCGATCCGCACGCTTTCGTGCGACCGTCGCCGTCGTCTGGCACACTCGGCGGCGTCGCGGCAAAGACGCGCGAGACCATGCTGGTTTGCGAGGCAGCTGGCTACGACGTCGTCATCGTGGAAACAGTCGGCATCGGCCAGTCGGAAACAGCGGTCGCCGATATGACCGATTTTTTCCTGGTGCTGATGCTGCCGGGAGCCGGTGACGAATTGCAGGGTCTCAAGAAGGGCATCGTCGAGCTTGCGGACATGATCGCCGTCAACAAGGCCGATGGCGACAACATCGAGCGAGCCAGGGTTGCGACGGCGGAGTACAAGGCTGCGCTGAATATTCTCGTCCCGCAGTCGGCATCCTGGCCTCCACCGGTCATCACGTATTCCGCGCTTACGGGCAACGGCATCGAAGAATTGTGGGCTCAGGTGACTACACACAAGCAGAAAATGACCGGGACGGGTGAATTGGCAAAACGACGGCGCGAGCAGCAGGTGAAATGGATGTGGACGATGCTTGAGGAGCGCCTGACAGCACGATTGCGCAGCGAGGCGTCGGTGCGCGCCAAGCTTCGGAAGATGGAGAGCCAGGTGGCTGCCGGCAAGCTGGCCCCTACTTTGGCCGTCGAAGAGATCGCGAAGCTGCTCGGCGTCTAGATGTCTCTCACTGTCCTTGTCACCGGATTTGGCCCGTTTCCGGGCGCACGGTTCAACCCGACTGGGCCTCTCGTCCGACGCATTACACGCGCGCGCCGTCCCGCCTTGGCCGACGTGAAACTCGTCACCCATGTTTTTGCGACAAGTTATGCGGCAGTTGATCGCGAATTGCCGGCCCTGATTGCAAAGCACAAGCCGGACGCACTGCTGATGTTCGGTCTTGCACCCCGCGCGCGTGCACTCCGGATTGAGACCCGCGCGCGGAATGCCCTGGCCCTTCTGCCCGATGCCGGTGGCGCATCGTTGCAACGCCGGACTATCGCGGTCGGTGGCGCTGCATCGATGAAACTGCGGACGCCGGCTCGTCCGCTGCTTGCAGCGCTTAAAGGCCTGCAGCCAAACGCCACGGTTTCACGCGATGCTGGGCGTTACTTATGTAACTATCTATGCTGGCGCGCTGCTGAAACGACATCGGACCGCACTAAACCTCAATTGGCTAGCTTCATTCATGTGCCGCCGGTTCGCCGCGGCCCACGGCGCAAACGCGACAAGGCGTTGGCGAGCCTCGAAGACCTGACCGTTGCTGGGACCCGCGCTCTTGTCGCGCTCGTCGCGGCAGCGCGGCGTTAACCTCATGGGCGCATCACAGACCCGCGCCACTTTTAGGCCGGAAAGCGTCTATAATCCGCGCCCATGCCGCGCCGCACTCTCACGATTGTAATGTTTGTCATTCTTCTTCTTTTCATCGCACCTATCCTCGCCCGTGTCGTCCTTTACGCCATAGGCGACGATCCGCGCTCATGGCGCGATGCGGACTGGTCGAGCACCGGGCTGTTGCCTGCCGCGACCGAGTCCGCGCCCGCGCGAGTGATTATTTTTACGGGCACTGCCGGTGCCTGGAAGGGCATATTTTCGGTGCACAGCTGGATTGTACTCAAGCGCGCAAACGAGCCGCGCTGGCAGCGTTATGACGTGGTTGGCTGGGGCGAGCCAATCCGGCTCAACAATTGGCCAGTCGATGGAAAATGGTACGGCAACAGGCCGGTCATGCTTGCGGATGTTTCCGGGCCCGATGCTGAAAAGTTGATCCCCCGCATCGAAGCCACAGTGAAAGACTATAACTACTCACAGACCGGTGACTACCGGATCTGGCCTGGCCCGAACAGCAACAGCTTCATTGCCGCGATCCTGCGTACCGTGCCTGAGCTCGGCCTCGCATTGCCGTCGAACGCAATCGGCCGCGACTTCCGGTATGGCTTCTATGCCGGGCGAACGGACAGCGGTACCGGGTTTGAAATCAATTTGCATGGTCTCGCCGGGTTGAAGCTCGGCTGGGTCGAAGGCGTTGAGGTCAATGCTCTCGGTCTAGTCGCAGGCCTTGATCTGCGTCACCCAGGCGTGAAGTTGCCGGGCTTCGGACGAGTTGGCATCGATTTGCCAGTCGCGACCGCGCTCGCTCGCTGAATTCCAGCCCACCTCCTTGATGTGATGCCGCCGCCTGGCGTATTTCCTCTGCGCCGATCCGAGGTGCGCACGCTATGGCTCTGCCGAACACTGTGTCGATTGCGATTTTGGCAAAGGCACCGGTCCCGGGCTTCGCCAAGGCCCGGCTCATTCCCGCAATTGGAGCGCATGCAGCAGCAGTGCTGCAGGAGAGATTGACGGAGCGCACAGTCGCGACCGCGTTCGCCGCCGGCATCGGCCCGGTTATTTTGTGCTGTGCACCCGATGCGACCCACGATAGCTTTCTGAAAATGGTCGCACGGATGCGGATCACGCTCAGGCGGCAGCCGCAGGGCGACCTCGGTGTCCGCATGCTTGCGGCGATGACCGGCACTGCCGGACCGGTTCTGATGATCGGCACGGACTGCCCGGCCCTTACCGAAGTTCACCTTCGCAGCGCCGCGGCGGCGCTGCATGACGGGAACGATGTTGTCCTTATTCCCGCCGAGAGGGGCGGTTACGTGCTTCTCGGAATGCGCAAGACGCAGCCGTCGCTCTTTTCCAACATGGCCTGGAGTCGCAGTACCGCACTCGCTGAATTGCGAGCGCGAATCGTAGAACAGCGTCTTATGCTGATTGAACGTCCGCCCCTTTGGGACGTCGACACGGAAACAGACCTTGCGCGTCTGGAACGCGAATTTCCCGAGCTCAAACTTTAGTGGTCACTGCAGCCGGATCAATACGAGACCGCAGACAATGAGGCACGCAGCCATGATCCGCACCGCGCGCAAAGGTTCTTTCAAAACTACGACGGCAATGGCAGCGCCGAAAAGTACGCTTGTCTCGCGCAAGGTGGCCACTATTGCGATAGGCGCCACGGTCATGGCCCAGATCGCGATGCCGTAGGACAGAACCTGCAAAGCGCCTCCGGCAAAGCCACGCACCCAAAAGCGCTGCATTGCCGGAATGACGTCCGGTCCGTCGCGGTAGAGCGCGTAAGGGACCATCACCACCGCAATCCCGATGAAGAGCCAGACCGAATAGCCATTCGGATTTGACGACAGCCGGGCTCCTATACCGTCGACCACGGAATACGCGCAGATCGTGAGCGCGGTGAACAGCGCAAAGCCTATCGCGCGACGGTCGATCTCGGCCAATTGTCGCCCCCCACGCGCGGAAAGCAGCACAACACCAGCGACAAGCGCGACAATCCCCATCCAACCCAACGCGCTCAATTTTTCTCCGACAAAGATCGACGTAATGGCCGCCGTCATCAAAGGAGCCGACCCGCGCGCGATCGGATAGACTTGGCCGAGATCGCCGGTGCGATAACTTTCGATAAGTGAGGCGAAATAGACCAAATGGATTACAACTGAAGCCGCCAGCCACGGCCAGGCTGCCGACGCAGGCACGCCCACGAAAGGCGAAAACGCGAGCGCGACGACACCGGAGCCCACGGAAATCAAGGTCGTTGTCGAGAGCGGGTCGAGGCCGACCTTTATCAGGGCATTCCAGCCGGCATGGCACGCGGCGGCAACCAAAACGGCGATAAATACAAAGGTTTCCATAAGAGTCTCATCGCCTGGTGAGATACGGCGATTCACGGACCGGGCAATTCATGAGAGCCGGCTTGGCGGGCATAGAGAGCGAGTAAACGCTACGGAACCAGAAATTTATAGCGATCTATACTTTAGTGACTAGCCGTCCGCACGGGCCAAGAGTATCGTTTTCAAAACGCCAAAAAAACCATGGCGCTACCCGGGAGGACTTTATGGGACAATCACGTCTATCGCGTCGTGCCGTTCTGAAGACTGCCGCCCTCGGTTCAGCGGCAGCAATTACCGCTCCTTATGTCAGCGGCGTCTATGCCGCAGGTTCGCTCTCACTCGGCTGCTGGGACCACTGGGTGCCCGGCGCCAATAAGGCCCTCGACAAGATCTGCAAGGAGTGGGGCGACAAGAACAAAGTCGACGTTCACATCGACTACATCACCTCACAAGGCGAGAAGGACAAGCTGACCGCTGCGGCCGAGGCGCAAGCTGGCACCGGCCACGACATCATGTCCCACCGTGACTGGAATATCCGGATCCACGAGCGCCTCCTTGAGCCACTCAACGACGTCGCCGATCAGCTTATCAAGCAGTACGGCCCGATCAGCCCAGTCGCTGAATACCTCGCCAAAATCAAAGGCACCTGGCGTGGCATCCCGACCGCGGTTGGTAGTCAGGTGAAGCCGTGTCAATCGCGCTTCGATCTTTACAAGAAGCACTGCGACATTGATCTCGTCGACATGTTCCCGGCCGACGAAGCCAAATACGACAAGGCCAAAACCGACAAATGGACCTGGGATCTTTATCTCGACTGCGCGCAGAAGCTGCACAAGGCCGGCTATCCGGTCGGACTGCCGATGGGCCAGGCCAGCGACGCGGTCGACTGGGTCGGCGCGCTGTTTAATTCCTTCGGCGTGGTGTTCGTCGACGCCAAGGACAACATCAAGATCAATTCAGACGAAACCCGGACGGCGATGGAGTATCTCAAGAAGCTCATGGCTGTGAATCCGCCAGAAGTTTATGCGTGGGATGACGCCGGCAATAACCGCTGGATCATTTCCGGCAAAGGCTCGGCCATCATGAATCCGCCGAGCTCCTGGGCAGTCGCCAAGCGTGACAATCCAGACGTCGCAAAGAACATCTGGCTGCACGCCATGCCGAAGGGACCGAAAGGCCGCTTCGTCGGGCAGCTTCCGCAATTCTACGGTCTGTGGAGCTTCTCGAAGAACAAATCGGCCGGCAAAGACCTTCTGCTGCACATGTCACAGAAAGAGTCGATCGCACAGCTCGTCGCGGCGTCGATCGGCTACGATCTGCCGTCGTTCAAGAGCATGTACGACCTCGATACGTGGAAGACGGTCGAGCCGCCGGTTGGCGTGGTTTACAGCTACCCGCCGCGCGGCGACGAGCAAACCTCAATGTTTGGCGCGCCTGCCCGCTCCGAGGTCGGCGCCCAGATGTACAATCAGGCGATCAACACGGTGATGGTGGCGAAGTTTACGCAGGGCAACGAGAGGCTCGACGACGTCATCAAATGGGCCGAGAAGGAGCTCGAAGGCACACTCCGCGCTTGATTGAGGCCTCGTTACAATGATTTGCATGCCGGCCGCAGAAATCGTGATCTGGGCCGGCATGCAGGACGCTGAACCGCAAGCGAACGACGGCCGTTAACCTGTCGGAGACAGCCTGATGGCAGACACAGTCCACACTTGGACCCCGGCCTTGCGTCAAGCAGACGCCAAGCCCTCGACTCGGCGTGGTCTTGCCAAATTCCTGCGACAGCGTTCGACCATCGCGTTTTTGATGTGCCTGCCGCTGATCGCAATCATCTTCAGCCTCGTCGTCTATCCGGCTTTCTATTCAATCTATCTGTCGATGCTGAACAAGTCGCAGACCCGCTTTCTGGGTCTCGGCAACTTCAGCTATCTGCTCTCGCGCGATGTCTTCTGGATGGTGGTCTGGCAGTCGGCGGTCTTCGCCCTGTCGGCAGTCTTTTTCAAAGCTCTCATCGGCTTGATCACAGCGCACCTCATCAACAACCTGCCGAGCAAAGGGCAGCGCAAATGGCGCGGAATGTTGCTGGTGCCGTGGGTAATTCCTCTCGCGCTTTCATCACTCGGTTGGTGGTGGCTGTTCGATCCGACCCACTCCGCATTCAACTGGGTTCTACAGAGCCTTGGTTTCAATGAAATTCCTTGGCTGAGCGATCCCTACTGGGCGCGTTTCTCTGTGATCCTGGTGAACGTGTGGTACGGCGCGCCGTTCTTTTTGATTATGTATCTGGCCGCGCTCAAGTCGGTGCCCGAGCAGCTTTACGAGGCTGCCGCGATCGACGGCGCCAATGCCTGGCAGAAATTCGTGCACATCACTTTGCCGATGATGCGCAACATCATCGCCATCACTGTGCTGTTCTCGCTGATCGTCACATTCGCCAATTTCGACATCGTGCAGATCATGACGGCCGGCGGCCCACGCAACATGACCCACGTGTTCGCGACCTACGCCTTCCTGCTCGGCATTCGGTCAGGCGATTTGCCGCTCGGCGCGGCAACGTCCCTGTTCATGTTTCCGATCCTCGCAATCGCCGCAGTTTTCATCCTGCGCGGCGTGCGCAAGCGCGGAAGGGAAATCGGATGAGCACGGGCACAATGACCATGCCGGCCACGCAACGGGTCGGCCGACGCACCAGGAGCCTCCGCCGCGATCGGCGATGGGCCCTGATAACGTCCTACGTGTTCCTCGTTATCTTCGCGATCTTCTTCCTGGTGCCGCCTTATTACATGATCGTCACCGCGCTCAAAAGCGACGCCGAGGTCGCGCATATGGCGACCAACCCATGGATCATTGCCAATGGCGTTACGCTCGATCAATTCAAGATCCTTTTGACACAGACTGATTTCCTGATTTTTTTCAAGAATACGGCCATCGTTACAATTTGCGTGGTTGCGATCACGATGGTGGTCAGTGTGCTCGCAGCATTCTCCCTCGGTCGCATGCGGTTCTGGGGCTCGAGCATCCTGGCGACGGGCATTTTTCTAACCTACCTCGTTCCCGACACCCTGCTTTTCATCCCGTTGTTCCAGATCGTGAAGGCCATCGGCCTGCTCAATTCTTATTGGGGCATGGTGCTGGTTTATCCGACGCTGACAGTGCCGTTCTGCACCTGGATCATGATCGGATACTTCCAGTCGATTCCGAAGGAGCTCGATGAAGCCGCTCTGATCGACGGCGCCGGCCACATGCAGATGCTGCTGAAGATCTTCATTCCGGTGGCCCTGCCCGGCATCATCGCCGCGACCATTTTTGCATTCACGGTGTCCTGGGCCGCCTTCGTCTATCCGATGGCATTTCTGTATTCGGCGGACCAGCAGGTGCTCACTGTCGGAACAGTGACGAGCCTGATCCGCGCCGATGTCTACAAGTGGGGCATGCTGATGGCCGGGGCACTACTAGCCGCAGCACCGCCGCTCGTCATCTACGCGTTCCTGATGGACTATTACATCGCCGGATTGACCGCCGGCGCCACCAAGGGCTGAACACCATGGCCGAAGTCGCGTTGCACCAGGTCGTCAAGAAATTTGGCGATGTCGAAGCCGTTCGCGCCATCGACCTCGATATTCCCGACAACGAATTTGTCGTGCTGGTCGGTCCGTCTGGGTGCGGTAAGAGCACCACGTTGCGGATGATCGCGGGGCTGGAAGAGGTGACCTCAGGCAACATCTCCATCGGCGGCGAAGTCGTCAACGATTTGCCGCCGAAGGATCGCGACATCGCGATGGTCTTCCAGAACTATGCGCTCTATCCGCACATGACGGCCTACGAGAACATGTCGTTCGGCCTGAAGCTGCGTAAGTTCTCAAAAGACGAGATCCGTCAGCGGGTTGAGCACGCAGCCCGCATCCTCGACATTACTGAATTGCTTGACCGCCGGCCAAAAGCGCTCTCCGGCGGCCAACGCCAGCGCGTCGCGATGGGCCGCGCTATCGTTCGCAATCCCAAAGTCTTTTTGTTCGACGAGCCACTGTCTAATCTCGACGCCAAGCTGCGCGTTCAGATGCGCACCGAGATCAAGCGCGTGCACCAGAAGGTCAAGACGACGACGGTCTATGTGACACACGACCAAGTGGAAGCGATGACGCTCGCCGACCGCGTCGTGGTGATGAATCAGGGGCGTATCGAGCAGATCGGTACACCGCATGATCTCTACCACAATCCGCGCACGCGGTTCGTGGCGGGTTTCATCGGCTCACCGGCGATGAACTTCATCCCCTGCCGGCTTGAGCAGGCCGGTTCAGCTTTGCGGACCCGTGTTTCGGACACGATCGCGCTGCCTGTTCCGGCGGATCGCGAGGCGCGCTACCGGTCCGTGATCGGTAAAGAGTTGATCCTTGGCCTGCGGCCCGAGCACATCACCGAGCCGCGCCACAATGGTCGCGCCGATGGTCGAGATTTCGAGGTTACCCTGGACGTCGTTGAGCCAATGGGCATGGAGACGATGGTCTTCTTCACCATCAACGAGACCGAGTTCTGCAGCCGGGTCGAGCCCAGCGCCGCGGGCGATGCAGGAGCCAAAATGCGGCTGCACGCCAATGTCGATCACATGCACCTGATCGATCCTGCAAGCGGCGCGGTCATCTAGCGCCTGTTCAGGCCTTCGTTGCGGCCGGTGCCCAGAGTCTTGGGCCAGCACGCTGATATTGCGGCGGCCGTTGAACATCCGCGCCCAACGCCTTCGCGGCATGCCAGCCCCAATGCGGATCGTCGAGGAAGCAGCGCGCCATCGACACCATATCCGCCTCGCCTTTGGCGACGATCTCTTCAGCGTGCTCCGGCTTGACGATCAGGCCGACGGTACGGGTCGGAACATTTGCCTCGCGCTTCACCCGGGCCGCGATTGGGACGTTGTAACCCGGCTCGGCCGGATTGCGGATATCGGCAGCGACGCCGCCGGACGAGATGCAGATGAAATCGATGCCCTCGCCCTTCAGGGCCCGCGAGATTGCTACGGCATCGTCGGGGGTCAGTCCGCCCTCGCGCCAATCGCTGCCGGTGATGCGCGCGCCGAGCACGACCGATTTTGGCACCGTCGCGCGCACCGCCCGCGCGATCGACAGCGGAAAGCGCAAGCGATTTTCCAGTGAGCCGCCATATTGATCCGTGCGCTTGTTGGAAATCGGCGACATGAAACCATGCGCCAGGTAGCCGTGCGCCATGTGCAGCTCAATCTCGTCGAATCCGATACGCAGCGCACGTTGGGCCGCTGAAACAAAGGCCGCACGCACGCGGTCCATATCGGCCTCGGTCACCTCGCGCGGCGTGTGCCAGCCCTCCCCGAACGGAATTGGCGAAGCCGCAATTGTCGGCCAGGGGTCCGCTTCCGGCTTCAACGGCCCTGCGCCTTCCCACGGACGCTGTGCCGAGCCCTTGCGCCCCGAGTGAGCAATCTGGATGCCGAATTTTGCGCTGCCCATGCGCCGCGCCTGCGCAACCACGCGTGCCAATGCGGCTTCGTTGTCGTCGGAATAAAGGCCGAGACAGCCATGCGTGATGCGCCCGTGCCGCTCGACGTGGGTTGCCTCAACGATCACCAGCGCAGCACCGGAATGCGCCATCATGCCGAGATGCATGAGGTGCCAGTCGTTGGCGCAGCCATCGTCGCCCGAGTACTGGCACATGGGCGATACGACGATGCGGTTGGCGAGATCGAGACCGGCAAGGCGAAAGGGCGTGAATAAGCTACTGGACATGATTGTGATTTGGCTCGTGGGTGGGAAATCAACGCCGATATCGGCGCTGCCGAATGGACATCAGATAGCCGATGATGGCGCCGCCGTCACGCGCGTCTCAAGTGATCGGAACATTGAATGTGCGCCAGGTAGGGCCGCAAACTTGCCAGCCGCGAGCTTGGCCCAAACGGCCGCTACGCGCTCGGTCTCGCGCAAATATGAGCCAAACTGCTGTTCGGAATAGAAATGCTTCCAACGGCCGCTGCGCTCAAGCTCGCGAACATAGGCAAGCCGACGCTGCGCAAGCGCGTGCCACTTCTTGGCAATCTGGTCGAGGCGGACCCCGCCCTGCACAACCGCCATTGGGTGCCCCCCGGCACGCGCGAAAGCCGGCAGCCGAACGACGCGAACGCATCGACGACCACCGAAAGCTGCACGAGAACAACGGCATACAGAGTAAGACCGTCATGTACGACGATTCGCGCCGACCGCAAAGAGGCGGAACCAGGTTACAGGCGGATACGCAGCTTGTTGGCGATCTCGCCGATGATGCCGCGGCGGAAGAGAAGCACGCAGGCGACGAAAATCGCGCCTTGGATGACCAGCACCCACTCGCCGATCGGCGCAAGCTTGAACTGCATCAGCAGGATCACGTAGGCGCCGACCACCGGCCCGAATATCGTTCCGAGACCGCCGACAAGGGTCATCAGCACGACCTCACCCGACATCGGCCAGTTCACGTCCGTGAGTGACGCCAGCTGCAGCACGATTGCCTTTGTCGCACCAGCAACACCGGCCAGCGTCGCCGACAAAACGAAAGCAACGAGCTTGTACCTATCGGTCTTGTAGCCAAGCGAGATCGCGCGGGTTTCGTTCTCGCGGATGGCCTTGAGGACTTCGCCGAACGGCGAATGAATGACCCGATAGATGAACAAAAAGCCGAGAATGAAAATGATCAGCACGACGATGTACATCGTCATCGTATTCTTGAGATCAAAAACTCCGAAGAGATGACCGCGCGGCACCGCCTGGATCCCGTCCTCGCCGCCTGTAAACTTCGCCTGCAGCGCGAAGAAATACATCATCTGCGCCAGCGCAAGCGTGATCATAGCGAAGTAGATGCCTTGGCGGCGGATCGCCAGCGAGCCGGCGACGAGCCCGCAGACCGCCGCGGTCGCAGTGCCAGTCAGAATCGCAAACTCTGGTGGGAAACCCCACGCCTTGGCTGAGTAGGCCGACAGGTAACTGGCCCAGCCGAAATAAAGCGCATGACCAAACGATAGCAAGCCGACATAGCCGATCAGCAGATTGAACGCGCAGGCAAACAGCGCGAAGCACATCACTTGCATCACGAACAGCGGATAGGTCACAAACGGAGCGATCGCCAGCGCCGCCACCATCACCACAAAGCCGATCGTTTCGCTTCGCGACCGCAAGACAGACGGCTTTTTCGCGAGCGGATCGACGACACGTTCCATCACGCCCTCCGCCCGAATAGGCCGGCGGGTCGCACCAGCAACACGATCGCCATGATGACGAAAATGACGGTGTTCGAAGCTTCCGGGAAAAAGACCTTGGTCAGGCCCTCGATCACGCCGAGGCCGAATCCGGTGACGATCGCGCCAAGGATCGATCCCATGCCGCCGATGACGACCACCGCAAACACGACGATGATTAGCTCCGCGCCCATTTGCGGCGACACATTATAGATTGGCGCGGCCATCACGCCGGCGAACGCGGCCAGCGCGACGCCGAATCCATAGGTCAGCGTGATCATGCGCGGCACGTTGATCCCGAAGGCACGCACGAGAGTCGGATTTTCGGTCGCAGCACGCAGATAGGCGCCAAGCCGCGTGCGCTCGATCACAAACCAGGTCCCGAAGCAGACAAAAAGCGAAGCCACGACCACCCATGCGCGATAGTTCGGAAGGAACATGAAGCCGAGATTCTGGCCGCCGCGCAGTGATTCCGGCACGGTGTAGGGTAACCCTGCCGACCCGAAATAATTGCGAGCGACGCCTTCAAAGATCAGCGCCAGGCCGAACGTGAGCAGCAGCCCATAGAGGTGATCGAGCTTGTAGAGCCATTGCAGGAAAAACCGCTCGACAAGGATACCGGTTATCCCGACGAGGATGGGCGCAATGATCAGTGCCGGCCAGTATCCCAATCCTGAATATTGAAGGATCAGATAGGCGGCAAAAGCGCCCATCATGTATTGGGCGCCGTGGCTGAAATTGATGATGTTGAGCATGCCGAAAATAACGGCCAGCCCGAGGCTCAACAACGCGTAGAACGAGCCGTTGATCAGGCCGATCAACAGCTGTCCAAACAGCGCGGTCGATGGGATTCCGAAAATCTCGAACATGCAGGGTTACCGCGAGAGCGAGGGGCGAATGCAATCACTCGCCCCTCGCATCTCTTTCGACGATTAGCCGCTAACCAGCGGGCAGTTGCCTTCCTTGAGCGGACGGAAGGCCTGGTCTGCCGGGATGGTGGCGCGGACGTTGTAGAAGTCGCCGGGATGTTTCGACTCCGATGGCTTCTTCACCTCGAACAGATAGGCCGGGTGGATCTTGCGGCCATCCGGACGGATCGAGCCCTTGCCGAACAGCTGATCGTCGGTCGGCATTGCTTTCATCTGCGCAACCACTGCCTTGCCGTCG
>Ga0126377_10000284_pt1 | contig 30037 bp, 25 predicted proteins | sample PanSoiMetPlot_22_FD_92647 | JGI IMG/M metagenome (GOLD analysis project Ga0126377, IMG submission 92647) | Tropical forest soil microbial communities from Panama - MetaG Plot_22 | ecosystem: Environmental > Terrestrial > Soil > Tropical forest > Bulk soil | place: Panama | collected 2016-02-17 | reverse complement strand
TCCGTGCTACAAGCACCGGGCAATCACGGTCAACAGCGGTCAATGACGGTCGCGCGGACCGGCCTGAGCTGGTGAGCCGCACTATTGGTGGCTGGACAGCACGGATGGTAAGGATGGGGTCGCCAGTTCGATTCTGGCGGGGGGCTCCACACACCAGCTGACCAGCGCAAACGCTGGTCTGCTCGTCGACTCGGGCGCGACATCTGAGCACGTCTGTACGTGGATGTCGCCAGATGTCACGCAAGCGAAGAGGCTCTGACCTGCGATGCTCGTGCGCCAGATGATCCTGGGCCGGGCAACTGAGCACATCCGCACAGACGCTCAGCTACCGAGGCCGTCGGCTGCCGGGCGCCATCGCCGCATTGAGAGCAGGAGGAGCGCGAGCGCTGCATCCGGCCATCCATCTGGGCACTTGGGAGCGAATGGCATTCTCATGCTGAGCAGCTGTGTAGGCCGCAGGGTCACATGCCGACGCCCGGCGAGCGAGCGGGGCGGAGAAGCTACGCGGCCTCGATCACGATCTCGACCGGCAAGCGGGTCGCGCCCCGGCTCGAACCCCGAGCATCGCTTGGGTGCTGCGGGCCGAGGGAACGCAGGTACTCATGAAGCGCGTCGACGAGCAGTTCCTTGGCCTCGTCGAGTGTTGGAGCTGCGGTGATCACGGCAGGCAGCTCCTCGATGCGTGCCTGCGTCCAGCCTTCCTCGACCGGCTCGTACACCGCAGTGAAGGAGAGACGTGTCGTCATGCAGGTAGCCTACCCGCCGGACAGTGCCCTTCGGAAGGACAGCCGCGCTGGGCGCAGCCAGTAGGGAGGCAGCAGGCAGGCGATCAGGCGGCTTGACCTGGAGCGGCATCTACGCACACACGGTTGCGTCGTGGTTCGCGAGGGCGGCCGGCACACGGTGTGGGAGAATTCGGCCAACGAACGGCGATCGACAGTGCCACGACACCGGGAGCTGCCCCGCGGCACCGCGAGGGCGATCTGCGACCAGCTGGGCGTCGCTCGGATCGTTTGATCCGGGCAAAGGACTCCGCGGCGGGCGGCTCGACACTGACCCAAGTACGGCGCCCACTGGCGTCCGGCGAGCCGTGAACTGGTCGGCACGGTGATGCGCTCGGATTCATGGTAAAGACATTCGTGTCTCCCATGACCACAATGAGCGTCACGAGTGCATCATCCCCGGTTCCAAGCCTCGGAAAGGCTCAAGGAGTTGCCGAACATTGGGATGATTGCTCGTATTTGCCACCAGCTCAGACACCGGCTGCGGTGGCGAGATGGGAGTCAAGGCCTGGATCTTGGCGTACGCCGACGGGGACGTTTCACCCGTCCTCCGAACGTGGCCGAGTCTTGACATCGATGCCAGCCGCTCACACGCGGCGCGCTTGTACCCGGGATGCCGCCTTACGGAGGTGGAAGGCTTCGACCTCTACAGCTACGTCGATGACGGCTACGTCACGGTTGGGTCCTTTCCCCACCTGGCCTTGGTCTCCACCAGAAAGCTGGCTGTCGATCGTCCATCGGAACTCGATCGACGGTACCTCGACGCTGCAGACGGGCGCACGGTCTATTTATGCGTCATGTATTCGGTCGTGGACTGGCTCGCCTATGCGGTGTGGGTCGACGGCACATTGACCCGATCCTTTAACGACTGGGTGCCCGATTGGGTTCGGGGCAGCCTGGGATGAGCGGTCCGGCTGGGATGGTCAGCGGCGGGCGGCGCGGTCAGAGACCAGCCCGGCGATCGCCAGGTAGGTCTCGGGATAGGCGTCGCGGCGGCCCAGGTAGCGTTGCAGGGTGCGCCACTGCTTGTGTTCGGCGATGGCGTGCTCGACGCAGATCCGCCGGGAGGACTGCTGGGTGCGGGCCTGCTGGTAGGTGGCGAGCACTTCGGCCGGGGCGTCCTTGGCTGGCGGCAGCGGTGGGGCGCTGACCTGGGTGGGGAACGCCCCTGCCAGGCCGCGATAGCCGGTGTCGACCCTGGTCTTGACTGTCGGGTGCTGGCGGAGCAGGTCCTCGATGCCCTCGGTCTTGACTGCGGTCTGGTCGTGCATGCGGCCCGGCCGGACCGCGCCGGCCCACAGGTGCGGCCGGGTCCGTCGCTGATCGCGGTGGTCTTGATGGTGTGCTGCTTGCGTTTGCCGGAGACGAACGCGCGCCGGCCGGGCCGCTTGGCGCGGGGCCGGCGGACTTGGGTCTCGGTGCCGTCCAAGCGCAGCCGGACCCCGTGGGCGGCGGCAGAGGCGAACCCATCGGCCAGGGTCCGCAGCCGCACCTCAGGCTGCCCGGGGACTGCGAACCCGCGCGCGGCCAGCAGCGGTCGGACCTCGTGGATCGCGCGGGTGACGGTGGCACGGTCGACCCCAGAGAGCACCGCGAGCGCCTGGTGGGGCAGCTCCGAGAGCTGATGATGTCCTGCTCCCCGGCAGTTCGGTCACGCGCGCCGCGGTGACCGTCGCTTCCAGGGCCGCAACGGACATGCGGCCCTGGAAGCGGTCCAAGCGGTCACGATCATTCCGTACCACTGTCAGCCCTGTCGCGGTCGAGCGCGCCCGTGAACCGGAGTTCCGCAGCTTGTGGGCACATGCGCTTGCTTGATCTGCTCTGAGCTGCAGAAAGGCTTGCACGTGGGGTTCGAGCGGTCAGGGGCGGCGGTCGGCAAGGACGCAGAACTCGTTCCCCTCCGGGTCGGCAAGGACGACCCAGCTCGCATCGCCTTGGCCGACGTCGGCGTGTCGAGCACCGAGGTCGAGCAGGCGACGGACCTCTTCGTCCTGCTCCCTGTCGGTTGGGTTGACGTCGAGGTGGAGCCGGTTCTTGACGGTCTTGCCCTCGGGCACGTGCGCGAAGGTCAACGTCGGTGGCACCGGGCCAGGGTGGTGCTTGCCGTCAGGCACCAGAGGGGAGCCGATTGTGACAATTCCGTCGTCTTCGTTCTGCACCTCGTAGGCAAGGACCGAGCACCAGAACCGGGCGAGACCGTTGGGATCGGCACAGTCGATCGCAAGTTCGGTGAACTTACTGGTCATGTCCGGACCTCCCAGTCAAGGAGCGGGTCCGCCAACGGCCACACGCTCATCGCAGGGCCGCGAGACGTCGGGGTGACGGTGGCGCGTCCACGCTCGGCGCCGGCCATGGCCCCTTCGGCGGGTCGCCGGATCTCACTGCTGCGTCGGGTAGTAGCCGGTGGCCAGGCGCTCTCTCATGACAGCCATGAGCGCACTGATCTTGCCGCCAAGCGCGGCGGCGGTGAAAGACGAGCGGTCCCAGGATCGCCACGCTGTCCGGCCTCCTCACCCACGGGGACGTCCGGTTCGCCGTTGGCGCTGGAGCCGCCGCTGTTGTTCCCGGCCACCTGGCTCTCCGCGCCGATGCTCTCATCGTCCCAGGCGACGTCGAAGTCGAGCACGTCGGTCCCCTCACCATTGGCGATCGCCCGCGGCACGAGCACGGCCACGAGGGCCACGGCCATGACGACGATCAGCAGCCGCCTGCGGCGCTGTGAGCGTCGGGGCTGAGTGGGGGTTGCGAGCGTGGCATGCGGCGTCCCTCGGTCACCGAGCTGGCTACCGACACCACCTTCGCGAACACCGGCTGAAGTGCTGGCCAGGACCGCTCGTAGGGTCCGCCACGGCCGGACCGTGAACCAACCGAGGCGGTGGCCACAACCGGCTCTCACGATTCCTACAAGCAGCGCATCCAGGTTGCGCCATGGCGACCCTCCGGCCTGGTGCCGGCGCTCGGTGTCCGCACCGCCTTCCGGCGGCAGTGAGGTCGGGGGATGCATGACCGGATCCCCAGCGGTGAGGTGGCCTCGTGGGTGCAGCCCGACCAGCCCGTGACGGACCCCGGCCCGCGGCGCCCCTGGCGTGGGCACGCCGGCGGCCGTCCCGACGGCCGCGGCCGCGGGGTCGGCTCCTGGCTGCCGGCCTGACGCTGGTCCTGGTCGCCGTGGTGGTGCCGGGGGCGCGCGCGGACGACGGCGTCCCGTCCCCGGAGCCGTCCGGGGACGGGACGCTGGATGCCCCGATGGCCGCGACACTCGGCGGCACCGGCGGCAGCGGCGGCGACACGAGCACCTCTGGGATCGCGCTGCCCGACGGCGGCGAGGTCACGGACGGCGGGGACGCCCCGACCGGCCAGAAGGATCGGCAGGATCCGCCGCCCTCTGTCGACGCGGACCTCCAGCCGGACGGGCAGCAGCCGGACGGGCAGCACACTGCGGCCGGCGACGGATCCGAGGGTCCTGGCAACCAGCGGACCGAGGCGGACGGCCAGCTCCGTCCGACCGGGCAGGGCGGGCCGCTCGACGACGCCAGTCCCTGCGGCGACGGTTGCACGACGCAAGCCGACCCCGTCGCGGCGGCGGCCGGCACAGGCAGCTTCGTCCTCCTGCTGCTGGCTCAGCTGCTGATGTCGTCGATCTGCAAGGGGCCGTGCCCCACCGGCGCCCTCGGCGCCCTCGTGCCGGACCTCGCCGGGTCCAGGGCGGGCTGCAGGGTTGAGCCGCCGGCTGCCGTCCGGGTCGCGAGCTGTCGCCTAACCGGACGCGATGCCGCTGCCGATCGACCCCAGGAGGACCAGCAGAGCCACCGTGAGGAAGGCGAGCCCGATGTAGCCGAGCACGAGCCCGGCGATCGCCATGCCGCGGCCGCCCTGGGGCCTGCCCGCCTGGCCCGACGTGCGGATCTGGTGCAGCGCGACGTGCCCGAAGATCACCGCGAGCAGTGCCGGGACACCCCACAGCAGCAAGGCGCCGAGCCCGCAGCACAGCGCGGCGATCGCCATGCCGTTGACCTGCTGCGGGTACGGCGGCCACACCTGGCCGTACTGGAAGACGGGCACCGGGCCAGCACCACCGGAGCCATGGCCGTAGCCGTAGCCGTACGGAGGCGGCGCCGGCGGGACGGCGGGAGGCGGGACGGCGGGGCCACCCTGGCCGATGGGCTGCCAGGTGCCTTCTCCGGGCAGGCCGTCGGGCATCCGATGCTCCCCGCCGCCGTCCCTCAGCGCCACTGCCACGTCCGGACGACGTGACGGTAGTCGTCCTCGTAGCCGGCGAACGCGGTGTCCAGGGAATCGATGGAGACGATGTAGGCCGAGCCCGCGTGGACTGCGATGGACATCCGGAAGTGGAGGTTCGTGGTCCGGTCCGGGCTGCCCGTGAACTCGAACGTGATCGCCTCCTCGCCCCCCAGCTCTGCGTGCTGCGGGGCGCCGATCATGGAGACCTCCGCCCGGGAGCCGGCACCGGTGAGCACCTGGTCGGGGAGCTCGTCGAGGTCACCGCACGGGCAGGGCTGGCGGAGCACCTGGAGGACGGCGCCCGTCCCGGTCGGACCGGGACCCTCCGGGTTCAGCACGTGCAGCACGGTGACGCCCTGCGGCATGGCGGCGCCCGCTCGGGCGCGCGCCTCGGACGTGACGTCCTTCCAGCTCGCCGGCACACCGAAGGCGTACCGGTCGCCCTGGATCGCCGGCCCCACGATCGGCGTGGTGGCGGTCGTGACGGCCACGGGTCGCGAGCCCGTGTCCGTGGCGGCGACCACGGCGATCGCCGCCGCCACCAGCACCGCGACCCCGGCGGCGACCAGGCCGACGATCAGGCCGGTGTGGCGCCGCCGGGGCGGCGGCGCCGGGGCGGCCCACGCCGGCGGCGGATCCCAGGCGGGCTGCTGCTGCTGGTCGCCCGCGGCGGGATCCGCCCAGGCGACGCCCGGTGCCGGCGGGGACGGGGATTCCCGGCCTCTGCCGGACGGCGGGGACGGGTTGTCCGGCGAAGGAGTGTCCATGGGCTGGGCCTCGGATGAGCGGACGAGCTTGCTCCGTCGGCGGAACCTACCACGGTCGCGGGACGAGGGACGCCGGTCGCGACCGCGTGGCTCCCCGCGTCCTCGCAGCGCCCGAGCTGGGCGGATGGAACGGGACGGGGATCCCGCCGCGCCCCCGTGCTCGGGCACCGGAGCCGGGCTGTCCGGCGTCGCCGGTAGGGTGACGGGCGACCCGCCGCGTGGGCACCGGACGCCGGACGCAAGGGAGCCGTGATGCGCAGGATCAACTCGTTCCTGGTCGTGACCCTCGACGGGTACGACGAGGGGCCGAACGGCGAGTTCGACTGGCCGGTCGTCGACGAGGAGTTCAACGAGTTCGGCCTCCAGCAGCTCGAGGAGACCGGCACGCTGCTGTTCGGGCGCGTCACCTACGAGGGGATGGCGGCCTACTGGCCGACCCCGGCGGCCGAGCAGGACGACCCGAGGGTCGCGGCCAGGATGAACACGCTGCCCAAGGTCGTGGTCTCGCGGACGCTCGAACGGGCCGGGTGGGCCGGCACCACGATCCTCCGCGGCGACGTCGCCACCGAGGTCGCGAAGCTGAAGGACCAGCCCGGCAAGGACATCTCGATCTTCGGCAGCTCGGCGCTCACGGTGAGCCTGCTCGGGACGGGGCTGGTCGACGAGCTGCGGATGATGGTCAACCCGGTCGTGCTCGGCGCCGGCCGGTCGGTGTTCCGGACCGCGGGCGAGCGGATCCGCCTGACGCTGGTGGGCACCAGGCCGTTCAGGTCCGGCAACGTCCTGCTGACCTACCGGCCCGCGGCGCGGTAGCGGCGCCGGGGCCCGGCGGCGTCAGCCCGTGGCCCAGCGCTCCGGAGCGCCGAGGCGCTGGTGGATCCCCGCGGCCACCTGCCGGTGCGCGTGCGCGTCGGCGGGGCGCCCGGCCGCGTCCAGCGCACCCGCCCAGAGCTGGTGCGCCTCCGCCTCCTCCCAGGCCAGGTCGTAGGCGCCGAAGGTCGCGGCGGCCGCGGCGAAGGCCGCGTCCGCGACGCCGCCTCCCTCGGCCGCCGCCAGCACCGCCGCGGCGAGCTGGACCCGCCCCGCGCAGCCGCGCCAGTCCTCGCCCGCCTGGAGGATCTCCGTGCAGCGGGCCAGGTGCGGCCGGGCCGCCTCCGGCCGGCCGGCCTGCGCGCCGAGCAGGGCCAGCTCGGCGCGCAGCAGCACCTCGGCGGGGACGTGCGGCCCGTCCAGGGCCACCGCGAGCCCCTCGGCGAGCACCGACGCGGCCGCGTCGGCGTCGCCCAGCCGGCGCCGCAGGCGGCCGAGCCAGTAGGCGCCGAGGGTGGCGTCCAGCCGGTCGCCGGCGGCGAGGTCGCGCTCCCTGGCGGTCACCCAGGCCGCCTCGGCGCGCTCCCACTCCCCCGACCAGTACCACAGCATGCGCTCCAGCACGCTCCCCGGGTCCAGGCCGCCGGCGATCCGGCGGGCGTCGGCGAGCGCGCCCGCGTCGCCCAGCGCCTGGCCGAGCTGGTCGAGCAGGTTGTCGCGCTGCCTGGGGAACGCCCGCAGGTGCGGCAGTTCCAGGGCGGCGGCGCACCAGGCCTCGGCGGTGCGCGGATCGGCCAGGTAGCTGCCGCTCAGGACCGCCCGCTCGAACGCCACCCACGCGCCCATGCGCACGTCCTCGATCGCGGCGGCCGCGTCGCGCACGGCCTCGTGCAGCGACAGGCTCTCGGCCAGCCGGCCGCGGTCGAACGCCCACCAGGCGCGCTGGTAGCCGGCCCAGCTGGCGAGCCGCTCGTCGCCGAGGCGCTCGGCCACCTCCAGCGCCCGCCGCGAGGCCGTCTCGATCCGGTCGGTGCGCACGCCGAACACCGCGGCCATGGCCATGCCGACGTACAGGTAGCCGAGCGGCCGCTGCTCCGGTCCCCGCGCCAGGATCGCCTCGGCCGCCCGGTAGTGCTCCGCGGCGGCGGGGACGTCCAGGGTGTCGGGGTAGGTCGTGAGGTACATGCCCAGGCGCGAGTGCACCCGCGCGGCCGCCCCCTCCTCGCCCGCGGGCAGGTAGCCGGCGAGCGCCTGCTCGAGGTGGCCGATGCCCTCCCGCAGCCCGGTGCCGGCCTGGTAGACGAGCACGCCGAGGCGCTCGGCGAGGCGGGCGCGCTCGCCGGGCGGGGCGCCGGCCCGCTCCAGCGCCGCCAGCGCCGCCCGCAGGTGCGCGACGGCGTCGTCCCAGGCGTACACGGCGGCGGCCGCGTCGCCCGCCCGCGTCGACAGCTCGGCGAGCGTGGCCTGGTCGGCGAGCGGGCCGGCGAGGCGCAGGTGCAGGGCGGCGGCCGCGACCCCGGCCGGGTCGTCGGGTCCCTCGGTCCGGATCGCCTCGGCGGCGCGCAGGTGCAGCCGCTGGCGGCGGGGCACGCTCAGGTCGGCGTCCAGCGCCTCGCGGCCGAGCGCGTGCCGGAACGAGTACGACGCCGCCCAGGAGGCGCCGCGCTCGCTCAGGATGCCGGCCCGCAGCGCCTCCTCCACACCCTCGACGACCGGCTCGTCGTCCCAGCCGGCCACACGGGCGAGCAGGGTGAGCTCGAACTCGCGGCCGAGGACCGCGGCGGCCTGGAGCAGCTCCGCGGTCGGGGCGGACAGCCGCGCCAGGCGCTGGGCGAGCACCGCGCGGACCCCTCCGGGGACGCCCGGCCCGGCCAGCGCCGACGGCTCGGGCCAGCGGCCCGCGACCGGGTCGATCGCGCCGGTCTCGCGCAGGTGGCGCAGCAGCTCCTCGGCGTGGAACGGGTTGCCGTCGGTGGCGGCGCGCAGCGCGGCGGCGAACGGCGCGGCCGGGCGGCCGCCCAGCTCCGCGGCGGCGAGGCCGGCCACCGCGTCGTCGTCCAGCGCCCCCAGCGTCACCAGCTCCGCGAGCCGCTGGCGGCGCAGCTCGGCGAGCGCGTGGGCCAGGGCCGGCGGGGTGGCGCGCCCGTCGGCGCTGCAGGTGACCAGCAGCAGCAGCGGCGCGCCGGCGGGCGTCCCGGCCAGGTGCAGCAGCATCGCCACGGTGGCCTGGTCGGCCCACTGCAGGTCCTCCAGCACCAGCAGCAGCGGCGCGGTCCCGGCCAGCTCGGCGAGCAGCGCCGCCATCGCCTCCAGCAGCCGGAACCGGTCCAGGTCCTGGTCCGGCGGGGACGGCGGGGCGCCCGGCGCCGGGACCGGCCCGGGACCCGACGCCGGCGGGCCGGCGGCCACCGGGCCGGCCGCCGGCAGCAGCGGGGCCAGGCGCGCCCACACCGGCGCGGGCAGGCGGGCGGCCGCTGCGGCCAGGCCCCGGTGCTGGCCGACCGCTTCGACGAACGGCTGGTAGGGGACCAGCGGCTCCTCGTCGGCGTGCCCGACCAGCACGTCGCCGCCGTCGCCGAGGACCGTCCTGGCCAGCTCGGCGGCGAGCTGCGTCTTGCCGATGCCCGGCTCCCCGGAGACGACCACGACCCGGCGCGCGCCCGCCCTGGCACGCTCCCATTCCTGCTGCAGCAGGTCCAGCTCGTGGCCGCGGCCGGCCAGGCGCCCGGGCGGCAGCGCCGCGAGCACCGGCGGCAGGCGCGACAGGTCGCCGCCCGCCTGCTGCACGTGGCCGGCGAGCGCCAGCGACGGGTCCTGGCGCAGGATCCGCTCCTCGAGCTGCCGCAGCTCGGGCACCGGGTCGACGCCGAGCTGACCGGCCAGGTGGTCGCGCAGCCGCCGGTAGGCGCCGAGCGCGTCGGCCTGCCGGCCCGACCGGTACAGGGCGAGCATGAGCTGGGCCCACAGCCGCTCGCGGAACGGCTCCCGCCCGACCAGCTCCTCCAGCTCGTCGACCAGCTCGGCATGGCCGCCGAGGCCCAGCTCGGCCTCGACCCGCCACTCCAGCGCGACCAGCCGCAGCTCCTCCAGGCGCGTGGCCTCGCCGCGGGCGAAGGGGGCGGCGGCGAACTCCCCGTAGGCCGGGCCGCGCCACAGCGCCTCCCCCTCCCGCAGCCACGCGGCGGCGCTGGCGAGCCGGGCGCCGTCCAGCGCCCGCCGGCCGTCGTCGACCAGCCGCTCGAAGCGGGCGGCGTCCAGCCGGTCGGGGTCCACGCGCAGCTGGTAGCCGCCGTCGGCGGTCCGCAGCGTCCCCCAGGCCCCCGGGCGGGCGTCGGGCTCCAGCTCGCGGCGCAGCTGCGACACGTAGGTCTGCAGGGTCTTGACGGCGGAGGCGGGCGGCCGCCCCTCCCAGAGCGCGTCGATCAGGCGGTCGGCGGGCACCGCCCGGCCGGCCTGCACGAGCAGCGCGGCGAGCAGCGCCCGCTGCTTGGCCGCGCGCAGCACGACCGGGCGGCCCTGCGCGACGACCTCGAGCGGGCCCAGCACCAGGAACTGCATTCTCGTGGTCGACTCCGCGGGGGGCTTGCGGGCCAGGGCACTCCACCGGGACTCTACCGCCGGGCCGCCGGCGGCGGCCATCCTCGTGGGGCGGGCCGGGACGGGCGGAGCGGGTGGTCAGGCGGAGGCGGAGCGGGTGGGCGGAGCGTGGTGGACGTGCTTCCACCACCAGGCCCGGGTCGTCCAGGCCAGGCACCCGGCGCACCACAGGTCGTCCGGCCGCCGGGGATGCGGCTCGCCGTGCCAGTCGCCTTCGAAGAAGCGGGTGGAGCGGTTGATCCCGGCCATGACCGGACACCCCCTTCCGCCCTCGGCGGCCGCCCCGGAGCGGGCGGCCGGCGTATCGTGCAGCCGGAGTCCCAGCGTCGGCCAGCTGATTTCGCGGCGCGGTCACCTGCGCGACAGCCAGCCGGTCAGAAACGGGACGCCGGCGCCTGGCGGTCCCCGTCGCGGGAGGTCGTACCATCCCGGTGCGGCCCGGTCCGGTGGGTGCGGCTGGCTGGTTCGTAACAGCAGAGGTCTCTGTCCGGAAATGCCAAGGCTGACTCGGAGGCCCGCAAGGGCTTGACAAACCCAAAAATCAGGAATGAGGCTGACACCACATACCCGACGATTCACCCCTCGACGTCGGGCTCACCAGAAGGGTGGACCGGTGGCTAGGTACCTCAGGCGCATCGCCGGCGGCCTGCTGGCGCTGATCGCCGCAATCCTGCTGACCGCCTGCAATTCCGTCACCGCTCCCCCGCCCGACGACACCCAGATCGTGACGATCGGCTTCATCGACGAGCTGGTCGGCGACGCCTCCGGGCCCGGCCAGGGCGCGAGGAACTCCGCGGAGCTGGCGATCCGGCAGGCCAACGACGCCAACGCCGTGCCCGGCTACCGCCTGGAGCTGGTCGCCGGCCACGCGGAGAAGCCCGAGGAAGGCGCCGCGCTGACCACCAAGTTCGCGGCCGACCCGCGCATGGTCGGGCTGATCGGCGCCTCGTCCTCGACCGTCTCCCGCGCGACCATCCCGATCCTCGCGCAGAAGGACATCGTGCAGATCTCCTTCTCCAACACCAACCCGGCCCTCAGCCTCGGCCCCTACCCCACCCAGGCGCCCCACAGGGTCTTCTCGAACTTCTTCCGGGTGGTCGCGAACGACCTGCTCCAGGGCCAGTTCGCCGCCAGCTACGCGCGGGATCGGCCGGGGGTGCGGACGGTCGCGACCGTCAACGACCAGAAGCCGTACGGCCTCGGCCTGGTCGCCGCCTTCGAGCGGGAGTTCACCAACCGCAACGGGAAGGTCGTGTCCTCCAGGTTCGTCAAGGAGGACGACATTGCCGGCATCAAATCGGTCGCGCGCAAGATCGCCGCGCAAAACCCCGAGCTGGTGTACTACGCGGGCGAATACGAAGAGGGTTCCAAATTGCTCGTCCAGCTCCGCGCCGCGGGGTACAAGCACCCGATGATGGCCGGCGACACGCTCTACCGCGAGGACATGCTGGCCTTCGGCCACGACGCGGAGGGGCTCTTCGCCACCTCGGTCGGCGCGCCGCTCGAGCAGCTGAAGAGCGCCAAGCAGTTCATCGCCGACTACCACGCGGCGCACTTCCCCAAGCCCTACAGCACCTACGGCGGCCAGTCCTACGATGCGACCAACATCCTCATCCGCGCGCTCGCCGAGGTCCTGCCCCGCTCGGCGTCGGTCGCCGAGGCCCGGCCGCGCATCATCGACGCCGTGGGCCGCACCAGCAACTTCCAGGGCTCCACCGGCCCGCAGACCTTCGACCAGTTCGGCGACACCACCAACAAGGCGCTCACGATGTACAAGATCACCGGCGGCAAGTGGGGCAGCATCTACTCCACCGTGTACGAGTGAAGGTGAGCGCCGGACGGGTGCACGTGGACGGGGCGCGGCCGCCCGGCCGCGCCCCGTCGCCTCAAGGCCTGCGGATCACCACTCGCGCCAGCTCCCGGGTGCCGCCTGCCACGACGAGGTGTCGGGCGTCCCGGCGAACGCGGGGGTGAACTCGCTGAAGTTCTCCAGGTCGGCGTAGAAGCGCTGCATCCCGTCCAGGTCGTTCCAGTGCTCGAGGGCGAGCAGCTCGAGCGGCGCCTCCTCGCCCGGCGCGGCCGGCATGCGCATGAACACCTGGTGGCTGACCAGGCCGTGACGTCGCGAATCGTTGATGTGCGCGGCGGTCTGGGCGGTGAACGCGGCCTTCGCCGCCTCGACCGACACCAGCGGCGCCCGCAGCATGCCGAGCCCGACCGGCGGGCGGCCGCTCGGCGACGGCAGCGCGTAGGAGCCGAAGCCCTCGGCGGGCATCCAGACGACCCGGTCGGGGTCCTTGAACAGCCGGCCGGCCAGTTCGAGCACCTGCGGGTTGCCGAAGAAGCGGCCAAGGCCCTGGATGCTGTTCCAGGTGTCCAGGAACAGCATCTCGTGCCGGTCGTCGCCGACCGGCGTGTACACGTTGTGGCTGAGGTCGCCCAGCGAGCGGGCGGCGGCGACGTTGGCGTCCGCCCCGGCCGTCTGGTTGTGCAGCGTCCGCGCGGCCTCGACGCTGTCGGGCACGGGTGCGCCGCGGACGGTGAGCTGGAACAGGTCGGCGCCGGCGTCGGCAGGCAGATCGGTCATGCGGGTCTCCCGGTGTGGTGGGGGGGCGTTCGCCGGTACAGACGAGCCGGGACGCCGGAACTGTGCGGGCTCGGGTAAGGTCGTCTTCCCCAGCACGGCCCCCTCCAGGAGCGACCGACGGCATGTCCCGATCGCCGCGACCAGCACCGCGGACCACCCCTCCCGACGGGGAGCGGGCGCTCGACGGCGAGCGGTTCGCCGCGCTCGTCGAGCCCCACCGGCGCGAGCTGACGCTGCACTGCTACCGGATGCTCGGGTCCTTCCAGGATGCCGAGGACCTCGTGCAGGAGACGATGCTGCGCGCCTGGCGGGGGCGGGACGCCTACCAGGGACGGGCGTCGCTGCGCACCTGGCTGTACCGGATCGCGACCAACGCCAGCCTCGACGCGCTCGCCGCGCGCGCCCGCCGGCAGGCGCCCGCCGGCGGCGGGCCGGACGACCCGGCCGACCCGCAGCCCGCGCCGAGGCTGGAGCCGCCGTGGCTGGAGCCGGTGCCCGGGGAGCTCGTGGCCGGGGTCGACCACGACCCCGCCGCCCGCTACGACCGGCGCGAGAGCGTCACCCTGGCGTTCGTCGCCGCGCTCCAGCGGCTCTCCCCCAGGCAGCGGGCCGTGCTGATCCTGCGCGACGTGCTGGCGTGGCGCGCCAAGGAGGTCGCCGAGCTGCTGGACGAGTCGCTGCCGACGGTCAACAGCCTGCTGTTCCGGGCGCGGCGCACGCTGCGGCGCGAGCACCCGGCCGCCGCGGCCATCTCGCCCGCCGCCGCGGGCGTGGACGCCGAGCTGCTGCGCCGCTACGTGCGCGCCTGGGAGGCGGCCGACGTGGGCGCGCTCGTCGCCCTGCTGCGCGAGGACGCCGTCTACTCCATGCCGCCCCTGCCCGTGTGGTACCAGGGGCGCGCCGCGATCGAGCGGTTCCTGCGGTCCAGCCTGCTGGCCGAGGGGACGGCGGGCCGCTGGCGGCTGCTGGCGACCGAGGCGAGCGGCGAGCCGGCCTTCGCTGTCTACGAGCGGGACGCCGCGGGGTCCGGGGACGCCCGGGCGAGCGCCCTCGTCGTCATCGGCGTACGCGACGGCCGGATCGCCCGGATGACCACGTTCCTCCACCCGGGGCTGGTGACCCGCTTCGGCCTCCCGCCGGCGCTCGGCGGCGCGGAGGGCCAGGCCGGCTGACCGGCCCCGGCGGGGCCGTCAGGAGGTCCCGCCGCCGTCCCGCCCGGGCGCGCGCCAGCCGCGCTCCTGCAGGATCCAGGTGTTGCCGTCGGGGTCCTTGAAGTCGGCGAACGAGGCGAAGTCGCGGCGCTCGGGGTCCGGGCCGGGCACCCACGCGCCCCCCTCCAGATGCCGGATCCCGGAGACGTCCACGCCGCGTCCCACCAGCTCGGCGCGGACGGCCTCGATGTCCTCCACGACCAGGTGCGTGCCCCGCACCGACCCGGGCGCCGCGTCGGTGAGCCCGACCCCGACGGTGATCGAGCACGCCGAGCCCGGCGGGGTCATCTGGACGACCCGGAACTGCTCGCTCGCGCGGTGGTCGACGTCCAGGTTGCAGCCGAGCCGGTCGACGTAGAAGGACTTCGCCCGGTCCACGTCGGACACGGGCATCAGCACCACTTCCAGCTTCATGTCCACGATGCAGCCTCTCCTCGGATCGCGGGGTCGGGTTCGACGGCGTCACGGGTTGCAACGCCGACACCGCCCGAGACTCATCGGTCCGCGCCAGGCGACCCGGCCCGGTCGACCTCCGCGGTCCGCCCGGCCCGGAGCCCGTCCGCGTCCACCGGCCGCATGGTCATCGGCGTCACCTCCCGCGTGCGCTGCGGACCCCGGCGCCGTCGCCGGGGCACGCGGCCACCATGGCAGCTCCGCCGCGCCGGGGCGAGGCGCTACGGCTGGATCCGCTCGGACAGGTCGCTCGCGACCCGGTCGGCGATCGAGTTGACGAACCCCTCGTCGGCCGCGAGCGCGGCGGCGACCGCGCGGGCGTCGACCTCCGGCCGCGACAGCGACCCGAGCTTGTCGAGGATCGCCTTAGTGTCCACCCGGATCGCCCGGGTGGAGTCCTGGAAGTGCGCGGGGCTGGGTCCGCCGCCGATCTCCCCGCGCGCGATCAGCCGGTACACCTCGTTGACCTCCTGGTCGACGATCTTGCGGATCGCGTCCTTGTCGCCCTGGTCGAGTGCCACGTCCTCATCCTCCATCGGGCGCTGCCGCAGCCGCGGCAGCACGGTGTGGGTGAACTGACGGATCCGCACCGGACCCGGGCAGGTCTTGGCCACCGGGGTCCACTGGCTCGGGGCGCCCCACATCACGTGCCAGCCGAGCCCCGACCCGTCCCAGCGGGTGGCCTGGCGCAGCGGGATGCGATGGCGCCTGGCGACCGCGCGGATCAGCCGGTCCAGCGCGTCGAGCTGCCGGGGGGACCAGGGCCGGGACGGGTTGCCGCCGTCGCTGGTCTCGATCGAGACGGCGAAGGCGTTGGCCCGGTAGTTCGCGTCGGCCTGGCGGCCGGTGTCCTGCCACTGCCAGATCGCCCCGTCCAGGCTCGCGCCGTCGGTGGGGCCGCCGATCCCGAAGTGGCTCTCGACCACCACGTCCCGGCGGCGGAAGTGCGCCTCGGTGCCGCGCAGGCTCCCGACCATCGTGTGCACGATGATCAGCCTCGGGGTGATCCGCGGCTCGCTGCGCGCGTCGGGCAGCAGCCGCACCGCAGCGACGTCAGGGAAGATCGCCATCACGCCAGCTCTCCCGTCAGCTCTCCATGGGGGGGTCGCCGGCGATTACGCCACGACCGTGGCAGACGGGACAAATCACCGTCCGCGCCGCCGCCCCCCCGTGCAGGTCGGACACGTTGCTCCCAGCGGGAGGATGCGTACCCACCGGACGCGGCGGTAACTGTCGTCCGGCGCTCCTGGAGCGTCACGCGTTGCCAGCGGACCCGGCGGGGGTGGGCTCCGGCGCGCGTCCCGCGGGCGCGCGGGGCCGGCGGCGGCTATCGTCCTCCCACGCCACCTCGCGACGGGAGGCCTGCCGCGTGCGCCTGTACCTGCTCGGCCTCGGCATCGGGCACTCCCGCTCGCCGGGGATGTGGAACGGGGTGTTCGCGCGGCTGAGGCTCGACTGGCGCTACGGGCTGCTGGACGTCGGCGAGGACGGCCTGCCGGCGGCGCTGGCGGGCCTGCACGACCCCGAGGTCCTCGGCTACAACGTGACCATGCCCTACAAGGGCTGGGCGTTCGCGCGGGCCTCGCTGCGCAGCCGCGACGCCGAGCGGGTACGCGGCTGCAACTGGCTGCACGCCGGCGGCGGCGAGGTCGCCGGCGACAACACCGACGTGGCCGGGGCGCGCGCGCTGCTCGCTGCGGCCCCCCCGAGCGACCTGGTGCTGCTGCTCGGCGCGGGCGGGACCGCCGCGGCGCTGCTCACCGCCCTCGAGGGGCGGGCCGGGCGGGTCGTCGTGGCCGGCCGGACGCCGCAGCGGGCCGAGCGGCTGGCACGGGACGCGTCGGCGTGGCTCGGACGGGACGCGGTGACCGCGGCCCGGTGGGAGGACCGCATGGGCCACGCGGCCCGCGCCGCGCTGCTGGTCAACACCACGCCGCTGGGCATGGGCGACGGCCGCTCGCCGCTGGAGGAGGACCTGCGGCCGCGCGAGGGCGCCCGGATCTACGACGCCGTCTACGGGGACCGGCCCACCCCGCTGCAGCGGCAGGCGGAGCGCTGGGGGCTGCCGTTCACCGACGGGCTGGCGCACCTGGAGGCGCAGGCGGTCGCCCTGCTCCCCCACCTCGGCCTGCCCGGGGAGCACGCCGGGCTGGTGCGCTCGAGCCTGGAGGCCGCGGCCGGCCGCGCCCCGCACCGCTGGCGGGTGCCTGGCGCGGCCGCCGCCGCAGGGTAGGCGGTCAGAACTTGCCGCTGTTCCTCGCCTGCTCGGGGATTGGCAGCGGCTCCATGTTGTCCCAGTGCTCCACGATCAGGCCGTCCTGGACGCGCCAGAGGTCGAACACCGCCAGGAGCTGGCCGGAGAGGTTCATCTGGCTCAGGGAGGCCACGAAGTTCCCCCGCCCGACGACCTTGTGGACCTGGTCGTAGACCATGCTGCCGCCGCCCCGGGCGAGCTTGCCCAGGAACTCGTTGAGGCCCTGCAGCCCGTCGCCGACCTGCGGGTTGTGCTGGATGTAGGTCGTGGTGGAGATGTAGTCGGTGACCCGGTCGACGTTGCCCTTCTGCATGACCTCGACCAGGAACTCGCGCACCAGCGCCTTGTTCGCCTCGGTGCGGTCCAGGTCGGTGATCTCGGTGGGCCCGTCGAGCTGGCTGTGCCCGGAGACGGTCCGGTCCTGGAACGCGGAGATGACGTCCCAGTGCTCGATCAGGCGGTCCTGCTCGTCGGTGTCGAACAGGTCGGTGGTGACCCAGCGCGCCTGCCCGCCGTTGAGCGACTGGTAGGCGTGGACGAAGACGTACCGGCCGTCCTCGAAGGCGCGGACGATCCGGATGTCACGCTGCGGGTTGCGCGCGACGAACCCCTCGAAGAACTCGACGAAGCCCTCGGGGCCGTCGGCGACGCCGGTGCTGTGCTGCTTGTAGGGCGGGGCGGTGTACTTCGCCACGGCCTCGCGGAAGTTCCCGTCCCGGATGCCGTCCAGGTAGAGACCGACGGCGTTGTCGAGCTTTCGTCCCATGCGTCTGCTCCCGTGGTCTGGCGGGGGTGCTCCCCCACGGTCGTGCCGGGCAACCGGCGCCGGCCGCCACCCTTGACTGGTCAGCGTCCGAGCTGGTCACTGTCCGAGGCGGCAGGCGACGCAGCGTGCGGCGTCCACCGCTCGCCGGCTGTTCTGTCCGCCCGGCAGGCCACGCCGCAACGGCGGCTACGCACTGTTGACGAGCTGACCGCGGGCCGCAGGAGCGGGCCCGCCGGGCGGCACAGTGGGTGCCCGGGGGGCGGCCGCGCTCGCGGCCCGCGGCCCCGAGGGCGGGCTTCCTGCGCGAGGAGGCGTGGTGACGTTGAGCACGAGGACCGACGCGGCGAGCCCCATCGACCAGACCCCGGAGTGGCGCGCCCTGGCCGACCACCACCGGCGGATCCGCGACGTCCACCTGCGCGAGCTGTTCGCCGCCGAGCCCGGCCGCGCCGCGGCCCTGAGCTTCCAGGCCGGCGACCTGCACGCCGACCTCTCCAAGCACCGCCTCACCGGCGAGACCGTCGGCCTGCTGGTCGCGCTGGCCGAGCGCGCCGGGCTGCGCCGGCGGATCGACGCGATGTTCGCCGGCGAGAAGATCAACACGACCGAGCGCCGGGCGGTCCTCCACGTCGCCCTGCGCGCCCCCGAGGGCGCCTCGATCCTGGTGGACGGCGTCGACGTCGTGCCGGCGGTGCACGCCACGCTGGCCAGGATGCGCGCCTTCAGCGAGCAGGTCCGCGGCGGCGCCTGGACCGGGGCGACCGGGCGGCCGATCCGCAACGTCGTCAACCTCGGCATCGGCGGCTCCGACCTCGGCCCCGCCATGGCCTGCCAGGCGCTGCGGCCCTGGAGCGACCGCTCGCGCAGGTTCCGGTTCGTGTCCAACGTCGACGGCGCCGGCATCCTGGAGGCCACCAGGGACCTCGACCCCGCCGAGACCCTGTTCGTGGTCAGCTCCAAGACCTTCACCACCCTGGAGACGCTCACCAACGCCCGGACCGCGCGCGACTGGCTGGTCCGCGCGCTCGGCGAGGACGCGGTGGCGCGCCACTTCGTGGCCGTGTCGACCAACGCCGAGCAGGTGGCCGCGTTCGGGATCGACCCGGCCAACATGTTCGAGTTCTGGGACTGGGTGGGCGGCCGCTACTCGCTGCCGTCCGCGATCGGCCTGTCGCTCATGCTCGCCGTCGGCCCCGAGCGGTTCCAGGAGCTGCTCGCCGGCTACCGCACCATGGACGAGCACTTCCGGACCGCGCCGTTCGAGCGCAACCTGCCGGTGCTGCTCGGGCTGATCGGGGTCTGGTACCGCGACTTCTTCGACGCCGCCACCCTGGCCGTCCTGCCCTACAGCCAGTACCTCGCGCGCTTCCCCGCCTACCTGCAGCAGCTCGACATGGAGTCCGACGGCAAGTCGGTCACCCTCGACGGCCGGCCGGCCGGCGTGCAGACCGGGCCGGTCGTCTGGGGCGAGCCGGGCACCAACGGCCAGCACGCCTTCTACCAGCTCATCCACCAGGGCACCCAGCTCGTCCCCTGCGACTTCATCGGCTTCTGCCGCCCCGCCGAGGAGGTCGGCGACCACCACGACCTGCTCATGGCCAACTTCCTCGCCCAGACCCAGGCGCTGGCCTTCGGCCGGACCGCCGCGGAGGTGGCCGCCGAGGGCGTGCCACCCGAGCTGGTGCCCCACCGCACCTTCCCTGGCAACCGGCCGAGCACCACGATCCTCGCCCCGGCCCTGAGCCCCGGCGTGCTCGGCCAGCTCGTCGCCCTCTACGAGCACAAGGTGCTCGTGCAGGGCACCGTCTGGGGGATCAACTCGTTCGACCAGTGGGGCGTGGAGCTGGGCAAGCAGCTCGCCGGCCGCATCGCCGGGGAGCTGGCCGAGCCCGGCGAGCCCGGCCTGCGGCACGATGGCTCGACCAACGCCCTGATCCGCCGCTACCGGCGCCTGCGGCAGGGCGGCGGGGAGACGGCCTGACGGGAGGCCACCCGACCCGGTCCGACCTGGCGACCCGGGCGCGCCGGGACCCTTGTGGAGGGTGCGAAGATCGTCGCGAGGAGGCCCTGCGATGGCGGATCTCGAGACCCAGGTCGTGGTGGTCGGCGGCGGCGCGACCGGCACGGCCGTCCTGCGCGACCTGGCGCTGCGCGGCATCGACGCGGTGCTGGTGGAGCGCGCCGACCTGGGCACCGGCACGTCGGGACGCTGGCACGGGCTGCTGCACTCCGGCGGCCGCTACGTGGTCAAGGACCCCGTGTCCGCCACCGAGTGCATCGAGGAGAACCGGGTGCTGCGGCGCATCGCCCCGCACTGCGTCGAGGACACCGGGGGCCTGTTCGTGCTGCTGCCCGACAACGACCAGGCCTTCGGGGACGCCTTCGTCGAGGCCTGCGCGAGGACCGGCGTGCCCTGCGAGGAGCTGCGCCCCGCCCAGGCGCGCCGCCGGGAGCCGCTGCTCACGCCGAGGCTGACGCGCGCGTTCGCCGTGCCCGACGGCACCATGGACGGCTGGAAGCTGATCGGCGGGTTCGTCGCCGACGCGCGGGCGCGCGGCGCGCGCGTGCTCGTCCGCCATCCGGTGGTCGGCATGGAGCGCGACGGCGACCGGATCCTGGCGGTGCGCGCGCGGGACGCCGCGACCGGCGAGGACCGGCTGATCGGCTGCCAGTGGGTCCTCAACGCCGCCGGGGCGTGGGCCGGCCGGGTCGCCGCGCTGGCCGGCGGCGAGCTGCGCATGGCCCCGGGCAAGGGCGCGATGGTGGTGATGGTCGGCCGCTGGGTCCGCGGGGTGGTCAACGACTGCCGCATGCCCGGCGACGGCGACATCATCGTGCCGGTCCACCAGGTCGCGATCCTCGGCACCACCGACAAGGAGACCGACGACCCCGACGACAACTCGGTGGACCCCGCCGAGGTCGACTTCATGCTGGACTCGGCCGCCGAGCTGGTGCCCGCGATCGCGGGCGGCCGGGTGCTGCGCGCGTTCAGCGGCTCCCGGCCGCTCTACAAGGCCGGCGACGACGACGCCGGCAGCCGCGACCTGACCCGGGCGTTCTTCGTGCTCGACCACGGCGGGCGCGGCGGCCCCGGCAACCTGCTGTCGATCGTCGGCGGCAAGCTCACCACCTGCCGGCAGATGGCCGAGCGGACCGTGGACGCCCTGGTCGCCAGGATGGGCCTGACCGCCCCCTGCACCACCGCCACCACCCCGCTGCCCGGCGCCGACCAGGGCGTCCACCGGCTCGCCGAGCCGCTCGCCACGGTCGAGCGGCAGGCCGGCTACGGCGAGCTGGTGTGCGAGTGCGAGCTGGTCAGCCGCCGTCGCATCGAGGCCGCGGTCGACCAGGGCGCGACCGACCTGGACGACCTGCGCCGGCAGCTGCGGCTCGGCTTCGGGCCCTGCCAGGCGGCGTTCTGCGGCTGGCGGGCGGCCGCGATCGTCGACGAGCGCCGGCCGGGGGCGACCGAGCCGCTGGCCAACCTGGAGCGCTTCCTGGCCGAGCGCTGGCGCGGCCAGCGCGCCACGACCTGGGGCGACGGCGCTGTCCAGGCCCTGCTCAACCAGGCGATCTACCGCGGCACCTTCGACCTGGCGCCGGCCGGCGGCGGCCGGGGGACGGCCTGATGCGCGCGGACGTGGTGGTCGTCGGGGCCGGGCCTGCCGGCCTGGCCACCGCGGTGGCGCTGGCCGAGGCCGGACGCGAGGTGCGCGTCATCGCCCGCGGCAACGGCTTCACGCACTGGGCGCCCGGCGCGGTCGACGTCCTCGCCCGGGCCGGCGGCCGGCCGGTCGACCACCCGTCCGACGGCCTGCCGCTGCTGCCCGCGCGGCACCCCTACCGGCTGGTGGGCGAGCCGCTGCTGCGCCGCGCGCTCGACCGGTTCCAGCTGCTCACCGCCGCCGCGGGCCTGACCTACGAGGGCAGCCTGGACGCCAACCGGCGGCAGGTCACCGCGCTCGGCACGCTGCGGCCCACCTGCCTGCTGCCCGCTCCCGCGGCGCGGCCGCTGGACGGCCGGGTGGCCGTGGTCGGCCTGGACGGCTTCCGCGACTTCGCGCCGGAGCTGTGCGCCCGCGGGCTGCGCGCCGCCGGCCACGACGCGAGCGCGCGCAGCGTCGCGCCGCCCCCCTGGGGCCACGCGCGCCACTTCCACGCCGTCGACGTCGCCCGCGCGGTCGACGACCCGGGCTGGCGCGCCCGGCTGGCCGACCGGCTCGGGCCCGCCACCCGCGGCGCCGGGGTCGCGGTCGTGCCCGCCGTCCTCGGCCTGGCCGGCGGCCACCAGGCCTGGGCGGACCTGGAGCGCCGCGTCGGGGTGCCCCTGGTCGAGGCGGCGCTGGCGCCGCCGTCGGTGCCGGGCATGCGCCTGTACCAGGTCTGGCTGGCGCGCCTGCGCCAGCTCGGCGGGCGCCTGCAGCTCGGCTTCCCCGTGACCGGCGTCGAGGTCGCCGACGGGCGGGTCACCACCGTGGTCAGCGAGGGCGCCTCCCGGCCGGTCGCCACCCGCTGCGCCGAGGTCGTGCTGGCCACCGGCGGCGTCGCCGGGCGCGGCATCCGGGCGGGCCGCGACGGCACCCTGGTCGAGGAGGTCGCCGGCCTGCACGTCGAGGGCTTCGGCGACCGCATGGGCTTCTTCGCCGAGGGCTTCCTCGACGACCATCCGCTGGGCGCCGCGGGGGTCGCGGTCGACGACCAGCTGCGGCCGCTGGACGCGGGAGGCGCGCCGGCGCCGGGCGGCCTGCGCGCCGTCGGCGGGCTGCTCGCCGCCCACGACCCGACCGCCGAAGGCTCGCGCGAGGGCGTCGCGCTCGCCACCGCCGCGCGCGTGGCCGAGCTGCTCGCCCCGGACCCCTCCCCGACGAAAGGCTAGGCCCGCGATGCTGCACGTCCAACAGACCGCCGACGCCTGCGTCAAGTGCAACATCTGCAACACCGTCTGCCCGGTGTCGGCCGTCACCGACCTGTTCCCCGGGCCGAAGTACGAGGGGCCGCAGGGGCAGCGCTTCCGCGCCGGGCTCGACGGCGGCTCCTCACCCGACCGGTCGCTGGACTGGTGCTCGGGCTGCGGCCTGTGCACCCAGGCGTGCCCCGAAGGGGTCATGGTCGCGGAGATCAACTCCGTGGCGCGCGCCGAGCTGGTCCGCTCACGCGGGGGCCTGCGCCTGCGCGACCGGCTCGTCAGCCGCCCCGAGCTGGTGGGCGCGCTGGGCCGCCCGGTCGCGCCGCTGGTCAACGCCGCCCTCGCCAGCCCGCTCGCGCGCCGGCTGCTGGAGCGGGCGCTCGGCGTGCACCGCCAGGCGGCGATGCCGCGGTTCGCCGCGCGCAGCTTCCGCGCCTGGGCGCGCCGGCACGCGCCGCCGGCGGGCGCGACCCGCACCGTCGCCTACTTCCACGGCTGCGCCACCCAGGAGTACGAGCCGCACGTCGGCCGGGCGCTGGTGCGGGTGCTGGAGCGCAACGGGGTCGCGGTCACCCACCCGCCGCAGGGCTGCTGCGGCCTGCCGCTGATCTCCAACGGCGACTACCCGGCCGCCGGCCGCTCCGCCGCCCGCCTGGTCGCGCGGCTGTCGCCCGCGGCCGGCGAGCCCGGCGTGATCGTCGCCAACTCCACCTCCTGCGGCATGACCCTGAAGGCGAAGTACCGCGAGCTGCTCGGCATGGAGGACGGGCGGACGGCCGCCGTCTCCCGGGCCGTCCACGACATCTGCGAGTACCTCGCCGAGCTGGACGTCGAGGGCGCGCTGGACCGCTCGTTCCACCCGCTGCCGGCGCGCGCGCTCTACCACCCCCAGTGCCAGCTCATGGCCCACGGCGTGGGCATGCCGGCGCTGGACCTGCTGGCGCTGGTGCCCGAGCTGGAGGTGGAGCTGTCGACCGTCGGCTGCTGCGGCATGGCCGGCACCTACGGCACCAAGGTCGAGAAGTACCAGGTGGCCATGGATGTCGGCGCCGGCCTCTGGCGGCAGGCCCGCGACCTGCGCCCCGACTTCATCGTCTGCGACTCCGAGACCTGCCGCTGGCACATCGCCAAGGCCACCGGCCTGCCCGTCTACCACCCCGTCCAGGTCCTCGACCGCGCCTACCGCTTCCGGCCTCCCGGCCGGCCGTGACGGGTGTGGGCGCCGGCCTCGCGGTCCGGCGCCCACACCCGTGGAGAAACCCGGCGGCTGTCCGGGGGCCGTCCGGGTCCTCAGGTCGCGGTGGCGACGCGGGCGGCCGCGTGGCCGACCGAGCGGAGCTGGAAGGCCAGGACGATCTCCATGATCCCGAAGATCAGCAGCCAGATCCCCAGCACGACCGCCAGCGTGACCAGCGAGATGCCCGGCCAGACCAGCACCACCACGCCGGCGATGATGCTCAGCAGCCCCATGAAGATGGTCCAGCCGCGGCCCTCCATCCCCCGGTGCGACAGCGCCGTGAACGTCTCCACGGCCCCGTTGACGATCCAGTAGATGCCCAGCAGCAGCGCCAGCGCCGTGAGGGTCACCAGGACGTGGCGGATCGCGTACAGCCCGACGATGAACGCCAGCACCCCCAGCAGCGCCAGCAGCACCCGCATCCCGCCGGTGGCCTCGTCGGCCGCGAACGCGGCGACGAACCGGAAGACTCCGGCGACGATGAGCTGGAGGCCGAACAGGACGGCCACGACCACGAGGGTGCGGTCGGGCCAGAAGAGCGCGAGCACGCCGACCAGCAGCGTGAGGATCCCGAACGTCAGGACCCAGCCCCAGTGCCGGCCGACCCCCGCGAGCATGTCGGCGGCGTCGGTCCGTCCAGTTCCGTTCATGCATGCCTCCCTTGGCGTGGTCACCCGCCCCCGCGGCCCCGTCCGGCCCGGAGGTGGACCCTCTGCGAATCCTGCCACTCGCGCCGCGCGCCGGATAGGTGAGATCGCCTTCCGTAATGAAGGCGGCCTCAACGCCTTCCGACCGCAGGTGGACGCTCCGAAGAGGGGCATCGCGGACGCCGGCGGGTCAGCCGGGGCGGCGGCGCGCCGGGCGAGCGCGCATCGTCCACCGCCTGTCACCTACGATGACCGGATGGCCGCGGCAGCCGGCCAGGTCCGCCGACGGTCACGCGACCGTCTGACGGCGCCGCCGGCCCACCACGTGGCCGGCGTCGGCGGCGCGCGAGGAGCCGGGCGGTCGTCCCGAGGGGTGCCGGAACGTGGAGCTTGCCAAGGGGCTGGAGGCGCTGCTGGCCGTGACGGTCGTGGCGGCGCTCGCCCCGGTGATCGTGGCCCTGCTGCCCGGACCGCGCATCCCGCAGGTCGTCGTGCTGCTGGCCGGCGGGGTCCTGATCGGCCCCCAGGTGCTCGGCTGGGCCGAACGGGCCGCCATCGACCTGGTCGCCAACGTCGGACTGGGGTTCCTGTTCCTGCTCGCCGGCTACGAGCTGGACCTGCACCTGTTCCGGGAGCGCTCCGGCCGGCTGGCGGTCGTGGGCTGGCTGGTGACCGCGGCGCTGTCGGCCACCCTGGTCGGGGTGCTGGCCGCGGTCGGGTTCGTGGCCGCGTTCGTCCCGGTCGCGCTCGGGTTGACCACCACCGCGCTGGGCACCCTGCTGCCGATCCTGCGCGACCACGACCTGCTCGGCGGCCGCTTCGGGCGCTATCTGCTGGCCGCCGGCGCGGTCGGGGAGCTGTTCCCGATCGTCGCCATCGCCGTGTTCCTGGGCACCCGCAGCCAGTTCGTGGCCCTGCTGTCGCTGGCCGCGGTGGGCGCGCTGGCGGCGGTGCTGACGCTGGCACCCCGGCTGGTCACCGGCGGCCCGATCGAACGGGTCCTGCGCCAGGGCGAGGGCGCCACCGCCCAGACCACCCTGCGCTGGACGATCGTGCTGCTGCTGTTGCTGCTGGTCACCGCCGAGACGTTCGGCCTGGACGTGGTCCTCGGCGCGTTCCTGGCGGGGATCGTCCTGCGCCGCTGGGCCCCCGGCGACGTCCGCGCCCTGGAGGCCAAGCTCGACGCCGTCGGCTACGGCTTCTTCATCCCGGTGTTCTTCGTCGCCTCGGGCATGACCCTGGACGTCGGCTCCATCGCGCGGGCGCCGGCCAGGCTCCTGGTCTTCTTCGCCCTGCTGCTGCTGGTGCGCGGGCTGCCGGCCCTGGTCGTGTACCGCACCGACCTGCCCGCCGCGGAGCGGGTCCAGATGATGCTCCTGACCGCGACCGCGCTGCCCCTGCTGGTCGCCCTGGCCGAGATCGGCCTGCGCAACGGCACCATGCTCCCGCAGAACGCCGCCGCCCTGGTCGGCGCCGGCGCGCTGTCGGTGCTGGTGTTCCCCACCGCCGCGGTCGCCGTCCACCAGCGCCGGCGCACCTCCCGGCCACCCGGGACCACCTCCGAGGAGCGGGAGCGCGGCTGAGGCGCTCAGGTGATCTCTTCGAGCCGTTCGGCGACGATGATCCGCGCGGCGGCCTCGATCAGCGCCAGATGGGAGAAGGCCTGCGGGAAGTTGCCCAGGTGCTGGCCGGTGCCGACCTCGTACTCCTCGGCGTACAGCCCCAGCGGGGAGGCGATGCGCAGCAGGCGCTCCATCAGGTCCCGCGCCCGCTGCTGCTCGCCGATGATCGCCAGCGCCGACACCAGCCAGAACGAGCAGATCAGGAACGTCCCCTCCTTCCCGCTGAGGCCGTCGTCGGTCTCGTCGGTCCGGTAGCGCAGCACGAACCCGTGCTCGGTCAGTTCCTCGGCGATCGCCAGCACGCTCCTGCGCAGACGCTCGTCCCCCGCGGGCAGGAACCCGAACAGCGCCACCAGCAGCGTCGAGGCGTCCAGGGCATCGGTGTCGTAGTGCTGGCGCAGCACCCCGCGGCCGCTGACGCCGTGGTCGAGGATGTCGGCGCGGATCTCCTCCGCCGTGGCCCGCCAGGTCGAGCGCAGCTCCGGGTCGCCGCGGATCTCGGCCAGCTTGGCCGCGCGGTCCAGCGCGACCCAGCACATCAGCTTGGACGACACGTAGTGCTGCGGCTTCCCGCGGGCCTCCCAGATCCCCTGGTCGGGGTCACGCCACACCCGGGCTGCGCACTCGGCCTGCGACTGCACGACCGGCCACAGCCGCCGCGGCAGCCGCTGGCTGCGGCGGGTGTGGAGCAGGATGGAATCCAACGCCGCACCGAACACGTCGTTCTGCCGCTGGTCGAAGGCGCCGTTGCCGACCCGCACCGGACGCGCGCCCGCGTACCCGGACAGGTCGTCCCGGGTCGTCTCCGTCAGATCACGCCGGCCGTCGATCCCGTACATGATCTGCAGCGAGCCGTCCTGGTTGCACTCCACGTCGGCGACGAACTGCATGAACTCCTGCGCCTCCCAGTCCAGGCCGAGCCAGTGCAGCGCCTGCAGGGTGAAGGTGGAGTCACGCAGCCAGGTGTAGCGGTAGTCCCAGTTGCGCTCCCCGCCCGGCGTCTCGGGCAGCGAGGTCGTCAACGCCGCCACCGTCGCCCCGGTCGGCATGTACGTCAGGCCCTTGACCGTCAGCACCGAGCGCCGGAGCGGCTGCCGCCAGCGGTGGTCGGGGATCTGGGCGCCCGCCAGCCACGAGCGCCAGTAGCGCGTCGTGGCCTCCAGGCGCGCGCCGGCCTCGCCGGCGTCCTTCGGACCCACCAGGCCCGCCGCCCACGACAGCGCGCAGTACAGCTGCTCGCCCTCCCCGAGGACGTGCCGGGCGCGGACGCGGTTGGCTTCGATCCCCATCGCCATGTCGGTCCACAACCGCACCGTCTGCCCCGCGCCGGTGGCGTCGGCCGCGTGCCGGCCGCCGTCGACCAGGGTCCACTGGGCCGGGGTGCGCCCGTAGTCGAACACCGGCTCGCAGACCAGCTCGATCTCGACCCGGCCGCCGATGCAGGTCACCGTCCGCACCAGCATGTGATCGGCGTCGTCGTCGGCCGGCGGCCGGGTGTGCGGGGTGACCTCGTCCTCGGCCTCGCGCGGGCCCATGGTCAGCGCCTCGCGGACCACCACCCATCCGTTCGGGGTCTGCCAGGTCGTCTCCAGCACGTGCGTCCCCGGCTCGTACGACCGCGCCGCCGGGTACTCGATGCCGAACGGTCCCAGCCGGAAGTACCCGGCCTCACGGTCCAGCAGCGTCCCGAACACGCTGGGGGCGTCGAACCGCGGCACGCACAACCAACCGACCGACCCGTCGGGCGCCACCAGCGCACCCGTGTGGCAGTCGGACAGGAACGCGTAGTCCGCGATCGGCGGGAACGGCGACGGCATCGCCGCGCTCTGCCCGATCGCGGTCTCGGTCGGGCGCATCGGGTCGTCCGCGGGCCGCGCCGGCTGACTGCTGGCCATGTTGCCAACCTCCTGTCGGGTCGCGCTCGCGTGCGCCCGTCCGACATCGCGCTCAGCTCCTGGCGCCGGGATGCTAGGAGGCCGGCGGCCGGCGGGCATCCCACCGATGGGATGAAACGGCGCGAGCCGCCCGGGACGTTGCGGGATCGGTCGCGCGCTGGCCTCCTCCACGTGCCCGGCCTGGGCGGGCGACCGGCGCCGCCGCGCCGACCCTGGTCAGGCGACGTGGACCACCGGGCGGCGTGACGGGTCGCGCTCGGCCTCGCGCAGGACCTCGCGCGTCAGCGGCGCGACCTCCCCGACGCCGAGGACCAGGAACCGCAGCAGGTTGACCAGCGGGTTGCCCTCGGTCCAGCGGAAGTAGACGTTCGGGACGCCGCCGGTCAGCTCCCGGACGTGGAGCAGGAGCGCGGCGATCGCGTTGGCCACCGCGGCGCTCTCGACCTGCAGGATGCGGTAGCCGAAACGCTCCTCGCAGGTGACCTCGAGGACGGACGCGAACTCCGAGGGGTCGCGCACCGTGACCTCCAGGAACAGGATCGGGTCGCCGGGCGGGATGCGGTGGTACCTGCGCGCCTCCTGCTCCTTCTCCAGGTACTCGCGCAGGTCGCGTTCGTTGGGCTCGTTGGCGACGACGTTGATCTCGCCCCGTGCCGCCGTCTCCACCAGCGCGCGCCGCGCCGCCGGGTCCAGCCGCACCTCGCTCACGCGCAGCTCGGTCGACCGGCTGACCCTGGACAGCAGCGAGGTCACCGCGATCGCGACGATGAAGCAGGAGGCGATCTTGACGCCGTCGGGCCGCTCGATGACGTTCGCGACCGTGGTGTACGCCAGCACGAGCGTGATCGCGCCGAAGGCCACGACCGCCGGCCGGTTGCGGCGGCGCAGGGCGGACAGCGTCACCGCGATCGACGCCGAGGAGATCAGCACCAGCACGCCGGTCGCGTACGCGCCGCCCTGCGCGTCGACGTCGGCACGGAAGATCAGGGTGATCGTGAACGCGACCGCGGCGAACACCAGCACCAGCGGCCGCACGGCGCGGGCCCACTCCGGAGCCATGCCGTAGCGCGGCAGGTACCTGGGGACGATGTTGAGCAGCCCCGCCATGGCCGACGCGCCGGCGAACCACAGGATGCAGATCGTGCTCAGGTCGTAGACGGTCCCGAAGCCCCCGCCCAGGTACTCGTGGGCCAGGAAGGCCAGGGCCCGGCCGCTCGCGGCGCCGCCCTGCTCGAACTCCCGCTGCGGGATCAGCAGGGTGGTCGCGACGCTGCTGGTGAGCAGGAAGCCGCTCATGATCAGGGCGGCGGTGGTCAGCAGCCTGCGGGTGTTGCGGATGCGGCCGGCGGGCCGTCCGGGGGTGTCGGTCGGGTCGCCGCGCACCAGCGGCATCACGGCCACGCCGGTCTCGAACCCCGACAGCCCCAGGGCCAGCTTGGGGAAGACGAGCAGCGCCACCCCGACCATCACCAGCGGGCTGCCGTACTCGGCGACCAGCAGCCGCTGCCAGTCCACGACGATCCGGGGATCGGCCAGCACGTGCGCGAGGGCGGCGCCGACGACCACCAGGTTGAGGCCGAGGTAGACCGCGACCAGCGCGACCGCGATGCCGATCGCCTCGGAGAAGCCCTTGAGGAAGACCGCGCCGAGCAGCGCGATGAGGAACAGGGTGACCCCGACCTGGTGACCTTCGAGGAACCGGGGGACGAACGGGTTCTCCAGCAGGTGCGTGGTCGCGTCGGCCGCCGAGAGGGTCATGGTGATGACGAAGTCGGTGGCGGCGAACCCGAGCAGCACCAGCACGAACAGCTTGCCGCCCCACCACGGCAGCAGCCGCTCCAGCATGGCGATCGACCCTTCGCCGTCGGGGCTCTCGTACGCGACCCGCCGGTAGATCGGCAGGGCGCCGAGGAGGGTGAGCAGCACCAGGACGAGGGTCGCGACGGGTGACAGGAGGCCGGCGGCGAGCGCCGCGATCCCCGGCTGGTAGCCGAGCGTGGAGAAGTAGTCCACGCCGGTCAGGCACATCACCTGCCACCACGGGTGCCGGGGGTGCGCGGGCTCGGGCTGGTGGTGCGGGCCCTGGATCCGACTGGCGTCGTCGGTGCGGCGCGCCAGGAGCCAGCCCCGCAGCCGGCCGGCTCGCCGGAGGCTCGCAAGGTCCTGTTTCGTGCCGGCCAAGGGCTCCGCTCCGTCGGTGAGGTGACCGCGACGCCCTGCTTCGGGGCGTCCACCTGCGGTCAGAAGGTATCGCGGACACC
>Ga0126377_10000283_pt1 | contig 30059 bp, 22 predicted proteins | sample PanSoiMetPlot_22_FD_92647 | JGI IMG/M metagenome (GOLD analysis project Ga0126377, IMG submission 92647) | Tropical forest soil microbial communities from Panama - MetaG Plot_22 | ecosystem: Environmental > Terrestrial > Soil > Tropical forest > Bulk soil | place: Panama | collected 2016-02-17 | reverse complement strand
CGAGCGAGATCGCGGTGAGCTGCCCGAGCCCGGGCAGGGCCGTGTTGACCTCATCGAGCCGGTCGCGCTGCGAGGCAGGCTGGCCCGCCTGGCGCACCAGGGTCTCGAGCACCAGGTGCGCGCCGGCGCGCACGTGCTCCTCCAGGTTGCGCGCGCTCCGCCAGAAGGAGACGCCGAGCGCGGTCATGGCCAGCGCGAGCAGCACCAGGCCGATCCAGAAGGGCAGAAACGGCCGCGTGAGGGCGAGGACGGGGAGCCCGACCAGGAGGGTGAGCGCGAGCTGCAAGGTGACCACGAAGCTCTTGCGCGGGGCCGCCGCCAGGTCGAGCCCGCCCCCCTTGACGGCGGGCAGGACCACGCGCGCCAGCAGCGTGCCGAGCCCGCGCGCGACGCGCAGCATGCCGATCGCGAACGGCAGCGCGAGGGCGGCGGTCGCCGCCGCCAGGAGCGCCACGGCCACGCCGGCAGGGAGCGAGAGCCGCTCGGCGACGGCGGGGAGGTAGCGCGCGTGCGCGATCACGGCGGCGATGAGCACCGCTGACAGGAGCGCGCCGTCGAGCAGGAGCAGCCCGACGAGCCGGCGGATGCGCCGGCTGGAGGCCGTGCCGCGCGGCGCGCGCTGGCGCAGCTGCTCGCGCCACGACGCGTAGAGCGACGTGAAGGTCTGGAGCGCGGGCGGCAGGCGGCGCTCGATCGCGCGCGCGGTGCGGCCGGACAGGCGCACCATCCACGGCGTGGCGAAGCTGGTCAGGAGACACACCGCGACCGCGACCGGATAGAGGAAGTCGCGGATCGCGCCCGCGCTCACGCCGATGCCGGCGATGATGAACGAGAACTCGCCGACCTGGGCCAGGCTCATGCCGGCCCGCACCGACGTGCGGAGGTCGTTGCCGGCCAGGAAGGTGCCGAGCGCCACCAGCGAGCTCTGCCCGACCAGCACGAGCGCGGTGAAGGCGAGGATGGCGGCCCAGCGCTCGGCGATGACCAGCGGATCGACCATCATGCCGACCGCCACGAAGAAGACGGCGGCGAACAGGTCGCGCAGGGGCACGATGATGCGCTCGACCTCGTCGCCGTGGCCCGACTCGGCGATGAGCGACCCGGCCAGGAACGCGCCCAGCGCCACCGAGTAGCCCAGCTCGTGGGCGAGGAGGGCGAGCGCGAAGCAGAAGCCGACGCTGGCCACCAGGATGGTCTCGCGGCTTCCGAGTCGGAACAGGGCGCGGACCGCGCGCGGGACGACCAGGAAGCCGATCGCCACCGCGGCGACCAGGAACGCGGCCAGCCCACCGGTGACCTTGACCACCGCGTCGGACGCGGCGCCGCGACCGGCCGCGATCGCGGTCAGGACCGCCATGAGCACCACCGCGGCCAGGTCCTGCACCACCAGGACGCCGAACACGATGTTCGACAGCTTCTCGTCCACCTTCGCCTCGGCGAAGGTGCGCGCCACGATCATGGTGCTCGAGATCGCGACCATGGCGCCGCCGAAGAGGCTCTCGTGCGCGGTCCAGCCGCACAGCTGGCCCACCCCGTAGCCGAGCCAGAACATGCCGCCGAGCTGGATGGCGCCGGTCAGCCCCGAGGTGGGCAGGAGCGTGAGCAGCCGGCGCACGCTGAACTCCAGCCCGATCGAGAACATGACCAGGATGACGCCGAGCTCGGCCAGCGTCCGGATCCGCTCGCGGTCGGCGAACAGCGGGATCGGGATGTGCGGGCCCAGGATCATGCCGGCCAGGAGGTACCCGAGCACGATCGGCTGGCGCAGCACGCGGAACAGCACCGTGACCACCGCGGCCACCGAGAGGACCAGGGCGAGGTCCTGGAGGAATCGCTGCGCCTCGTGCATTGGTGCTCGCGCGCCGGCGGCGCCCTGAGAGGATAGAGCACCGGGCGCCCGCATGCCCGGACAACCAACCACACCGCACCCAGGCCGCCCCCACACCCTACCCGGGTCCGCGCTCAAGCCGCGGCCCGCGCCGGCCGATTCACCAGGACAGTGTCCCTCCTGAGAGGTCTGCGAGAGCGGCGCACACTCGGCCAGGTCTCGGCCGATCTGCGCAGCACGCGCGAGCGGTCGATCATGCTGGCCGACGCGGTCGCGAGTCTGCTGGCGTGTGCCAGGGCGCTGGCGCTCGACGTCGAGGAGATCGGCGCGCCGGCGCTCAAGCTCGCGCTCGACGAGACCCTGGCCGCGCTGCGCGCAGAGGCACCGACCGATGTCCTGGCCGGCGCGGTGGCGGCGCGCAGGACCGAGGTCCTCGAGTTCGCCGGGCGCGAGCGCGACTACCTGACCAGACGCGACGGCGAGCTCTACCGGATCATCCAGGTGCTGCGCGACGGGCTGGCGGCGCTGGTGGACGGCGACGACGCCTTCAACCGGCGCCTCCTCGACCGCGGCGCGCGCCTCGAGGCGGCGGCACAGCTCGGCGACCTGGTCCGCGTTCGCCAGGCGATCGCGCGCGAGGTGACCGAGCTCCGGCGTCAGGTGGCCGACAAGCAGGCGCAGGACGTCGCGCGCAACGCCGAGCTCGCCCGCGAGGTCGATACGCTGCGCCGGGACATGGAGAGCGCGCGGGCGTCGGCGGCCACCGACGGCCTGACCGGTGCCGCCAGTCGCGCGGTGTTCGACTCCGAGCTGTCACGCCTGGTCGAGCTGGCCAGCGCCGGAGGGCAGGGGTTCGCGCTGCTCCTGGCCGACCTCGATCACTTCAAGTCGATCAACGACACGTACGGCCACGCGGTGGGAGACCGCGTGCTGGTCGGCTTCGTCGGCTTCTGCCGCTCGCGCGTGCGCCGCGGCGACCTGGTGGCCCGCTGGGGCGGCGAGGAGTTCGCGATCCTCTTGCCCTCGGCCGGCCAGCGGGTCGCCTACCGCAAGGCCCATGCCCTGCTGCGCGAGCTGGCCGCGCAGACCTGGGCGATCGACGGCGAGCGCTCGCTGCGCTTCACCGCCAGCATCGGCGTCACCGCGTGGCTGCCCGGCGACACCGAGGCCACCCTGCTGGAGCGCGCCGATCAGGCTCTGTACGGCGCCAAGCAGGGCGGCCGCGGCCGCGCCGTGCGCGCCACCTCCGCGCGCGAGCGGCCCCCGCAGCCGTAGGGCGCCGCCGCGAGCTACCCGGCGAAGGCGGCCGCGACCGCGTCGCGCGCCGACCCGCGCGCCGCCGCGACGGCGCGGCCGAGGGCCAGCTGGCCGCGCGCGCGCACCAGGTTGTGGTGGCGCCGCGACGGGAACCGGTCCGGGTCCCAGCCGAAGTAGCGGTCCTCGAAGGCGTCCACGCAGAAGCGCGCGGCCAGCTCCACGCACACCGTCTCGAGGCCCGCCGCCAGCGAGGCGACCTCGGCCGCCGACAGCAGGCCGCCGAGCCCCACCGCGTAGCCGCGCACCGCCGCGCCGAATCGATCGAGATCGAAGCGCGTGTCGCTCGTGTCCTCGCCCTCCGGGTTGCACCACGAGCGCAGGGCATCGCCCATCTCGTAGGCGATGCTCATCCGGCCCATCGTGTCGAGGTCGATGAGGCACACGGCGCGCGCCGGCGAGCCCGCGCGCGCGAACAGGATGTTGGAGACCTTGAGGTCCCCGTGCACCGCGCGGCGCGGGAGATCGCCCAGCGGAGGCAGGCGCGCCCCCGCGTCGAGGATCTCGCGCCCGAGCGACACCGCCTGCGCGACCTCCTCGTCGCCCGGGTCGGCGGCCAGCACCGCGCGCGCCAGCACGCCCAGGTGGGCCGCCGTGTCGTGCACGCCGGCCCGCTGGAACGCGAACTCGTACTCGAGGTCGGCCAGCGCGCGGTGGAATCGACCGACCAGCTCGCCCGCCGCCCCCGCGTGGTCGGCGTCGGCCATGCGGTGCATGCTGAGCCCGTCGATGTAGCTCAGCGCGCGCCACACCGCGCCGTCGTGCTCGACCCAGCGCTCGCCCGACGCCGTGCGCAGGAGCCGCGGCGTGACCAGCCCGGCCGCGGCCAGGTGCTCGGTCACCGCCTCGATGTCGAGGTTGACGTCGGCGCCGAAGATCGGGTGCAGCCGCTGCAGCACCAGGAGCGGCTCGCCGTCCGCGCCGCGCACCAGGAAGGTCGCGTTGATGAGACCGCCGCGCACGCGCTCGACGACGAGGCCGGCCGCATCCCAGGCGGCCATCACGCCCGCCGGCGGCACCTCCAGATCGGGCGCGGCGGCCGGGCTCATTGCGGCTTCTTGGCGGCCCCCGCGTCTGCCGCGCCGGCCGCGCCGCCCGGCTTGACCGCGCCCGGCCTCTGCATCCCGCTCATCCCGTTCATCGGCTTGGGATCGATTTCGATGAGCTCGACCTCGAACACCAGCATGCCCTGCGGCCGGCCCGGCTTGCCCTTGTAGGCCAGCTCCTCGGGGATCCAGAAGCGCGTCTTCTCTCCCACCGTCATGGTCTTGAGCCCGTCGGTCCACCCCGGGATGACCGCGTCGAGGCCGAACGTGATCGGCTTGCCGCGCGTGACCGAGCTGTCGAACATCTTTCCGTCGGTCGTCCAGCCGGTGTAGTGCACCTTGACCTTGCTGTGCTCGGACGGCTTCTCGCTGCCCGTCCCCTTGCTCAGCACCTTGTAGAAGACGCCCTTCTCGGTCTTCTTGGCGTCCTTGGGCGGCGCCTTGACGTCCTTGGGCACCGGCGGCGGCTCCGGCATCTTCTTGATCTCGACCAGCTCGGTGTCGTAGACCAGCATGCCCTGCGGGCGGCCCGGCTTGCCCTTGTAGGCCAGCTCCTCGGGGATCCAGAAGCGGCACTTCTCGCCCATCACCATGCCCTGGATGCCCTCGCTCCAGCCCGGCATCATGGTCCCGAGCCCGAAATCGCCGGGGCGACCCTTGGTGACCGAGCTGTCGAACAGCTTGCCCTCGGTGGTCCACCCGCTGTACTGGACCTTGACCCGATCCCAGCTGTGCGGCTTGTCGCCGCCGCTGCCCTTGGCCAGCACCTTGTAGAAGACTCCCCCCTTGGTCTTCTTCGCGTCCTTGGGCGGACCGGCCACGTCGGGCGGGGTCTCGGGCGCCTTCACGACCTCGTTGAGCTCGATGTCGAACACGAGCATGCCCTGCGGCGCGCCCTTCTTGCCCTTGTAGGCCAGCTCCTCGGGGATCCACAGCCGCGCCTTCTCGCCCACGCCGACCTGCTGCAGCCCCTCGGTCCAGCCCGGGATGACCCCGCCCAGCGGGAAGCGCGCCGGATGCTTGCGCGTGACCGAGCTGTCGAACATGTGACCGTCGGTGGTCCAGCCGGTGTAGTTGACGACCACCGTGTCGTTGGGCCCCGGCTTCTGCGCGTCCGGCTTGCCCGCCGTCAGGATCTTGTAGAAGACGCCCTTCTCGGTCTTCTTGGCGTCGGCCGGCGGCGCCTTGACGTCCTCCGGCGGCGGCAGCTCCTGCCGGTGGCGCGCGCCCTGCCTCTTGGCGAACTTCGTGCTGCTGCCGGCGTCGGCGGCGACCGGGGCTTCCTGCTTCTTGTCGCCGCTCCCCTTCTGGCAAGCAGGCGCCGTGACGGCGATCAACCCGGCGCAGGCCAGCGCGGTCGAGAGATGACGTGCGTGCTTCATGTGGCGGGACTCTAGATCGAGTCCCGGGGATTGCAAACGCTCGGCCCGCCTTTTGCGGGCGCCCCCCGGCGGGGCGACTACCAGGCCTCGCGGGTCAGGTTGCGGATTCCGTGCTCGAGCACGGCAACGTTGTCCTCGATGCGCACGCCGCCGAAATCGGCCATCTCGTCGATGAGCGCCCAGTTCACCCGGTCCGTCACCGGCGAGCGCCGGAGCTCGTCCATGAGCTCCGGGATGAAGTAGCAGCCCGGCTCGATGGTGAAGACCTGTCCGGCCGTGATGCGCGACGTGTTGCGCAGGAACGGGTTGTCCGGGCGCGGCGGCGTCGTGCGGCAGCCCACGTCGTGGACCTGGACGCCGAGCGAGTGGCCGAGCCCGTGCGGCAGGAAGCGGCGCGTGACCCCGGTGCTCACCAGCTCGTCGTCGCCGGCGCGCACCAGCTCGAGCTCGCGCAGGATCGGCGCGAGGAGCGCATGCGTCTGATCGTGCAGCTCCTCGTACGGGAGATCGGGGCGCACGCGGCGGCACACCTCCTACTGCAGCGCCTCGAGCCTGACGATGAGGTTGGCGAACACGACCGCGGCGCCCTCGTCGGCGCCCTTGATCGCGGTGCGGGTGACGTCGCTGGCGTATCCGCGGCAGGTGGCGCCGGCGTCGACCAGGAGCGACTGCACCGCGCGGCCGGTGGCGTGGTGATCGTAGTGCACGTGGTGCAGGACGCCGGCGTGGCGGCCAAGCGCGACGATGTCCTTGTACGGCGTCTGGCTGTCGTCCTGCTCGGTCGCCTCGAGGTACTGGAGGTGGAGCTCGAGCTCGCTGCGGTCGCCGACCGAGAAGCTGCCGAACACGCGCTGGTGGCCGCGGGCCGCGCGCCGGTTGGCCTCGGCGATGCACTCGCGCTCGTAGTCGGTCTTGATGGCGCGCACCGCCTCCAGCCTGGCCATCAGCGCGGGCGGGTTGACGTGCTCGGCGGCGATGCCGGCGGCGGCGGCGCGCGCCGGGTCCTCGCCGACGAAGGCGACGCGCCCGCGCGGCAGCTCGCTCGCGATGTCCTCCGGCGCCAGCAGCGCGGCGTCGATCTCGCTCCACACCTCGTCGCCGATCGAGGGCGACGGCCCCTCCCAGTAGCTGACGCTGTGACAGCGGTAGAGCCGCGGGCGCTGGCCCGGCTCGACCACCAGCCACGCGTCCGGCTCGGCCAGCGGCAGCCAGTGGGCGAACGACGGCGACGGCTTGAACGGCCAGTCCTGGTCGTCGAAGCGGCTCTTGGCGGCCATCGCGCCGCCGTGGATGGCGAGCGCGTCGTAGCCGGCGTCGGCGAGGGCGGCGCCGTAGGCGCGGCACAGGTGGGCGACATGGGCGGCGTAGAGCGGGGCGGGGTTGCCGGCCACGCGGTGCTGGGCAGTCGGGGACATGCGATCTCTCTCTCTCCTCCGGCGGCACTATAGCAACCGGGCCGCGCTCCGCTCTCAGCTGGCCCAGCTGCAGATGGGGCATGCATCCGGATCGTGGCCGCGCGCCGGGCAGTGCTCGCGCCCGAAATAGATGATCTGAAGATGGCGGTCGGCCCATCTTTCGCGCGGATAGAGCTGCTTGAGATCGCGTTCGACCTCGGCGACCGAGCGCGCGAGAGAGAGCCGCCAGCGGCCGGCCAGGCGGTGGATGTGGGTGTCGACCGGAAATGCCGGGACGCCGAAGGCCTGGGCCATGACCACGCTCGCGGTCTTGTGGCCGACGCCGGGCAGCGCCTCGAGCGCCTCGAAGCTCTGCGGCACCTCGCCGCCGTGGCGCTCGACCAGGAGCTGCGCGAGGCGGTGGATGTTCTTCGACTTGGCGGGCGCGAGCCCGCAGGGGCGGATGATGCGCTCGATCTGGGCCGGCTGGAGCCGCGTCATCGCCTGCGGCGTGCGGGCCCGCGCGAACAGATGGGGCGCGGTCTGGTTGACGCGGACGTCGGTGCACTGCGCCGACAGCACCACCGAGACGAGCAGGGTGAACGGATCGTCGTGATCGAGCGGGATGGCGGGGTGCGGGAAGAGCTCGTCGAGCTGCTCGCCGATGCGGGCCGCCCGGGCGGCCAGGCTCAGGCGGCGGCGCGGTTTCTTCATCGGCGCGGATGGTAGCGCGCCCGCGCCGCCGCCGCGGCCTCGGTTGATCCGCAGATCGGCGGATCGGCCGATCAGTGGATCAGTGGATCAGTGGATCAGTGGATCAGTGGATCAGAGGCCGCCTCCGCCGGGCAGGAAGTCGCAGGCGCCCGTCTCGCCCAGGATCGGCAGCTCGCAGGCGACGCACTTGAAGCCGTCGGCGCAGCCATCCTGCAGGAAGAGCCCCGTGCTGGCCAGGCAGTCGTGCAGGCACGCGCCCTCCGGGTTGCCGCCCAGCCCGCCGATCGTGCTCTCGCACGGCTGCGCCTCGAAGCCCGGATCGATCAGATCGGTCGGGACGCACAGCTGGCTGTCGTCGCTGCACGTGTCCTGCTGGAGGTTGTCGACCCGGTCGGGCGGCACGGCGCTCTCCGCGATGCAGATGCCGCGGCTGTCGCAGCACTGCTCGGCCGACGGCGGCGGGTCGTCGGGCGGGTCGCCGCCGGGCGGATCCGTCGGTGCGTCGCACGAGAGATCGAGGTCGCACGCGCCGCTCGGTCCCTGGCCGGGGATGTCGCACGGCACGCACAGCTCGTCGTCGGCGCAGATGTCCTGCTGCAGGAGGCCGGAGTTCTCGGCCACCAGCGGGATGCACTGCGAGAGGCACACCCCGGGGCCCGCGACCGAGCTGCACTCGACCAGGTCGACGTTGCCCTCGATCCACACGTCGGGCACGCAGGTGCTGGCGCCGTCGTCGCACGCGGCCAGCTGGTCGGTCGCGGCCGGATCGAGCTGGTCGCTGGGCAGGCAGTGGGCGGTGCCGGCGAAGTCCGGGCAGCACTCGGTCAGCCCGGATGGATCCTGGGGCTGCCCGAGCGGGCAGTCGCCCTGGCCGCCGCCGCTGCCCCCGCCGCCGCTGCCGCCGCCGGCGTCGACATCACCGCCGCCGCCCCCGCCGCCCCCGCCGCCCGCGTCGGCCGAGCTGCCGTCATCGCCGCTCTGCCCGCTGTCGCCGTCGTCGCCGGCGGGCGGGTCGTCGCTGCTCGAGCAGGCGGCGGTGCCCGCGCCGGCGGCGAGGGCCGCGGCGCACAGGAGGGAGAACAAGGACCGCCGGGCCTGGCCCGGCGCGGATCGAGTTTCGCTGGTCGCCGGAGTCGTCATCATGCGCGATCGCCTCCGCAAGGCCGATGCCATGGGGCTTCGCCTGTCGCCGCGGCGACTTGAGTCGGTCGCGCGGGTGATCGCTTCCGGACAGTGTGTCGTCGCCTGACATGGGATGAGAGACCACGAGTCCGGGGCGCTCTGCCCCAGGGACGATGGGTCCACCCATCGTGCGCGTCCTCGGATCCGGCGCGGTGGTGCGGATCGCAACGGTCGGGCGACGCGAGCCCACGGGCGCGCTTCTTGCTCGACACCGTCCCGTGGTTTCCGGCGAGATCGATCTCTCGCCGACTGACGCGCAGCAGCACGGAGCCGACGGCCGCGGTGGCGGTGTCGGCGAGGCGGCGGACTGCGCGCCGGCGGGCGAGCGAGCGCGCGATCCGGCCCGCGCCCGGCGGCGCTGGATGCTGGCCCTGTGCGGGGTCGCGCTCGCATACACGGCCGCGGTGATCGGGCTGTCGCTGCGCTCGCCCGAGCTCGGCTTCTTCGTCTATCGCGGCAGCGCCGTCCTCAGTGTGGATCCGGCCGGGCCGGCGCGCGCCGCGGGGGTCGAGGTCGGCGACCGGGTGACGTCGCTCGACGGGCGGCGTCTGGCCACGCCGCCGGAGGTCGAGGAGGCGCTCGGTTCGATCGCGCCGGACCGGACCGTCCTGCTCGGCGTGGCGGCGCCGGGGCGGGGCCAGCGGGTGCTGCAGCTCCGGGCCGAAAAACCGCTGCCGTGGGTGCCGATCGCGGCGGCGCTGTTCGCTGCCTTCATCATGGTGCTGGCGCTCCTGTCGGATCGCGGCGGCCCGCGCCCCGGGCCGCGGCAGTTCTTCCGCCAGTCGCTCGGCATCGCGTTCCTCCTGGTCGGCGCGTTCTCGTGGGACGTCACCATGTCGCACGCCGTGCTGAGCGTCCCGTGGATGATCGCGCTGGTCACGACGCCGCCGATGACCTGCCACTTCATGATGTGCCATCCGGCCGGGCGCGAGGAGTGGAGCCGGGGCCAGCTGGCCGCGCTGTACGGGCCGGCGCTCCTGCTCGGCGCGGCGCTGGTGGCGGTCGAGCTGGTGCTGGCGGCGGGCGCGGTGGTGGCCGATCACGCGCGCCTGGTGCTCTCGCTCGGCGGCGCCGTGGCGCTGACCAGCGCCGGCTACCTCACCGCCGGTGCGGTGTCGCGCATGCGGCGGGTGCGGCGCCTCCGGTTCGTGCTCGGCCGCGGCGCCGTCCTGTGGTACGCGGTCAGCTCGGTGTCGGCGTCGCTGCCGATCCTGGCGCTCACCGCGTGGGCGCTGGTCGACGTGCAGGCGGTGGTGGCGGGCGGCTTCCGGCCGCTCGTCGGCGTGGCGGTGGTGGGCGGCTGCACCGGCGCGGCCATGACCCTGACCGACGTGCCGATCGGCGAGATCGATCGGCTGCTGCGCCGCCGCACCGGCCACACCCTGGTCACCGGGCTGGCCGCCGGCGTGTTCCTCCTCCTCGTGGCGGTCGCCGGCGGGCTGGCCAGCGCGCTGTCGGGCGGCAAGTTCATCGCCGCGCTGGCCGCCACGCTGACCGCCGCGTTTCTGTTCGGGCCGGTGCGCGAGCAGGCCCAGCGCCGCGCCGACTCGCGCTTCGGGCGCGATCGCGAGCGCGCGCGCCGGCTCCTGCGCGAGGCGGCCGAGGCGGCGCTGGCGACGCTGGACGTGCGCGAGCTGGGCGCGCGGGTGGTGCCGCGCGTGCGCGACGCGCTGTCGGCCGAGGGGGCCGCGCTGTACGCGCGCGAAGGCGAGGGGCCGGGCGGCCCGGGCGCGGTGTGGCGTCGCATCGCGCTCGACGGCGCGGTGCCGATCGGCGATCCCTTGCCGCGCGGCGACACCATCGCCGGGCGCCTCGATCGCGCCGCCGCCGACGGGGCGCCGCGCACGCTGTGCGCCGACATCGTGGCGGTGCCGGTCGCGGCCGAGGCGGGCGAGGGCGGTCGCGGCCGCGCGCACCCGCCGCATGCGCTGGTGGTCTCGCCGCGCGACAGCGGCGAGCTGGGCGACGAGGACCGCGAGCTCCTGTCCACGCTGGCCGCGCAGCTGGCGGTCGCGCTCGGCAACGCGCGCGCGCACGAGGACCTGGCCCGCATGCGCGACGAAGCGGAGCGGCGGCGCCACGAGATCGCGCGGCTGAAGGACCTGGTCGAGGAGGAGAACCGGCGCCTCCTGCGCCAGCTCGCGTCGCCGGGCGGCCACGAGGTCGTGGTCGGCCCCGGCCTGCGCGAGACGTTCGAGCTGGTCCGCCGCGTCGCGCGCACCGACTCGACCGCGCTCCTCCGCGGCGAGACCGGCTGCGGCAAGGAGGTCGTGGCGCGCGCTCTCCACGCGGCCAGCGCGCGCGCGGGCCGCCCCTTCGTGGTCGTGGACTGCGGCGCGCTGCCGGCCGGGCTGGTCGAGTCGGCGCTTTTCGGGCACGAGCGCGGCGCCTTCACCGGCGCCGTCAGCGACGCGTCGGGCGCATTCCGCTCGGCCGACGGCGGCACCATCTTCCTCGACGAGATCGGCGAGCTGCCGCTCGCGCTGCAGCCGGTGCTCCTGCGAGCGCTGCAGGAGCGCGAGGTGCGCCCGGTCGGAGCCACCGGCGGCGTGCGAGTCGACGTCCGCGTGGTGGCCGGCACGCACCGCGATCTGGCCGCGCTGGTCGCCGAGGGCCGCTTCCGCGACGATCTGTGGTACCGCCTGCGCGTGGTCGAGATCGATGTGCCGCCCCTGCGCGAGCGGCGCGACGACGTCCTGCCGCTGGCCGAGCACTTCCTGACGCGCGCCGCGCTGCGGAGCGGCCGCCCGCGCAAGCGCCTGACCGCCGGCGCGCGCGTCGCCCTCCTCGAGCACCTGTGGCCGGGCAACGTGCGCGAGCTCGAGCACGCCATCGAGGCCGCCACGGTCTACGCGACCGACGACGAGATCCTCGCCGCTCACCTGCCCATCCACGAGGCGATCCTCCGCTGCCGCGGCCGCCAGCGCCTCAAGCGACCGCGCCCCCGGGCCCAGGAAGGCCTGCGCGAGGCCCTCGACGGCCTCGAGCGCGAGCGCGTCCTCGAGGTCCTCCGCGAGCAGGGCGGCAACCGCAGCCGCGCCGCCCGCGCCCTGGGCATCTCCCGCGGCGCCCTCCTCCGCCGCCTCACCCGCTACGGCGTCGAACCGAGCGCATCGTAGCGACGCGGCCCGTGCGTCGTCCGCCGCCGCCGCGGACGCCGCGTGCTCGGAAATGCGCGCCGCATCTCGGGCGCCGGGCAACCGGGCCGGCGCGCCGCGCCTCGCGGCGCTACTCGATGTCCTCGCGGTCGTAGTAATCGACCGTCGACTCCTCGCGGAAGATGACCTGCAGCGTGGCCGGGGCGCCCGTGGCGGGGGTGGCCATGGCCGCGAGCTTTCCGGAGTCCGGGTAGCCGCAGACCTCGACGCGGCTGAGCGTCGACAGACAGAGGTATCGGAGCGGGGCCGCGCCCGTGTTGAGGAGCTGGTGCGCCGAGTCGGGGCCGGTCGGGAGCGCGACGTAGTCGCCCGGGCGGACCGCCACGCGATGCTCGCCGATGCGCAGGGTGCCCTCTCCGTCGAGGATGTAGAGCGCCTCCTCGTTCGCGCAGTGATAGTGGAAGGGAAAGGCGGTGCGGCCGGGCGGTACCTCGTACCATCTGCAGCCGATACCGGTGGCTCCGACGGCGCGGCCCAGGCGGCGCTCGCGGCGCGCGAATCGAGTGCCCGTCTGGTCGGCCTCCATCTCGATCTCGTCGATGTTGACCACGTTCGGGTGTCGTCGCTTGCCGTCGATCATGCGCCGGACTCTACCCCCCCTACCTCGCGAGGGCGCGGTTGACACGAGGCGCTCGGCGCGGCGATGCTCGGATCACACGCGCGGGCTGTCACGCGCAACCTCCAGACGACCAGCCCATGCCTGGTCGCGATGCGGAGGCAAAGGGAAGCCCTCTTCTCGGCAACACAGCGTCATCCGCCTCCGGCCGCGCGGAGGAAGCATGGGCCCCGCCGCGCCGCCGTGGAGGATCGCGATGACCGACCGCACCGACCGGACCGAGAACCTCACCGCCAATCCGACCGTCGACGACGCCCGCCGCTTCTTCGCCGAGGAGATCGGCGCCGTCGCGCACCTCGAGAGCCGCGCCCTCGTGGAGGCCTTCGCCCGCGTGCCGCGCGAGGCCTTCCTCGGCCCCGGGCCGTGGCAGATCGTGCGCGCGTTCGACATTGCCACCCCGTATCGCCGCTCGGCCGACGACGATCCGCGCCACATCTACCACGATGTCGGCGTGGCGATCGACCCGGCGCGCATGCTCAACAACGGCCAGCCGTCGGCGCTGGCCCGCTGGATCGAGGCGGCGGCGGTCGCGCCGGGCGACGCCATCCTGCACATCGGCTGCGGCCTCGGCTACTACACCGCGATCCTGTCCGAGCTGACCGGCGCCACCGGCAGGGTCGTGGCCTGCGACGTCGACCCGGACCTGGCCGCGCGCGCGGCGCGCAACCTCGCGCTCTGGCCCCAGGTCGAGGTCGAGAGCAGCGACGCCGCATCGCCGCGCGGCACGTTCGATGTCATCTTCGTCAACGCTGGCGCCACCCGCGCGCGCCCCGAGTGGCTCGGCGCCCTTCGCCCCGCCGGTCGCATGATCCTGCCCCTGACCGTGCACCTGCCCGTCTACCCGCAGGGCATCGGCGTGATGCTCCGCATCGATCGCGCGGAGCCCGGCCGCGCGGAGCCCGGCCGCGCGGGTCACGCCTGGCCGGCGCGCGTCCTCAGCCAGGTCGGCATCTACGACTGCGCCGGCGCGCGCGACCCGGCCGACGAGGCCGAGCTCATGAAGCTGGTCGGACCGGGAGTGGCGTCGCGTATCGCCGCAGTGTCGGTGGATGCGCACGCGCGCGGCGAGGCGTGCCTGGTGCACATGGAGGGCTTCTGCGTGCAGAGCTGAACCGGCAACTCCCCGGATCCTGAGCGCGCATGCCCGCCTGCCGGGTGTCTTCCGTTCATGGCTCCATTCTTGCGTCACCTCGGAGCGCATGGATGATCGCCGGAGCACGCGCGCCCCCGACGAGCGCGAGCCGCTCGTGCAGGTCCACCGCGTCGACATCACCGGGCGGACGATCCTCTGGCTGCTGGCAGGGCTCGCCGCCGTGTGGCTGGTCGACAAGCTGTGGCCGGTGGTCGTGCTCGTCCTCATCACGCTGGTCCTGGTCGGCACCCTGAACCCGATGGTGGTCGGGCTCGAGCGGCGCGGCTGGCGGCGCGGCCTGGCCATCGCGGTCGTGTTCACCGGCCTCATCGTCGGCGTGGGCGGCGCCGTCGCCATCGCGCTGCCGGCGCTCGTGAGCCAGGTGGTGCAGATCCTGGGCGACGCGCCCGGATACCAGACCGACCTGGCCGCCTGGCTGCGCCACGCGCGCATGCCGGATCTCGCGAACGCCGTCGCCGACGTCGACCTGTCGCAGGTGGCGCTCGACATCGGGCGGGTCGCGCTCGACCGCTCCGAGTCGATCATGACGATCACGGTCGGCGCGATCACCACGCTCTTCCTGGCCGCCTATCTCATCGCCGATCACGAGCGCGCCGTCACCGCCGCCTACGCGCTGGCGCCGCGCCGCTTCCACCTGCGCATGGCCCGCATCCTCCTCCGGCTCGAGACCATCGTCGGCGGCTACGTGCGCGGCCAGATCTTCACCTCGGTCCTCATGTTCGTGTTCGTGTTCGCGCTGCTCACCTGCATGCGCGCGCCCAGCGCGCTGGCCCTGGCCGTGTTCGCCGCCCTGACCGACGCGCTCCCCTTCGTCGGGGGCCTGCTGGGCGGGGCCCCGGTGGTCCTCTCCGCCCTCTCGCGCGGCCCGATCTGGGCGATCGTCGCGCTGGCCGCGATGGTCATCTACCAGGAGATCGAGAGCCGCGTGATCGTGCCGCGCGTGTACGGGCGCGTCCTCCGCCTGTCGTCGGCCGCGGTCATGCTCTCGCTGGTGGTCGGCACCTCGCTCCTGGGCGTGCTCGGCGCGCTCCTGTCGCTGCCGATCGCCGCCGCCCTGCGCATGATCTTCGGCGAGCTCGGCGTCCCGCTGCCCGGCGACGACTCGGACGACACGCTGCGCCGCCAGCGCGACGCGGAGGCGGAGGCCGAGTACCACCGCCTGTCGTCCGGCACGCCGGCGGACGAGGCCGCTCACATCGCGCTCGAGCTGGCCGAGGAGGGGCGCGAGCAGGAGGAGCCGCAGGAGAAGTCGTCGTTCGATACCAGGTGAGCGCCGCGAGGCCGCGCGCGGCGGCGCACCCGACCATCAGCTCGCGTCAGGTTGGTCCGGTCAGGTCTCGTCGGGGTCGATCCACTTGGGGAGCGCGACCGGCTGGTAGGCCTCGAACGCGGCCAGCAGCCGCGCCGGGTCCGAATCGACCTGGACCATGTCGCGGTAGCCCTGGAGCAGGAAGCGCTCGCCCACCATGTGATCGAGGAACGCGAGCAGCGAGCCGAAGTAGCCGTCGACGTCGAGCAGCCCGCACGGCTTCCGGTGCATCCCCAGCTGCGCCCAGGTCAGGACCTCGAACAGCTCCTCCATCGTGCCCATGCCGCCGGGCAGGGCGATGAAGCCGTCGGCCAGGTCCGCCATCGCGGCCTTGCGCTCGTGCATGGTCTCCACCACGCGCAGCTCGGTGAGGCCGGTGTGCGCGATCTCGCGCTCCTCGAGCGCGCGCGGGATGACGCCGATGACCGAGCCGCCGCCCTTCATGACCGAGTCGGCCAGCAGGCCCATGAGCCCGACGTGGGCGCCGCCGTACACCAGGCCGATGCCGGAGGCGGCCAGCGTCTGCCCGAGCCCGCGCGCGGCGTCGGCGTACGACGGCCGCGCCCCCGTGCTCGAGCCACAGAACACACAGATGTGGCGCATGGGCGCGACGATAGCAGGCGCCGCGCGCTCAACCAGCCGCGAACTTCGCGCACACGAGATCGGCACCGAGCCCGGTGGACAGGAGCCGCTCGCCGCGATCGGACAGGAGCTGGCCGGTCCACGGCAGGAATCCCCCGTCGCACAGGTTGAAGATGGCGCCGTCGGGTGCGCGCGCGTCGATCCGCAGACACGGGCCATCGTAGTAGCCGAGCCCGGCGAGCCGCGTGAGATCGAGGCGAAGCCGGGCCTCCGGGTAGGCGCGCGCGAGCGGCGCCAGCACCGCGGCGTCGATCCGCTCCAGGCGGCGCTCGATGGGCGCGGGCAGGCGCGCCCCGGCCAGCACCTCGGCGACCCGGCCGCGCAGCGGCTCCAGCCCGTAGCGCGCCGCGAGCTCGTCGCGATCGACCCAGCGGTGCGTGCGCACCTCGCGGCGGACGGCGGCCAGCCGGTCCTCGCCCAGGCGGTGCGCGACCGCGCCGGTGTGCGCCACGTCGATCGCGATGTCCTCGAACCGGTGGCCGCGATCGCCCAGCAGGCGGAAGAGGCGCAGATGGACGCCGATGTGCTCGCGCAGCGCGTCGTCCTCGCCCCCGCGCCGGTCGGCCGTCACCAGGCCGAAGATGCGGAAGTGGGGCAGGAGGCCGGCCATCGGCGGCGGCTGCATGCGCATGACCCGGTGGAGCGCGCACAGGCGCAGCGGCCGGGCGCGCGCGTCGGATGGGCGCCGGCGCAGCGCGGCCAGGAGCGCCAGCGAGAGGGTCGGATCGGCGACCAGCTCGGCGTTGCGCGAGGCGGTGAGCACGTTGTTGGCATGCGCGCCGGCCAGCAGGGTGGCCGCGCCGAGCGGGACGACCGGCGCCAGCTCCACGGCCTCGAACGCGCCGGCCGCCTCGAAGGCCGCCTGCGCGACGACGAGCGCGGCCCGCGGGTCGACGGTGCCTGGCGCGAAGGCGGCGACTCGCTCCTGCTGGGCGAGAAGATCGCCGGGCGCGATCCCATCCACGCGCGCCGCCAGCACCGCCATGAGCAGCGAGCCGAGATCGCGCGGCGGGAGCTCGACCAGCGCGTCGAACACCGCCTCCCCTCCGACGGCGCGCTCCAGACGAGCCAGGTGCCCGTTGCGACCGCTGCGATCCATGATGGCCGAGTCTACGTCACTCCGCGCGGTCGCGGCCCGGCGCCCTGCGCCCGTGTGCGCAACGAAGGCCGGGCGCCCACCTCTCGAGCGGCGCGGGCGGCCCGAAGCGCCAATTGACGCGCCCGAGCGGGGCAGCGATGCTCGGCGCATGATGGAGCTCGAGGGGAAGGTCGCCGTCATCACCGGAGCAGCGAGCGGGATCGGCCTGGCGATCGCGCGCCGCTTCGCGGCCGAGAAGATGAAGCTGGTGCTGCTCGACATCGAGAAGCCGGCCCTGGCCGCGGCCGAGGAGTCGCTGCGCGCCGCGGGCGCGAAGACGCTGGCCATCCAGGCCGACGTGGCGCGCCCCGCCGATCTCGAGGCGGCGGCAGAGAAGGCGCGTGCCGCCCTCGGCACGCTGCACGTCATCGTCAACAACGCCGGCGTGGGCGGAGTGCCCGGGCCGGTGTGGGCGCTGTCCGAGGCTGACTGGGACTGGGTGCTCTCTGTCAACCTGCGCGGCGTCATCAGCGGCGTGCGCGTCTTCTTGCCCCCGCTCCTGGCCAGCGGCGAGGAGGGGCACATCGTCAACACCGCGTCGATGGCGGGGCTCACCTCGAATCCGTTCATGGGCGCCTACACGGTGGCCAAGCACGGCGTGGTCGCCCTGTCGGAGGTGCTGGCCAAGGAGCTGGAGCTCTCCGGCGCGCGCGTCGGCGTCTCGGTCCTGTGCCCCGGCTTCGTGAAGACGCAGATCCACATGTCCGATCGCAACCGGCCGGGCGAGCAGCGCGCCGCCTCCGACTCGTCCGGGCAGGCCGAGGGGCTCGCCCAGCTGGTCGCGCAGCTGGTCGACAACGGCAAGGCCCCCGATGAGGTGGCCGAGCGGGTGGCCAGCGCGGTCCGCGAGGGCCGCTTCTACGTGCTGACGCATCCGGAGATGAAGCCGACCATCGAGCACCGCATGCGCGACGTCCTCGAGGAGCGCCCGCCCGGCATCGACCCGCTCTTCCGCCAGCTGTTCGCGAAGTCCTGATCCGCGGCCCCACGGCCATCGCGGCCGCGCTCACCGGCCGAGGAAGGCGTCGGCGTCGCGCGCGGTGGGGGCCGGCAGCTCCTCCATCGGCGTGTGGCCCGCGCCGGGGTAGATGCGCAGCTGCGAGCCGCCGATGCCGCGCTGGAAGCGGTGCGCGCACGCGACCGGGATCCACGGATCGTCGCCGCCCCACTCGATGAGCACGGGCAGGTCGACATCGCCCAGCCGGTCGTCGAGCACCGGGTCCTCGGGGCCGGTCAGCCGATCGACCAGCGCGTCGCGGTTGCCGGCGCGCCGCACCATCGCGTGGTAGCGGTCGACCAGCGCGTCGGTCACCCGCGAGTCGTCGCCGTAGACCTCCTCGAGGTTGCGGCGGATGAGGAAGCGCGGGGTCGCGCGGCGGAGGATGCTGTTGACCACGGGCGTCCGGGCGAGGCGAAAGATGGTGGGCGGCGGCACCCCCGACAGGCCGGCGGCGTCGACCAGCACCAGCCTGCGCACGCGGTCCGGATGGGCGAGCGTGAAGGTCAGCGCCACGCGGCCGCCGAGCGAGTTGCCGGCGATGTCGGCGCGCGCGATGCCCAGGCGATCGAGGAAGCCGCCGATGAAGCGGGCGTAGCGCTCGACCCGGTAGTCGCGGTCGGGGGCCGGCCCGGTCAGCCCGAAGCCGGGCAGGTCGACCCGCACGATCCGCCGGCGGCCGGCCAGCTCGCGGACCCAGCCGTCCCAGGTGTGGAGGGACGACGACGTCCCGTGCACGAGCAGGAGCGGCGGCCCCTTGCCCTCGTCGCGGTAGTGGACGCGCATGCCCTCGAGCTGCATGAACTGCGAGGGCGGCGCGCCGTAGCGCGGAATCAGCTCGTCCACCGGAATGTCGGGGCGGATCATCGCGGCGACCGCGATGCCGGCGATCAGGAGGAGCGCGCCGGCCAGGGCGGCGAGAGACCGGATGATGCGGCGCACCGGGGAGCGCCGCGGTCGGTCGGGTCGCGAGGGGCTCGATGCGGCTCGCATGCCGCTCGCGAGCGTAGCACCCGCCGGGGAGCAGCCGCAGGCGGCCCATATATAGAGGAGGGCGGACGCGGCCGGGCCGCCAGGCGCCCGGCCCGGCCCGATGAACGTCCGGACGCACCCGTTGCGCACTCGAGGCCCCGCCCGATGAAAAGCTTCGGGGCCTCAGATAATTGTTCACCCCGAGAAGGTGACAGTAGAATGCTGGCAGCGCGTCGTGGCTGTCAGTGGCTCGGGAGGGGTGGCGAGCGGATGGGGAGCTTCCCAGGCTTCAGCAGCGGTGGTGCGGTCTACCGATTCAGCCGGCGTATCGGCCGCGGGGGCATGGGGGAGATCTACCTCGGCCTTCAAGAGGCGATCGGCGGCCTCGAGCGGCTGGTCGTGGTCAAGCGCATCGGCTCGCAGCTGGGCGACGGCGAGCGCTTCACGCGGCTCCTCCTCGAGGAGGCGCGCATCGCGGCGTCGATCCATCACCCCAACGTGGTGCAGATGGTCGACATCGGGCGCGACTCGAGCGGCGCGTTCGTGGTCATGGAGTACCTCTCGGGCGAGACGCTGGTCTACATCACGCGCACCCTGCGCGCGCGAGGCGAGCGAGTCCCGGCCGCGTTCGCATGCCGCATCGCCGCCGACGTCGCGGCCGGGCTGCACTGCGCCCACACCGCCACCGACGCCGCAGGTCTCGCGCAGCCGATCGTCCACCGCGACGTCACGCCGTCGAACCTGCTCCTCTGCTTCAACGGCGCGGTCAAGATCGTCGACTTCGGGGTGGCCAAGGCCACGTGGGACGACCAGCGGCGAAGCGGCGGCCCCAAGGGAAAGATGTCGTATCTCGCGCCGGAGCAGCTCTCGCACCGGCCGGTCGACGGGCGGACCGACGTCTTCCAGCTCGGCATCTGCCTGCACGAGCTCCTGACCGGGCAGCGCCTGTTCCGCGGCGAGAGCGATCACCAGCGCGCGGCCGCGGTCATGGAGCGGCCGATCCCGCCGCCGAGCGCGATCGTGCCCGAGCTGCCCGCCGCGCTCGACCCGGTGGTCCTGTCGGCGCTGGAGCGCGACCCGGACCGGCGGCCGGCCAGCGCCGACGACTTCCGCCGCGCGATCGAGGCCGCGATGGCCGAGAGCGGCATGGTCGGCCCGCACGACCTCGGCGCCTGGATGAAGGAGACGTTCGCCCAGCGCCTGGCCGCCCGCACGCACTTCGAGCGCCGCTGCGTGGCCGAGATGCGCGGCGAGCGCGCCCTCACGCCGCCGCCGGGCTCGACCCCGCTGCCGCTGTGGGAGCCGACCGGCACGCTGCGCTTCGAGTACGAGCCGCAGGGCCGCGGCAGCGAGAGCGAGGCGCGCGGCGAAGGCGCACGCGCACGCGGGAGCCGGAGCGGCGAGCCGGACGGAAGCGAGAGCCGGAGCGGGTCGGCGAGCTCGCCCGCGAAGCCCGCGCGGCGCAGGCACCGGGTCGGGCTCGTCCTCGCGCTCGGCGTGATCGCCGCGGCCCTCGCGGCCGGCACCGGCATCGCGTGGAACCTGGGCGCGCTGGTCGACCGCCCGGCACGGGTGGCCGCGGCGGCCGAGATCGCGGCGGTCCCGTCCCGGCCGGCGCGCGCCGCCCGCGTGTCGCCCTCGCCGGCATCGCCCGCGTCGCCGAGGTCCTTCGACGTGGCGATCACGGCCACGCCGAAGCAGGCCGTCATCGAGATCGACGGCTACGAGGTCGGGCGCGGCTCATACAAGGTGAGCCTGCCGATGGACGGCGCGCGCCACGTCCTGACCGTGCGGGCCGACGGCTTCGAGACCGCGCGGGTCGACTTCGTCGACGAGCCGCCGCCCGGTCGCGTCGAGCTCGATCGGCGCGCGCCCGCCGCCCCGCGCCGCGCCCGATCGGCGAAGCGGACCGCTCGCAGGGGAGGGGCGCATCGCCCCGAGCGGCCGCTGACCGACAACCCCGATCCGTGGGCCGGCGATGGCAGGAGATCGCGATGATCGAGGGGAGGCACGAGCGCATGGGGCTGGAGGGTGATCTTCGGGAGATCTCGTTCGCCGACGTGGTCCAGTTCTACAACCAGAGCCGGCGCACCGCCGTCCTGGTGGTGAGGGCTCCCGAGTCCGGCGAGGAGCTCGGCTACTTCTACTTCGAGCACGGCGAGCTCTACGACGCCCGCCTGGGCGACGTCGAGGGGCTGGAGGCGGTCTACCGCGGGGTCGCGCTCCGCGAGGGCAGCTTCCACGTGCTCGGCGACGTGCGCGCGCAGCAGCGCCGCATCTTCAAGCCGGTCGGGGCGATCCTGCTCGAGGGTATCCGCCGGCTCGACGAGGCCGGGCGGAGCGCGATCCACGCGATCCCGCAGCTCAAGCTCGTCCGACCGCCGACGGGAGACAACGGCGCGCCGCCCGAAGGCGAGGAGCGCGCCGCGAAGGGGGAGCTCATGGGTCTGGTGTGCCCGACCTGCAATCGGCGCTTCATTCACGGTGACCTCTGTCCGCACGACGGCAGCAAGCTCGAGAGCCCCGCCGACGAGGAGGACCCGCCCGAGCACACGCCGCCGGTGTCGGCCCCGCGCAAGCGGCGCTCGCCGGTCTGGTGGGTCACGCTCGCCTGCGGGCTCCTGGTCATCGCGGCGGTCGCCGTCCTCTGGGTCATCCGCAGCGGCGATCTCGCCGCCGAGCCGGAGGAGCCGCGCGCCGCGAAGGCGGTGGCGGCGGTGGCCCCGGCGGAGAGCCCGCGCGCACAGCCGGTGGTACGGCACCTCGCGGCCCATGGAGTCAGCGACGACGAGGTGGTCTTCGGGATGGCGGCCCCGCTGAGCGGAGCGTCGCGCGAGCTCGGCCGCCAGATGAAGCTCGGGGTCGAGACCGCGTTCCAGCAGGTCGACGAGGCCGGCGGCGTGCACGGGCGCAAGCTCCGCCTCGCCGCGCTCGACGACGGCTACGAGCCGACCCGGACCGCGGCCGCCATGAAGGACCTCTATCAGAAGCAGCAGGTGTTCGGCTTCGTCGGCAACGTGGGGACTCCGACCGCCGCGGTCGCCATCCCGTTCGCGCTCGAGCACAAGATGCTCTTCTACGGGGCGTTCACCGGCGCGAGCCTGCTGCGGCGCGATCCGCCCGACCGCTACGTCATCAACTTCCGCGCCAGCTACGGCGAGGAGACGGCCGCGGTGGTCAACTACCTGGTCAATGTCCGCCGCCTGCGGCCCAACCAGATCGCGGTCTTCGCGCAGAAGGACTCCTACGGCGACGCCGGCTTCGCGGGCGTTGCGCGGGCCCTGCGCAGCGTGCGCGGCGATCGCAGCGCGATCCTGCGGGTGGGCTACGCGCGCAACACGATCGACGTCACCGAGGCGGTCGACACCATCATGGCCCACCCGTTCGTGATCAAGGCGGTCGTCATGATCGGCACCTACCGGGCGTGCGCGCGCTTCATCGAGCGGATGCGCGATCTCAAGCCGAGGATGATCTTCACCAACGTGTCGTTCGTGGGCAGCACCGCGCTGGCCGAGGAGCTGGGCCTGCTCGGCCCGCGCTACGCGGAGGGCGTGATCGTCACCCAGGTGGTGCCGCCGGTGGAGAGTCACTCGACGGCGGTCCTCAAGTACCGCGCCGCGCTCGAGAAGTACTTCCCGGGCGAGGCGCCCGACTACGTGTCGCTCGAGGGCTACCTGGCCGGCCTGGTCCTCATCGAGGCCCTGCAGCGGGCCGGGCGCGAGCTCGACACCGAGCGCCTGGTCGACGCCTTCGAGTCCATGCACGACTTCGACCTCGGCATCGGCACGCCGATCACCTTCGGGCTGACCGAGCACCAGGGCTCGCACAAGGTCTGGGGCACGCTGCTCGATGCCCAGGGCCACTACGAGGTGCTCGAGCTCGAGTGACGCGGGCGCGCGCCGGCGCGGAAACGAGTATCCTCCGCGCATGAGTGACGCCAAGAAATCGGAAGACGAGCTGAACGGGATGATCGCGACCGGGCAGGGGTTCCCGGCCGGGTTCGACAAGTACTACGCCGACGACGTGGTCATGACCGAGGGAAACGGCGAGAGCACGAAGGGCAAGGAGGCCAATCGCAAGCGCGAGACGGAGTTCCTGGCCACGGTGGCCGAGTTCCACGGCGCCAGGCTGGTCGCGTCCGCCGCGCAGGGCGACGTCGGCTTCTCGGAGTGGGAGTTCGACGCCACCTTCAAGGACGGCAAGCGCCGCGTGTTGCGCGAGATCGCGCGCCGGCGCTGGAAGGACGGCAAGGTCGCCGACGAGCGCTTCTACTACGACATGCAGTCGATGGGCTGAGCGTCGGCTCAGCGCAGAGAACCGGGGCGCCGCCGCGCGGCGCGCGCGAGGGCCGCGATCGCGGCGGCGACCAGCGCGGCGATCGGCCAGCGCCAGTCGCCGCCGCAGCCTCCCGCCGCGAGCGGGTCGGGCGGCGCGACCGACGGCGCGGCGGTGAGCGCGCGCACCGTCCCGTCGTAGGTGACCGCGAAGAGGAGGTCGCCGGCCGGCACCAGGCCGCCGACGATGGGCGCGCCCAGATCGGTCTCCCACTGCTCGGTGCCGCCGCGCGCGTCGAGCGCCCGCAGCACGCCGTCGATGCCGCCGGCCCACACCACGCGGCCGGTCACCACCGGCGAGGCGAGGTAGCCGCGCGCCTGGGTCTGGTACGAGACCGGGTGGGTCACGGCCAGCCCGGTGCCGCGACTCCAGGCGATCGAGCCGCTGGCCGCCTCGACCGCGATCAGGCGATCGCGCGGGGTCGGCACGAAGAGGAGCCCGTGGGCGAGGGCCGGGGTGCCGAGCGCCCAGCGCGACCAGCTGCCGGAGAGAGTCCTCGCCCAGCGGGGCGCGCCCGAGGCGAGGTCGATCGCGGTCAGCACCGACTCGGCGTTGCCGGCGTACACGGTGTCGCCGTCGATGATCGGCGACGGGTGGATCCAGACCCAGCGCGGGTACGAGTGAGCCCAGCGCTCGGTGAGATCGTCCGCGTCGAGCGAGACCAGCGAGTCCGGGCCGCGCCCGAGCGGCACGACCACGCGCCCGTGGGCCACCGCCGGGGCCGCGTAGAGGTGGGCCCAGATCGAGCGCGCGTGCTCGCTGGCCACGAGCTCGCCGGTCGACAGGTCGACCGCCACGAAGTGGCTGGGCGTGCCGGCGTAGACCCGCCCGCCGGCGATGACCGGCGCCGCGTAGGTCGCCGACAGCTCCTCCTCCTCGCCGGCCGCCAGGTCGATCTTCCAGCGCAGCTCGCCGTCGCTGGTGCGGTGGGCGTGCAGCCAGCCGTCGGTGGTGGCGAACACGACCGTGTCGCCTTCGACCGCGGGCGAGGCGGCGACCGAGCCGACGCCGCGCTGCTGCCACAGGGGATCGCCGCGCCGCGCGTCGAGGGCGATGAGCCCGCCCTGCCGGCTGTCGGCCAGGTCGACCACCGGGACGAACAGCCGCCCGCCGGCCAGGACCGGCGCGCCGGAGCGCGCATGCCCGCCGATGGCGCGGGCCCAGAGCGGCCGCAGCGGCGGGCGCAGCTCGGTCTCCACGGCGCCGCGGTGCTCGGCCGAGCCCTGCAGCATCGGCCAGTCCGGCAGCGCGCTCGCCGGCGTGCGGTCCTGGTGATCGCCGCCGCGGTCGCCGCCGCCGCCGCCGCGGTCGCCGCGGTCGCCGCCCCCGCGGTCGCCGCTGCCCGCGATCACGCAGAACCGGCTGGTCGCGGTCACCACCTGGCCGCCCGGGCGGCGCGCCCGCACCTCGAGGCTGTGCCAGCGCGACCCGGCCAGCGCGACCTCGCCGGCCCACGCCCAGCCGCCGGCCGGCGCGAGCGGCGCGGGCGGCGCCCCGTCGAGCGAGAAGTCCACGCGGGCGATCGCGTCGCCCAGCTCGACCTCGGCGATGACCGAGACGCGGCCCGGCGGCACGCAATCACCCGGCCGCGGATAGGAGGCCGCCACCAGCGGTTCCTCCACCAGCGTGTGGTGCGCGAGCGTGAAGCGGCCGCCGTCGAGCTCGACCACGCGCCAGCCGGCCGGCGTGTAGTCGATGCCGCCCATCACCGCCGGCTCGGTGTTGACCTCGAGGAGCGAGCCGCGCTCCATGACCCGGTTGTCGTGGCTGTGGCCCGTGAACACGTACCTGACCCCGCGGCGCGCCAGCTCCGCGGCCAGCGCGTTCGACGGCGTGTAGTGCGTGAACGCCGCCACCAGCCCGGCCGGCCGGCGCGCGCCCAGGTCGGCGTCGACGAACGCGAGCTCGGCGTCGGGCCCGGCCATGCAGTTGAGCACGATGAAGTGCACGCCGCCGGAGTCGAAGCTGTACATGGGAGGGCCGAGGCGCCGGCGGTAGCGCACGCCCTCGTCCTGCCAGTCGTGGTTGCCGACCACCGGAACCAGCGGCACCCGCAGCCCGCGCAGCGCGGACGACAGCGCGTCGAACTCCGCGTCGAAGGTGCCGGCGGTGAGATCGCCGGTGACGGCGATGAACCAGGGCGGCGGGTCGGTGCCGGCGGCCTGCTCGAGCGCGCGCCGCGTCTCGTCGGCGCTGGTCGTGCCGAGGTGCGTATCGGAGGTGTGGATGAAGCGCAGCGGACCGGCGGGGGCCCGCGGCCGCAAAAGCAGCGCGATCGGCCCGCCGCCGGGCTCCACTGCGCGCCAGACCGGCGCCGGCGAGAAGCCATCCGGCGTACGCACCCAGACGATGCCGGGCCCGGGCGCGTCGAGGTGAAAGCGGCCGTCGCGGTCGGTCGCGGCGCGCGCGCTGCCCTCCCAGAAGACCAGCGCGCCGGCCACCGGCTCGTCGGCGGGCGAGACCGCGCCGTTTCCGTCGCGGTCGGCCATCACCACCCCTTCGAGCGCGAAGGCCGTGGCCAGGAGATGGACCAGGGCCAGAGACATCATCGATCGATACCCGTGATACCGGCGCGCAGCGTCCTTCTCGCGTCGGCCGCGTGCCAGCTCCATCGCCGGCCCGGTAATGTGTCAACTGGCTTCCCTTGATTGCCGGCCATTGTTACTTTCGCGCCACGCTTTCTAAACAACCACTGGGAGTGGCTCATGCGCGTTAGACCGAGGGTCCAGCTCGTTGCAGGCTGTGCGTTGCTGCTTTTGGCTTGTGGGAAGGGAAAGGGCGACAAGGGCGGCGACAAGCAGGCCACCGAGCCCCCTCCGAGCGGCACGGAAGACAAGGGTGCCGACAAGGGCGCCGACCAGGGCGCCGAGGCGAAGGGCGCCGAGGGCGCGCCGGCCGCCGGCGGCGAGGTGCTCATCTGGGCCGACGACAAGCGAGCCGCGGTGCTGAGCGACTTCGCGACCAAGTTCGCGTCGACCGGCGGCTTCAACCTGAAGGTGCAGGCGGTCTCCAAGGATCTGCAGACCAACTTTGTCACCGCCTCGCAGGCGGGTAAAGGCCCCGACATCGTCGTCGGCGCGCACGACTGGATCGGCAACCTGGTGCAGAACGGCGCGATCGAGCCGGTCCAGCTGACCGACGAGCAGAAGGGCGCATTCAACCCGCTCGCCATCAAGGGCGTCACGTTCAACGGCCAGATCTACGCCGTGCCGTACGCGGTCGAGAACCTGGCGCTCATCCGCAACACCGAGCTCGCTCCCGACGAGCCCAAGTCGATGGAGGCGCTGGTCGCCGCCGGCAAGAAGCTCAAGTCGTCGAAGAAGGCGAGCGAGATCCTGGCGCTCCAGGTGGGCAACAACGGCGACGCCTACCATATCTATCCGCTCTACGCCTCGGGCGGGGGCTACCTGTTCGGGGTGGGCGCCAACGGCGACTACGATCCGAAGGACCTCGGCGTGGCCAAGCCGGAGGCGATCGCCGCCTTCGCCAAGATCAGGAAGCTGGGCGAGAAGGGCGACGGCGCGCTCAAGCGCTCCATCGGTCCCGAGAACTCGATCAGCGTGTTCACCGGCAAGAAGACCGCGTTCCTGGTCTCGGGTCCGTGGGCCATCACCGACATCAAGAAGGCCGGCATCAAGTACGACATCACGGCCATCCCCGGCTTCGAGGGCGGCAAGCCGGCCAAGCCGTTCGTCGGCGTGCAGGCCTTCTACGTGGCGGCCAAGGGCAAGAACAAGGCGCTGGCCCAGGAGTTCGTGAGCAACCACCTCACCACGCCGGACCTCGCGGTCGCGCTCTACAAGGCCGAGCCGCGCCCGCCGGCGCTGACCGCCGCGCTCGAGCAGGTCAAGGGTGAGGACCCCGACGTCGAGAAGTTCCTCAAGGCAGGCGAGTCGGGCGACATCCTCCCCGCCATCCCGGCGATGGCGGCGGTGTGGGATCCGTTCGGCAAGGCGGCCGCGGCGGTGGTGGGCGGCGCCGACCCGAAGACCACCGTGCCAGCCGCCGCGAAGGCGATCGCCGGCCAGATCAAGTGATCCAGTGAATCGATCGGGCGGCCTGGCGCGCCGGGCCGCCCATCGGGTAGGAGATGGCCGTGGCTGATCCGTCGGAGACCGTCAAGGACAGCGGTTCTTCTCCGCCGACCGGCGGCCGGATACGGTGGCCGCTGGTGCGCTCGAGCTCGGCGGTGAGCCTGCTCATCAAGTTCCTGCTGCTCGGGACGGTGGCCGCCATCGCGCTCTACGGCGTGTTCCCGCTGATCCAGACCCGCAGCTGGGCGGCGCTGGCGCTCCTGATCGCGGCCACCGCGCTCCTCTTCGTCATCTACCTGTCGCCGCGCTTCATCCCGGCCAAGTACCTCATCCCGGGCACGCTGTTCCTGCTGGCCTTCCAGGTCCTCCCGGTCCTCTACACCGTCGCCACCGCGTTCACGAACTTCGGCGACGGGCACAGGGGCAGCAAGCAGGACGCGGTCCGCGCCATCGAGTCGAGCTCGATCATCAAGGTGGCGGGCTCGGCCCAGTTCCTCCTCTCGGTCGCGGTCGACGAGAAGGCGAGCCCCGCCACCGGGACGATCACGTTCCTGCTCAGCGACGCCGCGACGCACAAGCTGTGGGCGGGCAAGGCGGACGGCCTCGCCCCGCTGGCCGCGGCCGACGCCACCGTGTCGCCGGCCGGCAAGATCACGGCGGCCAAGGGGTACACCGTGCTCACCGTCGGGCAGACCGCGGGGCGCGGCGAGGCGGTGGCGGCGCTGCGCGTGCCGACCGAGAAGGGCGCGATCCGCAGCCAGGGTCTGTCGCGCGCCTACGAGGGCGCGGCGCAGCTGGCCTACGACGCCGGCTGCGACTGCATCCGCGACGCGAAGAGCGGGGCGACCTGGAAGGCGGACAGGGGAGACGGCTACTTCCACGACGCCAGCGGCGGCTACCTGGCCCAGGGCTGGAGGGTCAGCGTCGGGTTCCGCAACTTCGTCACCGTCATCACCAACCCGGTCGTCAGCCGCTACTTCTTCCAGATCCTGCTGTGGAACTTCGCGTTCGCGCTCCTGACCGTGGTGCTGTCGTTCGCGTTCGGCCTGGGCATGGCGCTCGTCTTCAACAGCGAGCGACTGCGCGGGCAGCGGCTCTACCGCTCGCTCCTCATCCTGCCCTACGCCATGCCGTCGTTCGCGATGCTGCTGGTGTGGCGCGACATGTTCAACACCGACTTCGGCCTCATCAACCGGCTGTTCGGGCTCGACGTCAACTGGTTCGGCACGCCGTGGAGCGCGCGCGCGGCCATCATCATGGTCCAGATCTGGCTGAGCTATCCGTACATGTTCCTGGTGTCGACCGGCGCGCTGCAGGCGATCCCGGCCGATCTCACCGAGGCGGCGCAGGTGGACGGCGCGAAGACGTTCCACGCCTTCCGCACGATCACGTTCCCGCTCCTGCTGGTGGCGCTGGCGCCGCTCCTCATCTCGTCGTTCGCATTCAACTTCAACAACTTCAACGCCATCTATCTGACCTCGGAGGGCGGGCCGTTCCCGCCCGACAACCCGCAGGTCGGCGCGACCGACCTCCTCATCACGTACACCTACCGGCTCGCGTTCGGCGGACAGGGCGCGCAGTACGGCATGGCGGCGGCCATCTCGATCTTCATCTTCCTCATCGTCGCGATGGTCTCGGTCGTCGGCTTCCGCCGCGCCCAGGTCCTGGAGGAGATCAACTGATGGACGCGCGCGGGGCGGGCGGCAAGTACCTGGGCAGCGCGAAGGGGAGCTGGTTCCGCCAGGTCGGGTGGCGCCACATCGTCGGCATCATCGCCCTCTTCTTCGCGCTGTTTCCCATCCTGTTCGTCATCTCGGCGGCGTTCAACCCGCTCGGCACGCTGAGCTCGACCGAGCTGGTCCCGACCGGGGCCAGCCTCGAGAACTTCCGGAACCTGTTCAAGGGCGTGATGCCGGGGACCAGCATCCAGCGCATCCGCTTCGGCTCCTGGTTCTTCAACACCCTCTTCATCGGCGTGACCGCGGCGGTGGTGTCGATGTTCCTGTCGGCGTGCGCGGCCTACGCGTTCTCGCGCTACCGCTTCCGCGGGCGGCGCGTGGGGCTCCTGTCGCTGCTGCTGGTCCAGATGTTTCCCCAGTTCCTGGCGGTCGTGGCCCTCTACCTCCTGTTCACGACCATCAGCGACCTCTACCCGCGGATCGGCTTCAACACGCCGTGGGCGCTCATCCTGCTCTACCTGGGCGGCGCGCTCAGCGTGAACACCTGGCTGATGAAGGGCTTCCTCGACACCATCCCGAAGGAGCTCGACGAGTCGGCCAAGGTCGACGGCGCGACCCACTCGCAGATCTTCTTCGGCATCATCCTGCCGCTCATCGCGCCGATCCTGGCCGTCACCGGGCTCATCGGCTTCATCACGGCGGTCAACGAGTTCCTGCTCGCCAGCATCTTCCTCACCGATCTCGACTCGCAGACGCTCGCCGTCGGGCTGTATGGACTCGTCGCCGGCGAGCGCAACAACAACTTCGGCGTCTACTGCGCCGGCTCGCTGCTGACCGCCATCCCCATCGTGGCGCTGTTCCAGTTCCTGCAGCGCTACATCGTGAGCGGGCTGACGGCGGGCGCGGTCAAGGGCTGAGGCGCACCGGAGGAACCAACATGGCCGAGGTCATCCTCGAGAAGATCAACAAGACCTACGAGAACGGGTTCCACGCGGTCATCGACCTGGACCTCGCCATCGCCGACGGTGAGTTCCTGGTCCTGGTCGGCCCGTCGGGCTGCGGCAAGAGCACCGCGCTGCGCATGGTCGCGGGCCTCGAGGACATCGACGGCGGAGAGATCAGGATCGGCGACCGGGTCGTCAACTTGCTCGAGCCACGCGAGCGTG
>Ga0126377_10000281_pt1 | contig 30111 bp, 22 predicted proteins | sample PanSoiMetPlot_22_FD_92647 | JGI IMG/M metagenome (GOLD analysis project Ga0126377, IMG submission 92647) | Tropical forest soil microbial communities from Panama - MetaG Plot_22 | ecosystem: Environmental > Terrestrial > Soil > Tropical forest > Bulk soil | place: Panama | collected 2016-02-17 | reverse complement strand
GAATGCCGAATGCAGAATGCAGAATGCAGAATGCAAGAGGAATCAGGATGCGGCTGCTTCCTGATTCCTGCGTCCTGGTCTTCAGAACTGATAGCCGGCCAGCAGGCGTACCGACGCAGCGCCCCACGCGGTCCCCTTCAACTCGAAAGAGGCGCCCGCCGGACTCCTCGCGCCGACGATGAAATTGAGTCCGGTGTTCCAGCTCCAGTCGCCGAAATCGATCCGGTTGACCGTGGTGCCGTTGATAACTTGCTGATCGAAATTGCGGTGGCTGATCGCGAACTGCGGTCCGGCTCCGACGTACGGTGCCCACCTGCTCATGCGAGACATGCCTGGAAGCGTGTAAATGCCATCGAGGTTGATGCTGAAGAGCTTCGTCAATTCACCAAATGCGAACTCGAGGCCCGGTCTGAACTGGACGCTCCTGCTCAAGCCCGATTGGATTGCGGCAAAGCCCGAGAACGAAAGAAGCGTGGGATCAAGGGCTGCGCCGAGCTGAAATCCGCCATGCCATTTGGAGAATTGTCTTTGGATGTCCGACTCGACTTTCCGCACCGACGCCGGCACCGGGTCGGAGAGCTGCGGCTCGCCCGGTGCCGCAGCGGACGGCTCCGCGAGCCCCTGGGCCTTGGGCAACACGTCAACCGCAAGCGCCAGCGGTGCCGGATCGGTATCGCTCGTCTGCGTGAGCACGCTGACGCGCGCGCCCATCGGGACCGCCTGTTTGCGCACCGTGAACTTGTCCATCTGGTACACGTGGAACATGCCCTGATCGGTGCGGATGACGATGGTGTGGCTGCCAAGGGACTCGACGGTACCCACGATCCGACGTTCCCCTTCTCGCTGTTCCGCCGCGGTCGTCGCCTGTGCTGCCGTCGGCTCCTGAGGGGCGGCAGTCGGCTGTTGCGTGGGAGCCGGGCGTCTGGGCGCAGATGCGGGTGGTTGGGGCGCGGGTGCCGGCTCTGGAGCAGGCGCCGGCTCTTGAGCGGCAGGTGCCGGTTGAGGAGGCGGCTGCTCTTGAGCATGGACTGCCAACGACGGTGCGATACACATCACGGCGGCGAGAACGACTCCTTGTCGAATAGACCCGGTAAGCACGAAAGCCTCCGATCATGCGGGGGACGTATCCCGCCGATCGCAGTCGAGGAGCAACATCAGTGCCGCGTGCGAGTTTTGTTGATCTGGCGCGGGTACAGGCGCATTCGCCACGAGATGTCACGGGTTCAACGACATCACACGGCAGAAAACAGGAATCAGGATGCAGGACGCAGGATTCAGGAGGAATCAGGAAACATGTGTCAGCAGGGCTCAGGCCATCCTCTTGCTGACTGCATCCCGATTCCTGCGTCCTGATTCCTCCGAGGTTCCTATGGACCTTAAGCACATCGTGGTGCTCGCGCTCCAGGTGAGCATCGTCGCCACCGTGTTCGGCTTCGGATTGAAAGCGGCGCCGTCCGACGTCTGGTATGTCGTCAGACGACCTCGACTCTTTCTCCGCTCGCTTCTGGCGGTCTTCGTCATCATGCCGTTCCTCGCGGTGGTGCTCGTACGCGCGTTCGACTTCAGACCGACGGTCGAGATCGCGCTCGTGTCGCTGGCGCTCTCGCCGGTTCCGCCTCTGCTACCGAGCAAGGAGGCGAAGGCCGGCGGTCACGCAGCGTTTCACGCGTTCATCGTCGGGCTCACGGCGTGGCTGGGGCTGGTCGCGATCGTCGCCGAACCGCTGATGCTGCGGCTGCTCGAATGGATCTCCGGCCGACCGTTGGCGATCGCGCCGATGGCGATTGCGACCGTCGTGCTCAAGACCGTGCTGCTGCCGCTCGCCGCCGGAATGATCGTCCATCGAGTATCGCCGGCGTTCGCGGATCGGGCGGCGGTGATCGCGGCGCGTATCGGCAGGATCCTGTTGTACCCCTCGGCGCTGCTGCTGCTGATCGCGAGCATGCCGGCCATCATGCCGCTCATCGGCCAGGGCACGCTGCTCGCGATGGTCGTGTTCGTCGCCGCGGGGCTTGCGATCGGCCACGTGCTCGGCGGGCCCAACCCCGATCATGCCGCCGTGCTGGCGCTGGCCACGGCGAGCCGGCATCCCGCGCTCGCCCTCACCGTCGCTGTCGCCAACTTTCCCGGCGAGCGCTTCATCGGAGCGATTCTGTTGTACGTCCTCGTGAACGCCGCCCTCGCGATTCCGTACCTCACGTGGCAGCGACACGCGATGGCGACGCATGCGGCGTGAACCGCGTGCGAACCACCCCAGCCGCGACATGTCGCGGTGCCGCGTCGACGCCGATGAGGCGCTCTCGTGCGTGTAGTCTGCGCGTGATCGTGGACTCGAAGTTGCACTAAAGGGTGATCCCGCTCAGTCCCCGGCCGGCGGGGAAGGAACTGGATCATGGGCATCACAGTCGCCACGGCGCACGGCGAGCCGGTCACCGTAGACAACTTCAATCGCGCCGAGACGGACAGATACTTCGCCTCGTCGGTGGTGCTCGCCGGTGGCACCGGCAGGTTCCATCATCGCCGTGAGCTGATGCCGATCGACAAGCAGACGGTGGTCCGGGCCAACCGCGACACGCTGTATTCGTCGGCGGTCTTCGATCTGGACGCCGGCGACGTCACGGTGATGCTGCCCGATGCCGGCCGGCGATTCATGTCGATGCTCATCATCGACGAGGATCAGTTCGCGCCGTCGATCGTTTACGGCGCGGGGCGATACACGCTGACGGGGCGCGAGATCGGCACGCGCTACGCCATGGCGGGTGTGCGCACGCTCGTCGATCCGGGAGACCCGCACGATCTGGCCAAGGTCCACGCGCTGCAGGATGCGATTCGGGTGGAGCAGAAGAGTCCTGGACGCTTCGATGTACCCGCCTGGGATCAAGCGAGCCAGAAGAGCGTCCGCGATGCGCTGATCGCGCTCGGCGTCACCGTTCCCGATTCCAAGCGCATGTTCGGTCCCCGGGATCAGGTCGATCCCGTTCGGCATCTGATTGGCACGGCCATCGGCTGGGGCGGCAATCCCGAAGAGGACGCGACGTATCTCAACGTCACGCCCAGGCACAACGACGGCAGGACGATCTATCGACTGATCGCGAGGCGGGTCCCGGTCGACGGCTTCTGGTCGATCAGCGTCTACAACGCCGAAGGGTACTTCGAGCCGAACCCGCACGGCGTGTATTCCGTGAACAACATCACGGCGACGAAGAATGCCGATGGATCGGTCACCGTCCAGTTCGGTGGTTTCGACGGGAGGACGCCGAACTGCGTGCCGATCACACCGGGCTGGAACTATCTCGTGCGTCTGTATCGACCTCGTCCTGAGATCGTGGACGGCACGTGGGTGTTCCCGCAGGCGGAACTCGTGCCGTGAATGGAGTGTCTTCGCCCCGTGTTCAGCGATCGTTGAGGACCGTGGTCCACGCGGCCGTCATGTGGTGCGCGCTCGTCGCATCGTCGGCCGCCCAGCCTGCGAAGAATGCCCCGCCTGCGGCCCCTGCTCCAGTCCTCGATCCGCTCGGTCGAGAGACTCCGCGCGGCACGATCACCGGCTTTACACAAACGGTTCAGCGTGAGGACTTCGCGACGGCTGCCTCGTTCATGCAGTTGACGGAGAAGCAGCGCCCCAACGCGGAGACACTCGCCCGAACGCTGTCGAAACTGCTCGACCGCTACTACACCCGGCCGATCGCTTCGCTGAGCGGCTCGCCGGCGGGCGTCCCCAACGACGGGCTGCCCCTCGATCGCGAGCGCATCGTGCTCGAAATGCCGCGCGGGGCTACAGACATCATCCTGCGGCGTGTGACCGACAAACAGGCGGGGCCGATCTGGCTGATTTCCTCGGACACGCTCGCGAAAGTGCCAACCTGGGGTCGCTCTCTCGAGGCCACGTGGATCGAGCAGCACATGCCGGAAGGGATGGTCGAGCAGTCGTTCCTGGGAATCTCGCTCGCCGACTGGATAGTGTGGGCCGCCACGATCATCGGTCCGCTCCTCGTGCTGTGGACCGTTTTCACACTCGTGATCGCGGCCGTGAGGCGGACGGTCGTCGTCACGCATCGCCCGTTGATCGACGTATGGTCCAGCCGCCTGCGCTGGCCACTCATCCTGCTGATCACGCTGGGTGTTCATCTGGCGTTCGTACCCGTGCTGTCGTTCACGCTGCTGGATCGCCTCGTCTACGTGCGTCTGACGCTGATTCTGGCAGTCGTGCTCCTGATGGTGCTGCTCTGGCGCTTGATGGGGGTGTCCTTCCAGTACACCCGGATCAGGGCCAACCGCAAGGGCCATACGGGGACCGCGTCGCTCATGATGCTCGGCGAGCGCATGCTGAAAGTCGTGCTCGTCATCGCCGCGATCCTGATCGTGCTGGCGCTGGTCGGTGTGAACATGACGACGGCACTCGCCGGCGTGGGGCTCGGTGGCGTGGCGCTGGCCCTCGGGGCGCAGAAGAGCGTCGAGAATCTCATCGGCGGCATCATGCTCCTGACCGATCGTGCAATCGCAGTGGGCGACTTCTGCAGTATCGGGGGGCGGGTCGGGACGGTCGAAGACATCACCCTGCGATCGGTGCGTCTCAGGACGGTCGAGCAGACGCTCCTGAGCATCCCCGCCGGCGCGTTGTCGCAGTCGAACATCGAGAACTTCACGACCCGGCGGAAGATGCCGGTTCAAACGACGCTGCGCGTACGGTACGACACAAGCGCGGCGCAACTGCGATCCATCCTCGAAGAGATACGAGCGCTTCTCAGCGGCAATCTGGAGCTGGAACAGGACAGCGCGCGGATTCGTGTCGTGAACTTCGGCGTACAGGGTATCGAGCTGGAGCTGTTCGCCTACGTGATGACGCCTGACTTCAATCGATTCCTGGCCGTTCGCGAGAACCTGTTTCTCGCGGCCGCCACGATCATCGAGTCGACCGGCGCCGGATTCGTGCGGCCAAACGAGTTCGTGTACGCCAACGGCGCGCATCCACCTGCGCACGTGGCCGCGATGCTGGACGACCGCGCTCACTCTTCGACATCGCCGTGACAGTGAGCGGTCCGATCAGGTACCGGACTTGCGGCGCGTGCGGAGCGATTGCGGCGTCGAGCCTGTAGGCGCTCGTCACAAGCAGCGGATGGCCAACGGGTTAACTCCCCCCCGTGGGATCGCATCCATCCACGAGATGTCGCGGGAGACGCATGCAGACTATGGCGAGCTGGCCAAAATACCCCTCGATTTACGAAATCAACACGTGGGTCTGGCTCTCGGAGCTGGGACGGTCCGCGGGCACGTCGATCGACCTTGGTACGGTGCCGGCCGGCGAGTGGGATCGGCTCGCCGCGCTTGGCGTCGATGCCGTCTGGTTGATGGGCGTCTGGGAGCGAAGTCCGATCGGGATCGCGATCGCGAATCGGCACGACGCGTTGCTCGCGGATTTCCGTCGCACGCTGCCGGACTTTCAGCCCGAAGACAACGTCGGGTCGCCGTACTGCATTCGGCGATACGTCGTCGACCCGCATCTCGGAGGTCCGAAGGCCCTGGCGCGCGCGCGCCGCGAGCTCGCCAGGCGACACGTGCGCCTGATCCTCGACTTCGTTCCCAATCACGTTGCTCCGGATCACCCATGGGTGGCTGAGCACCCGGCGTACTTCATTCACGGCACGGCTGACGACTTGCGTCGTGACCCCGCCTCGTTCATGTCCCGCCACGAATCGATCTATGCCTGCGGCCGCGATCCGTATTTTCCTGCGTGGCCGGACGTCCTGCAGCTGAACGCGTTCGATCGATCGCTTCGGAACGCCGCCAGGACGACACTGTCGGACATCGCCGATCAGTGCGACGGTGTGCGGTGCGACATGGCGATGCTGATGCTGAACGACGTCTTCGAACGGACGTGGGGCGGCCGCGCCGGACCCAGACCGTCGACCGAATACTGGGCGGACGTGATTCCAGCCATCAAGAAGGCGCATCCCGACTTCCTCTTCATCGCGGAGGCGTACTGGGATCTCGAATGGGTCCTGCAGCAGCAGGGCTTCGATTTCTGTTACGACAAGCGTTTGTACGACCGCCTGGAGCACGACTCGGCGACCAGTGTCGATCTGCATCTCCACGCCGAGCCGGCGTACCAGGACAAGCTGCTCCGTTTCATCGAGAACCACGATGAGCCGCGCGCCGCAGCCGCGTTTGCCGGGTTGAAGGAACGGGCGGCGGCCGTCGTCTCTGCCACGTTGCCCGGCGCGCGCCTCTTCCACGAGGGACAGTTCGACGGTCGGACCGTACGACTGCCTGTTTTCCTGTCGCGAGGCCCTGCCGAAGATCCCAACCCGGCGCTCCATGAGTTCTACGCCCGGCTCTTGCCGACAGCGACGAGCCCGACGCTGCGCAGCGGTCAGTGGGCGTTGTGCGAGCACTCGGGATGGCCCGACAACGCGAGCCATCAACAAATGGTCGCGTGGTCGTGGGAAGGTCGCGACCGCTACGTGATTGTGGTGAACCTCGGCGAGGCGGCCGCACAGGGGCGGGTCCGGGTCAACTGGAAGGATACGGCCGGTCAGACGTGGAGGCTGAGCGACACGATGTCGGGACGCACCTACGACCGATCGGGCGACGAGCTCGCGTCATCGGGCTTGTACGTCGACCTGGGCCCATGGGGATATCACGTATTCGAGTGTCAGAAAGGGAACATGTGATGAAACAGGAAGAGGGGCGCCAGCCCGAGGGCACCGTCGAACACAAGCGGTTGGACGAGGCACGTGAGCGCCGCGCGCCCTGGAAGATGTGGGGTCCGTATTTGAGCGAGCGCCAATGGGGCACCGTGCGCGAAGACTACAGCCAGGACGGGAACGCCTGGAACTACTTCTCGCACGACCACGCACGATCGCGCGCCTATCGCTGGGGGGAAGACGGCCTGGCGGGACTCTCCGACGACAAGCAGCGTCTGTGCTTTGCCATCACGCTCTGGAACGGCCGCGATCCGATCCTCAAGGAGCGGCTGTTCGGGCTCACCAACAGTGAAGGGAACCACGGCGAGGACGTCAAGGAGTACTACTTCTATCTCGATAGCACGCCGACCCATTCGTACATGAAGTATCTGTACAAATATCCGCAGGCGGCCTACCCCTATCTCGATCTCGTGAACGCCAATCGGGGACGTTCCCGCGACGAGATGGAATACGAGCTGCTCGATACCGGCGTGTTCAACGAGGATCGGTACTTCGATGTCTTCATCGAGTATGCGAAGTCCGATCCGCAGGACGTGCTCGTCAAGATCACGGTCCACAATCGCGGTCCCGAAGCCGCGACGCTGCACCTGCTCCCGACGCTCTGGTTCCGCAATACCTGGTCATGGGGTGAAGGCGACCCCAAGCCGGTGTTGAGCGAGATCGATCACCGGATCCACGCGTTTCATCCCGAGCTCGGCGACTACTCGCTGCTGCACGCCGGCGACGCAGAGACGCTGTTCACCGAGAACGAGTCGAACGCCAGCAAGCTCTGGGGACAACCCAATCCTTCTCCCTACGTGAAGGACGCCTTCCACGAATACCTGATTGCCGGCCGCAAGGAGGTCGTGAACCCTGCGCATACCGGAACGAAAGCGGCCGTGCACTACGAAGTGAACGTCCCGGCTCTCGGCTCGGCCTCGGTTCGGCTTCGATTGTGCGCCCAGCCGCCCGCCGATCCGTTCGGCTCGTTCGACGGGATTCTCTTGCGACGCCAGAAGGAAGCCGACGAGTTCTACGCGCGCATCACACCGCCGGCGCTGAACGACGACGAACGGCGCGTACACCGCCAGGCGCTCGCGGGGATGCTGTGGTCGAAGCAGTTCTACTACTTCGATCTCGACCGATGGCTCGACGAGCACCACGCCCATCCGCTGCTCAGCGATCGCGAGGAGAAGATCCGCAACGCCGAATGGTTCCACATGTTCAACAACGACATCATCTCGATGCCGGACAAGTGGGAGTACCCGTGGTACGCGGCGTGGGATCTGGCGTTTCACACCATCGCGTTCTCGCTCGTCGACTTCGACTTCGCGAAGGAGCAGCTGCTGTTGATGCTCAAGAGCCTCTACGCGCATCCCAACGGACAGATCCCGGCGTACGAGTGGAACTTCAGCGACGTGAACCCGCCCGTGCATGCGTGGGCCACGCTGTTCCTCTATCGGCTCGAAAAACGCATGGGGCGCGAGGATGTGACGTTCCTCGAGCGCTCCTTCCAGGGGCTGATGCTCAATTTCAACTGGTGGGTCAACCGCAAGGATCCACAGGGCCGCAACGTCTTTGCGGGCGGATTCCTCGGCCTCGACAACATCGGCGTCTTCGATCGCAGCTCGCCGCTGCCGACCGGCGGGTTCCTCGATCAGGCGGATGGCACGGCGTGGATGGCGTTCTACTGCCAGAACATGCTGGAGATCTCCCTGGTGCTCGCCGATCACGACCCGATGTACGAAGATCTGGCGTTCCGCTTCCTCGAGCACTTCCTCTGGATCACCTATGCGATGGATCGCATGGGCGACCACCACGACGAAATGTGGGACCAGGAGGACGGGTTCTTCTACGACCTGCTCCACCTTCCGAATGGCGATTCCTTCCGCCTGAAGGTCCGCTCAATGGTGGGATTGTTGCCGGTGTGCGCAGCGACCGTACTGGAGGCGGCCGAAGACGGCCGCTACACCAAGCTGAAGGAGCTGATCGCGCTGTTCCGCAAACGGCATCCCGAACTGCTCAAACAAATCGCTCCTGCCGATGAATCGTTCGTCGGGTACGCAGGGCGCAGGCTCACCGCCGTCTGCAACAAGGAGAAGCTCGTTCGCGTTCTCAGCTACATGCTGGACGAAAACGAATTCCTGAGCCCGCACGGCATCCGGTCGCTGTCCAAGTATCACGAGCAGCATCCGTTCAGGCTGAACATTGGTGGACATGACTACAGCGTGCAGTACCTGCCAGCAGAATCGAACAACGGGATGTTCGGCGGCAACTCGAACTGGCGCGGTCCGATCTGGATGCCGGTGAACATCCTGCTGATTCGGGGTCTGCTGAACATGTACCTGTTCTACGGCGATGACTTGCGCGTGGAGTGTCCAACCAATTCAGGTCAGATGATGACGCTGTTCGAAGTCTCGAAGGAGATCGCGCGCCGGCTCACGAGCATGTTCGCGCAGGGCGCCAACGGTCAGCGGCCGGTCTATGGCGGTACGAGGAAGTTCCAGGACGATCCCCACTGGCGCGACTACATCCTCTTCTACGAGTACTTCCACGGTGACAATGGCGCAGGACTCGGCGCCAGTCATCAGACCGGATGGACCGGGCTGATCGCCGTCGCGATGGATCTCTTCGCGCGCCTCAATGCGGAGCAGGCACTGCAGGGACGCGAAAAGTTCGGCCGTGTGACGGCGACACCGTCTCGCGTCGTAGGCGTCTGACACGCTCGAGGTCGACGACACAGGCGCGCCTCGAACGATACACATCCAACCCCGGCCCCGCTCCGGGGTTGGATGTCGGCGCTGTTTCTCAAAGCTACTGAACGGTCACCGTTCCCACCATGTTGGGATGGATGGTGCAGTGATAGGTGAACGTTCCCGCTGTCGAGAACGTACGGCTGAACGTGCCGCCCGGCACGATCGATCCTGAATTCCACGCCCCGCTGTCGGACGTCGACGTGTGCGTGGTGCTGTCGTTGTTGGTCCACGTCACAGTACCGCCGACCGCGAGACTGACCGGATTCGGTGCGAATGCCGTCGACGTCATCGTCGACCCGCCCAACACGATCGAGACGGGTGTGCCGGGACCCGAAGGCGTCGGGGAGGGAGAGGTCAGTGGCGCAGAGTTGCTGGAGTCGCCACAGCCGGCAGCCATGCAGAGCAGTAGGAGAGCGCTGAGTGCGGTGAGGAATCTCATGTTCGCCCGCACTCACAAGATCCGGACCACCGACGCCGACAGGCATCGCCACGCCGCACGTGCATCCTGCTGCAGACCTGCCCTCTCGATCGCGCAAGATCGCCACAGATGGCGACGCCTCGTGAGGCAGTCGTGCCATGACCTGCCTCAGCGGCGGCCTTTTTGAGAGTGCTTCCTTACAGACTACCGACGGGAGTCTCGTTGTTTGGCGAGGAGCTTGGCGTGCTCGGCGCACAGGACTCTGCAGAGTTGCAGATCGCGAGCGTTGCCGACGACCTCGACGGCCACGTTCGGGCAGTCGGTCCAGTCACACAGATATTCGGTGAGGATCTCCTCGCGGTCGTCGACGGTGAGGCGCAGGGTGATGAGAGGCATCGAAGCCGGCCTATTATCGCCCACTCCATCTCGCGCCGCGACATATCGCGGCTGCCGTCGATGCTCGAACGGACACTGTCGTGACATCACCCTCAACCTGAACACAGATCTCATGTTGCCGTTTCATCGCGACCGGCTCTGCGAGTTGCGCGGGGGCCTCGGAAGGATGAGGTTGCACACAGAGATCTCGAGGAGCCCGTACGCTGACTTGCCAACCACGGAAGCAGCCTGTGCCACGACATGTCGCCGGTTCACCTGCGACATGATGACGCCTCCTCTGGTGTGGGGATGTGTCCCGCGCCGATTTCGAACGATTCGTCACACTCGTGTTTGGCACAGGGCGCGGATTCGACTGTCTCACTCCTCCTGTGGTGAACACCATGACACGACAGAACGTGCTCGGAATCGTGTGCGTCGGACTCATCGCTGTGTTTGCTTCGAGCAGACCGGCACACGCGTCTCAAGCGGCACAAGAGGCGGCCAGCGCCGCGGCGAGCGCGAGTCCCGAGCTCGTGGGCCAGCTCTCGAAGGAACTCGGTGCCACGCCCGAGCAGGCCGCCGGCGCTGCCGGAGCGCTGTTTGGCATCGCAAAGTCTCGTCTCAAGCCGGAGGAGTTCTCGCAGGTCTCGTCGGCCGTACCGGGAATGGACTCACTGCTGAAGGCGGCACCGGCACCGAGCAGCGCCGTTGGCATCACCGGGGCGCCGGGCGCGGCGGCGACCGGACTGGCGGGCGCGACCTCCGCATTCACGAAGCTCGGGCTCAAGCCCGACATGGTCTCGAAGGCCGTTCCAGTGCTGACATCGTTCGTGACGAAGTCGGGTGGCGCGGACGTTGGCAAGCTGCTCGCCGGCGCGTTGAAGTGATCGTACGTAGGGTCCGGCTTTAGCCGGACCAGTAGCGTTGTCCGGTCTGGCTGAGCCAGACCCTACGTAGACCCGGGCGCTCCAGGGGAAAGCGACAGGCTGTGAGTTTCTCCAGGAAAGTGATCGCGGGGCTCGCAAGCGGTGTGGTCGTCGGGTTGTTCCTCGGCGACTACGCCGCGATCTTCAAATGGGCGGCTGACGGCTTCATCGGTCTGCTTCAGACCACGGTGTTTCCCTACGTCGTCATCTCCATCATCTACAACCTTGGTCGCCTCAACCCGCCCGACGCCCGTCGTTTGGCCGCACACGTCGGACTGGTCATCGGCGGGCTCTGGCTGCTGGCGCTGACGTTCGCGTTTCTGATGCCGCTGGCATTTCCGCGATCGCAGAACGCCTCCTTCTTCAGCACGACGCTGCTGCAGGCGCCGGAGTCATTCGACTTCATCGGTCTGTATGTCCCGTCGAACCCGTTTCACGCGCTGGCCAACAGCGTGGTGCCGGCGATCGTGCTGTTCTCCATCCTGATGGGCGTGGCGTTGATGAGCCTCGACCGCAAGGAGGAGATCCTCAAACCCCTCTCAGTGGCGGAGGCGGCCGTGTCGCGCGCCGCACGCATGATCCAGCGCCTGACGCCGTACGGACTGTTTGCGATCGCGGCCAACACTGCCGGCACCATGAACGTAGAGCAGTTCAGCCACATCCAGATGTATCTCGTCGCGTATGCGGCGATCGGTGCCCTGCTCGGATTCTGGATCATGCCCGGCCTGGTCGCGACGATGACGAACGTCACCCGCCGAGAGCTGCTCCAGCGCACCCACGATTCGGTCATCACGGCGACGATGGCGGGGGATGTGTTCATCGTGCTGCCTGCGCTCATCGACGCCAGCCGTGATCTGCTGAAGCGGCACGATCCGGATCCCCGCGTGGCGGGTCTGCCCGAAGTGATCATGCCGGCGGCCTACAACCTTCCGCACAGCGGCAAGCTGCTGTCAATGAGCTTCATCCTGTTCGCCGCCTGGTACACGGATACGACGGTTGGCCTGCTGCAGCTCCCGCGACTGGCGCTCACCGGCATCCTCACGTTCTTCGGCAGCATCAACGTGGCGGTGCCGTTTCTGCTGGATACGTTCAGGATTCCGGCAGACACATTTCAACTCTTCGTCGCGACGTCGGTCGTCAACTCACGTGTGGGATCGTTCGTTGCGGCGATCCACACCGTGACGGTGGCGGTGCTCGGCTCAGCGGCCGTGGCCGGTCACCTCCGGATTCGCGCTCGACACCTGACGCGGTTTGCGATCGGGGCGGGTGTGTCGACGCTCGTCGTCATCGGCGGACTTCGACTTCTGTTCGCGACTATCGTCGCGCCCTCCTACGACAAGGATCGGGTGATCATGTCGATGGATCTTCTCAGCCGCCGCGTTCCTGCGATCATGCGCGTACACGCCCCGCACCATGACGAGGATGGCAGTGTCGCATCAGGTTCCCTGCTGAATACGATTCGGCACCGAGGAGTGCTGCGCGTTGGCTATCTTCCCGACGCCATGCCGTTCGCGTTCACGAACGCCAAGGGCGCCTTCGTGGGCCACGACGTCGAACTGGCGCACCAGCTGGCGGAGGAAATCGGCGTGACGCTGGAGTTTGTACCGATCACCCGCGACGAGTTCGTCACGCGATTGCAGCGCGGTGCGTGCGACATCGTGATGTCGGGAGTTCCGATCACGACCCGGATCGCCAACGACGCGTTGTTGTCCAACCCGTACCTCGATGAAACGCTGGCGTTCGTGATGCCCGATGAGGCGCGGCACGAGTTCGAAACCTGGGACTCGATTCGCGCGATCCACCCGTTGACCGTCACGGTCATCAATCAGCCGTATTACATCGACAAGCTCACGTTGGCGCTGCCTGGCGCGCGTGTCATCCCGGTGAACGTGGTGTCCGAGCTCTTTCAGTTCGAGAAGTACGGCGCTGACGCAGCGCTGCTCACAGCGGAGCGCGGGTCGACGTGGACGCTGCTGCATCCGGAACTGTCGGTGGTCGTGCCGCAGCCGACTCCGATCAAGGTGCCGCTCGCGTTCGCGATCGCGCGCCACGACCTGGAGCTCGCGGCGTTCGTCAATTCCTGGATCGATCTGAAGCGCAAGGACGGGACGCTCGATCGCATCTATCGCCACTGGATCCTCGGCGCCGATGCCGTCCCTCGTAAGCCGCGCTGGTCGATCGTGCGCGACGTGCTGCACCTGGTGTCCTGACGCACGTCGTGTCCCACCGTAGCCTTGGGCGGATGTAGTCAGCCGGACCATTCCCGCGACATATCGCGGACTGTCCTCGTGCACTCCGAAGGCTCCATTACACGATCCGATCACGGACGGCGGCCTCCGAGTTGCAATCCAGAGCAGTCATGAGAGCGGCCGTCGCGCTGGGCGTGATGGTGTTGTTGCTGATGCCAGCCTCCTTCACGCAACAGCAGCTGCAATTCGGCGGCGACTCGTACGCCTCGCTCGATCCGCGGAAGCAGCGGCTCGTTGACCATTGGGCAACCCGCTTCACCGAAACGATCGGTCAGAAGCTCGACGCCCCGCACCTCTACGACGACGTCGTCCCGGTCTCGACGAAGACAACGTTCGATGCGATCACGCACGCGTTGATGACGAGCACGCTGACGGATGCGTCCGGCGCTCCGCTCGGTGATGTGCTGGCACTGATCGAGCGGGTGGAAACCGTGAAAGGCGAGGTCGCGGGGGCGCGGGGCGATCGCCAGTTCCGGATGTACGCGCGGCTCACGCCCGGCGCGCTCGACACGCTCGAGCAATCGCGTGAATTCAAGCGGGGTCGCGACAACACGGTCTACCACAAAGGCTATCCGATCAACTACCGCGAGCAGGGTGGTGTGCCATCGATCCAGGTGTCGATGGCACCGGACGGCCGACGTGCGGACATCGATGTGGACTACCGCTCGTCGAGTTTTCCGGTGGCGTTCTTCAACGGACATCTGAGCTCGTCGAACTCCGATGTGCGCGCGGGCAACAACTACGATCGGCACGTCAACCGCTGGACCGGCTTCAGGAACTGGTGGCAAAGCTTCTTCGGCGTCCGACTGGAGCATGCCCCCGAAGAGGTCGCGAACAGTTCACCGCTGGCGCTGCCGAAGTCGCCGCGCGCCGGCCGGAAGTCGATCGACGTCATGGTCGACGACTTCCTGACTGCCTGGCTCGTCGAGGGCGACATCGTCGCCGCGATGGGCTACGTGTCGGATCGCGCGCAGGCGTGCCTCGCACAAGATCTCGACGATCCGTCCGAGCTCGATCGCGGCCTGGCGCCGTTTCAGATCATGGTGCGGCTCAAGGCGGCTCACGATGCACTTGGTGCGCGACCGTCGCTCGAGGGGTTGACCACCGGTGTGCGCTTCACGATGCCGGGACTGAAGGTCGTCACGCAGCGGCACCATCCGCAGTTCGTGATCTATGCCGTGCCCGACGACATCGCTGCCAAGTTCGACTGTCAAAGCCAACTGATGCCCGGCGACTCGAAGAAGGTGCGTCGCGAGTACGGCAACTACTTCGGTGCGACCTTCAACATCAATGGTCGCACCGATCACCCTGTCGCGCTGCTCTGGGGCAAGGATCACGGGTACTGGAAGCTTGTCTCGTGGCACGCGGGAGCTGACGATCGCGACATCGAGGTTCCGGACGCTCCTCCCGCCGCAACCGTCGCGCGGGTTCCCGCCGACGTGAGTCTCGTCGCCGCGGCGTACGGCTTTCTCGACAGCTGGCTGATCCGGAAGGATTACGACGCGGCGTTCCGATATCTGTCGGAGAAGAGCTACGCGTGCTACGACCTCGTCAGAGGCCCCGATCAATCGCCGGTCGCATCGGCCGAAGAGGCCGCTCGACGACTCCGTGAAGGGATTCAGCACACCGGTGAACGGCTCGGCAGGACGCGCACACTGGACGACGTGCTGGTCGCGGTCCCGGAATCTCATGCCGCGGTCCGCGTCATGGATCATCCCTATGCCGCCGCGTTCACGCTGGTCAGCATTCCCGATGCGTTCACCGACGCAGCCGACTGTGTGGCGATGGCGACTGGAGGCGGCTTCCCGAAGGAGTTTCCACTTCAGTACGGGAAGGGCTTCGGCATGACGATCCAGCTTCGGACGAAGGGCGGTGAAGCGCCCGTTCTTCGCACGTTGTGGACCCGCGAACGAGACGCGTGGCGGATCACCGCGTTCGATCTCGAGGTTCCCTGACGGCCGGTACGGCCGTTCACGAGAACACCATCGAGGTCGTCGCGCGGCGAAACTTCGGCGCGCGGACCGGCATGTCGAGTTCTACATTGCGCGGTCCGCGCGATTGAGGTGACCTTCACGCGCGCACGCCGAGCGCGGCGCCGAGTTGCGCCAGAGCGGCCTGCTCCTGCGCGCTGACCTGCGTTCCGCCGAACCCGAGGAAGCCACCTTCCTTGGCGGCTTCGGCGGCTTTGCGCGCGATCGACATCAGCCACGTCTTGAATTCCTGCGCCTCCGCCGGCGACTTGGCCGCGACCGCGGCCGACGCGAGCCTGCACTTCTCGACGAACGAGCTGCGCGCCTGTTCCCGGTCCTTCGGCATCGCAGGCATCTCGGGCCGCGCGCCGCTCTTGAAGGATTCTCCCAGCGCTCTGATCAGCTCGCTCGACGAACTTGCCGCCGATTCCATGATGACCCTGCCGACCGCGGCCGCTTCCTTCGTGATGCCGACGAGACCGCTCAAGTCGGCCATCGTCACGACCAGGCCTGCCATGAACGGCGCGGCCGTCACGTCTTTCCATTCTTCCGTTGTGAAATCCTTCTGAGTTGCCATTGGGTGTTCCTCCAAAACGACGTGGTGTCCGGCTTCCATCTCGCGAGGCTACGGCGGACCGCGCAGCCTTGGCGAGGCGGTTAGCCGGACTATGACGGGCAATCGCGTCGCCATCGACGAATGCCGCGCGGACGCATCGAACAATCTGGCTGAGTGTCTAACGCAGCCGCGACATCTCGCGGATCGCCCGCCTCACAGCGAGCAGGGCCGTTTGGCGAGACGGCGGGAACGCACGGAGGAACTGACTAGCATGGCGGCGTTGAATTCTGGGCTCGAAGTTGCACGGTGGGGCGCATGGCATCGAAGAACAACGACGAACATGCAAACGCGGGCACGCCGGGCATCCTGCCGAGGCCTGACTTCCACTTCTCCGGAAGTGTCGGCCGCACCTACCTCGATTCCGATCCCGCGCAATTCCCGCAGCCGGTGGAGGCGCCGAAAAATGCGCCGAACATCCTGCTGATTCTTCTCGACGACGCGGGCTTCGGGCAGTTCAGCACGTTTGGCGGCGGCATCCCGTCGCCGACGATGGATCGGCTCGCGAAGGAAGGGCTGCGGTTCAACCGGTTTCACACCACCGCGTTGTGCAGTCCGACGCGCGCGGCGCTGATCACCGGACGCAACCATCACTCGACGTCGTTTGCCGGCATCACCGAGGTTGCGACCGGCTACGACGGCTATTGCTGCGTGCTGCCGAAGGAGTGCGGCACGATCGGCGAGGTGCTGCGCCAGAACGGCTACATGACGGCGTGGATCGGCAAGAACCACAACACGCCAGTGTGGGAGACGAGCGCGGCAGGTCCGTTCGATCGGTGGGCGAACGGCATGGGCTTCGACTACTTCTACGGCTTCAACGGCGGCGACATGCACCATTACTACCCGGTGCTGTTCGAGGACCACACGCTCGTGCCGGCGTCGAAGGATCCCAACTATCACCTCACCACCGACATCGCCGATCACGCGATCGCGTGGCTGCACAAGGTCAAGAGCATCGCACCCGACCGTCCCTACTTTCTCTATGTGGCCACCGGTGCGACGCATGCACCGCACCACACGCCCAAGGCGTGGATCGAGAAGTTCAAGGGCAAGTTCGACATCGGCTGGGATGCGTATCGCGAACAGGCGCTCGAGCGACAGAAGGCGCTCGGTGTCGTTCCCAGGGACACGCAGCTCACCACTCGCTCGAAAGGTTTGCCCGCGTGGGATTCGCTGAACGCCGACCAGAAGCGTTTATACGCCCGGATGATGGAGGTCTTCGCCGGGTTCGGCGCACACGTCGATCACGAGATGGGCCGCGTCGTCGACGCCGTCAAGCAGCTGCCCGACGCCGACAACACGCTGATCATCTACATCGCCGGCGACAACGGCTCGAGCGCTGAGGGCGGCCTCGAAGGTTCGCTCAACGAGAACCTGTTCTTCAACGGCATCGTGGAGAAGTGGCAGGACAACCTGAAGGTGATCGACGAGCTCGGCGGCCCCAGGCATTTCAACCACTTCCCGTCTGCCTGGGCGCATGCGATGAACACGCCGTTCCAGTGGACCAAGCAGGTCGCGAGTCACTTTGGCGGCACCCGCAATCCGTTGATCATGTCGTGGCCGGCCAGGATCAAGGACCGGGGAGGCCTTCGTGATCAATTCATCCACACGATCGATCTGGTGCCGACGATCTACGAGCTGTGCGGCGTCACGGCGCCGACTGAACTCAATGGCGTCAGGCAGAAGCCGATCGAGGGGATCAGCTTCGCATTCTCGTTCGACGATGCACACGCCAGGAGCCGGCGCCGGACGCAGTACTTCGAGCTGGGTTGCAACCGGGGGCTCTATCACGACGGTTGGATGGCATCGTGTCCGTCGTTCGTGCCATGGGACCCGCAGCATGGCGAGTGGGATCCGGACAAGGCACCATGGGAGCTGTACAACATCGAAGACGATTTCTCACAATCCAACGATCTCGCCGCGACATTCCCGCAGAAGCTGCGAGAGCTGCAGGATCTGTGGTGGGTCGAAGCGGCGAAGTACAACGTGCTGCCGCTCGACTGGCGCGGCACTGTCCGATTCAACGACGAGGCGATGGGTCGGCCCAGCCTGATTCGCGGACGTACGAAGCTGGAGTACTACGCGGGCATGATCGGGCTGCCTGACGCGGCCGCGCCTCCCATGCTCAACAAGTCGTGGACCATTACGGCATCTGTCGATCTGTCGGACCCCAAGGCGAACGGGATGATCGTCACGCACGGTGGTCTCGAAGGCGGCTACGGGCTCTACCTGAGAGACGGCAGGCCGACATTCGTCTACAACTATCTCGCCGTCGAGCGCCCGACGCTTGTCGCGAACGAGCCTCTGACCACCGGCAAATCGACGATCGTCGTCGACTTCGCGTACGACGGTGGCGGAATCGGCCGAGGCGGACGTCTCTCGATGACGGTCAACGGCAAGAGCGTCGCCGAAGGACGTCTCGAGAGGACCATTCCGATCAAGATGTCGATCGGCGAAGGGCTCGACATCGGCATCGATGGCGGCTCGCCGGTGGACTTCACCTACGAGCTGCCATTCGCGTTCACGGGGAAGATCGAGAAAGTCACGATCGATCTGAAGCCGGTGACCGATGCCAAGGCGCGTGAGCCGCGACGTGAGAAGGCGGCAGCCGCTGCACGCACCTGAGCAGCGGCGCGTCGGACGTGTCGACGTGGAGGTTCACGTTCGCGAGTGCATCACGACCGATGGTGCCCGGTTCGCTTGTTCGCGTCGACGGCGACCAGGCTCATTGTTCGTGCGCCGGGAATCAGTTTCCTGCGAGGAACGCCAGGCGCCTGACGGTCGAACATCTCTTTGATCCGGAAGCGCAGGTCGGCTGCCACGGCGTCGTGGCGGCCTGGCTTCACTCGGGCCGACACGCGCACGGTCATCGTGTCGGAGCCGAATGCGGTAATCCCGCCGAGTTCGACATCGTCGAGTACGTCGGGATTCTCCGCGCGAACCGAGCGGCCGGCTTGATCGAGCGTGCTGAACACCGCCCGCAGATCGGTGTCGTAGCCCACGTCGACGGCGACGACGGCGCGTGTGTATTCCTTCGAGTAGTTGATCACCGGTTTGGCTTCGCCGTTGCGGATGACGTGAACGCGGCCGTCGCGGTCGCGAATCCGCGTGGTACGGAAATCGATGCCCTCGACCACTCCCTTGGCGTCGCCGACTTCAACGATGTCTCCCACCAGATACGTGTTCTCGAACAGGATGAAGAAGCCGCAGACCAGGTCGTTGATCAGCGATTGTGCGCCGAAGCCGATCACGACGCCGAGGATGCCGGCGCCGGCCAGAAACGGCATCGGGTTGAAGCCAAGCCGGCTCAGAATCAGGACCGTGGTGCCGAAATACACCGCGTAGGTGAATGCCGTCCGCACGAGAGGGTACATCGTCTCGCGGCGGCGGCGATCGGCCTCGTCGAGCCCTTCCTTCGGCAGCATGCGGTTGCCAATCTCGAGTGAGCCGAGCTCGACGACGAGGCGGCCGGCGAAGAAGACGCCGATCGCCTGAATCAAGCGAGGCCCCCAGGCGGCGAGGTACCCAACCGAGCCGAGCTGAAGGAGGACGAGCGAGCCGAGCGCGATCCACAGCGCGTATTCCAGGCAGGCGCGGAACGTCGGCACGAGCGGACGGACGTGATCGTAGTGGCGAGCCCACCCTCGTTTCTGGGCGGACTGGTTGGCCCACCCGTCGAGCGTGTCCACGATGACGGTGGTGCATCGGATGATCAGCACGCCGACGACAATCACGAGGTAGATGCGGAGGCCGAGGAGCAGCGTGTCGCTGAAGCCGAGGGGGAGTCCGAACCACCGGCACGCCAGCGCCGCCAGCAGCAGCCACGCGGTGTTGACGATGACGTGCTCGAGTCCGCCGAAAAACGACCTGAGGCTCGCGTTGTTGGTGTTGACGCGATCCCACTGGTTGATCGCGCGCTCGGCGGCGTGCAACACCCGGCGAAGGAGCCGGCTCGCGATCACGAGCCCGATTGCCGACAGCGTCAGCTTCGCACACGCCAGAATCAGGGCGATCCAGGTCGCGCGATCGATCGATTCGATGAGCGCGGCGGTGTGCAGTCTCGCATCGACGCCGCGAGCCATCAGCCAGCCGTTGTAGGCGAGAATCGCGAGGCCGAGCACGACGGACAGACCGACGAATATGTTGCGCGCCCGTCGCCTCGCGAGTGAGGCCCAGTTCGTGAGGCCACTCCGGCGCGCGGAGAGTCGGGACAGGGCTGCTGCCGTGAGGAAGTACGCGACGCCGCACACCAATGCTACGACGCCGATCTCCAGAACGATGATCAACAGCCCTGAGTAGATCGCGTTCACATCGCGCTACTTGTTGGTCACAAGGATATCGACGCGTCGGTTGCGCTGGCGTCCCTCCGGGGTCGCGTTGTCCGCCACCGGGTGAGTCGCGCCAAATCCTTCCGCCTCCACCCGCGACGGATCGGTCCCGAGGGTCACGAGCTCGTTCACCGTATTCGTGGCACGCTCCTGCGAGAGCTTCATGTTGTACGCGGCGTCAGCCTGGTTGTCCGTGTACCCGCCGATCTTGATCTTCACCTGCGGATACGCCTTCATGATCTCGGAGATGTTGCGGAGCTGCTCCGAAGAGGCTGGTGTCAGTCTGGCTGAATCCGTATCGAACTGGAGACGGTCGAAACTGAACCAGTTGTCGGCACCGAGCGGTCGGGCGGGGTCTTGGATGAACGTAATGAGCTTGCTCTCGACCCCGTTCGACGGAATCCTGATCGAGACGTCGTTCGGCAGTTTCATCTCGATGAATGGGCCGAGTGCCGCCGCCGACGGAACCGTTGCCGCCGGCGCGATCGGCGTCTCTGGACGCGGCTGCGGCGTGGCGGGCACCTCGACGCGAGGTGCGGTGGTGACGGTCTGCTTCACAAGGTCGGCCCTGCGATTGAGAAGCCACCCGATCAGGGGAATCAACAGCAGCAGCGGCAGGAGCCACAACCACGACGCACGTCGTCGCGGCGCGGCCTGGTAGGTGCCGACCGCGCGTGCGCGCTCGTAATTTGGCGTTGCCGCCTCGTAGGTCCCCACCCGACGGGCTGCCACCTCGTCGCCGCTCAGGATTCCCGCCAGTCCGGCTGGCGCTTCCTGGAGGAACGATCGCTGGCCGGCGAGGAGGCTCATGAGGTTCGCGGCATTCCACCCGGCGCTCTTCACCTGCCGGCCGACCTGACCGAGCACGAGTGGAACGGTGAGACCGAGCAGCGAGGAGGCGGATGTGCGGCTGATACCTCCGAGCGATGAGACCCAGTCGGCGACCGACCCGGTCCGGCTCCCGAAGACCGAATCGAGCAGCGGCCGTCCGGTGTCGATGAGACCCGAAAGACCAGACGGACCCTTCACGGCGCTGGCGGCGTCGGTATAGGGGCCCGCGTCGAGATGGTTTCCCTTGATCAGATCGAGCAATGCGTTGGCATCGCCCGCGGTGTTGACCTTGTTCGCGAGCCCGCCGACGACGGCGGGCACCGCCGCGCCAAGGGCAGACTGCGTCTTCGCCGGGCTCTCGCCGAGCGCCGAGGACACGCTGTTGAGCGTGTCGCCTCGGAGGTCACCCAGCAGTTGGTTGATCAGATTCGTAGGCACTGGAGTTCATCCTCCCTTCCACGCTGAGGGCGTCAGGAGGGGAGCATTGCTTGTCATCGTCATCACGCTCCGCTATCTGGCGGCGCGCACCTTTTCCCAGGCGTACTTGATCACCGGCTGGTTCTGCGCCCACGTTCCGGGGTTCTTCTCTTCCCAGATCTTCCGTGAGTCTGCCTCCACCGCGGTCCATGGACTGCTGCGGAACGGCTCGCGCGTCGCGAGGTTGTGACCGAAGTGGAACGCCGGCTCGAGGCTCTCGTAGCTCACGCCGCTCTTTCCGAGGTTGTTCTTGACGAAGGACCGGAAATCCCCCTCGTACTCTCGATAGGGGCGCGCCATCGGGACCTCTTCGACCTGGACGTCCTGCCGGCGCAGCGTTTCCTTGATCGTCTGGACTTTCTGGGCGACTTCCTTGCCGAGCGAGACCTCTTCGATCACCCGCGCGGTCTTGCCGACTTTGGCGATCTCGTCGGTCTCGATCATCTCGAACGATCGCGGCTTGAAGAGATCCGGATCGATCTTGACCGAGCGATTCGCCGGCCGCCGGTTGACGCGGATCGTCTCATCGCGCAGCCCGATGTCCTGCGAGACCTCGCGTTCGCTGAGCACGTTGTAGATGCGCATGCGCCCGCGCTCGACCGATTCCTTCCCGACCTCCAGCTGCTCTTCGATGACTTCGAGCACGTTGTCATTCTTGGCGGGGTCACTGAGCTTGAGATCGCTGCGCGACTTCGTCAACTCGGACGCGCGGTCCTTGATGTTGACCATCTTGTACCCCGACATGATTTCAGCCGCCCGTGTCGCCGCACTGTCGGCGACATTGGCGGTGATGATCGTGCCACCGTGCTTCACGCCTTCAAGATAGGTGGTGACGTCAGGCTCTGGAATCCACTCGCGCATGTGCGCCAGCTTTGGTCTGTCGTCCGAATCGTCACTGGTGAGGATGTCGAGGTCCGCTTGTGCGTATCCCTCGTGCGCCAGCGCGCTGTAGGCGCGCATCGCCTCGTTCTTTTCGTCAAACAAGCCAATGACTGTCTTCATTGTGATTACTCCTTCCGTGCCGGACGCTCGGCCTTGACGGTGGACGGCTCGACGCTGTCGAATTCATCCCGTTGGATGTCGACGATCTCTCGACGCAGAACCACTGTGTGAGGAGTGCTGGTCGTCGTCCGGTGCCTGGAGACGCGCACTTCCTCGCGCAGGAGGAGCCGCTTCTCCACGACGGTCACTTCTTCGACGAGGGGGATGATCAGAACGCCGTCTTCGTCGCGGATCGCCGGCGCCTCGCCCTCTACGAGCGTATTCATCGGCACGCGTTCGACCACGACTTCTTCGTGGACGAGCGGCGTGTCGACGACCTCTTCATGCGACTCGATGCGCTTGTTGACGCGCACTCGTCCGCGGTCGACGCGATGTGTCTCGACCGTGAGTTCTTCGGCTATGACCGGGATGACGAGCTCTCGTGAGACTGCCTGAGCACTGTCGGACGGGTTCGTCAGACGATAGCTGCCATCGTCCTGACGCACGAGCGCCTCGCGTGCGATGTCGAGGCGGGAACCATCATCGAACTGAACGACGAGCCGACCCGGATCCTCGTCCGCGACAACGGACCCTCGAGTACCGTCGTCCCGGACGACCGCAGCATTTCGCATAGCTGGCTATGAACGATCGCCTAGGACGGTGCACGTTCGGTACCTCGATACGGGAACCAATCGGTCGCGTGATCAAGCGAGCGTCACGACATGTCGCGATTGAGCTGATTACACAGCGTCACGTATCGCTACGCGCAGCTCATGGAACGCGATGAGAGGAATCGACTTTGCTGTCTTCCAATGACGCTCAGGCGCAGCGGGGCGAGTGGGGTGAGGTTGTGACAAGAGATGGGAAGGTTGTCATGAGATGGATTGGCGTTGGGCTTGTCGCTGCGCTGGTTGTGTCGGTATCGGTCATCAGGGTGGGTGCCGGGCAGGACCGAGTTGTGCGTCCGAAGCCGGGCGCGGTCGGCTCGTGGCGTCTTCTCGGCCAGGTCACGGCCAACCTCACCGCCGACCACGATGTGATCGTGGTTCAGGGACCGTACGACAATTTCCGACGCATCAAGTTCAAGGTCACCGATGCGTCGATCAATCTCAAGCAAGTCGTGGTCACCTACGACAACGGCGCGCCGGATCGGCTCGAAGTTCGACAGCGCATCGAGAAGAATGGCGAGAGCCGCGTGATCGATCTGCGTGGCGCGGGGCAGAGAAGCCTCCGCAAGATCGAGTTCTGGTACGACACCGCCGGCGTGCTGCAGGGGCGCGCTGAGGTCACCGTGTTCGGAGAGAAGTAGTCGCGCTGGAATCGAGAGAGGAACGCGCCTTAGGTCGAACCACGGAGCATCACCGCCTCATATCGGGGATTCGCCCGCACTGCCATCGAGGATTCGCCTGTGCCTAGATGCTGGCAACCACGACCTGTCGCGGCGCAGCTGGTCCCCTCGCATTCGAGTGAGCGCCGCAAGTCTTTGTAGAACTTCATGATGCCGTGTGGACGCCGGGGGCGCGCATCGTGGACTCGAAGTTGCTCCTCAGATTCACCATCATCTTTTTCGTGAAAGAGCGTAGGGGGCGGATCATGAGAATGGCCGAATCCAGTGGTGCATCGCGTGTCGACGGATTCAGTGGATCCCAACCGAGTCCGCGCACGGACGCGAGCGACGCGACCCGCGAATATCCAGTCGACTCGCGACTGTCCCAGTCGATCTCGTTGGCCGACGCGCGTGCGATTGCGAAGGAGGCGTACGTCTACGGCTTTCCGATGGTCGAGAGCTATCGCATTCAGCATTCCTATTTCGTCGATCGTGGCTCCCCTCAGTTCAAGGCGCCGTGGAATCAGATCGTTCACGACGCACACGTCTACACCCCAGACACGGCGGTGACGACGCCCGTCCTCGATACGGTGTTCTCGTATCTGGGCGCGGATCTTCGCGCGGAGCCTCTCGTTCTGACAATGCCGGCGGTAGAGAAAGGCCGGTACTACTCGGCACAGTTCGTCGACATGTACACATTCAACTTCGCGTACGCCGGCAGCCGGACCACCGGCCATAAGGCGGTGCGCATTCTCCTCGTCGGCCCACGCTGGAAGGCGCCGAGACCAGAGGGCATCACCAATGTGATGCGGTGTGAGACCGACTTCGCGTTCGTGCGGTTTCGGACGCAGCTGCTTTCGCCCGACGACATCGACAACGTCAGGCAGATTCAGTCGGGATACACCGTGCAGCCGTTGTCGACGTTCCTCGGTGAGGCGCCACCGGCTCCGGTGCCGCGAATCGATTTCATCCGACCGCTGAAGCCGGCCCAGGCGTGCACATCACTCGAATTCTTCAACGTGCTCAATTTCCTGCTGCGCTTCTGCCCGACACATCCGTCTGAGCGCGCGTTGATGACTCGATTTGCAAAGCTCGGTATCGGGGCAGGCCGCCCATTCATGATCCAGGCGTTGGCTCAGGATCTGCGCGCGGCGATCGAAGAGGGCATCGTCGACGCCTGGCTGGCGGATACGGAGGTCGCCAAGGGTGTGGCCGCGGGTGCGCTCGCCGCAGAGGATCTGTGCGGAACGCGGGGGACGTTGAAGAACGCGTATCTCTACCGGATGGCGTCAGCGCTCGACGGGCTGTATCGCGATTCGAAGGAAGAGACCGTGTCGTGGGTGACGTACGTCGATGTGGCCGGCGAGAAGATCGACACCGCGCGCAGCCGCTACATGCTGCGCTTCGAGCCAGGACAGCTTCCGCCGGTCAACGCGTTCTGGTCGGTCACCTTGTACGAGCTGCCGTCTCAGCGCCTCAGCCCCAACCCGCGCGATCGGTACTTGATCAATTCCGCGATGCTGCCCGGTCTGAGACGTGATGTCGACGGCGGGCTGACGATTTACATCCAGCACGAGTCGCCCGGCGTACATATGGACCCGAACTGGCTGCCCGCGCCCAAGGGGCGCGTGAAGCTGGCGCTGCGGCTGTATGCGCCGAGGCCGGAGGGCCAACACGGGTGGAAAACGCCATCGCTGCAAAGAGCGGAGTAACAACCGGAATCGTACGCCGCCGTGTGACGGCTGATCCGCGTGGGGGGAGGAGAATGGCAACGACAGGGAAGAAGGCCGCGGTGGCCACCCCGGAGCCAGCGTCTACGCCATCGATCCAGGACATTAGCGACGCGTACCTGTACCTGCTTGGCCGGCTGCTCGTGTTACGACAGGAGCACCTCGATTTCAGGAAGGATGGCGCCGTCTGGAACAGAGTGGTGCATCACGAAGCTGGTGACGCGGCGTTTGGACCACCCGACCCGGACATGGGTTACAGCGAGGCGTGGATCGCTGTCGACGATCACACCTGCACGCTGATCGAAATCCCCACGATGGTGGGGCGCTACTACACGATTCAGATCCTGAACCCGTGGGGCGAGACGATCGCGAACATCAACGAACGCACCAACCCGAATCACCCGTCAGGCGCATTCCTCGTCTGTTCGAAGGAGGCACGCGTGACGCTCCCGACGGGGAGTGCCACGCAGCGGGTCGACATCCCCGGGCGCAAGGCACGCGTGCTGATCGGCGTACAGCACGGTGCCGATCCAGGCGAGGCCTGGGAACTGCGGCAACGGATCCGGGTACGGGCGACTGGGATGACGACCGTCCCCGCGCCAGTGGAGATTCCGTTGTTCACCAAGGAACTGCTGCCCGGAGTCGAGGTGTTCGACACGGCGCTGGCAGTCATCGACAGCGAACCGGACGTCAACCCGTGTGCCGACACCATTCAACAGAAGGTGCGCGCCGTGGCTGGAGTCACGGCGTCTAGCATGACGGCGCGGCGCCGCGTCGAGGGCATCGTCCGCCAATACGCGATCCCGGGTCTCAAGAAGCACATCAGCGCGATGAGCATCACCGGCAACGGGTGGTCACGCTTGAAAACCGCTGGCCGCTACGCTGACAACTGGGTGACGCGGACAGCGGTCAATCTCACACGGATGTGGGCGAATACGCACGACGAGATCGTGCAGTTCGAAAACGGCCAGGTTCATCCGCTCAATGGCCGGGACACCTACTCGATGACGTTCCCGAAGGACGACCTGCCCTTCACACACGTGAAGTACCTCTGGTCGCTCACGTGCGTGGACGCGGTGAACCTGCACGTCATGCCGAATCCACAGGATCGGTTCCTGCTGGACTCGCTGTCGCCGATCGAGATCTCGAGCGACGGCTCGATGACGTTGCACTTCGCCCCTCAGAAGCCGGTCGATGCGCCCGACGCGAACTGGCTGCCAACGCCGGCCGGACAGCCGTACGTGCTGATGTGGCGATCGTACGGTCCGGATCAGATGACGGTGGATGGCACATGGTTTCCTCCACCGCTCAAGAGAGGCTTTCACCATCGCTCACGACGAAGGGACATCGACGAACCCGACGGAGAGTAGTCGACCACATGCCTACACGATCAACAGCCTCACGGCAGAAAAAGAGCAAGACGGTTCGATCGTCGTCCAGTTCGGCGGCTACGACGGTGCGACAGTCGACCGTCTCCCGCTTGCTCCGGGTTGGCACGACGTGGTGCGCGTCTACCGACCGCGTGCAGAAAACGTGAAAGGCCGCTGGGTCCTTTCAGAAGCCGAACCTGTCTGAGCCGCGGTCAGCCGTGCTTTACAGGTCGCGGGCGGCCACGGCACCCCGTGGCCGACCTGCGATCTGATCGATCTCAACGTTGCGGCCGCTCGCGCGGATTCCACCGAAAAACGGCCAATGTTTATCGCTTTTGCATGCCATCGGTTGGCACCATGGCTTGCACTGTCTCCCTCGCGCAGATCGCAGCGGGGCGGTTTCGCATGCCTGCGGGAGATACGACTATGAGACGGGTGTTCTTGATAGCGATGATGATCGGAGCCGTGACGAGTTGGCCTGCGGGGGCGCAGGACAACACGCGCGTGACCGAAGAGCGTCCCGCGACTGCCACCTATTGGGGCGACACGGGACTCTGGTTCGTTCCGACCGCGGAGACGCTGCGGCCCAGGGGTTTCTCGTTCAGCGTGTATCGCACGGAATTCGATTTCAAGCAGGGATTGACCGACGTGTCCGACTGGCCGATCACGGCAGCCGTGGGAGCCGGATCGCGCGCCGAGATCTTCGGATCGTTTCACGCTGTCACGCGGATCGACCGCGACACGCGTCCGCTGTTCCAGCCGGGCAACGTGCAGGAAGGTGGGCTGGTCAACGAAGTTCCGCTTGCGAACGAACCGTGGAGCGGCAATACCCTCGGCGATCTCTACTTCGGCGGCAAGGTCAACATCCTCACCGAGCATCGGAACCAGCCATTCGCGCTCGCGTTCCGCGGCACTGCGAAGGCACCGACCGCCGACAAGGACAAGGGGGCCGGGACTGGCGAGTGGGACTATTTTGCCGACGGTGTCGTCAGCAAGGAGATCGTTCGCCGTATCGAGGTGTCGGGGTACACCGGCTTCGCGTGGCGCGGTGACCCGTCAGGCATCAACATCTCCGATGGCTGGCGGTGGGGCGTTGGGGCGGCGTGGGGCGCACGTTCGTACCTCCGGCTCACAACAGAGATATTCGGTGAAGAGACCTCCAAGAGCGAAATCACCGCGGTGCCTGGTGCGGTGGTCGGCTCCGATGGTTCGGTCTCGCCGGTCGTCTCTGATCTGAGCCTCGGAACGACGACCGCCGTCGGGCTGACCTATCAGCATCCGAGCGGTGTGTCGTTGGGCGCCGGCTTTACCTACCAGAGCGGACTCGGAGACGTCCAGGAATCCGACCAGGGCAAACGCGGATGGGGCATGCAGTTTCGAGTGGGCTTCCATCGTGGCGTGAGCGTGTTCGTGCCGCCGAGACCGCCATTCCGCGCCGAGGGGTTGGCGCCGCCGCCTCCGCCGCCGCCACCACCGGCACCAGAGCCGCCGCCACCACCGCCGCCGGTCGTGAATCGACAGCCGACCATTCATGCGACCTGCAATCCATGCCGCATCGAGGTGGGGAAGTCATCCGCGATCAGCGCCGATGCGCAGGACCCCGATGGCGACACGTTGCAGTACCGTTGGACGACGCCGGCTGGAACGATCGTCGATCCGCGCGCCTTGTCGACGACGTGGACCGCTGAAACGGCTCCCGGCACGGTCGCACTGACGGTAACCGCAGACGACGGCAAGGGCGGCGTGGCCACTGACACGGTCAACATCGAAGTGGTGCGAACAGTGCCAAACCTGTCGTTCAATGAAGTGCACTTCGATTTCGATCAGTCGGTGATTCGACCGGATGCCAGAACGATCCTGGACCGCGCCGTCATGACGCTGAAGGAGTATCAGGACGTTCGGGTGAAAATCGGCGGCCATGCGAGCAACGAGGGGACGCCGGAGCACAACATGGCCTTGAGCGAACGCCGCGCCAACGCCGTGAAGGACTATCTCGTGAGTCACGGGATCGCCGGCGCGCGTCTCACGACGCAGGGGTTCGGCGAGAATCAACCTAAGTACGATAACTCGAAAGAGGAAACGAGAAAGCTGAACCGCCGCGCAGACCTCTCGGCGGAGGGCGATCAGAAGTAAGCCGCTACGCTCGCGAGCGTGCCGCGTGTCGGCGCGCTCGCGAGACCTGCCTGATTCGAGACCTGCCTGATTACTGAGGACGTGCTTCCCGCACCACGGTGTCAGGGGCGAGGTCGCCGCTGGTGATCGCAGCGATCTCGTGCTGAGGCTGGTGCTCGCCATCGACCAATGACGACGACGCCGGAATCGTGAAGTGGAAGGTGGCTCCGGGGCCGTCATTCCGCGTCGCCCAGATCCGCCCGCGATGGGCGCCGATGATCGTTCGACAGACGGATAGACCGACGCCAGTTCCCGCCGACTTGGTCGTATAACCAGTGGTGAACATCCGATCCAGGTCGACCGCCTCGAGGCCGACACCGGCGTCGCGCACCGAGATCTGCACCTGGCCCTGAGGCGAAGCCTTCGTGGCGATCGTCACCACACGTGATTTGGCGTCGACGGTTGCCATCGCGTCGACGCTGTTCGAGATCAGATTCAGCAGCACCTGGCAGAGTTCCACCCGGTCGCCGAGCACGGGTGCCAGGCCTTTCGCGAGCCGGGTTTCGAGGCGCACGTGGTGGACCTTGAGACGTTCGGTCGAGAGCAGCGCGACTTCGTGGACGACGTCGTTCAGGTCGACGCGTTCCTTCTTGACGATATGACGTCTGAACAGCTCGCGATTACGTCGGATGATGCCGTCGGCCCGCTTGCCGGCCTCGATGATCTCCGACAGCGTGGCGCGGACGTCCATCAAATCGGCGCGATCCGCAATCCATCGGAGACAGGCCCGTGTGTTGATGATGATCGCGGTGAGCGGCTGGCTCACCTCGTGCGCGATCGATGCGGTGAACTCGCCGAAGGCGGCCAGCCGCGACATGCGATCGAGATCGGCCTCGGCGCGGCGGAGCGCCGCATCGGCTTGCTTCCGGTCGGTGACGTCGGTGTAGGTGCCGACCAGTCGGGGT
>Ga0126377_10000280_pt1 | contig 30149 bp, 20 predicted proteins | sample PanSoiMetPlot_22_FD_92647 | JGI IMG/M metagenome (GOLD analysis project Ga0126377, IMG submission 92647) | Tropical forest soil microbial communities from Panama - MetaG Plot_22 | ecosystem: Environmental > Terrestrial > Soil > Tropical forest > Bulk soil | place: Panama | collected 2016-02-17 | reverse complement strand
GGCGGGCGGCGGGGCTTCCGGCGCGGGCTGCGCCGCCAGAAGGCCGGGCGGTGAGCCTGCGTCCTCGTCGATGCGCGGTGTGGTCTGGCTTCCGCGCGGGAACGGTGGCGCGGGGAGCGGGAGGTCGAGGTCGTCGGGCTCGAGCGGCGCGAGCGGTCCGATGCGCACGGCGGATGGATGCGCGAGGCGCGGGCGGCTCGCGGCCGCTGCGGGCGTGCGGGGGCCGCCCCGAGATCGAGCGACGTGAGCGAGGACGTGGGCCTTGACCGTGGTCCGCTCCAGGCTGGGCAGGCTGGTTCGCTGCCGCCTCGGCGGCCACAGCGCGGTGATCTTCTCGGTGAAGCTCGAACCATCTCGTTCTGCGTCGTCGGGCACGGAGCTACCTCCGCCGGCCGGGGCCGCCGAGTCGTCAATCCACCGTCAGCGAGACCGTGGGGACACCATCCGCACATGTTGCGCGACGGGGCCGGACGATGGCGGCCGCTCACGCTGACCTCCCTCCCTCCCTTCCGGAGGTTCGCGGGTTTCGGCTCGCGACGGAGGGCCGCGTCAGCCGGCGGGGGCGTACGGGAACTCGATGTAGCGCGCGGTCTCGACCGCCACGTCGTGACCGACCAGCGTGCCCACCACGTGGAGCGACATCTCGATGCCGGCGGCGATCCCGGCCGACGTGATGACCGCACCCTGATCGACGAAGCGCGGGCCGTCGACGACATCGATCGACTCGTCGACCGAGCGCAGGAGATCGAGGGCGCCCCAGTGGGTCGTCGCGCGCTTGCCGCGCAAGAGGCCGGCCCGGGCCAGGAGCAGCGCGCCGGTGCAGACCGAGGTCACGCGTCGGGCCCTGCCGGCGACCGCCTCGATCCACGCGATGGTCGCCTCGTCCTGGAGCAGCGCGCGCGTGCCGAACCCGCCCGGCACGACCAGCACGTGCGGCGGCGGCGCGCTGGCGAAGTCGACGTCGGGCGTGATCTGCAGCCCGCCGGTGGCGCGCACGGTCGCGCCGTCGCGCGACACGCAGACCACGCGGAACGGCGCCGACTCGTCGGACTGGCGCGACGCGATGCCCGGGACCAGCCGGGTGCGCGAGAAGACCTCGTAGGGCCCGGCGAAGTCGAGCACCTCGACGCGCTCGAAGACGAGGATGGCCACGTTCCACCGGTCGGCGGCGCTGGGCCCGCCGCCGGGCTCGCCCCCGCCGGCCGCGCCGGGCCCGTCAGCCCCGCCGGGCGCGCGGCTCATCGGTCGCCTCCATGTCCGTGCTCGTCATCGTGCGAGTGTCCGTGCTCATCGCCGTGCTCGTGTCCGTGCTCGTCGCCGTGCGAGTGTCCGTGCTCGTCATGCTCGTCGCCCCCGTCCGCGCCATCGGCGCCGCGACCCAGGACGATGGGCTTGCCGTGAGGCGTGGCGCGAGCGGCTCGATCCCAGGCCCGCTTGCGCGCCGCCAGCTCGTCGCGACCCACCAGCTGCTTCTCGCTGACCAGCGCCTCGAGCGCGGCCAGCCAGCAGTGATAGTAACGCGTGCCGTCGTCGACCTCGCCGCGCCGGCCGGCCGCGGCGATCTCCGCGGCCAGCCGCTCGGCGAACTCGCCCCAGGCGAACAGTCCGCGCTCGTGCATGGCCACCGCCATCCCGAAGGCCTGCGCCTCCCACGGCGCGCGGAAGACCGGCCCGCCGTCGTCGCGCGGGATGCGCGGCAGCTGGCCCAGATCGGGCAGCCGGCGCGATCCACCGCCGGGCGGCCGCGTCATGCCGGATCCATGTAGTCGTCCCACAGGTCGACGTAGACCGCGTCGCGCGCCGCCGCCTCGGCGCCCCACAGCTCGCGCGCGGCGAACCGCACGCTGTAGACGTGCTGCGGCCGCGTGCCCTGGCCGGCCGCGTGCGTGTCGGGGAACACCCAGACGCCGTGGTCGCGATCGATGGTGCCCTCGCGCCCCCGCGCATAGCGCGGCAGCCGCGTGTGGCCGGTCGGATGGTCGTTGCGCGCGCGCACCCGGTCGCCGATGCGGAAGCGCGGCGCCACCTCGACGTCGACCCGGGCGCCGCGCGCCCTGTGGAGCTTCGCCTCCACCTCGGCGGCCAGGAGCGGCGCCACCCCCGCCGGAGGCGACGCGGGCACCTGGCCGGGCCGCGGCGCGCGCATCCGGCCCTCGGTCTCGTCGGGCCGGACCAGGCCGTTCGCGTCCAGCAGGCGCTCGAGGGCCCACAGCCAGTGCTCGTAGTACGTGGTGGCCAGATACTCGGCCGCCGGCATCTGCTCGCGCATGGACCGCGACATGTCGATGTTCCAGCGCCCGAGGAAGCCGGTCGCCAGGGTCATGGCCAGGACGCGCCGCTCCCACTCCTCGTGAAAGACCGGCTCGTCCTTCTCGGCCTCCACCGGCCCCAGGCCGTGCATCCCGCCCATGTCGTGCACGCCGTTCACGGCGCTGCCCCGGCCGGCACGCCGACCAGCCCTGCGCCGATCATGCTGTCGCGGGTGACGATCGCGCCCAGCTGCTCCTCGCTCCAGCCGTCCGTGCCGGGCGGCCGCTCCGGCAGGACCATGTAGCGCACCTCCGCGGTCGAGTCCCAGACGCGGATCTCGATGTCGTCGGGCAGCTCCGTGCCAAGCTCGCGCAGGACGCCGCGCGGGTCGATCACCGCCCGCGAGCGGTACGGCGCGGACTTGTACCAGACCGGCGGCAGCCCGAGGATCGCCCACGGATAGCACGAGCACAGGGTGCACACGACCAGGTTGTGCACCCCCGGCGTGTTCTCGACCACGACCAGCTTGTCGGTCTGGCGCCCGAGGAAGCCCATCTCCGCGGACGCGCTGGTCCCGTCCTCGAGCAGCCGCCGCCTGAAGTCGGCGTCCGTCCAGGCCCGCGCCACCACCCTGGCGCCGTTGCGCGGGCCGATCTCGTTCTCGTACAGGTCGATGAGCGTGTCGAGCGCCGCCGGATCGACCAGCCCCTTGTCGACCAGCAGTGACTCGAGGGCCTTGACCCGCAGCTCGACGTCGCTGAAGTGCGAGCTCATGCGCGGATCCTACCCTCGCGGGAGAAGCCGCGCAGGCGGCGGCGGCCGTGTTATGTACGAGTCGCTGGAGGAGGCCCCGATGATCCGAGGACTGCATGGTCTGTTCTACTCGTCAGAGGTGGATGCCATGCGCGCGTTCCTGCGCGACGTGCTCCGCCTGCCCTTCACCGACGTCGGCCAGGGATGGCTGATCTTCGACCTCCCCGAGGCCGATATCGGGGTCCATCCGGTCGACGACGAGGCCAGCTCGGGCAAGCACGACCTCTCGTTCTACTGCGACGACATCGCGGGCACGGTCGCCGATCTGCGCGCCCGCGGCGCCACCTTCGACGGCGACATCGAGGACCACGGCTACGGCCTGGTCACCTACTTCACGATGCCCGGCAATGTCCGCGTGCAGCTCTACGAGCCGCGCTACGAGAAGAAGCGCGCCAGGGCGGCGGCGCGGCCGGCGCGGGCGCGACCGGCGCGGCGCGCGGCCAAGCCCGCCGCCCGGGCCGTGGCGCCGGCGCGCGCGGCCGGCCGGGCCAAGGCCAAGCCGGGCGCCAAGGCGACCAAGGCCAAGGGCAAGGCCAGGCCCAAGGCGGGGGCGAGGGCGCGAAGGCGCTGAGCGTGCGCGTCCCGGCCCTGGCGGCACTGGCGATCTGCGCTCTCGGTTGTGCCACGCCGGGCGTGAGTCAGATGAGGTTCGCCAACCGCGACCCGGTGTGGCGAGTCAACGACCGCCTCGACACGCCCAGGCCCGCCGAGCAGGGCTTCCCCCGGCTGTTCTACTACTTCGATCGGTTCGCGTTCCGGCGCCTCACCCGCCTCATGGAGGTGCCCGAGCCGCGCCACGCTGCCAACGTCAACTCGCTCGACGAGGTGCCCGACTCGACCTGGTTCACCAACCGGGTCGGCACCGGCCGCCTGACCGCCGCCGACGTGGGGCGCGGGCCCAACACCGACCTGGGCCCCGACACGTCGGCGCCGTGGACCATCAAGGGCACCAAGGTCGGCGGCATCACCGTCGGCTTCGTCGTCAAGGACGCGCGCGGCATCAAGTACATCCTCAAGTTCGACCGCAAGGGCCTGCCCGAGACCGAGACGGGCGCCAACGTGGTGGTGCAGCGCCTCCTGTGGGCGGCGGGCTTCCACGTGCCCGAGGACTCGGTCGTGCGGGTCACGCGCGACATGCTGGTCCTGGCCCGGGACGCGGAGGTGGCCGACACCTTCGGCCACAAGCGCCCGATGATCGAGAAGGACCTCGACGACGCGATGAAGCTGGTCAACGTCCTCCCCGACGGCAGCTACCGCGGCATGGCCAGCAAGTTCCTGCCCGGCGTGCCGCTCGGCGGGGTCGAGCCGGAGGGCGTGCGCGAGGACGATCGCAACGACATCGTCCCGCACGAGGAGCGCCGCGAGATGCGCGGCGAGTTCGTCATCTTCTCGTGGGTCGACCACACCGACATCAAGCTCGACAACTTCCTCGACATGTGGATCGAGGATCCGGTCGATCCTTCGCGCCACTACGTCAAGCACAACCTGGTGGACTTCGGCAACGCGCTCGGCACGCTCGGCGTGGTCGACCACCGCGACGACGACGGCTTCGCCTACCAGATCGACTTCCAGTACATGCTGAGCTCGCTGGTCACGGCGGGGGTGTGGCGCCGGCCGTGGGAGGACGCGCGCGTGCCGGACATCGTCGGCGTCGGGCGGGTCGAGGCCGATCGCTTCGAGGCCGACAACTGGCGCCAGGCGGCCCCGTGGGAGCCGTTCGCGCGGCGCGACCGCTTCGACGGCTTCTGGGGCGCGAAGATCGTCGGCGCCTTCACGCGCCCGATGATCCGGGCCGCGGTCGAGGCCGGCAAGTACAGCGACCCGCGCGCGGCCGACTACCTGGAGGGGATCCTGGTCGCGCGGCGAGAGAAGATCATCAGGTACTGGTTCGACCAGGTCACGCCGCTCGACCGCTTCGCCGTCGAGTCGGACGCGCTCTGCTTCACCGACCTGGCGCTGACCTACGGGCTGGCGCGGCCCGCCGCCGCGGTCTATCGCGCCACCGCGCACGACGGCGCCGGCGGCGAGCTGCGCTGGAGCGCGTCGGTGCAGGCGGGGCCGGGCGGCCGCGCCTGCGCGGCCGGGGTGCCGGCCGGCCCCGGTGCCGACGGCTACGTCATCATCAAGATCACCCCGTCGCGGGCGGGCGCGGCGGAGCTGCCGGTCGAGGTCCACCTCGCCCGCAACCGGACCGGGCAGCTGCGCGTCATCGGCCTCAACCGCTGGTGACGGGCGGGGTCGGGCGGCGGCGGCCCGGATCGGCTCACCACTGGTGCGCGGTGAGCTGGACCTGCGACGAGGGCGAGAAGCTGAGGTGGAAGGTGAAGCCGTCGTCGCCGAAGCCGACCAGGAAGCGGGTCAGGAACAGCGAGGCGGTGTGGATCTGGATGCCGCCGCCGTAGCTCGGGTGGAGCTCCGTCGGATCGAAGTCGGTCAGCTTGCGCAGGGCCTCGCCCTCGTCGACGAACACGAACGCGCCCAGGGTCCGGCTGATCGGATACTTGTACTCGGCGGTCAGCTCGGTGACCAGGCGGTCGCGAAAGCGGTTGCGCAGGTAACCGCGCGCCAGGCGCGATCCGCCGATGCGCGGCAGCTCGGTGAAGGGGACGTTGTCGATGTCGCCGGTGACGCCGTCGAGATAGGCGCGCAGGAGGAGGACGCGGTCGCCCAGGTAGAGGTCGAAGTAGCGCTGGATGTCGAGCCCGTAGTGGACATAGCGCGACGGGTCCTGGTCGAAGCCGCGGGCGTAGCCGGCGAAGCTCTCGACCTTCCACCCCGTCGACGGCTGGGCCAGGCTGACGAACGGGTTCGTGCTGCGGCGGTCGTCGTAGATCGCGCGCAGCTCGCTGTAGCTGTAGCTGACGCCGCCGGCGTAGCCGATGAGCGAGGCGGTGTCGTACACGGCTCCGACGTCGATGCGCCCGCCGCTCGTGCCGTTGATGGTGCTGAAGTCCTTGAAGATGAGCGCCGTGGACGGGCGCAGCATGATCCTGGGCGCGACCTTCCACCGGGCGGCCACCTCGCCGCGGAAGATGCGCTGGTCGTAGCGCGTGGTCACCGCCGTCGGATCGCGCAGCGCGTCGACCCCGCTCGTCATGGCGGCGTCCTCGAGGTCGCCGTTTCCGATGCCGAAGAAGTAGGAGTCGTCGAGGAGGTGGACCTGACCGGCCAGCTCGAGCTCGAGCTTCTTGCCGAAGAGGTGGTGGGTCCTGAGGCGCAGCTCGTAGACCTGGCGCACCTCGCCGCCGAACAGGAAGTTGGCGCGCACCCAGGGGCCGAAGCCGGCGCCGATGCCGTAGGTGAGGCCGTGCCCGGCCTCGCGCGCGACGCTGGGATAGATGACGAACAGGCCCTCGCCGCTGAACAGCCGGCGCACGCGCTCGTTCAGGCCGTAGGCCTCGAACGCGTACAGCCCGCCGCGAAGCGGGGCGGCGGCCACCCAGAGGCCCCACCTGGGCAGGAACAGGAGCGCGCGCGGAACCCACAGGAGGTGGCGAGCGCCGCTGCGATCGTCGTGGACCAGGTTGCGGGCGGCGTCGGGGCGAGGCGCGTCGGCCACGTCGCGCGCGGTCAGCTCGGCGGGGCGCGTGCTGTCGGGCTGGTCGGCCGCGGGCGCGGGCACCGTGATCCCCGGGTCGGTGGGCGCGGCCGCGCGGCCGCCGTCGTCCGCCGGGTCGCCTTGCCCGCCGGGCCGCGCTGGCCCGCCCTGCCCGTCCGGATGCCTCGGCGGCGGACCGACCTGGGCTGAGGACACACCGGCGCCGGTCAGCACCACCGCGGCCAGCGCCGCGGACCCGATCATCCGGATGTGCACCGACGCCGTTTTACCGCGCGGTGGCATGCGCGGTAAAGCCGGCCAGGTGGCCCGGCGCCGCCCGCACGTCCTGCGCCGACTCGGGGTGACTGCGCGGCGCGCGCGTGCGCGGCTTTTCGCCGGGAGGAGGCCGGACCGGACGCGTGCAGGATCTCGGCAGCTCGCCGCCGTCGAGGACGGCGTCGAGGTCAGGGGTGGTCGACTTTCGGGTTCAGGTCACGGCCGGGGCGTTTGACAGGTCCGCATCGAAACGGCGCGCGCGCCGCCGGGCCTTGCCGTCTCCGCCGCGGCGATCCGGCGCGCCCGGTTCCGATCGATGTGCGCCGAATCAACGCGGCTGGCATGAGCCACGGCTCGGCCGCGCCGCATGACGCGCGCGGTGCGGCCGGCCCGAGGGGAAGGACTGGCCCCCTTCGCGTCCCCCCATCGCGCTGCGCGGACCGTGGCAGGACCGCACAGGAGGCACGTTCGCCTCAACTGCATTGCAGCGGCCCGACCAGCCGCCAGCCCAACCCAGCGGACTCCTCGGCGCGGCCACATTGGCCGGCTGCCCCGGGGGTGGCACATGACTCGCAATCCTCGGCGACGTGCGCAGCCCACGGGCGTGGTTCACGCTGAGCCAGCATAGCCACATTGCCTCCTGGGTCGTGTGCCTCCTCCTGTGCAGTTCCTGTACTCGCAGCCTCGACGGTGACAAGTTCCGCAACGCGGGCGGCGAGGACGCCGGAAGCGGCAGCATGGTCGATCCGGCGGACGCCGGCGCGGGCACCGACGCGCGGGCCGAGCCGCGCTGCGGCGACGGCGTGTGCGGCGGCGGCGAGAGCGTCTGCACCTGCGCCGAGGACTGCGGCGCGCCCAGCTGCGGCGACCACATCTGCTGCCCCGACCTGGAGGACAGCGGGTCGTGCGGCGACGACTGCGCCGGCGGCTGCGGCGACGGCCTTTGCGTCGCGAACGAGAACGCCTGCTCCTGTCCGGGCGACTGCGGCCAGCCGACCTGCGGCGACGGCGTGTGCTGCGCGGGCGCGGGCGAGGACCGCTGCTCGTGCCCGGGGGACTGCGGCGAGGGCACCTGCGGCGACGGCGTGTGCTGCGCGGGCGCGGGCGAGGACCGCTGCTCGTGCGCGGTCGACTGCGGCGATTCGATGTGCGGCGACGAGGTGTGCTGCCCGAGCGCCGGCGAGAACGAGTGCTCGTGCGCCGACGACTGCGGGGTCGGCTCGTGCGGCGACGGCCTGTGCTGCGCCGCCGACGGCGAGACCGCCGGCACCTGCCAGACCGACTGCGACGCCACCTGCGGCGACGGCGTGTGCAGCGGCGGCGAGGACAGGTGCAACTGCCCCGACGACTGCACCGGCGCGGTGTGCGGCGACGGGCGCTGCTGCGCGGCGGGCGGCGAGGACGCGTGCAGCTGCGCGGCCGACTGCGGGGCCAGCGCGTGCGGCGACGGCGTGTGCTGCGCCGGCGCCGGCGAGAACAGCTGCTCGTGCGGCGAGGACTGCGGCGCGCCGACCTGCGGCGACGGCGTGTGCTGCGCCGGCGAGACCACGTGCGACTGCCCGTCCGACTGCGGGGCGCCGACCTGCGGCGACGGGACCTGCTGCGCCGCGGCCGGCGAGGACCGGTGCTCGTGCGCGGCCGACTGCGGCGCCATGTGCGGCGACGGCTGCTGCAGCGGCGACGAGACCACCGCGAGCTGCCCGGGCGACTGCGGCGCCTCCTGCGGCGACGGCACCTGCAACGGCGACGAGACCACCGAGACCTGCCCGGACGACTGCCCGGCCAGCCCGGCCATGTGCGGCGACGGCGCCTGCAACGGCGGCGAGGACGCGTGCATCTGCGCGATGGACTGCCCGGCCGGCTGCGATCCGGCCCACCGCTGCTGCGGCGACGGGATGTGCTGCATGGGCGAGAACCAGACCAGCTGCCCGGCCGACTGCCCCGGCCCCGGCCCAGGAGGCGGCGATGGACCGGGCTGAGAGGATCGCGATGCGGCCGGCAGGGCGGGCTCCGGTCCGGCGCGGGCCGGCGCTGGGCGCGGGCCTGGCCGCGCTCGCCCTCGCGCTCGCCGCGGCGCCGGGCGTCGCGCGCGCCGGCGTGTCGCGGGTCGGCGTGGTGGTGGCGACCGCGGTCAACATGAGCGACGCCGACGCCGACGCGCTGGCGTCGCGCCTGGGCGAGGCGCTGCGCGGCAAGCTCGAGGTCGACGTCGTCGCCGGCGCCGACGCGCGCCGCCGCCTGCCCCCCGCCGGCGTCCCCGACGACTGCGTGGCGCGGCCCGACTGCGTGCGCGACGTGGCCGTCCGGCTGGGCGGCGACGAGCTCCTCTTCCTCTTCGTGGTCCGCATCGGCCCGCACGTGCAGATCGACGTCACCTGGTCGGATCCGGACGCCGGCTCGATCGCCAGCCGCAGCGCGCTCATCGTGCCGGCCACCGGCGGAGCGGAGGAGGACCGCGTGTTCGAGGCCGCGCCCGGCCGCCTCCTGCCCCACGCCTCGCCGCGCGCGCCCCAGCTCGGCGAGCCGGAGCCGGACCGCGAGCCGGCGACGGAGCTGGTGTCGTCGCCGACGCCGATGCCGGAGCGCCGCGGCCGGCACATCAACGCCGGGGCGCTGGTGAGCGGGGTTGTCTCGGTCGCGGCGCTCGCCACCGGAGTCGGATTCGCCGTCGCCGCGCGCGAGGATTACGACCAGCTCGAGGAGGACGGCTGTGACGTCACCGCGTGCCCTCGCGTGAACCGCCGCGTCGATCGCATGGAGCGCCGGGCGCTGGCGGCGGACATCCTGTTCGCCGGCGCGGGCGTGGCGGCCGCCACCGGCATCATCTTCTACCTCACCTCCGGCGGCGGCTCCGAGTCGCGCATGGAGATCGGCGCCGCGCCCCGCGCGGGCGGCGGCGCGCTGCTATCGTTGGGGGGCGTGTTCTGAAACGAAGCGCAACAGGATCTGTCATGAAGGACGACTCACCCGAGACTCGCCTGCGCTGTCCGGTCTGCCTGGCCGTGTTCCGCACGGAGTTCGCATGCTGCCCGGTGGACGGGGCCGCGCTCGGCCCGCTCACGGTGCTGGACGACGACCCGCTCATCGGCACGGAGATCGCCGGCCGTTACGTGGTCGATGCGCTGGTCGGCCAGGGCTCCATGGGCCTCATCTACCGCGCGCACCACATCCGCCTGCCGCGCACGTTCGCCATCAAGGTCCTGTTCGGCGACATGGTGGCCGATACCCGCATGCGCCTGCGCTTCGCCCAGGAGGCGGCGCTGGCCAGCCGGCTCAGCCACCCCAACGTCGTCCCGGTCGTCGACTTCGGCCGCAGCGAGCGCGGTCTGCTGTACCTGGTCATGGACTACGTCGAGGGCGAGTCGCTGAGCGAGCTCATGGCGCGCGAGTCGCCGCTCGACCCGCTGCGCGTGTGCCGCCTGGCCGGCCAGCTGGCCGAGGGGCTGGGCCACGCCCACGAGCACGGGCTGGTCCACCGCGACTTCAAGCCGGGCAACGTGGTGCTCGAGCGCCACGAAGAGGGGCCGCCGGTGCCGCGCATCCTCGACTTCGGGCTGGCGATCTCGACGCACGAGCGCGACGAAGGGCCCGGCCGGCTCACCGAGTTCGGCTTCATCGTCGGCACGCCGATGTACATCGCGCCCGAGCAGGCGCTCGACCGCGCGGTCGATCACCGGGCCGACCTGTTCGCGCTCGGCGTCGTCATGTACGAGATGCTGGCCGGCAAGCCGCCGTTCGACGGCAAGCCGGTCGAGATCGCGCACAAGAACGTGTCCCAGCCGCCGCCGCCGTTCGCGGAGCGGAGCCCGGGGCTGGCGGTGACGCCCGAGCTCGAGCGGGTCGTGCACCGGCTGCTCGCCAAGTCGCCCGACGATCGCTTCGGATCGGCCGCCGAGCTGTGCGACGCCCTCGCCGAGGTCGAGCGGCGCGCCGGGGAGCGCGAGACCTACGGCGCCGGGCTCGGCGCGGTCGGCTGGAGCGAGCCCCACGACGCGGCGCGCCCGGCCGGCCCGTTCGCTCGCTTCTTCGGCGGCGCCAGCGAGGACGGGGACGGCGACTTCGCCTTCGACCCGGCGGACGGCGCCGCGTACGGGTTGCTCCTGCCGCAGAACCGCGGGCGCCGGCTGGCCGCGGCGTGCGCGGTCGTGATCGCCGGCGGCGCGCTGGTCTTCGGTCTGGCGGCGCGCGCCCGGTCGAGCGACGAGGCGCAGCTCGATCCGCCGGCGCGCGCAGCGGCCGCGGCCGAGGCCCGGATCGCGCCGACGCCGCGCGTGACGCCGCTCCCCTCGAAGGGGGCCGAGGCTCGCGCGCCGTCGGTGGAGCCCGCCGCGCCGATCGCCAGGCCGGCCGCTCCGCCGGTGCCCCCGGCCGCGGGCGGCGCGGGCGGCGCGGATGCGGCGAATGGCGCGAGCGCCGGGCCGTCGGTGGAGACGCCGGTGGAGGTCGCCGACGCGCCGCTCACCGCGGGCGAGGGCGGGGGCGAGGCGCAAGCACAGGCTCGCGCCGCGGCCAGGAAGGCGCGCGCGCAGCGGCGCGTCGCCGACCTCGAGGCCGAGGACCGCGACGACGAGGCATACGACGAGGACTCCGGCGAGTGGCCGGCCGAGCCCGACTCGCCGAGCCCGAGCCAGGGCCAGGCCGCCGCCGGACAGGGCCAGGCCGCCGCGGCGCCGGCGCCCGCCGACAAGTCGGGGCCGATCGAGCCGCCCGAGATGAGCGAGGCCGAGCCGGCGAGCCCGCCGACGACGACGGCGGCCGGCGCGGCGCCCGCGCCACCCGACTCGACCGGGACGGACCTGGCCGGCCAGCCCGCGGCCCCGTCGACCCGGCAGCCGCCGTCCGCGCCTCCGCGGCGGGCACCCGCGACCCGGGTGCAGGCACCACCGGCCGGCGGCGCGGCACCCGCTCGCCCGGTCGACCAGAACGTCATGATCCGCCAGCTCATCCACGACTACCGCGAGGTCGGCCAGGCGATCGCCGCGCTGGAGGTGCGCAAGGGCGACATCGCGGCCCGCTACTTCCGCGACCGCTACTTTCGCGTCCCCTACAGCGACGCGCTGCGCATCCCGTCGGTGCGCCGGGACGCGCTGGTGGCACTCGCCGCCCTGCGCCGCGAGCTGACGCGCGCGATGGGCGGCGGCGACTGATCGCCTTGCGATCGCGGCGGCCGATCGCTGCGATCGCGGCTCCCGTCCCGGGTCACGTCCGGGTCACATCGACCCGCCGATCGAGAACTCGAACTGGATCGGCGGCTCTCCCGGCTGGCGGTCGAGCGGGATGCCCCACTCGAAGCGGAGCGGCCCGATGGGCGACAGCCAGCGGACGCCGACGCCGACCGAGGTGCGCAGGCCCTGGAGCATCGCGCCCGGCGTCCTGGTGCACGGGTCCGTCTTCGGCGACGCGGCCATCCCCTGGCAGTATCGCCGCTCGAGGTTGAAGGCGTTGCCGGCGTCGAAGAAGACGACGCCGCTCAGCCCCAGCTTGCGCGCGATCGGGAACTCCAGCTCCGCGCCGGCCAGGACGCGCAGGTTGCCGCCGATGCGGAGCGAGCCGAGCGGCTCCATCGGATCGCCGGCGGCCGGCAGCGGGATGCGCGGACCCAGCGATCCGCGCTCGAAGCCGCGGACGTCGAACAGCCCGCCGGCCTGGTAGCGCTCCGAGAGCGGCACGCCGCGCGGGTCGCGGCTGGTGACCAGGCCCACCTCGCCGCGCAGCCCCAGCACCAGCGGGCCCGGCAGGTCGATGTAGCGGCGCGCGCTGGCCTGGAAGCGCATGAAGGTGTTGTCCGACCCGAGCGCGGGATCGGCCAGCTCGACCGACGCGACGTGGAAGCTGCCGGACGTGGGAAACAGCCGGTCGTCGCGCGTGTCGTATTGCAGCGTGCCGGTCACCGATGAGGTGAGGCCGCCGCGGAACAGATCGCCCACGCGCAGCGCGGTCCCCGGCAGCGCCAGCGACGGCGCGAGCGAGGCCGCCGAGAAGCCGACCTGCTCCAGCTTGTAGGTCGCGAACCAGGTCGTGTCGTGGCCGAGCTTGCGCCCGATCGTGGCGCTGCCGCCGGTGGCCACGCGGCGGCCGTCGCCGGCGTCGCTCGACTGGTTGTAGAGATCGAAGGCCGCCGCCCAGTCGGTGTCCCGGACGTGCGGCTCGAAGAAGCGCAGGCGGAGCTGGCGGCGCTGGCGCGAGAGCAGGCCGGCCAGCTCGAGCGTCTGGCCGCGGCCGAGCAGGTTGGGCATCGACACCCGCACCTGGCCGATGAGCGCGTCGGAGCTGGTGAAGCCGAACGACGCGGCCACGGTGTCGGCGCGCCGCTCGACCACGTCCACATCGAGGTCGATCCACCGGTCGCTCGAGCCGTGCGCGGTGGACACCGCGACCTGGTCGAACAGGCCGAGCGCCGCGACCCGCCGCCGCGACTCATCGACCGCGGACGCGCGGTAGAGCTCGCCCTCCGAGATGGCCAGCTCGCGGCGGATCACGCGGTCGCGCGTCCTGGCCGCGCCGCGGATGTGGATGCGCTCCACGAACACGCGCGGCCCGGGCTCGACGCGGAATCCCAGCGCGACCCGTCCGGCGTCGATCCGCATGTCCGGCTCCACCACGGCCCACGCGTGGCCGCGCTCCTGGTGGTAGGCGCGCACCGCCAGGGCGGCGGCGCGGATCGCGCTGGCCGAGGCCACGTCGCCCGCGCCCAGCGGCAGCCGCACCCCCGCCGGGACCGCGCGCCGATCGACGCGCGCGATGCGGTGGAGCGCGCCCTCGCTGACCGGGACGCGGATGGTGACGTCGCGCCGATCGCGCGAGAGCTCGACGCGCGCCGGCCCCACCGAGGCCGCCAGGTAGCCGCGGTCGTGGTAGTAGGCGAGGACGCGCACCACGTCGCGGTCGACCGCGTCGCGGCTGGGCGCGGCCGCGGTCCCGCCGGTCAGGCGCTCGATCAGGCCGGGCGATCCGATCGCCATGACGCCGCGCAGCTCCTCGTCGCTCAGGTGATGGTTGCCCGAGAAGCTGATCCGGCGCAGCCGCGCTCGCGACCCCTCGGCGATCGAGATGGCCACGTCGACCTCACCGTCGCCGTCGGGGCCGCCGTTCGCGCCGGAGACGGGCGCGGCCCGGGCGTCCACCGAGGCCGCGACGTAGCCCTTCTCCTGGTAGAGCGCGCGGATGGCGTCGCGCGTGGCGGCCAGCGCGCGGCGATCGAGCGGCCGCCCGCGCCGGAGCGTGATGGCCGACTGGAGGTCGTCGAGCGCGACCTCGCTGTTGCCGCTCACCAGGACCTTGCGCACAGGCGGCCGCTCGGCCACCTGGAAGCGCAGCGCCACGCCGCCGTCCGCCTCCGGCACCGCGTCGGCGCGCACGTCGTCGAACAGGCCGAGCCCCCACACCGCGCGCAGGTCGCCGCGCACCACGTCGGGCTCGAGGACGCCGCCGGCGCGCGAGCGGATGCAGGCGAGCACCGCGTCGGTGTCGACCCGGCGGTTGCCACCGACCTCGACGCGCGCGATCGGCGCACCCTCCAGGTCCGGTGTATCGGCCAGCGCACGCGGACCGGCCGCCAGCCACCCTGCAGCGCTGACAGCCGCCGCGAGCGCCCCGGTCTGCATGGCAAACAGGCGCACGCCGTTTCAGCAGGAGAGACACGGCGCCCGCCCGCGCGGTTGCCCTCCGCCGCGGCGGCGTCGCCGTTCACGGGCAGCGCGCGGAGCTGCGGTCGACCGAGCCGGAGCCGTCGATGCTCTCGGTCACACGCGGGTCGCCGCAGTAGGAGACGTCGCCGCTGCCATCGATCGAGACCTCGAGCACGTCGTCGGCTGCGACCGAGCAGCCGCCCGAGCCCGAGATGTCGACGCGCGTGGTGGAGGTGGCGAGCGCGGCGGCGTCCACGTCGCCCGAGCCGTCGATCTCGATCGAGTGCTCGCCCGCGCTGCCGGCCAGGCGGAGGCCGCCCGACCCGCCGATGCGGCTGCGGACGACGGCGGCTTCGATGCGGAGGTCCATGTCGCCGGAGCCGCCGATGTCGAGCGAGACCTGGTCGGCGGAGATGGCGTCGGCCGTGATCGAACCGGAGCCGTCGATCGCGAGGGACAGGTCGCGCGTCTCGACCGGCCCGCGCAGCACGATGTCGCCCGAGCCCTCGATCACCACGCCATCGATGTCGTCGCTGGCGACCTGCACCTCGAGCTCGGTCGGGTCGATGCAGCAGCTCGAGTCGTCCGCCTCGATGACCAGGGTGTCGCCGTCGCCGTGCACGCGCGTGACCACGTGGTCGATGAGGTTGTCATCGGTGCGGAGCTTGAGCGGCGAGGCCGGCCCCTGGGTCATGGTGACGGTGCCGGACACATCGAGCGAGAGGCGGCGGAACGCGCCGACCGGGCGGGTCTGCTCCACCAGGCGGCCGGAGCCCTCCTCGCAGCACGCGCCCGCGAGGAGCGCCATCGCGACCCCGATGGCGATCGCGAGGACGGGGACGGCGACCGGCATCGCGGCACGGACCGGGACCCGGGCGGGGACGTGGAAGGTGACGGGGACACGGGACGGGACGTGGTCGGAACGCTTCATCGCTCCTCCGGTCGGGCGGGCGGCCCCGCCCACGAACGGACGCTCTGGCAGAACACCGCCCGGCGGCACGAGTGTCACCGTCGATCCCGCCCCCGGTGCTGGCTCCGCCCCGAACAGGGCCTCTGTCTCTACCGGCGCCGCGGTTTCCGGAGTAAGCAGGATCGATGTCGCGAAACCGGATCGTCCCCGCGCTCGCCGCGCTCGCCGCGCTCCTCTGGGTCCTCGTTTTCGGATGCGGCGGCGCCGGCACCGGCGACGAGACCCGCGGCGGCGCCGGAGCGCCGGCCCCGCGTGCGGAGGCCCCCGGCCCGCCGGCAGCGCGCGCGAGGCCCTCGCCGGCCAGGTTCGACGCGCTCGCCCGCGAGTACGCGGTCGGCTTCCTGCAGCGCAACCCGGTGGTGGCGACCTACCTGGGCGCGGCCCGCCTCGACCCGTCCCTGGCCGACATCGATGGCAAGCTGCGCGACCACTCGGCCGCCGCGCTGGCCGCCGAGGATCGCTGGCTCGACGGCCGTCTGGCCCGCTTCGACGCCTACGACCCCGCCTCCCTGTCGCCACGCCAGCGCACCGACCGCGCCGTGGCGATGGCGCAGATCCGCTTCCTCCTGCGCCAGCACCGGGTCCGCCGCCAGCAGGAGCGCGCCGTCGATACCTACGTCGACGAGGCGTTCCGCGGCATCGACTGGCAGCTCCAGGGCATGACGCAGACGGGGTCCTCGAAGGGGGCGACGACCCACGGCACCGAAGAGGAGTGGCAGGCCGTGGTGCGCCGCGTGCAGGCCATCCCCGCCTACCTGTCGGCCGCGCGGCGACAGCTCGAGGCCGGCATCCGCGCCGGCAACACCGCCGATCACCGCATGCTGCGGCGAAACGGCATCGACGCCGCCCGGGCCAGCACCACCTTCTTCGCGCGCGACCTCCAGGCCCAGGCCCGCGCCATGGCCGGCGCCGCGCTGCGCCCCGAGACCGCGGCCCGGCTGCGCGACGCCGGCCGGCGCGCCGGCCGCGCCTACGCCGACTTCGCCGACTTCGTGGCCCAGACCTTCTTCCGCGACCCGCGCGCGCCCTCCGCGGCAGGCGTCAAGCCGGCCTTCGGCGGCGATCGCTTCGCCTTCGGCCAGGCGGAGTACGACTGGGCGCTGGCCAACAACCTGCGCGTCGACAAGAGGGCCGCGGCGCTCTACGACGAGTCGTGGCCGATCGTGCAGGAGACGCGCGGCCAGATGATCGACGTGGCGCGGCAGATCGGTCGCCTGCAGAAGCTGACCTTGCCGCCGGACGACGAGGCGGCGGTGCGACGCGTCCTCGAGGTGCTGGCGGCCCGCCACCCGCGGTCCGACGCGGAGATGGTCACGTGGTGCGCGCGCGCGGCCGATCGGCTGGTGGCGTACGGGCGCAAGGTCGGCATGTTCGACATCCCGGCCGACTACCGGCTCGACGTCACGCTGGTGCCGCCGGCGCTCAAGGCCTCGGGCGGCGGCGCGTCGTACTACCCGGCGCCGCCGCTGAAGGGGACCGGCGTGGGCCGCTTCTACGTCAGCCCGATGAGCGCGGAGGAGCGGCGGACCGTGGCCCTCGCGTCGGTGGCGGACCTGACCGCGCACGAGGGCTTCCCGGGCCACGACTGGCACTTCAAGGTGATGACCTCGTTCGCGGGCGACATCTCTCCGCTCCGCTGGCTCACCCCTGGCGCCGTCGAGGACTCGTCGTCGATGTGGGAGGACTCGATGGCCACCGAGGGCTGGGGCCTCTACGCCGAGAGTCTCGTCGCGGAGCCGCAGCCGGGCGCGTCGTCCGGCTTCTACACCCCGGAGGAGCGGCTCTTCGAGCTGCAGGGCCTGCTCCTGCGCGATCTGCGGGTCCGGGTCGACATCGGCATCCACACCGGGCGGCTCACCTACGACCAGGCGGTCGACCTCATGTCGCAGGTGATGGACTTCCAGCCCGGCTCGTGCGCCGCGCCCGCCACGGCGGTCAAGCGCGCCAGCTGCGCGGGGGCGGAGGACGCGGTCTTCCGCTACTCGAAGTGGCCGACCCAGGCCATCACGTACCGCCTCGGGCGCGACGAGATCGTCGCCCTGCGCGATCGGGCGGCCGCCGAGCTCGGGCCGGCGTTCTCGCCGCGCGCGTTTCACCTGCTGCTGATGAAGCAGGGCGCCATCCCGGTCGGCCACTTCCGGGCCGACCTCCTGCGCGCGCTCGCGCACGCGCCGGGGCCGGCGAAGTAGCGCGGCGCTCGCGCGTTCGCCTCTCGCCTCCCCCATCCGGGGGCGTTGCTGGATCGCGCCGCGGCTGCCAGCATCTCTGGATGCAGAGACCACTCGTGGCGGCGGCGGGTCTGGTGGCGGTCCTCTCGGTCTTCTCGGTCATCGCGGTCTTCACGATCGGCGAGGGCGGCGCGCGGGCGCAGACGCAGGGCGGGACCGGGCAGACGAGCCCGCTCTACCGGCCGCTCTCGCCCCCGCGCGGCTCCGATCTGATCGATCGCGCCCGGGTGGTCGAGACGACGCCCATGACGAAGTGGGAGCGCGTGAAGAGCGCGCTGTCCGCCGTCTGGGAGAAGAACCCCGTCTACCTCCTCTACCTCTTCATCTTCATCGCTGCGCTCGCCAGGGGGGACAAGGACGCCTGGGGCTTCCTGGTCATCATCGCGCTGGTCGTGCTGGCCTTCTGGGGCGGGCCGAAGCTTGTGCAGTGGGCGGGCGCGACGTGGCTCCAGGTCGTGGGGACCCCCGTCCTCGTCGGTGTCGCGTATCTCCTGTACGCGATGCAGCGTCACCTGCCGCGGCTGTTTGCGTTCACGCTCCTCTGCGTCGGCATCCTGGCCCTGGCCAAGAGCCTCCCCGCCACCAAGGAGGGGGTGGGCGGCTGGGTCGCGGTCGCCGGCAGCGTCAGCGGGCTGGTCGGCGGCCTCGACCGCTGGAGCAAGGCGAGGTCGGCGGCCAGGCAGGCCGCGCCGTCGCCGTCACCGCCGACGGTGCCGAGCTCCGCCGCGACCGCCTCGTAGCGCCGCCGCGCGCGCACCGGACGGCCTATCGCCTCGGCGCCGCGACGTCGGGGCGAAAGCCGATCGCCTCGAGGGCGGGCGCGATCTCCGGGGTGGCCATGAAGCTCTTCCACACCAGGCCGCTCCGGTGGTTCTCGATCATGACGACGATCGGCGCCTGGTCGAGGCCCATGTAGACCGGCTCGAACCACTCGTCGGTCTGGTTGAAGCCGTCGTGGAAGCCGTAGATGCCCCACACCCGGTCGCCCAGGTCGCGGTAGAAGTGCCGGAGCGCCCGCATCGACTCCACCGGCGTGTAGGGGAAGGCGCCGAGCGCGGCGTGGATGTTGATGGTGCCGTTGTCGTCGCGCGGCAGCGGGCGGCCGCCGCCGCTGTTGACGCCGGCGGAGAAGCCCCACGCGTCGGGGCCGTAGCCGACGCGCTTGCGCGGGTTGTCGATGGCGTAGGCGCGGTCGATGAGCGCGATGGCGCGGCTGTTCTCGAAGTAGTTGGTGTAGCGGTCGCGCTTGCCGCGCGGGTCGAAGCCCATGAACGAGAACATGGTGAAGAAGAGCTCCGCCCCGTTGCCGACGCCGACGTCGAGGTGGATGCCGTGGTAGGTGTGGCCATTGGTGTAGTGGTCGCCGGCGGTGGTGCGGCCCCAGCCCTGGCGGTAGCGCACGGCGGTGTCCGACTGGCCGGCCCAGCCGGTGTGATACATCGACGCCGGCACCGCGTGGGTCGGCGACGCGATGGCCAGGAGGTAGACGATCATCGTCTCGTTCCAGCCGATGAGCGGGTGCTGGATGTGAAAGCCGTACCTGGGCGACCAGTGCCAGTAGAGGAAGTGGCGGTCGGGGCCGCGCGCGTGCCAGTCCCACTCGACCGTTCGCCAGAACCTCGTGATGGTGGCGCGCAGCTCGCGCTCACCCGGGGTGTCGCGGCCGTAGTACTGGCGCGCGGCGAGCAGACCCTGCATGAGGAAGGCGGTCTCGACCAGGTCGGCGCCGTCGTCGTACTTGCCGAAATGGGCGATCGTCCTGCCGGTGCGGCCGTCGAGGTAGTGGGGCCAGACGCCGTGGAAGCGGTCGGCCCGGTCGAGGAAGCGGACGATCTTGACCATGCGCTGGACCGCCTGCTCGCGCGTGACGAAGCCGCGCTCGGCGCCGACGATGATCGCCATGATGCCGAACCCGGACGCCCCGAGCGCGACCAGGTCGGGGTCGCCCGGGATGATCTCGAGCGCCATGCCGGCGACCGGGTGCGCCGCCTCCCAGTAGTAGCGGAAGCAGGCGCGCTGCACCATGGTGAGGAGGTCGTCGTCCGACAGCGCGCGCGTGGTGGCGGCGGCCGCGCCCGAGCGCGCCGACTCGCGAAAATGTGTGTCCACGGCGCTGACCCGATACGACGCCTTCGCGCCGCTCCGGCCCAGGAAGTCGACGAAGCGGGTCAGGTGGCCCTTCTGGGTCGCGATCGCGCGGTAGTGGGTGCCATCGGTGGCGCGATAGATGACGTAGTGGCGCACCCCGCCCCCTGGCGGCGGCCGCCACGTCAGATCGATGTGGCGGTCGGAGCCGCTGGCGGCCAGCGCTGACGGCGCGGCGGGGGGCGCGCTGCCGGCGCGGTCCTGGCGGTCGCTCGTGATCGCCACCTCGTCGATGTCGAGCGTGTGCGGCCGCCCGTCGTCGAGCCCCTGCACGATCTGGATCGACGCGATGCGCGTCGGCTCGAAGTGGGCGTCGCTGGTGCCGCGGACGCTGCCGGTGAAGGAGGAGAGCGGCAGGCGGATCTGCACCCACTGGCCCGCCGGGATGGAGGCGCGCGCGCCGAGCAGCCGGATGTCCGGCGTGCCCTGACCGGCGGCGTCGACCATGTGGATGCGCGGGGCGTCCTCGGCGGCCAGGCCCTCGGCGGAGCGGGCCCAGAAGCTGAGCGTGTCGCCCACCGGGTGCTGGCTGCCCCACTGCTTCATGACCGCGAGCGCCGTCTGCCAGGCGCCGCCCGGCCGCGAGCGCCATCGCAGGCGGAGGCAGCTCGGCGGGGTCACGCATCGGTCGCGCAGGGCCGGCAGCCGGCCGCGGACCGCCTCGATGTGGCTGGGCGCGACGGCAGAGGCCTGGCTGAAGTAGTAGGACCGCGCGCCGCGGCTGTTGTCGAACACCACGTGGCGGTCGTAGTCGAAGTCGCCGTCGCGGTCGCGGTCGTGCACGGCGCGGGGAGCGGCCCCGGGATCGGCGCGGGCGGTGGGCGCGCCGGCCGCGGAGGTGAGCGCGGCGGTCAGGGCGATCGCGATGGACGTGGCGCGTGCAGTCACCTTGTCCCGTGGCATCTTGTCCCGTGGCATCTCGTCCCGTGGCATCTTGTCCCGTGGCATCTCGTCCCGTGGCATGTCGTCTGGGCCCTTTCACGGCAGGAGTCGGACGCGGCGGGCGCGAGTGGCGCCGGCCGCCGGCGCGGCGACGAGGACCTCGTCACCGTCGGTGGCCCAGCCATCCGGCGCGCGGGCCAGGGCGGCCGCGCTCGCGCGCCGCGACAGCGCCCGCCCGTCGAGCAGGACCGAGCGCGGCGGCCGCTCGAGGCCGATGACCTCGAGCGCGAGCGATCGCGCGGGCGCCGCGCCGCGGTAGGTGCCGCGCGCGCCGCCTATCTCGATCTCCGCGAGCGCGCCGCCGGCCCCGGCGCGCTGGCGCAAGGTGGTCTCGCGCACCTCGCCGCGCAGGTAGGCGGTCGTCTCGCCGTCGTCCTCGACCAGGGTGAAGGAGCTCGGCCCGGCCGATGCGAAGACCCGGGCGCGGAGCTCGTCGCGCCGGCTGCCGTCCAGGCGGCGGCCCGCCGCATTCATGGTCTCGCCGTCGACCCACTGCATCGGAATGATGGCGCCGGCGCGGGCGTAGAGCGGCAATCGCAGCGCGCCGCGCGGCCGGAGCGGCACGCGCTCCAGCCACTCGCCGCGGCTCTCGTGGCGCGCGCCGGTGTGAAAGTCGAACCAGGTGCCGGCCGGCAGGTAGACCGCGCGGCTCCGCTGATGGGGCCGTGAGACCAGCGCGACCATCAGGCTGGGGCCGATCATCTTCTGGTCGCCGATGCCGCGCGCCCGCGCGTCGCCCGGGAAGTGGAGGAAGAGGGGAGGGAACACCGGCTCGCCGGCGCGGTGGGCGCGATGGGCCAGCGAGTAGAGGTAGGGGATGAGCGCGTAGCGCAGCCGCACCGAGGCCAGATTGCTGGCCCGGTCGCCGATCCGGTCGGGGCTGGTGTGAAACCGGTTGCCGATGTTGAAGGTGTGGGGCCGGACCGGCACGTCGGTCATCGCCGAGTCGGCCAGCCACTCGCTGTACAGCTCGTCCTCGTCGTCGCCCGGGTCGATGGCGTGGCGCCAGAAGCCGCCCACGTCGGAGCCGTAGTAGTCGACGCCCGACATCGACATGTGGAGCTGGTTGCGCTGCTGGGCGGCCAGGGTGGTGAAGCGGGCGCCGAGATCGCCCGACCACATGGCCGCGCCGTGGCGCTGGATGCCGGAGGTGCCGGAGCGGCTGAGGATGAAGGGGCGGCGCGGGCTGCCGTCGCGCCGGTAGCCCCGCGCGATGCTCGCGGCCCAGGACAGGTTGTAGAGGTTGTGGATCGCGGCCTGGTCGGTGCCGATGCCGGCGAAGCCGTGGTAGCGCGCGGTCGGGTCGTACGCCTCCGGCTCGCCGAGATCGGTCCAGTGCCCGACCACACCGAGCTCGACCAGCGGGCGGCGCTTCCAGTCGTGCCAGAAGTCGGCGCCCGCCGGGTTGGTCCAGTCGATCATGCCGCCCACGCCCCACCACTGCGGACTGGCCGCGAGCAGGATGGGCGGGCCGCCGGGCTGGCGGGCGAGAAAGCCGCGCCCGGCCATGCGCGCGTGCTCGGGCAGATCGCGGCCGACGAAGGGCTCCTCGATGAGGATGATGCCCACGCCGTGGCGGTCGCGCAGCTCGGCCAGCTTTCCGGCCGGGTCGGGAAAGTGGTCGGTGTCGAACGCGAGCTTTCCCATCGACGTGACCGGGCTGTCCTGCGCGATGCCGCCGAACCACTGGAGGTCGAGCACGAAGCCGTCGACCGGGAAGCGGCGGCGGCGCAGCCCGGCCAGCACGCCCTCCAGCTCGCGCCAGTCCTCGAAGCCGTACTCCGAGACCCACAGGCCGAAGGCGGCGCGCGGCGGCACGGGAGGGCGCCCGGTCAGGGCCATGTAGTCGGCGCGCAGGTCGAGCGGTGTGTCGCCCGCCATGACGTACCAGCGCAGCTCCGGGCTCGGGGTCGCGACCGACCACGGCCGCCACCGGAGGTCCCACGTCTGCGCGCGCACGTCGTCGACGAACAGCGCGAAGGCGCGCGGGGTGGGACCGGGCCCGACCGCGTACAGGACCGGGAACTGCGCGTCTCCGCATGCGCCGCCGTCGAACGGGACCATCTTGTTGCCGAGCGCCGTGGCCGGGGCGCGCAGGCGGCCGCGCCAGTCGCCGCCGGTCAGGCCCGCGGCGACGCACTTCTCGCCCAGGCCGTAGGCGCTGGCGCCCGGCTCGGCGGCGATCGAGAGCCGCGTGCCCTGCGAGGGGGCCGCGGGGCAGATGCGGCCGAGGTGGCCGCCGCCCGCGCGAGAGACGTCGACGCAGAGGTCGGCGCCCACGTCGAGGGCGAGCTCGGCGGTGGTGATGCGAGCGCCGCGCCTCGTCAAGCGGCGCGGTCCGCGCGCGGGCGGGCCCGGGGCGATCATCGGCGACGTGAAGAGCGGCCGCGCGGCGGAGAACGGCCGATCGGCGGCCGCGAGCTCGAAGTGGACGAGGTCGTCGGCGAGGACCTCGATCACGAGGCGCCGGCCCGCGGCCTCGAACGCCGCGCGGGGAACGCCGCCGGGCGCCGCGGTGCCAGGCGCGGCGGCCGCGGCGGCGGCGGGCGCGGCGGTGGGCGACGTGGGCGGGGCCCCGATCGAGGCCGGGTCCGGGGCCGAGCAACCGGCCGCGCCGGCCGCGACCAGGCCCGCCATGACGATCGCGCGCGCGCCCGGAGCGACGCCGGCGACCCGGGCCCCGCGATCCGCGACCAGCCCCGCGGCTGCGAACGGGCCCGGCCCGCGGTGCCGGACCTCGGCCGCGCGGCGGAGACCGCGAGGCGATCGCGCGCGCGCCTGTGGCACCCTCATCGGATCCTCCGTCGACTCTGTCGTAGACTGCCGGCCATGGCACTGGCGGTCATCACGGGCGCGTCCGGTCTGGTCGGCGGCAACCTGGCGGCGGCGCTCCTCGACGCGGGGCACAGGGTTCGCGCGACCCGCCGCGCCTCCACGCGCGTCGATCACCTCGCCGACCTCGCGATCGAGTGGGCCGACGCCGACCTGGGCGAGCCGGAGCGCCTGGCCGGCGCGTTCGAGGGCGCCGACGTGGTGTTTCACTGCGCGGCCCAGGTCGCCACCCGGCGCGGCGTCACGCCGGCCCTCACCGCGGCCAACGTCACCGGCACCGCGCACGTGCTGGCGGCGGTGCGCGCCGCCCGCGTCCCGCGCCTGGTCCACACCTCGACCGTCGGCGCGGTGGGCCTGTCCACCGACGGCAAGCCGTGCACCGAGGAGGCGGACTGGAACTTCGCCGAGGCGGGCCTCGTCGACGGCTACGCCATCACCAAGCGGCAGAGCGAGGAGCTGGTCCACGCCGCCGCCGGCGAGGGCCTCGACGCGGTCATCGTCAACCCGACCTACATGTTCGGTCCGCTCGACAACAGACCCAGCTCCGGCCGCCTCATCGTCGACGTCGTGCGCCGCCGCGTGCCCGGCTGGACCCTCGGCCTCAACAACTTCGTCGACGTCCGGGACGTGGCGCGCGGCATGATCGCCGCCTGGCAGCGCGGCCAGCGCGGCGAGCGCTACATCCTCGGCGGCCACAACATGACCTACCGCGACATCATGGAGACCATCGCGCGCGTCGCCGGCGTGCGGCCGCCGCGCTTCGGCGTCCCGCGCGCGCTGGCCCGCGTGATGGGCGCGGCCGGCGATCTGTCGGAGCGGCTGCGCCGCAGCGAGCCGCTCATCAACTCCATCACGGTCAGCTACGCGTTCACGACGCGCTTCCAGTTCGCCAGCGACAAGGCGGCGCGCGCGCTCGACTACCGCTTCGGGCCGATCGAGGACGCCATCCGCGACGCCATCACCTGGTTCCGCGGGCGCGGGATGCTGTCGTAGACGATTCGTCATCGTCATCGTCCGCCTCCGCGCCCACCATGGCGACCGCCGCTCGCCGCCGTCGACGGCAGACGGGCGGCGAGCGCACCGCGGCCCGCGCGCGCGACCGCGTCGCCCCACCTTCTCACCGCGACGCACATGTGCGCGCGCAGCGGCGGCTCATTCCACGCGCGCCGCGCGGCGCACGCGCCGGGGCGACCCGGAGTCGGGCTTTCGGTCGCGGGTCGCGAACGACGGCGGAGGATATCGATGTCTCCCTGCTGGAGGATTCGCTGGCGAGCATCCAGGTGACCCCGCGGCCGCGCTCGCCCTCCCCCGGCAATGGCATCCGCGCGGGCGGCCGGCAAGGCGGAAGTCGCCCTGAAGCTCATGAACCAGTCGACGACCGGGATGACGGCACGGACCGGGTGTCCACCGCGACCCTGGAGGTCCAGCCCAGGAAGGGACCAGGCGCCCGCGCCGCCTCGTCCTCCTGCGCAAGGACGACCCGGAGCTCGCCGAGACCCAGCTCAGCCGCGGCGCGCGGCAGACGGAGCCGGCGGCGCGGCGGCCGGCGCCGTCTCGCGCAGCCGCACCTTCCCGTCGCCATCCACTCCGAACGCGGCGTGCGCATCGAGCCCGCGGGCGCGGCACCACGCCGCGCGGTGCTCGCGCTCGAGCTCGCCGAGCGCGGTGGAGGGAGCGTCGCCGTACAGGTACTCGCGGTGGATGCGGTGCCAGTTGGCCGTCGCGCCGAGCCGCGCCAGGATGGAGTAGACGCCCCACTGGATGCGGTTGACGAACACGAAGTCGGGCGGCATGTTGAGCCGGCGCGCCAGCCCCGCGAACTTGCCCTCGGGCCGGAACACCATCGCCAGCGATCGGGCGTTGTACTCGGGCGAGAATGTGAAGACCCGGTCCTCGTGGAACGGCTCGTAGAAGTAGCGAAAGTAGTCGTAGAGCAGATCGGTGTCGACCGGCGAGCCGGGCGGGAGGAAGCCGAGCCGCCCGGCCATGTCGCGAAACGCGTCCCGCCGCCCCTCGAGGTGCGCGCAGACCAGCTGCATCCAGGTCGCCACCATGGCGTCCGGGAAGCGCTTCACGCAGCCGAAGTCGAGGAACGTGACCGCGCCTGTCCCGCGCCCGCCCTCGCCGTCACGCCCGACGTCGCCGTCGCGCCGGCCCGGGCGCTCCCCGACCAGATAGTTGCCGGGGTGCGGGTCGCCGTTGAACACGGCGAAGCGGATGAGCGAGCCGAACACGAAGCGATAGAGGACCTCGGCCACGTGATTGCGCTCGGCGTGATCGGCGCCGTCGAGCTCGGCCATCCGCCGGCCGCGCACCAGCTCGCTGGTCAGCACCCGGCCGGTCGAGTGCGCGCCGAACACGCGCGGCACGCGGATGAACGGGTGCCCGTCGTAGAGCCCGGCGAACGCGGCCTGGTTGATGGCCTCGCGCCGGTAGTCGAGCTCCTCGCCGATGCGCGACTGCAGCTCCTCGACCACCGGTCCCGGCTCGAGCGCCGGGTAGAGCAGGGCGACCGCGCGGTAGAGCAGGCCCCCGTTGGCCAGGTCGGCGCCGATGGCCTCGGCCACGCCCGGGTACTGCACCTTCACCGCCACGTCCTCGCCGGTCGGCAGGCGCGCGCGGTGCACCTGGCCGATCGACGCGGAGGCGATCGGCTCGCGCTCGAAGCGGGCGAAGGCGCGCTCGAGCGGCGCGGCCAGCTCTCGCTCCACGACGTCGCGCACCGCGCCGAACCCGAGCGGCGGCGCCTCGGCCTGCAGCGACTCGAGCGCGGCGCGGTACTCGGGCGGCACCGCGTCGGACACGAACGACAGCATCTGCCCGAGCTTCATGAAGGCGCCCTTCATCTCGCCCATCGCGCGGGTCACCGCCTCGGCGTCGCGCGCGCGGCGCTGCGCGGCGTGACGCTCGCCGCCGGCGCGACCGGATAGCAGGCGGCGCGCGCGCGCGCCGGCCGAGCTGGTGGCCAGGCGCGCCGAGAGCCGGCCGACCCGGGCCAGCCTGCCGATCCGCCCGGCGGGGAGCGCGCCGCCCCGTGCGCGCCCGGCGACGAGGAGCGCGGCGGCGGCGATCGCGAACAGAGAGATGGTGACGGCGGCGGCGACGAGGAGGATGTGCATGGGGGGGGGCCCGGATACCCGGCTTCCCTGGGATGCCGCAAGTCGCGGCTTGATTCGCGCCCGGCCATCATGTTACTCAATAGTCACATGACGGCGGCGGCGATCCGGCGGCAGAGAAGGGACGCACGGGGCGATCGCGGCGGCGCCGGCGATCGCGGAGACGGCGACCGCGGCGATCGCGGCGGCGCGGACCTCGAGCCCCTGTGGCGCGCGCTGGCCGACCCGACCCGCCGCAAGATCCTCGACCTCCTGCGCCAGCGGCCGCACACGACCGGAGAGCTGGCCGACGCATTTCCCACCTCGCGCTTCGCGGTGATGAAGCACCTCACGGTCCTGTCGCGGGCCGGACTGGTGCTCTCGCGCCGTCGGTGGCGCGAGCGCTGGAACCATCTCAACGCCGTTCCCCTGCAGGAGCTGGTCGAGCGCTGGGTCAGGCCCTACGAGGCCGCATGGGCATCGGGGCTCCTCCAGCTCGAGCGCCGGGTCATGCAGCTCACGCACCCGGCCGATCAAGGAGACAGCATGACGACAGATCCGGCGCAGCCGGACAGCCCGCAGAAGCCGGGCCCCGAGGCCGCGCTCGGCACCGCCGAGGTCGCGATGGAGATCTCGATCGACGCCCCGCGCGATCGCGTGTGGCGCGCGCTGGTCGCGGACATTGGCGCCTGGTGGCGCAAGGACTTCCTCCATCCGCGCGCTCGCTCCTTCACCCTCGACCCGCGCCCCGGCGGCCGCGTGGTCGAGGACTGGGGCGACGGCGAGGGCCGCCTCTGGTACACGGTCGTCAGCCTCGAGGCGCCGGGCCGACTGCAGCTTGTCGGTCACCTCATGCCGGGCGACTGCGGTGGCAGCGCCGGCACATCGCACCTCACCCTCGAGCTCGAGGAGCGCGAGGGCCGCACCACGATCGCGCTCTCCGACGTGGTCATCGGCCGGCTGCGGCCCGACCTCCGGTCGGATCTGGCCGAGGGCTGGCAGCTCCTCTTCCGCGACGCCCTCAAGCCGTTCGTCGAGAAGGCAGCCCGCCCGTGAGCCGCGGCGGCGACGAGCTCGACCTGGCGACCGCCGAGACCATGCCGCTCTCGGCCGGCGATGGTCACCGCGCCCTGCACGCGCTCGTCGGCGAGTGGGAGGGCGTCACGTACACCTGGCTCGATCCGGACAAGCCGCCCGACGCGAGCGGCATCGAGATGCGCATCCAGGCCATCCTGGGCGGGCGCTTCGTCCGCCTCGAGTATCGCGGCCAGGTGATGGGCAAGGGCCACGCCGGCGAGATGCTGGTCGGCTACGACCTGTCCGAGCGCCGCTTCACGGCGGCCTGGGTCGACAGCTTCCACATGGCCAGCGGCATCATGATGTCCGCCGGCGAGCGCCGCGACGACGGCGCGATCGCCGTGCTCGGCAGCTACGACGCCGCCGGACAGAAGTGGGGCTGGCGCACCGTCCTTCGCCGCGCGGGCGACGGCGAAGGCGACGGCGACGCGCTCCTGGTCGAGGCCACCAACATCTCGCCCGACGGCGAGGAGCACCGGGCCATCGCGAGCCGCCTGACCCGCCGCGCGACGCCGGCGCCGTAGCCCGACTCCGTCTTCGCACGACGCGTTTCGTGTCGGCCGATGAACGTACCGTCGGCCGCGTCGGGCCTTCGACCCGCCATCTCACGCCGAGCAAATCGCGGCCGCCGCGCGCAACTTTTGCGCGGCTGGATGAGGCCGATCTCGTCGTTTGCAGAGTCCGTGGTCCACTCAGCCGAGAGCGCATTCAATCGCGCATTTCGCCGGACGTGGGGTTCACCCGCCGACCGTTTTCGTCAGTGCGGCCACTGACTCGTCAGCGGAGATTCCTATGGCATGTCGCCTCCGAAGGACGAACTTTGACAATTGATTCGTTGCGGGTGCCGGCCACACGCGCCCATGCTATTCGGGTTCCAGGAGCCATTAGTGTCGAAGAACGTCGCGTCTTCTGAAGACCTGCTGTCGGCGGTCGACGCTGCCAAGGTTCTCGGCGTCTCGGCCGACATGGTGCGGGTCATGGCGCGCGAGGGCCGGCTGCCCGCCGCGGCGCAGACCGTGCGCGGTGTGCGCCTCTTCCGACGCTCCGAGGTCGAGCTGCTCGCCTCCGAGCGAGCGGGTACCGCGCAGTCGCACCACGCGGTCCAGTTCTACGACTCGACGGAGTCTCTGTCGGGCACCGTGGCCAGCTTCGTCGCCGTGGCCCTGCGCGCGCGCGCGCCGGTCGTGGTGATCGCGCGCGCGTCGCGGCACAGCGCGTTCTGCGAGCACGAGGAGATGAGCGGGGTCGACGTCGCTGCGGCCCGCGACTCCGGCCAGCTCGCCTTCTACGACGCCGGCCAGACGCTGGCCACCTTCATGGTCGGCGGGATGCCCGAGCCGGGCCTGTTCCGCGACCGCATCGGCGAGATCATCCAGCGGGCGTCGGCGCCGCGCTCGCGCGTCCGCCTCCGCATCTACGGCGAGATGGTCGACATCCTGTGGCGCGAGGGCCACCGTGAGGCCGCCCTCAAGCTCGAGCAGATGTGGAACGAGCTGGCTCGCAAGCATTCCTTCGCGCTGCTGTGCGCATACGACATGACCGGCTTCCGCCGGGCCGAGCACGAGGAGCGGTTCCGCGCCATCTGCGCGGCTCACACGCACGTCGGACCGGCGGGGACCGAGCAGCCCAGCATCGAGTCCGCCACGCGCCAGCGCGAGGTAGCGCTCCTGCAGCAGAGGGCGCGCGCGCTCGAGGGCGAACTCGAGCTGCGCAAGCGGAAGGAGCGAGCGCTCGAGATCGCCCTGGCCGAGCGCGACCGGGCGGAGAAGAACCTCCATGCGGCCTACGGCCTCCTTGCGGCGCTCGGCGCCGAGCTGTGCGACCCGGCCGCCGCGATCCGCCAGGACCCCGGGCTGGGCCATCGGCTGGTCGACTTCGCGCGCCTCGCCGGAGGTGAGATCGCCATCGACCGGCAGCGGCTCGAGCTGGCTCAGGTGGTCGGCCGCGCGGTCGAGCTGACAGCGCCGCTCCTGGGCGAGCGCGGTCACCCCCTCGACGTCAGGGTTCCGGCCGGCCTCGCCCTCGACGTCGATGCGGACCGCATGGCCCAGGTGGTGGCGGCCGCGCTGACCAGCGCCGCGCTCGGCGCGGATGCCGGCGCGGCGATCCGGCTCGCTGCGCGGCGAGACGCGGACTCGATCCTGCTCTCGGTGGCGCGAGGCGGTGCGGCGATCGCCGCCGATCGCGGTCGCGGCGCCGCCGACCTGGCGATGGCGCGCGAGCTGGTGCGCCTGCACGGCGGCTCCGTCGCCGACCGCGCGGGCGAGCTGGTCATCGCGATACCGGCTGCCGGCGACCTCCCCGCCGAGGACGGCGCCGGCGAGAGCGGGGCCGCGAGCGCGAGCCCGGACGATC
>Ga0126377_10000279_pt1 | contig 30160 bp, 24 predicted proteins | sample PanSoiMetPlot_22_FD_92647 | JGI IMG/M metagenome (GOLD analysis project Ga0126377, IMG submission 92647) | Tropical forest soil microbial communities from Panama - MetaG Plot_22 | ecosystem: Environmental > Terrestrial > Soil > Tropical forest > Bulk soil | place: Panama | collected 2016-02-17 | reverse complement strand
GCCGGAGCCGCCGCACCACCAGCCGGAGCCGCCGCACCACCAGCCGCGGGCGCCGCACCAGCCGCGGGCGCCGCACCAGCCGCGGGCGCCGCACCGCCAGCAGGAGCCGCCGCACCGGCCGGCGCGGCCACCTTGTCAGGCGGCCGTCCCCACTTGGCGGGCACCGTCGGCTTGTCATGCGGCCCGACCGCGGGGACCAGCGACGGCTTGCCGTCGCGCAGGTCGCGCAGCACGAGACCCTTGGCCGACTCGATGGGAATCGTCACGAGGCCCTTCTGCGGATTGACGTACTTCGAGTCCTGCAGCTCCGCCACCTGCGCCGCCTTGAGCCTCTGCACATCGAGGCTCTTGCGCGCCGCCTCGCGCACGTCCTGCAGCTGCCCGGCCGTGCGGTTGTAGTACGCCTGAAGCGCCACGACGCTGACCCACAGGAGGATCGCGGAGACCATGCCGATGAGCACGATGCCGTAGGTGTTGACCCGGTCGCTCGCCTTCCTGGGCAGTGCGCTGCTCATGACCGACTCCTCACTGGTTTATGAAGCGGATCGAGGCCTCGAGCCTCGGATCTCGCACGGCCAGCAGTTTGACATTCCCGCCCACGCTGAGCGCCCCGAAAAGGCAGATGCCACCGGCGCCGATCAGGCACAGCACGTCCATCGGATGGAACACGATCGCGTCGGGGCTGTACGCCGGCATGATGACCCAGAACAGATCGAACGCGTGCAGCAGCAGCATGTACACCGCCCACGCGGCGAGGACCGGGGGATTCCGCTTCACGTGACGCGACATCATCCCGACGAACGGGACCACGAAGTGAAAGATGATGAGCACGAGCGACGCCCACTTCCACTCGGTGAACATGCGCGGGCGGAAGAAGGTCGTCTCCTCCGGGATGTTGGCCGCCCAGATGAGCATGAACTGCGAGAACCCGATGTACGCCCAGAACAGCGTGAACGAGTTCGCCATCTTGCCCAGGTCGTGATAGTGCTCGGGCGAGATGGTGCGGGTCATGCGCCCGCTCCGCTGCAGCGCGAACGAGAAGATCGCCAGCAGGCAGTAGATGCTGATGGCCGCGCCGGCGAAGTAGTACACGCCGAAGATGGTGCTGAACCAGTGCGGGGTCAGCGACATGAGCAGGTCGAACCCGGCCCATGCCGTCGTCAGCGCGTAGGCGATCATCGCCGGCCCCGACACCCTGCGCAGGCGATTGCTCAGCGCGACGTCTCCCGTCTCGTCCTGCTGGACCGACCGCTTCATGAAGTAGCGCGACATCCACATCCACACCGCGAAGTAGATGAGCATGCGGACCGCGAAGAACGGCGCGTTGAGGTAGCTCTGCTTGACCAGGAGCACGTGGTCGTGTGCCACCACGTCGCTGTCGGTCCACAGGAACAGGCTGTGGCTCCCGGCCAGGATCGGCAGCACCAGCCCGAGCATCAGCACGAACAGCGCCGGGAACGCCCCGGTGATGATCTCGGCCAGCCGCCGGAACACCACGCTCCAGGTGGCGCTCACCAGGTGGTGGATGACCACGTAGAAGAGCGCGCCCAGCGCGATGCTGAGGAAGTAGGTGAAGGCGAGGAGGTACGAGTGGAAGAACCGGCGCATGTCGTCGCCGATGGCGAGGCCCCACACGATCGCCACCGCCATGCACACGACGCCGACCGCCAGCCCCAGCCCCTTGAGCCGCAGCGCCGCGGGCCCGAGCGTCAGCCGGTCGGGCGGGTCGTGGGAGGAAATAGCGCTTTCGAACGAGCTCATGATGGATCCGGCTCCTGCTACCTGAGGGCGGGACGCTTGCTCGGAGGCACGTCCTCGATGGAGGCGTTGCGCGAGCGCTGTATCGCCCGCAGATAGAGCACGATCTTCCAGCGGTCCATCTCCGGGATCTGCGACTTGTAGCCCGGCATGGTGCGGATGCCGTTGGAGATGGTGTTGAAGATCTGTCCGTGCGGCTGCCGCACGACGTTGAGCTGGGCCGTGGTGTCGACCAGGTTGAGGGGCTGGACCCAGCCGGTCGCGCCGGCGCCGACCGCCATGGCGCGCTGGTGGATCATCCCGTTGCCGGCCGCCGCCTGACCGTGACAGGGCGTGCAGTAGATCTGGAACCGCTCCTCACCCTCGCGCATCCGCCTCTCGGAGATCTCGAGCTGGGGCGGGAACGTCGTCGCCCACTCGCCGTCGACCAGGCCGCGGTAGAAGTGGTCGTCCTCCTTGAGCTCGCCGCGCGCCACCGTCCCGGCCACGCCGACCCGGTCCGCGCGGGAGTCGGCGAACACGTCCGACTCGCTCTGCGGGCGCCGCTTCTGCTGGAAGTCCATGTCACCCACGATGTAGAAGTGCGGCTTGTCGCTGTGCGTGGTGCGGTACTTGGCGATGAACGCGAACGGCACCAGCGCCAGCACGGTGGTCAGGAGGATGAAGCCCAGGAGCGGGCGCGGCACGTTGCGCTGCTCGGGGCTGGTCGTGTAGCTGACCTCCTCGACCGCCACGGCGCCCGCCTCGCGCAGGAGCTTCTCGGTGTCGGCCCGGCGGAAGCTGGGATCCTGGCTCTCGACCGAGATGAAGAAGCCGTTGCTGCTGGCCTTGAGGAAGCGCTTCTTCCTGAACAGCGGGTGCCACACCTGGGGCAGCTTGTTGAGGAACCACATGCCCCAGAACGCGGTGAACGCCGAAAACAGCACCGTCAGCTCGAAGGCGATCGGGATCTGCTGCGCCACGCTGAAGTAGGGCTTGCCGCTGGCGACCCACTGCCATGCCCGCGCGTTCATCCACCACTGCATGAGGATGGCGGTCGCCGTGCCGGTGATGCCGCCGGCGAAGACCAGGACCGGCAGGATGGTCGAGCGGATGCCCATCGCCGGGTCGAGGCCGTGCACCGGATAGGGCGCGTGGCAGTCCCACTTCTCGTAGCCGGCGTCGCGCACCTGCTCGGCCGCCTGCAGGAGCGCGCCGGGCGAGTCGTACTCGGCGAGGAGGCCGTAGAAGACCGTCTCGCTGCCCGGTAGCAGCATGTCGCTCTCGGCGGTCACTTCGTTGTCCAGTTCGTCCGATGCCATGACGATGACCAGGCTCTAGTGGTGCCCGCTGCCGCCGGCGTGATGGTGCTCGGAGGCCACCTTGACCTCGAACATCGCCACCGCGGGCAGGAAGCGCAGGAAGATGAGGAAGAGGGTGAAGAAGAGGCCGAAGCTGCCGATCAGGGTGAAGCCGTCCCAGATGGTGGGCTTGAAGTAGTGCCAGCTCGACGGCGTCCACGTGCGGGTCAGCGACGTGCAGATGATGACGAAGCGCTCGAACCACATCCCCACGTTGACCAGCAGGCACAGGAACACGATGACGAACGGGTTGGTGCGGCACCACTTGAACCAGAAGGCCTGCGGCACGACCACGTTGCAGGTCATCATGATCCAGGCGGACCACCAGAACGGCCCGAACGCGCGGTTGAAGAACGTGAACCGCTCGTACGGGTTGCCGCCGTACCACGCGATGAAGTACTCGGTCGCGTAGGAGAAGCCGACCATCATGCCGGTGGCGAGGATGATCTTGCACATCGCCTCGATGTGGTCGGCGCGCACGATGTCCTTGAGCCCGAACAGGTAGCGGGCCGGGATCATCAGGGTCAGCACCATCGCGAAGCCGCTGAAGATGGCGCCGGCGACGAAGTAGGGCGGGAAGATCGTCGTGTGCCAGCCGGGCGCCTGACCGACGGCGAAGTCGAACGACACCACCGAGTGGACCGAGAGCACCAGCGGCGTCGAGAGCGCGGCCAGGATGAGGTAGGCCTTCTCGAACCGGTGCCACTGGCGCCCCGATCCGCGCCAGCCCATCGCCAGCACCCCGTAGATCGCGGCGCGCAGCTTCTGACCGCGCTCCGCGAACCGGTCGCGCAGGGTGGCCACGTCCGGCACCAGCCCGACGTACCAGAACAGCACCGACACGGTGAGGTAGGTCGAGACCGCGAACACGTCCCACATGAGCGGGCTGCGGAACTGCGGCCACACCGACATGTCATTGGGCAGCGGCAGCAGCCAGTAGACCGCGAACCAGGGGCGCCCGGTGTGGAACAGCGGGAAGATGCCCGCCGTCATGACCGCGAAGATGGTCATCGCCTCGGCGGCGCGGTTGATGCTCGTGCGCCACTTCTGGCGCATCAGGAAGAGGATCGCCGAGATGAGCGTGCCGGCGTGGCCGATGCCGATCCAGAAGACGAAGTTGGTGATGTCCCAGGCCCAGCCCTCGCTGTTGTTGTTGCCCCAGATGCCGATGCCGGTGAAGACCAGGTAGGTCAGGGCGACGAGGAGCAGGCCGGCCGCACAGCTCGAGATGGCCAGCGCGATGTACCAGGCCTTCGGCATGCGCCGCCACGGCCGCTCGACGATGTCGCAGACCGTGTCGGTGACGCCCTGAAAGAACTTGGATGCTTCCGCTGCGCTGCTCATGGGACTACCCGAGCTCCGGGTGGGGGTTGCGGATGCGGGCGAGGAAGACGTTGCGCGGGCGCGCGTTCAGCTCGGCCAGCATCGCGTAGGCGCGCGGGCGGGCGTGGAGCGCCGCGACCCGGCTGCGCCGGTCGTTGAGATCGCCGAAGACGATGGCGCCGGTCGGGCACGCGTCCTGGCAGGCGGTCGTGATGACGCCGTCCTCGATCGGGACGCGGTTGTTCTTGGCCTGGATCTTCGCGTTCTGGATCCGCTGCACGCAGAAGGTGCACTTCTCCATCACGCCGCGGCTGCGCACCGTCACGTCCGGGTTGAACAGGAGCTTGCGCACCTGGGCGCGCGGCTCGTCCATCTCCTTGTACCAGTCCCAGCGCAGGAAGTTGAAGCGGCGCACCCGGTAGGGGCAGTTGTTGAGGCAGTAGCGGGTGCCGACGCAGCGGTTGTAGGCCATGTCGTTCAGGCCCTCTTCCGAGTGCAGCGTGGCGCCGACCGGGCAGACCTGCTCGCAGGGCGCGTTCTCGCACTGCTGGCACAGGACCGGCTGGTGCGCGATGCGCGGATCGTCGGGATCGCCCTGGAAGTAGCGATCGATGCGCAGCCAGTGCATCTCGCGGTTGCGCCAGACCTGCTCCTTGCCGACCACCGGGATGTTGTTCTCGGCCTGGCAGGCGATGATGCACGCGTTGCAGCCGGTGCACTTGGAGAGGTCGGTGGTCATGCCCCACTTGTAGCCGTCGTACCGCGGCTCCTTGAACAGCGAGCGGTTGGCGCGATCGGCCTTGGTGGGGTTGCTGAGGATCGCGATGTCCTCGCTGTGCGCTTCCTCGTTGATGTCGTAGCCGGGCTTCTTGTAGTCCTCGAGCGTCGCTTCCCTGACCAGATCGGGGATGCGCTGGGCGATCCCGTCCTGCCCGATCTTGTCCATGTTGTAGTGGTCGACCGTCAGCGACAGGCGGTACTTGTCGCGCAGGCCCCTCACGTTGCCCCCGCTGGCCACCATCGGCGCCTTGCTCGAGCGCAGGCGGTAGGCGTCGAAGCCGACGGGCACGATGCCCTCCTCGACGAGGCCGCCGACCCGGCCGGCCCGGCGGCGCCCCTGTCCGACGGCGAGCGCGATCGAGAACGGCGCCTGCCCCGGCATGACGTAGGCCACGACCTTCAGCGCGCGGCCGTCGAGGGTGATCTCGAGCATCTGCTCGTGCTTCACGCCGAGGTCGGCCGCGGTGCGCGGGCTGATGAGCGCGGCGTTGTCCCACGTCATCTTGGTCAGGAAGTCGGGCACCTCCTGCAGCCAGGCGTTGTTGGCGAAGCGGCCGTCGTAGGTCGACGTGTTGACCGTGAACACGACCTCGAGGCTGCCGTTCTTCAGCCGCGCCTCGCCCTGGGTGGGCGTGAGCGGCGCCAGCGTGAACGGCTGAACCTGCGGCTTCTCGGTCGCGAAGGCGGTGCGCGGCGCGAAGCCGTCGTGCAGCGCGCGGCGCCAGGCGGTGTCGGCGCGGCTGTGGGCCTCCTGTGCCCCCTCGCCCTCGCTCGGGCGCGGATCGGTCACGCCCATGGCGCCCAGGATCTGCGCGCGCACCAGGTGCTCGGCCGGCTCCTCGCCGCGCCCGACGAACTGCTTGAGCACGTCGATCGCGCTGCGCCCGCCGAAGATCGGTTCGACGATCGGCTGCGCGATGGTGACCGTCCCGTCGTGCGTGCGCGTGTCGCCCCACGCCTCGAGGTAGTGCGCGCGCGGCACGTGCCAGTTGCACGCCTGGGAGGTCTCGTCGGAGTAGACCGAGAGGTGGATGCTGTTGTCGACCTGGTCGAGGGCGCCAGCGAAGTCGAGATCGGCCGGCGCGTCGTAGGCCGGGTTGCCGCCGAGGATCAGCAGCGTGTCGACCGCGCCCTTCCGCATGTCGGACGCCAGCTGGACGATGTCGTCGTTGTGGTGCGGGCGATCCGGGTCCGGCTCTGCCGTGTAGACGACGGTGTCGCTGTTGCCGAGCAGGCCGTTCAGGCGCGCGACCAGCGCGTGCACCTCGGGAGGCTGGGTGGGGCCGACCGCGATGACCGAGCGGCCGCGGTTCTGGATGAGATCGCCGGCCAGCGCGCTCAGGAACTTCTGCAGCTTGGCGTCCGCCAGCGCCTTCGACGCCGGCGGCGGGCTCCCGCCCTGCAGCTTGGCCTCGAGCGCCATCAGGAACGGCTTGATGAGCTCCGAGCGGAGCGGCAGCCGGTGGTCGGCCGAGCCGCCCGTCACGCTGTAGCCGCTCTCGACCGCGTAGAGCCGGTTCATGCCGGTCGGGTTCTCGTCCGGGTCGCGGCCGGTGGCGAAGTCGCGCGCCAGGCGCAGGCAGTCCGGGTGATCGCCGAACAGATCGGCGTCGAAGGCGGCGATGATGCGCGCCTCGGCCAGCTGCAGCTGCACGCGCAGCGCGCGGCCGAACGCGATGCGGGTGCCCGCCCGCTCGTTGTCGCGCGACAGCGGCTCGTACTCGTGCCAGCGCGCCTGCGGGTAGAGGCGCAGGAGCTCGTCGCGCAGGGCCAGGATGGTGGGCGAGGTGGTGGCCTCGCTGAGGACCCGCAGGCCCTGCCCCTTCGTCGCCGAGTGCTGCTGGGTCCAGGCCACGGCGGCGTCGTCGAAGTCCGACCAGTTGGCGGGCAGCGGCTTCCTGCCGCGCCGGCGCTCGACCACGCGGCTGCGGTCCGGATCGTAGAGCTCGAGCAGGCTGGCCTGCACGAAGGAGGTGGAGCCGCGCCCGGTGTTCGGGTGGTCGGGGTTGCCGTCGACCTTGATCGGGCGGCCGTCGTAGGCAGTGACCAGCAGGCCGTAGCCGGCTCCGCCCAGCGACATCGAGGTCGCGTACTTCTTGGGCACGCCGGGGACGTAGTCCTCCGGGCGCTGGCTCTCGGGGATGATGTGGTCCTCTTCCCACCGACAGCCGGTCAGCCCGGCGGCGCCGGACAGCGCGACCGACGCGCCCATGATCTGCATGAACCGCCGGCGAGACAGCGGATCGCCGAACAGCTCGTCATGGTCGGGGATGCGCTGCTCCAGGTAGGCGTCGACCGCGGCGTCGCCGCCGCCGTCGCCCGTCCCGTCGGCCGCCGCCTCTGCCTGGGCGACCAGATCGGACAGGCTGCGCCAGTGCGTGGCGGTGCCCGAGCCGGAGGCGCTTTCGTTCCGGACGCTTTCGTTCCGGACGCTTTCGTTCGGGGCGCTTTCGTCCCGGGTCTTGTTTTTTGGGTCTAGCGATGGCATGTCGAGCAGTTCGTGGGCGGGGCGATCTTGTTGTTGTCGGCGAGACGGCGGCCGAGCTCGCGCCGATCGCCGGGTGGGTCGTAGCCCATCACGGTCACGAGCTCGCGCGGCCGGAGGTGCGGCGCGGGGTCGCGATGGCAGTTCAGGCACCACTCCATCGTGAGCGGCGCGTGCTGATAGACCTGTTCCATGAGATCGATGCGGCCGTGGCACTCCTCGCAGCCGACTCCGCGCGTGACGTGGGCGGAGTGGTTGAAGAAGACGTAGTCGGGCAGGTCGTGCACGCGGTTCCACTTGATCGGCGCCCCGCTCGCGAACGAGTCGCGCACCGGCTGGAGCGCCGCGCTGTCGGTGCGGATGGTCGCGTGGCAGTTCATGCAGAACTGGGCCGGCGGGACCGCCGCGTGCGCCGCTCGCTCCACCGTCGTGTGGCAGTAGCGGCAGTCGAGGCCCAGCTCACCGACGTGGAGGGCGTGGCTGTAGGGGACCGGCTGCTTCGGCTGATAGCCGATGCGGATCGCCTCCGGGCGCAGACCGTAGGCCCAGAGGGCCAGAAGGTAGACCGGGGCTCCGGCCGCCAGGAGGAGGACCCACTTCTTGAAGCTCTCGGTCCATTCGGGGAATTCGAATCGAGCCATGGTGTGGGGATCGGTTGAGCGCTCGTGTTGAGATGCTGGGCAGCCGTCCACGGGGCGGCTCGGATGGCGCCTAGACTACAGATCTGGAGAGCGAGAGGGCGTTTGCCGGCCGATGTGCGACAAATGACCGCACGGCCTCCCAGGGTCGCAGCACCCTGACGGGGTGCTCACTTCACCAGAAGACGGTGGTGTTATCACCAGATGTTTCTGGTATAAACACCAGGTCAATCTGGTGATGATCGCGCCGCCCTCCGGTCGCCCACTCCCGCCCATTCCCCCCCTATCGGCCGCTCCCGCCCGTTCCCCGCGCTCCCGCCCGTTCCCGTCGTTCCCGTCGCTCCCGCCGCGCTCATTCCGGCCCATTTTTCGGCCCGCCATGGACCTCGGAAACCCATCTCGCCTGTTCGGCAGCCCCCGCCGCACCTCGGTGCTGGTCCTGCTCGGCCTCCTCGAGGAGAGCTATCCGTCCGAGCTCGCGGTCCTGCTCGGGGCCCGGCTCTTCGCAGTGCAGACAATTTTGGATTCTCTCGAATCGGATGGAATCATCGTGACTCGAAGGCTCGGCAACACGCGCCGCGTGCAGCTCAACCCGCGCTACGTCGGGTACCAGGAGCTTCGCGCGCTCCTGTGGAAGCTGGGCGAGCACGATGTCGAGATCCAGAAGGCGGCGGCACGGAAGCGCGCCCGGCCGCGCCGGAAAGGCAAGCCCGGTTGATCCCCACCCCGTTCGAATCCGTGACCGAGTCGCAGTCCGAGTCGCTGCGCGAGTCCCTGTGCGCGTCGTCCAGCCTGGTCGACGTCGCGTTCGCGGTGTGCACGGCGCTCGAGCGCTCCGGCATCACCGCGGTCCTGACCGGCGGCAGCGCCGCCACCTACTACGCGCCCGACGCGTATCAGTCGTCGGACATCGACTTCGTCATCACCTTCACCGGCGAGGCGAGCAAGGGCGAGCGCGCGCTCGAGGGCCTCGGCTACCGCCGGCGCAGCGACTTCTACGTCCACCCGGCGGCCGCCTTCCCGCTCGAGTTCCCGCCCGGCCCGCTCATGATCGGCAGCGACGTCGTGCGCAGCTGGGGGACCGAGACGCGCCCGGCCGAGCGGCTGCACGTCCTGACGCCGACCGACTGCTGCCGCGACCGGCTGGCCGCCCTCCTCTACTGGAATGACTTCAGCGGGCTCGAGCAGGCGCTGTCGGTGTGCCGCGCGCAGTGGCGGCGGGTCGACGTGGCCGCCATCCGCGACTGGTGCGAGCGCGAGCGCCAGCGCGAGAAGTTCGAGCTGTTCGAGAAGCGGCTGGCGCGCCTGGGCCTCGTCGCCTGATGCGCGCGTGGCGGGGGAAGACGAACAGGAGACCCGGGACCGGCCTCCTGTTCGTCCCTCCCGTGCTACAAGCTGCGTCATGCGCGTGGCCGCCATCCAGAGCGACATCGTGTGGGAGGACCCGCCAGCCAACTTCGAGCGCCTGCGGCCGTGGCTGGCCGCCGCAGCCGCCGCCGGTGCGCGGCTGGTCGCCCTGCCGGAGATGTTCGCGTGCGGCTTCTCGATGGAGACCGGGCGCGTGCGCGAGCCGGAGGGCGGGCCGAGCGCGCGCTTCCTCGAGGAGGCGGCGCGCGCCAACGGCCTCTGGGTGTGCGGCTCGATCCCGGAGATGGCGCCCGGCGCCGCCCGGCCGCACAACACGCTGGTCCTGGCCGGACCGCGCGGGCAGGTGCACCGCTATCACAAGATCCACCCGTTCAGCTTCGCGCGCGAGGACGAGCACTACGAGGCCGGCCGCGAGCACGTCACGGTCGACGTCGAGGGGGTGCGCTGCAGCCTCTTCGTCTGCTACGACCTGCGCTTCGCGGACGAGTTCTGGGTCCGCGCGGCCGCTACCGATCTCTACGTCGTCGTCGCCAACTGGCCCGACCGCCGCCGCCACCACTGGACCTCGCTCCTGCAGGCGCGCGCGATCGAGAACCAGGCCTACGTGGTCGGCGTCAACCGGGTCGGGCGCGGCAACGACCTCGACTACTGCGGCGACAGCCGCATCGTCGATCCGTGGGGCGAGGTCCTCGCCGCCGCGGCCGGCGGCGAGACGATGATCGTGGCCGAGGTCGATGCCCGGGTCGTGCAGGGCGCGCGCGAGAAGTTCCCCGTGCTCGCCGATCGCCGCTGACGAATCGTCGATGCTCGAGAAGGAGCGGAGCCTACAATCCAGCTCCGCCGGACGGCCGCTTGTCGGCGAGCGCGGCGGTCAGGTGGTTGCGGGGATCTCGCGGGTCGTCCGGATCGGCCGGCCGGGGCCCGGGCGGCACGTCCTCGAGGCTGCCGAGCGCGCGCGAGACGCCGAGCAGCGCGAGCCGATCGCCGAGCCGCGGGTGGGCGAACCAGGCCGGGTACTCGGCCTCCAGCCAGCCGGGGAACGCCTCGTAGTCGGCCGCCAGCGCGCGGTCCTCGTCCTCCTCGGCCACGAACAGGAACGGCTGGCGGCAGAACGCGAGCAGGATCTCCAGGTCGACCTCGATCCAGGAGCGGCGCGACCAGTCGAGGTCGAGCAGCGCCGCCACGTGCTCGCCGTCCCACAGGACGTTCTCGAGGTGGGGATCGCCGTGCACGAGGCCGACACCCGCGCCGTCGAAGGCGGGCCAGCGCTCGCGCGCGTACGCCTCGATCTCGCCGGCCAGGCCGGCGTCGATCGCGCCCTCGCCGGCCGGCGACGCCAGCTGCGCCAGCTGCGCCAGCATTCGATCGAGCGGCAGGACGTGCGGCGGGGCCATGTCCTCGTCGCGCGGCAGATCGGGGCCGTCCACGCCGTGCATGGCTCGCAGGGCCGAGGCCAGCTCGCGCGCCGCCCGCTCGCGCCCCGCCTGGTCGAGGTCGTGCCAGACGTGGGAGAGGTTCGCGCCCCGCACGCGCGGCAAGAGCAGCCACTCCAGCTCGCCGGCGCGGCCGTGACCGAGCACGCCCGGGTGGCGCGCCTCGGGCGGGAGCCGCGTCGCCAGCAGGGCCTCGCGGGCGAGGCGACCGATGTCGCCGCGATGATTCACGCGCAGGACGAAGCCGTCCCCCAGCCAGGTCTCGCTCGCGTAGCTCCAGGTGCGCTCGAGCGGCGCGTCGGGCGAGAGGCCGGCGGCGGCCAGCGCACGGCGCGCGCGCGCCAGGCTGTCCGTCATCGCGAACGCGGCGCCGGCGGCGGCAAAGGCGGCGCCAGCAGCGGCGCGAGCGTGGTCTCCGGATCGCACACGTCGCCGATGCCGTCGCCGTCGGCGTCGGCCTGATCCTCGTTGGGGTCGTCCGGACAGTTGTCGCACACGTCGCCGACGAAGTCCTCGTCGCGGTCAGCCTGGTCCGCGTTGGCTTCCTTGCTGCAGTTGTCGCATGCGTCGCCGATCTGATCGACGTCGTCGTCCGTGTTGTGGTCGTCGTAGCTGTCGGGGCATGTGTCGCAGTCGTTGCCGATGCCGTCGGCGTCGGTGTCGACCTGCTGCGGGTTGGCCAGGTCCGGACAGTTGTCGCACGCGTCGCCGATGGTGTCGCCGTCGCTGTCGACGTCCTCCGCTGTCCACAGCGCGGGGCAGTAGTCGCAGACGTCGCCGGAGGCATCCGGCTCGCCGAGCGACGTCTCGAAGCGCACGGCGTCGTCGGTCGCCTGGAAGTTGCGCAGCGAGCGCCCGTTCAGCGACGCGCCGAACAGACCCAGCTGGTCCTCGACCCCCTGGGTGTGCGCCGTGCCGTCGGAGGGGCACGCCAGGCAGTGGACCTCCACCGCCGAGCCGCTCTCGAGGAGCACGATCTGCATGGTCACCGGGAACTCTCCGTCCCGGTCGAAGTGAGGCACGCCGCTCCACTCGACCACCAGCTCGCGCTCCGGCGCCTCGCCCTGCAGGCCCCACACGATCGTGCCGCCGCTGTCCTGATCGAGGTCGGCCCAGTAGCCGGCCACCAGCGCGTTGGGCCAGTGCCGGTCGGGGATCGCGGTCGCGACCTGGTACAGGACGGGGTTGACCGGGTTGGGCCCCAGCATCAGTGCGCCGTCGGTGGTGACGAAGACCTGATCGTAGGTCCGGCCGAAGAAGGTGAACGGGAAGCCGATCGGGATGGCGTCGGAGACGGCGTCGTCGCCGGTCACCGCCACCTCGGCCGGCGTCTCGCGCATCGCGATCGGGATCGGCGTGGCGCTCGCGGTCGGCTGCGGGTCGCCGTTCTCCTGCCCCGGGTTTGCGACCGCCGGGCAGTTGTCCTCGGCGTCGGCGATGGTGTCCTCGTCGCCGTCCGGGCCGTCGGGCACGTCGCCATCGGGTTCGGCCACGCCGGAGTCGACGACCGTGCCCGGGGACTCGACGTTGCCGCAGCCGCCGACGGCGGCGCACAGAGCAGCCAAGATGGTGATCCGCATCATCTCCTCCTGGAGCACCGCAGCGCAGCCAGACCCTGTTTTACTCCGGCTCCGCGCGCCGGTGTCGACGATCGCGCCCCGCGACCGCGTGGCGGTTCGTGGCGGTCCGTCCAGATGTAGGCGAAACGTGCCGCACCCTCGCGCCGGCCCTCGTCGTGGCCGCGCGCCGGCGGCCGGCGGACGGCGCCGCCGGAGCCGGTGGCGCGGAGTTTTCCGTCTCTTCACTGCGGTGCCACACGGGTGGAAGATCGTCCACCACTCGGGAGCAGCCATGAGCGAAGACACCTCGAAGCAGAGCACGGCCAGTGACTGGATCTACGCCGACCTCGTCGACAGCTTCGACGAGGAGCTGGAGATGGAGATCGACGACGAGCGCCTGGCCGGAGTGCTCGGCGATCTGCCGGGGGCGCACGGGCAGGAGGGCATGGAGCGGCGCGCCTACTTCAGGGAGCTCTTCCGGCTGCAGGGCGAGCTGGTCAAGCTGCAAGATTGGGTGGCGAGCCAGGGGCTCAAGGTGATCGTCCTCTTCGAGGGGCGCGACGCCGCCGGCAAGGGCGGCGTCATCAAGCGCATCACCCAGCGGCTGAACCCGCGCGTCTGCCGCGTGGCCGCGCTGCCCACCCCGAGCGAGCGCGAGCGCTCGCAGTGGTACTTCCAGCGCTACGTGGCGCACCTGCCGGCGGCCGGCGAGATCGTGCTGTTCGACCGCAGCTGGTACAACCGGGCCGGCGTCGAGCGCGTGATGGGATTCTGCAGCGAGGCCGAGGTCGAGGAGTTCTTTCGCACGGTCCCGGAGTTCGAGAAGATGCTGGTCCGCTCCGGCATCAAGGTGGTCAAGTACTGGTTCTCGATCACGGACGACGAGCAGTACCTGCGCTTCCTCATGCGGGTCCACGACCCTCTCAAGCAGTGGAAGCTGAGCCCGATGGACCTCGAGTCGCGCCGCCTGTGGGAGCAGTACACCAAGGCCAAGGAGGCGATGCTCGAGCGCACGCACACCGCCGAGGCGCCGTGGTGGATCGTCGAGGCCGACGACAAGAAGCGGGCCCGCCTCAACTGCATCGAGCACCTGCTCGGGCAGATCGCGTACCGCGAGGTGCGCCACGAGCCCATCGTCCTGCCCGAGCGGGTCCACAATCCGAACTACATCCGCGGCCCGGTGCCGCGCAGCATGTACGTGCCCGGCAAGTACTGAGCGGGCGGCGCCGAGCGGCGCGCGGGAAGGTTCGCGCGGCGGGCGGGCACCCACGGATCGGACGACGCTCCGATTCGCCGTCCGTCGACGACCCTGCAAAGGAGAGCGCCATGCTGGACACGCATGAGAGGCTTGCGTCCACCCTGCTCGCCTGCCTGATGGCCACCGGCCTGCAGGCGGCGTGCACCGGCGATTCGCAGCGCGCGAAGGACCAGGCTCAGACCGCCAACCCGCCGGCCGGCAACGGCAACGAGGATGACGGCGACGACCAGGACGATGACGGCGATGAACAGGACGACGACGACGACCACGGCGGCGGCGGCCCGACGCTGCAGTTCGAGGAGTCGAAGATCCTGCCGCGATGGCCGGCCGCGATGCGCACGCTCTCGACCTGGCCGCGCAGCTGCCCGCGCCGCGACAGCCCCGGGATGAAGCTCACCTGAAGGCACCCGATGACGTCGCCGTCCTCCTCGCTCACGACCACCGCGAGGAGCTGATTCGCATCGGCGTCGATGGCCGCGAACGCGTCGACATAGCGCGCGTCCAGCGGGGAGGATGCGTCCTCGCGCTGGCGGCCGAGCGTGTCATCGGCCAGCAGCGCGACGATGGCCGCCAGATCGCCTCGCGTGGCTCGCCGGAACGTGTGCGGCATGGTCCGCCGATCATGCACCGATCGCGCGGCGCGTGCCGCCGCGTCAGTCGGGCGTCACTCGGGCGTCTGGGCCGGCACGGTCGGCCGGGTCGGCCGGGTCGGCCGGGGCGTGCGGCCGCCGCGCCCGAGCGCGAGCAGCGCCGGGGCCAGAGCCAGCGCGGCCAGCAGGCACGTCGCCTCGCCGACGATCGCGGCGGTGCCGAACGAGCGGATGCCGCGGTTGGCCGACAGCAGGAGCGAGCCGTACCCGACGATCGTGGTGAACGAGCACACCACGACCGCGCCGCCCACCGTCTGCAGCGCCCGGTGCGCGCTGCCCTGCCCCTCGTGGCGCACGCGCGTCACGATGTTGACCGAGTAGTCGATGCCGATGCCGATCGTGATGGGCAGGGCGATGAAGTCGAGGACGTTGCCCTTGAGGCCGAGCAGCCACGCGCACGCCAGCATGAGCGCCGTCCCCGAGACGCAGCAGAGGAGCGTGATGACGCCGTGGCGATTGCCGCCCACCAGGACCAGCACGACCAGGATCGCGCCCAGCAGCGCGACCACGGTGGCGCGAGGGCCGTCGGCCTGCATGTGCTCCAGGACGTCCGCGAACACGAACATCGAGCCGCCGACGATCACGCCGTCGCCGAGGTGGAGCGCGCGCACCGCCGCGGTGAAGCTGATGAGCGTCGGGATGTCGTCCGGATCGAGGCCCCTGCGCGCATGGGCCACGACCAGCCGGCCGCGCGTGCCGTCACGCTCGGTGAACGGCGCGGCGATCGACGCCGGGACGTCGCGGTCGCCCAGCGCGCGCAGGCTCTCGGGCGGGCGCAGCTGGAGCAGCTCGTCGCGCTCGGCCTCGTCGAGATCGGGCAGCGCCTCGTCGATGCGGTGGCGGACGTCGGCGAGGAGGGTGAGCTTGGCCGCCTGCTCGCGCGGCAGGAGATCGTCGAGGCTCTCGACCTTGCTGAGCAGGCGCCGCTCGGCGGGCACGCCGAGGTCGGCCGCGCGCAGCTTCGCCACCACGTCGCGCGCCGCGGCCCGGTCCGGCGCGGCCAGGATGAAGATGCCCGTCGTGTCCCACGAGAACGCGTCGTGGACGCGATGTAGACGCTCCCGCATGCGCACCAGCTCGTCGCTGTCGGACAGGAGGTTCTTCATCGACTTCTCGAGCGGATCGTTGACCACGAAGTGGTAGGCGGCCGCGCTGGCGAACACGGTCAAGGCCAGCCCGAAGAAGACGACCGGCAGCGGCCGGCGCGGGAGAAACCAGGCCACCACGCGCCCGAGCGCCGGCTCGCGCCTGGTCGCCACCATGCCCCTGCGCTCGAGCACGGCGAGGCCGGCCGGGAGGATCAGGTAGGCTGCCGCCCAGCAGGCGATCATGCCGGCCCCGCCGATGATGCCGAAGTGGCGGAAGCCCTCGAAGCTGGTGATGGTCAGCGACGCGTAGGCGACCGATGCCGTCAGCGCCGCGGTGAGCGTGCCGGCCATCGTCCCCGCCATCGCGGCGCCGATCGCGTCCACGCCGCGCTTGCCGGCGCGCCGCTCCTCCAGGAAGCGGGCGAGCAGGATGAGGCCGAAGTTGATCCCGTTGCCGACGACGATCGAGGACAGGAACGCGGTGGCGAGGTTGAGGTGGCCGATGGTGAGCCGCGTGAACGCGAAGGTCGCGACCGTGCCGACCGCCAGCGAGAAGAAGAGGGCCCCGAGCGCGACCAGCGAGCGGAAGTAGAGGAGCAGGCCGGCCGCCACCACCACCACGGTGAGCAGCGTGGCGATGAGGACGCCGCGGGTCAGCGCGCGGTGCTCGGCGAGCGCCGTGTAGACGTCTCCCTGCGCGGAGATCGTCACCGACGGGCCCACCTCGCGCTGGACCGCCGCCATCCTCGCGTCCAGATCGGCCACCAGCCGGCCGCCCAGCGTCAGCTCGCTGTTGCTGAAGGTCGTCCGCACGACCAGGAGCTGCATGGTCCCGTCGCGCGACACCAGCCCGGGCGCTCCCTCGTGCCGGGCGCGGGCCTCGTCGAGCTTGCGGCGCAGCTCCGCGGTGCCGTCCGGCTGCGCGCCGGCGCCCCTGGCCGGCTTCTCGTCCTCGTCCTCGAGATCGACGTAGAGCGGGTTGCTCGCCAGCTTGGCCCGGCGGATCTCGTCGTCGAGCGCGTTGCGGGCGGCCTCGAGGTCGGGCAGGTCGGCGAACAGGAACCGGTTCCGCCACACGAAGTCCCGCGCCTCGCGATCGTCGGCGATGACCTGCGTGACCAGCTGAGGATCGAGGCCGGCGAGCTGCCTGGCCAGGAGCTGCCCGGCCCGCGCGCGCTGCGCCGGGTCTTTCCCCTCCGCGACCACGAGGATGGTGCCGAAGGTGGGGACGCGCGCCTCGAGCTGATGCAGCGCCACCACCGACGGCGTGGTCGGCGGCAGGAGGTGCGTGATGTCGCTGCGGATCGGGAGGCGCCGGGCCAGGAATCCGGCCCCGACCAGGACGACCAGCGAGACGATGAGGATCTCGCGGCGCCTGCGATCGATCCACCCCGCCAGCCGGTGGATCGCGTCTCCCACGCGCCCCGAGAGTGGAGGCAGTCCCGGGATCATCAGGAGCGAGGCGCGCCGCCGGCGGCGGCGACTCCGCCGGGCCGGGGCACGGCGTGAGGCGGGGCGTGTTCGGCGCGGCGATCCGCCCGGCGCGGGGAATGGGAGGACGACGACCCGCGGCCTGCGATGACCCCCGACCAGACGATGCCCGACAGGACGGTGCCCGGACGGCGGCTATGTGCGGAGGTGAACACCGACAGACACGTGGCGCTCGTCGAGGCCACCGCGACCATCGCGGTTGCACAGGAGGCTGGGGCGCGAGTCGCGGAAGGTACTCGTCCGCGCGCTTGCGGCGCAAGGCGCGCAGGCCGAAAGAGACCCGATCGCGAGGACCGGATCGAAAGACAGGGAGCGGATGACGGGCGCGAGCCGCGGCGAGCGGCGCTGGTGGGACCCATCAGTGTGGTGCATGTGAAGACCACTGCATGAAGCATGCAGCATCCCCGTGCGAGCGCACGAGATCTCCCATCCGCATGACCCTCACGGCCGATGGTCGTCATCGACGACGCCGAGGATCTCACCCGCGCGTTCTCCACCCCGGCGTTGCGCGCGCCACGCCGCGCGGCACGAAGCGGAAAGCTGCGGCCGCGAGCGCCCGGCCGCGGCGCCGCGCCGCGTGGCGGGTCGGTCCCGGAATCAGAAATTGTGGCCGAAGTTGATGTAGAGACCCCGGTCCTCCGCGCTGACGCCGTAGTCGATCGTCACGAGGGTGGCGAGGTTCCACGAGATGCGCAGCGCGGCGCCGGCGGAGGCGCGCCAGCGGCGCAGCGTGAGATCGGCTGTCGAGTCGAAGGCGCGGCCGGCATCGACGAACGGGGTGGCGATGAACGCGAAGTTCTGCTTCCACAGCCGCGTGTGGGCGAAGGTCCAGCGCACCTCCGCGTTGGCCAGGGTCATGACCGGCCCCACGAAGCGATCCTGGCGGAAGCCGCGCAGCGTGCGCTGACCGCCCAGCCCGGTGCGCGGGTCCTCGGTGAACGGCAGGGTATCCATCTCGAAGAACGGGGTCCCGCTGCTCTGCACCTCGCCGACCACGCGGGCGGCGAGCACGACGTCGGCCAGGCGCGGGAACGGGCTCAGGTAGCCGCGCGCGGCCATCATCGCGCGCGCGTAGTCGAAGTCGGAGCCGAGCGCCACGGTGCCGAGGTCGAGCTCGGCGTCGAGGAACACGCCGCTGTTCGGGTCCGGCTCGAAGTCGCGCGTGTCGAACGAGATGCCCAGGCGCAGGAGGTTGTCGACGCCGCCCTCGCAGCCGACCAGGCGGCCGGCGTGGCAGTCGGCCCGCAGGCGCGTGGTCGCCATGACCGCCATGGTGTCGGCGCCCGACGCGTCGACCGCGTCGACCTGGTCGCCCGTGTAGTCGTTGATCCCGGCGTAGGTCACGGCGACGCCGGCCAGGACGCGGACCCGGTCGCCGGCGAACAGGCGCTCGACGCTGCCGATGAAGGCCGGGCGGATGAGATCGAACTGGTCGTACTTGGCCCACGTCGTGTCGCCCGACACCTCCTTCTGGCTGCGCGTGTAGTCGCTGTACGAGTCGAAGGTCGCGGACGAGCCGGGGAACTGCAGGCGATCGAGGCTGGCCTCGCCGAAGCCGAAGTAGTTGGCGTTGATGTTGCGCGCGTAGAAGGCCTGCATGCGCAGGCGGTAGGGCGAGCCGAAAAGCCGCGGGGCGTCGTAGTCGACGTAGTGGAACTGGACGCCGCGGGTGGTCGCGAAGGTCTGGAAGAAGATGCGCTGGAGATAGGGCGTCCACGCGAACAGCGAGTCGCGCCGGTGCCCGTTCCAGTAGTAGTAGACGCGCGCGCCGCCGCCCAGGCCGATGTCGGTTCCGTATGCGGCGAGTGGCAGCCCTGTGACATAGCCGCCCTCGTTCTTGCGCGCCAGGTCGCCGTCGGACAGCCGATCGGCGCGCGCGGACTGCGAACCCGCGAGGGTGAGCGCCGCGAGGAGCACTGGGCGATGAAGGCGCGCGGTTTTCCTCATCGTCGCCAGTGTAGCTGCCACGCGCCGATGTTACGATCCGAGCGAGCGATCATGGACTTCATCTTCATGCTCACGCGCGCGGACCAGACGGTCGAGGACTGCCTCGAGGTGCTCGACGAGATCCTGCCGCTCGGGCTGCGCGCCATCGGCTTCAAGGACGTGGGCGTCGCCCCGGAGGTGCTGCGCGAGCTGGTGCGCCGCATCCACGGCGCCGGCGCGACCAGCTACATGGAGGTGGTCAGCACCAGCGAGGAGGCGTGCCTGCGCTCCGCGCGGGTGGCGCGCGAGATCGGCGTCCAGCGCCTGCTCGGCGGGACCGACGTGCGCGCCATGCTCGACGTGCTCGACGGCTCAGCGACCGCGTACTACCCATTCCCCGGGCGGCCGCACGATCACCCGACCCGGCTCGGCGGGCGCCCCGCCGACGTCGAGGCCCACTGCCGCAATTTCGTGGCCGCCGGCTGCGCCGGGTGCGATCTCCTGGCCTACCGCGCCACCGAGGCAGATCCGATCGAGCTGGTTCGCGCGGCGCGCCGCGGACTGGGCGCGGGCGGATTCCTGGTGTGCGCCGGCAGCGTGCGGACGCGCGAGCAGCTGCACGACCTGCGCGAGGCAGGCTGCGACGCGTTCACGATCGGCTCGGCCGCCTTCGCGGGCGAGTTCACGCCGCGCAAGGGAAGTCTGCGCTCGCAGATCCGCGACATCCTCGCCGCCAGCGCGTGACCGGCGCCGCGCACATGGCCGCCGGCGCGCTCGAGCGGCTCCTCCGCGGCGAGCTGCCCGATCCGGACGGCGGACCGCCGCTCGAGGTGGCGGTGCGCGCGGTGGCGATCGAGCGGAGCCTCGACGGCGACGAGGTCGGCCTGGTGCGCGCGCTCGGACTCGGCGGGCGCCTGGCGGTGGTGAGCGACCCCGACACGCACGCGGCCCTGGGCGAGCGGGTCGAGCGCGCCCTGCGCTCGGGCTTCGCGGTCGAGTCCATCCGGCTCGGCCACCGGCCGGCGCCCGACGAGGACACCGCGGGGCGCATCGAGACGGCGGCCGCCGGCGCCGACGCACTGGTCGCGGTCGGCTCGGGCACGATCAACGACCTCTGCAAGCTGGCCGCGGCGCGCCTCGACCGGCCGTACGTCGTCTTCGCCACCGCGCCGTCGATGAACGGCTACACCGCGGCGACCGCGTCGATCGCGGGCGACGGGGTCAAGCGCTCGCTCCTGGCGCGCGCGCCGGCGGGAGCCTTCTTCGATCTCTCGGTCCTGTGCCGGGCGCCGGTGCGCCTCATCCGCGCCGGCGTCGGCGAGTGCGTGTGCCGGCCCACCGCGCAGGCCGACTGGCTCCTCGCCCATCTCCTGCTCGACCGGCCGTACCGGGAGGCGCCGTTCGCGCTGCTGGCGGCCGACGAGCCCGAGCTCTACGCGCACGCCGACGCCGCGGCGGCGGGCGACGCCGACATGATGGCGCGCCTGGTGCGGCTGCTCGTCCTGTCGGGGTTCGGCATGGCCCTGTGCGGCAGCAGCGAGCCGGCCAGCCAGGGCGAGCACATGCTCACGCACTACCTGGAGATGATGTTCCCGGACGGCGCGCACGCGGCCCATCACGGGGAGCAGACCGGCGTGTGCGCGGTGGCGATGGCGGAGCTGCAGGGCCGGCTGCTGGGCGAGGCCGAGCTGCCGCCGCTTCGCCCGTCGCGCGTGACCGAGGCCGATCTGGTCGCCGAGTTCGGCCCGGAGCGCGGCGCGGCCGCGTGGGCGCGCTTCGCCCGCAAGCTGCTCGACGGCGACGTCGCCGCCGCGGTCGGCCAGCGCCTGGCCCGCTGGAGCGAGCTGCGCGCCCGCCTCGCCGAGGTGGCTCGCCCCGCGGCCGAGCTGCGCGCCGTCCTCGCCCGCGCCGGCGGCGCCACGCGGCCCGAGGACGTCGGCTGGTCGAGCGAGCAGTTCGACCGCGCGGTGCGCGGCGCCCGCCTCGTGCGCGATCGCTTCACCTTCCTCGACCTCGCGGCCGAGCTCGGCTTCCTGGCCGCCGCGGCCAGCTGATCGGCTGGCCGCGGCTTCCGCCCGACAGCGCCGCGACTCAGGCGCGCGCGCCGAGGACGCGTACCTTGAAGCCGAGCTCCTGCGACAGCGCCACCATCTCGTCGTGGATGTCGCCGTACGCGACGGCCACGTGGTTGGAGAGGTAGTGGGCCATGAGCGTCTCCTGCGAGATGCCGAGGTCCGCCGCCATGAGCGGCCACTGCCTCGTGGTGCCGTTCCACCACGCGTCGCGCACGGCGGGCGGCAGCTTCACCACCTCGCCGCGGCCCACGTCCATCCACAGGGCGCCCTCCTTGATGTACGCGCGCGCCCAGGTGATGGGCCCCGGCATGCTCTCGCCCGCGAACGTCCCGCCCGCCGCCGGGAAGTACATCCTCGGCTGCCGGTAGGAGTGCACGCCCTCGAGCGTCGCGGGGTCGTGGTTGAACGCGTACGCGCCGCACGAGCCGGAGTTGAGCAGCACCCAGATGAAGCGCCCGTCGTGCACGTCCCCCCACCTGACGTCGTGGAACATGACCGCCTGGTGGAGCCCCTTGTCGACCAGCAGGCGCTTCATCATCTCCATGGGCACGAGGTTGCCCTGGTCCGCCTCCGTCGCCGTCGCGACGGTGTCGCCGCTGGACTCGGGCCGGCAGGCAGAGTTGAGCAGCCCCTCGGCGAAGTCGGACGGCGGCCGCAGCGGGATGAGGCCGAGCTGGTACTGCCAGCCCAGGCAGTCGCCCTTGAACTCCTCGAGGAGATCGAGCGCCACCAGGTAGTCGCGCAGCTGCTCTCTGGTCGACGCCTGATCGAAGTCCTCGGCCCCGCTCTCGCCGTGGTGGAAGACGACCCCCTTGTCGCAGACGAACTTCCAGGCGTCTTCGATCCGCTTGTCGGAGATGGAGCGGCCGCGCCCGATGATCCAGGCCTGATCGATCTTGTGCTCGGTGAAGCCGATCGGGTTGAGCAGCCGCGGTCCGAAGTACCCGTTGATCATCCCCATCGACGTGTCGCCGAACATGAGGGCCAGCACGCGCCGCCGGCGGATCCCGTCGGCCACGCGCCGGGCGCGCTGCGCACCGGCGGGCGAGATCGGCGCGTGATACGAGATCTCGCCCTCCGGATAGACGATGCGCCCGGTCGAGCACCACTCGGCCAGCCGGTCCATGAACGCCGTGTCGGCCGACCAGTCGCTCGCGCTGGTCCACGCGCGCGACACGCCGCGCCGCCCCACACTCTCCAGGCAGGCGGCCGTGTTGAGCAGGCCGACCAGCCCCGGCCACTGGCCGGAGAAGTTGGAGGTGAGGAGCAGCGGGCTGTCCTTGCCGACCACGCCGTCGCACGTGTGCGGCCCGTAGAACCAGTGGACGCAGACGCCGATCATCGGATCGTCGACCGGCCCCAGCTTCTCGATCGCCTCGTGCGGCTTGGAGACGAACCCTGGCACGCGGTAGTGGGCGCGGCCCAGCTTTCCGAGCGCGCGCTCGAGCTGCGCGGTGGCCTGCTCGGCGCTGGGGCGCGCGACCTCGTTGGGGGCCTGGCGCTGATCGCCGGGCCAGAAGATGGCGATCTTCTGCTTGCTCATGGTCCACCTCGCGGCCGCGGTCGCGCGCAGCCGCGCCCGGTCACTGGATGAGCTCCCCGCCGGCCTCGAGGGTGTCCTTCGTGAATGAGCGCGTCGGCAATCCGATCTTCTTGGGCGGCGTCTCGCCGGCGAAGATCTTGAGCGCGGTGTCGATCGCCTGCTCGCCGCCGGTCGGGTACTGGAAGGTGGCGTCGAGGATGCCCTCCTTGACGTACTGCACGCCCTCGTGCGGCAGCGCGTCGATGCCGACGAACTTCATCTCCTTCTCGCGGCCGGCCTGCTTGGCGGCCAGGTAGGCCCCGTGCGCGCCCGGATCGTTGTGCCCGTAGACCACGTCGATCTTCTTCTGGCGGGACAGCGCCGACTCCATCTCGCGCCGCGCGTCGGGCTCGAGCCACTTCATGTCGGCGTCGAAGACGATCTTCAGGCCCGGGTTGGCCTTCTGATCGAGCCCCTCGAGGAAGCCCTTGTGGCGGTCCTGCCCTGGCGTCGAGGTCATGAGCCCCTTGAGCTCGACGATCGAACCCTTGCCGCCGAGCGTCTTGGCCACCCACTTGCCCGCCTCGCGGCCGATCTTGACGTTGTCGGCGCCGATGAAGGTGGTGTACTTGTCGCCGAGCACCGCGCGGTCGAGCACGATGACCGGGATGCCGGCCTCGACCGCCTTGGCGACCGGCTCGGTGAGCGGCGCCGCCTCCTTCGGGCTGATGATGATGAGGTCCACCTTCTGGGCCACGAACTCCTCGACGTGCGAGCGCTGCACGAGCGAGTCGTTCTGCGCGTCCTTGTAGATGACCTTGAGCTCGGGGTGCTTCTCGGCGGCCGCCTTGACGTCCGCGTTCATCTGCACGCGCCAGGGCTCGCCCAGGTTGCACTGGCTCATGCCGATGGTCTTCTGTGCGCCAGCCGGCGCCTCCGCCTCGGCGGTGGCCGCGGCAGGCTCCGCTGCGGCAGGCTCCGCTGCGGCCGGCTCCGCCGCCGCCGGCTCCTCCTGCTTCGCCTCCTCCTTCGCTTCCCCCTTGTCCTTGGCCTTGTGACCCGTGCAACCGGTGACGAGCGCCGACAACGTCAGAATTCCAAACGTCTCGATCGTGTTTGGCTTCCTCATTTTGCCCTCTCACTTTCTGCGCTGCAGCAGCACCGCGCAGACGATGATTGCGCCGGTGAGCATGAGGCGGCTTGCCTCCCCCACGGCGTTGATGCTGAGAATTTTTTGCAGATACCCGATGGTCAGAACGCCGACCAGCGTGAGCGCGACGCCGCCGCGGCCGCCCGCCAGATCGGTGCCGCCGATGACCACCATGGCGATGGCCTGGAGCTCGTAGCCCATCCCGGTCTCGGGATCGCCCTGCTGCTCCTGCGCGGCCTGGCAGATGCCGGCCACCGCGGCGAACAGCCCGGACAGCGCGTAGCCGAGGACGAGGACGCGCGGCACCGGCACGCCCGACAGGCGCGCGGCCTCCGCGTTGCCTCCGGTGGCGTAGAGGTAGCGGCCCAGGCGCAGCTTGCGCAGCACGAAGGCGGTCACGACGACGCAGGCCAGGAACACGATCACCACGACCGGCACGGTGTCGCCGAACACGCGCGCGTCGATGCGGTCGAAGATGGGGGGGAGCGGCACGACCTGGCCGGTCTCCTGGATGTAGGTCGAGATCTTCTGGCCGCCCGACATGTACTTGGCGAGGCCGCGCAGGAGCACCATGGCCGCCAGCGTGACGATGAACGACTGGATCTTGAGGCGGCCGACCAGCACGCCCGACACCGCGCCGACCGCCGCACCGCCGATGATCACCAGCACGATCGCGACCAGCGGGCTCCACTGCTCCTGGATGGTGAGGAGGCTGAAGGCGACGGCCGCGGCGCCGAGCACGCTCGAGACGGACAGGTCGATGCCGCCCGTCACGATGACGATCGTCATGCCGCACGCCAGCATCCCCCACACCGAGACCTGGCGCAGCATGTCGCGGTGCGTGGTCCAGCGCAGGAAGGCTCCGTCGGCGTTGAAGATGACGCCGATGACGAGCATGAGCACGAGCGCGAGCAGCACGCGCCCGACCGGAGAGGCGATGACCTGCCTGGCGCGGGCGAGGGCGGCGCTCATGCGCTGGCTCCGAGGGCGGCCTCGAGGACCCGCTGCTGGGTGGCGGCGGCGCGCTCGAGCTCGGCGGTGAGACGGCCCCGATGGAGGACGAGGATGCGGTCGGACAGGCGGAGGAGCTCCGGCAGCTCCGATGTGATGAGCAAGATCGCGAGCCCCTTTCTCGCCAGCTGCCCCAGCAGCTCGTAGATCTCCTCCTTGGCGCCGATGTCGACGCCGCGGGTCGGCTCGTCGAGCAGGAGGACGTCCGGATCGGAGAGGAGGCACCGGGCGAGGACGACCTTCTGCTGGTTGCCTCCCGACAGGAGGCGGACCGGCGCCGCCAGGCTGGGCGCGCGCAGGTTGAGCTGGCGAAAGACCCCGCCGGCGGCCTTCACCTCCTCGCCGCGGTGCACGACCCCGCGCGGCGAGAAGCGCGGCAACGTCGCGAGCGTGGCGTTGTCGATCGATCCCATGTAGGGGACCAGGCCCTTCTGCTTGCGATCGCTGGTGAGGAGCACGAACCGCCGGGCGAGGGCGTGGCGCGGGTCGCGCAGCTCGACGCGGCGGCCGCGCACCTCGACCGCGCCGCTGGTGTGGCCGGCGCGATCGCCGAACAGGGCGTGGAGCACGTCGGACGCGCCCGAGCCGCGCAGGCCGGCGAGGCCGACGATCTCGCCGGCGCGCACCGCGAAGGAGAGGTCGTCCACCACGACGCGCGCGCCGGCCGCCGCTCGCGGGCTGGTGACCGTGAGGTGGTCGACGCGCAGGACGACGTCGCCCGGCGACGCGCTCGGGCGGCGCTCGTGGCTCGGCGGGCGGCCGATCATCCACTCCACCAGCGCCGCCGGCGGGAGCTCGGCGACCGGGGCGGTGCCGACCAGGGCTCCGTCGCGCAGGACGGTGATGCGGTCGGCGACCTGATAGATCTCCTCCATCCGGTGCGAGACGTAGACGATGCCCACGCCGTGGCGGCGCAGGGAGTCGATGCGCTCGAACAGGCGGAGCGCCTCCGGCTCGGGCAGCGCGCTGGTCGGCTCGTCGAGCAGGAGCACCGTCGACCCGGTGGCGAGCGCCTTGGCGATCTCGACCAGCTGCTGGGTCGAGAGGGGCAGCTCCTCGACCGGCTCGTCCACGTCGAGGTCGAGGTCGAGCTCGGCGAGGAGGGCGCGCGCCTCGCGGCGCTGGCGGGCGTCGTCGACCGTGCCGAGGCGGGTGCGCGGCTCGCGCGCCAGGAAGAGGTTCTCGGCCACGGTGAGCGGGCCGATGAGCGAGAGCTCCTGGTGCACCATCGCGACCCGGGCGCCGCCGCGCAGCGTGCCGGCGTCGGCGGCGAGGTCGCCGGTGAGGATCTTCAGCAGGGTCGACTTGCCGGCGCCGTTCTCGCCGGCGAGCACGTGCACCTCGCCGGCGGCGACGTCGAAGGAGACGTCGCGCAGGACCTGGTTTGGGCCGAACGACTTCGAGACGCCGCGCGCCTCGAGCAGGCTCGTCGCCTGGCTCACGGTCTGGTCTCCCGGCGAGCGCTGGTGGCCTCCGCCCCGGGCGGCAGGCAGCCGCAGGAGCGGCGGAGGTGGAGGGTGGTGGGAAGCACGAGCTCGCGGCCGGGGAGCGGCTCGGGCGCGGCGTGGCGCGACTTCTTCCTGGGCTTCTGGTCGGCGTTCTGGTCGCTGCTCTTGTCGATGCTCTGGTCGCTGCTCTTGTCGCTGCTCTGGCGCCGGTCGTGGCGCCGCCGCTCGATGCGCTCGAGCACGAAGCGCGCGGCCTCGTGTCCCATCGCGGTGGCCGGCTGCGCGGCGACCGACAGGAACGGCCACACCGTGGCCACGTGCGGCAGGTCCTCGAAGGTGACGATGGCGAGGTCCTCCGGCACCGAGAGGCCGCGCTCGGCGGCCGCCTCGAGCGCGCCCAGCGCGAGGAAGTTGTTGGTGGCGAAGAGCGCAGTGGGCCGGTCGCGCCGGCGAAGCAGATCGAGCGTCATCTCGCGGCCCGCCTCGACAGTGAAGCGCCCGTGCCGCTCGAGCCCGGGCCGCGGGGTCAGGCGGGCGTCGGCCAGGGCCCGGCGGTAGCCGGCCAGGCGGTCGGCGGCGGTGTCGAGCTCGAGCGGGCCGTTCACGATCCCGATGCGCGTGTGGCCGTGCCCGGCGAGGTGGCCGACCAGCGCGCGCGCCGACTCGACGTTCTCGCCGCGCACGACGTCGATCGCGGAGGAGCGGCCGTCGAGCCCGCTCACCGCGCGGTCGATGAGGCACACCGGTCCGAAGCGTCGCGCCCACTCGACCACCCCTTGTGGCGCGCTGCGCGACGGGGTCAGCACCAGGCCGTCGATCCGCTGGTGGGCGAGGACGTCGAGGTAGAGCTTCTCCTTGGCCGGGTCGTCGTCGCTGTTGCAGAGGATGACCGAGTAGCCGGCCGCGGTGGCGGCGTCCTCGACGCCGCGCGCGATGAGGGTGAAGAAGGGGTTGGACACGTCGCCGACGACGAGGCCGAGCGTGCGCGTGGAGCCGCGGCGCAGGCTCTTGGCCAGACCGTTGGGCACGTAGTCGAGCTCGCGCAGCGCCTTGAGGACGCGGCGGCGGGTCTCCGGGCTGACCGAGGCGTGGTTGTTGATGACGCGGGACACCGTCATGCTGCCCACGCCGGCGCGCCTCGCCACCTGATGCACCGTCGCCCCCATCCCGTGGTATCGATACCAACGGGGCCAGAGATGGTCAATCGAAAAGGCGGCGCGGCGGGGCACGACAGCGCGGGGCGCCAGATTTGCGCGAGCGCGCGATCTGGCGGACGACGGGCGGCGGGCCCATGCTCGGCGGCCATGAAGTGGCTGATGGCCGCGACGCCCATCCTCTTCGCCTGTGCACACGCGCCGACCGGCGCGAGCGCTGACGCGGCCGGTCGCGCCGACGGGGTCGAGCGGCTGGACGTGCCGGCGCCCTCGCTGGCCGGAAGCCTCCTGCCCAGCCGGCCGACCCAGCCGGCGCCGGTCCTCCTGCCCGCCGGCTACCACCGGAGCCGGCGCGCCTACCCGGATCGCGCCCGGGCGCGAGTGCCGCCATGCCCGGCGGGCGAGCAGCCACCGGCGGGGCCGCGCCGGATCACTTGAAGAGCGGCAGGCGATCGCGATACGTGCGCGAGAGCTTGAGCTCCTGGCCGCAGTCGAGGGTCAGGAAATACTCGCCGTTCAGGTGGGGGCGCAGGGCGGTCACGCGCGCGGCGTTGACGATGGTGGATCGGTGGACCCGTGGGAAGCGCCGCGGGTCCAGTCGCCGCTCCAGGTCGCGCATGGTCGCGCGCAGGACGAACGTCTCGCCGTCGGTGTGAATGCAGACGTAGTCGCCGGCCGCGTCCACCCAGCGGATCTCGGTGGGGGGCAGGCGGACGATGCGCTGGCCGTCGCGCACGGCGAGCGGCGCGTCGCCGGCCATGACCTGACCCTGGGCGTCGAGGGCTTCGTCGAGGCGCAGGCCGGGCCGCCCGCTCAGCTCGCCGAGCAGCTCCAGCAGGCGCGCGCGGTGATCCTGGGCGTCGCGCGCGGCCAGCGCCTCGCGCACGCGCGCGAGCGCCTGCTGCAGCCGCGCGTCCTCCAGCGGCTTGAGCAGATAGTCGACCGCGCAGGCCTCGAACGCGCGCACGGCGTACTGATCGTAGGCGGTGACGAAGACCGTCAGCGGCAGCTGCGCCGCCGGGATGGCGCGCAGCGCGCCGAAGCCGTCGAGGCCGGGCATCTGCACGTCGAGGAACATGAGCTCGGGCTCGTGCTCGGCGACCGCGCGGATCGCCGCCTCTCCGTCGCCGACCTGGGCCACGATCTCGATGTCGGGCTCGGCGGCGAGGCGCAGCTCGAGCCCGCGCCGTGCGAGCGGCTCGTCGTCGACGAGGACCGTGCGGATCTGCCGCATCGCCTCAGCCCTGGCCGCGCGCGTCGTCGCCGACGTCGAACGGGAGGCTCAGCGTCACCTCGCAGCCGCCCTCCGGCCGGTTGCGCATCTCGAAGGTCTGCTGCGGGCCGTACAGCACGCGCAGGCGGGTGCGCGTGTTGCTCAGGCCGACGCCGCGCGCGGGCGACGCGCCGGGGTCGAGCTGGGCGCTGCCCGGGCCATCGTCGGCGACGGTCAACCACAGGCGGTCGTCGGCGCGCCGCGCGCGCACCCGGACGGCGCCGCCCGCCACGCTCTTCGCGATCGCGTGCTTGATCGCGTTCTCGACCAGCGGCTGCAGGAGCAGGCTGGGCAGGAGCGCGTCGCGGCAGTCCGGAGCGATGTCGGTCTCGACGCGCAGCCGATCGGCGAAGCGGACCTCCTCGATGCCGAGGTACTGGCGGAGCGCGCCCACCTCCTCCGCCACCGTCACGCGCTGCATGGGGTCGTTGTCCAGCGAGCGGCGCAGAAACGCGGACAGGCGCTCCACCATTCGATTGGCGCCGGTGGTGTCGCCCTCCAGGTTGAGCGTCGTGATGGCGTTGAGGGTGTTGAAGAGGAAGTGCGGGTTGAGCTGGTAGCGCAGCATCCGGAGCTGGGCCTGGTGCGCGATGGCCGTGGCGGACAGCGCCGCCTCGGTCTGCTGGGTCAACTTCTGGTGGACCTTGATGCCGACGTAGAGCGCCACCCAGGTGATGACGACGTAGAGGCTGCTCGCCATGTAGGCGACGTAGCCGATGTTTCCGCTCGGGCGACACTCCTCGCCGCACCACGCGTCGATCGAGAAGACGTAGACCAGCCCCAGCGCCCCGGCCGCCAGCAGCACGGGCGCGACCATGACCGCGGCCTGTCGCCAGGGCCTGACGTCGGTCAAGCGACGCAGGAAGGGGCGCAGCCCGAGGGTGACGACGAAGCCGGTCGCCGCCACCGGCAGGGACGTCCTCCAGTAGTCGGGCGGCTTGCCGTGCGCGAGCGCGGAGAGGTAGTTGAGCAGGCACACCCCCATCCAGCCTGCGCTGTGCAGCACCCAGAACAGGCGAGACGAGCGTGCTGCGACTGCGTCGGTGACAGCGGATTCCAGGCTGCGCCTCCGCGCTTGTCGGAGTTCTATGCCACTCCGCGCGGCGGCGCAATCTCCAGCGTGCGGGTGCGCCGACGCCCCTGCTGCGCGGCCCGCTGGTCGGGACGAGATGCGGAGTCCGCGGGTCGGTGCGGAGGTCGCTGCGCCCGGCAGGCGCGCGGACCGGGCGGCTGGCGGGCCCCTATATAAAGGTGGTGGGGGCGGTCGCGGCGCGCGAGCCGTGCGGTCGCGGGCTGGGGGAGCGTGGCGCGCGTCCGTCCGGGACTCGGACGAGGTGGCCGGGACGCTGTCCGGTGGCCCGGACGGTAGCCGGGCAGGAATGCGTCCAACCATGCGAAGGTGCGCGCCGAGGCCGCAGGCACACGCCCTG
>Ga0126377_10000277_pt1 | contig 30223 bp, 43 predicted proteins | sample PanSoiMetPlot_22_FD_92647 | JGI IMG/M metagenome (GOLD analysis project Ga0126377, IMG submission 92647) | Tropical forest soil microbial communities from Panama - MetaG Plot_22 | ecosystem: Environmental > Terrestrial > Soil > Tropical forest > Bulk soil | place: Panama | collected 2016-02-17 | reverse complement strand
CTTGACGATCTCGCGCGGAACGGCCCGAACGAGACCGATCGATGCGGCCTACTGACGTTTCTCGATTAATGTCAGCCGTCGATTGATTTGATGTCCTAAAGGGACTGTCGACCTCCCCCATCGGCCGGTTAGCTTGCCTGCCATGTCCGGATCGATTCGCGGCATGGGTCCGGCCGTCAATGGACGTCGTGTGCGCGCGTACAACGCGGCAGTGTTCGCGGCGTACGGCTCGCTCTGCCACCTTTGCGGCCGCGCTGGAGCCGACACAGTGGACCACTTGAAACCCGTCTCCACGCATCCGGCGCTCCGCTGGAGCATCGAGAACGGCCGGCCGGCGCACCGGAGTTGTAACTCTGCGCGCGGCAACGCGGCGCTCACACCGTCGTGGAGCGCGTCATGGTGATCCCTCGCATCGGAACCGCGTTGCTCGTGAGCAACCGCGCGGCCGTTGAGGCTCTCGTCTTCCGGCTCGCGGAGTCGATCGACACGGAGACGGATCACCGCGTACGGCTTGGCTACATCCGCGCGTTTGTGGCGGCTCAGAAAGAGTTACGGGCTCTCACGCTCGCGGACCGTCCTGAGGTACCACCGGAGCCCGTTGAGCCCGCAGCGACGCCTCCAGCGGGCTTAGCGGCCGTGCTGGACGAGCTTGCCTCCGCGCGAGCGCGCAAGATCGGCGGATCGGCACATGCCGGTTGATCTTTACGGTACGCAGGAAGCGACAACGCGGAGCTTGCCGGACGGTACGCCGGATGACTCCGGGGTCAAGCTCGCTCGCGCCATCGGTATGGACCTTGATCCATGGCAAGCGGAGATCCTCTCAGAGTCCGCGCGTACTGACCACAATGGACGGTGGTCCGCGTTCGAAAACGTGGCCATCGTCCCACGTCAAAATGGCAAGTCTTTCTTGATCATCGCTCGCGCCCTGGCGGGCATCCTCGTCTATGGCGAAAAGTTGATCCTTTACTCCGCGCACGAGTACCGCACGGCACAAGAGGTTTGGCGAACGATGCGCGACGTGTGTGAGTCCGACGTCCTATCCCCGTTCGTGTCCCGCATCCGCGTGCGCTCCGGTGGCGAGCAAGTGGAGTTTACGAATGGTGCTCGCTTTCGATTGATCGCTCGTACGCGCACGTCCGGTCGTGGTTTCTCGCCGGACTGTTTGCTGTTTGACGAAGCGTTCGCTTTGAGCGAGGAAGTGACAGCCTCCACTATCCCGTCACTGTCAGCGCGGCCAAACCCGCAGGTCTATTACCTGTCTTCAGCGTCCACATGGGAGGCTCTCGTCCTGCTCAAGCTCCGCCAACGTGGACACTCGAAGGTCTCTCCGCGCTTCGCCTATTGGGAATGGCACGCGGACGCGACGGAGGACCATCGGGATCCACGACTATGGGCGCGCGTCAATCCGGGTTACGGGTACCGGCTCACGGAGCACAGTATCCAGCGCGAGCTTGAATCGATGTCCGTCAAGTCGTTCCAACGTGAGCGGCTCGGCGTGTGGAGCGAGTCAGCCGTGGAAGCCGTACTGTCCGAAGAGGACATTAACAACCTAGCCGTAGACGATCCACGGCCGGAGCGCGGAGCGCGCATCGGTTGGGGCGTCGATGTCGCTGGCAACGAGGGACGCACCGGAGCGGCTATCGCGGCCGCGTTCATCGCTGACGATGGCTTGCCGGTAGTGACGTTGGTCGAAACGCGTCCTGGAGCCGGTTGGCTCCCGGAGCGGCTTGGCTGGCTCACTTCCTCGTACGGTGCGGATCCGGTGGCGTACGACGCTCGTGGAGGGATCACTGACCTCATGGAGCGCGCGGACCGTGAGCATGACGTTGCCGGCATGCCGCTTAAGTACGGTCAATATCCCGCCGCGTGCGCCGCGTTCGTGCAACGGGTCACGGAGGGAGCTATCCACATAGGACGTTCGCCGGCGCTCATTGGTGACTGTGTATCCGCGATCGCGCGACAACTCACCGGTGGTTGGGTTTGGGACCGACGTACGGCGACTCCGCCAACCGCGCTCATTGCGGCATCGTGCGCGCTCTATGCCTTGGAACACAACGAGGGATCCGTTGCCATCTACTGATTGGAGTTGAGACGGTGCGTAGAAGTACGCGGGCGAAGGGATCCACGGTTGACATCAATACGTTGCCTGCGTCCATTGTCTACAGTGACACCGGGGTAGGGCAACGCCTGCCCGGTGGTGGCTATACGTGGGGCGTTGGTCCGCGCGTGTTTGTCGGTGCGCCGCGGCCTCCGTCCACTGTGGTCGAAGTGGGTCGCCCTGGTGACTTCCCTATCGGTGGCGACGGTAACAAGCTGCCGGACGAGCTTGGCTATCCACATGGGACACGTTGGGCCGGTTGGCCAACGGATTGGGAGCCACCGTTCTTCGACAAGACGGGTATGTGGTGGGGTCGATTCGGTTTCGGTGGCCCGCTGCTGGAGGGGCGTATCTCCACGGTGTTCGCGTGTATCGATCTAATCTCGCGAACGCTGTCCACAATGAAGATTCTGCAAACGAGAGATTCGGAGCCGATACCGGCAACACCGTGGACGGAGAACCCGGAGCCAGAGCTCTATACGTCCATTGTGGACTTTACCAAGTGTTTCGTTAACTCGCTGCTCATGCGGGGCGAGACGTTCGTTGTCGCAACGGCGCGGTACGCGGACAACACAGTGGCACGCATGGTTGTCCTCAACCCTGACATGGTGCAAGTGGACGAAAACTCGTTCGGGCTCCCGACGTACACGCTCCCGGAGTTTGGCGAGATTCCACGCGCGGAGATTCTTCATGTTCGCTATCAGACGTGGCCAGGTCTCGCGCACGGTGTTGGACCGCTCGAAGCGGCCGCACGCAACCTAGCGAGCGCGGACGCGCTGGAGCGGTACGGCACGGAGCTTGCGGTCAGCAACGGCATTCCTACGGCCGTACTCCAGTCCGCGACGAAGCTCACGAAGGATCAAGCGACGGATCTCAAACGTTCGTGGGCTGAGGCCGCGTTGAGTCGTGGCGTGCTTCCGGCCGTCCTTAGTGGAGGGTTGACGTATACGCCGCTCAATCTTAAGCCATCGGACATCGGGCTCCTCGATCTCCGTACGTTTGACGAGGCTCGTATCGCTTCCGTGTTCGGCGTTCCACTATGGTTCGTCGGACTGCCAATGGCCGATGGGTTGACGTACACAACCGTAGAGGGAACCTTCGATTTCCTCTGGCGAGCCACGCTCCGCGCGATGTCATTCAACATGATGCAAGCGCTAAGCGGTTGGGCTCTCCCTCGTGGACAGTGGGTACGCCACGATTCGGAGTCTCTTGTCCGGCCGACCATCGAGGGACGCGCTAACGCATACAAGACGATGATTGAGTCTGGTGTGCTCACAGTGGACGAGGCGCGAGCTATCGAGAACCTTCCACCTATTCAAGCGGCGAGCGATTCGGCCGCGATCCTCGCGCAAACTACGGACGGAGGTCTATAGTGGACACTTTGCATGTACGACACTTCAGCGTTCCGCTGGAGATCCGCGAAGAGTCAAGCTCTCGCGGTCCGCGCCGGACTCTGTTCGGCCGCGTTGTCCCTTATGGAGAGACGGTTGAGTATTGGGACGATGAGAGGGGACGCGAGGATCGTGAGCGCTTCGTCCTCGGTTCGCTTCGTGGCGCGGATGCTCGTTGGCACAAGGTGAAGTTGCAATACTCCCATGTGGACGGTTTCCCGAACATCCTCGGCTATGGATCCGTGATCGAGGAACGTTCGGACGGAGCGTACGCATCCTTTAGGCTCTATCCCTCCACGGCTGAAAAGACGCGCGAGCTTGTGGAGGAATCTGACAACGGGCTCTCCCTCGCTTTCTACGCGCTGGAGTCTCGCCGCGCTAACGACGGTGTGATCGAGCGCGCTCGCGTTTACGTGGAGCATGTCGCCCTGGTGCCGGAAGCACAGTACGCGGGAGCGCGTGTGTTGGCTCTGCGGAGCCGTCAAACGGCCGTAGAGGCACCGGAAGCACCGGCCGGTACTCCCAACCTCGATGCGGTACGCGCGGACCTCAGACTCCTCCGTATGACGCCGGAGGAGCGGCGAGCATTCGAGGCCGCGCAATGAGAGCCGCGCGCTATGACCTCGTGGTAGAGCCGCACGGCGAACTACATCGCGCGTTCGTGTTGTGGCGTCCGGCTCCCTCGCTCGTGGAGGCTATGAACGTCACTGTTGACGATCGTGTATACCTCGACGGGCTTCCGCAGCGGATCGCAGAGGTACGAAACACGATCGGCGTCGACGGTCGATTGTGGACGGACATCGTATTCGGTCAGGGTCTATGGGACGATCCGCACCTTCGTGTGTTCTCTGAGGAAAAGATGCAGCCGGCCGAGAAAGCGACGCCGGAGACGGTTGAGGCTCTCGCGAGCTTTGGCGATGCGCTCGCGACGCTGCCAACGTCCATTGAGGACGATACGATCCTCCTGGCGTTGAGTAGCGAGGATGCTCAAGACATGGGCGATAAGTACATGGGCGCGTGGCCGTGGCACATGTACGTGTCCACATCGGAGCTAGGAATCTTCCGGATGCTCGAAGGTACGTTGACCGTATTGGAGCCCATGCTATGAACGGGAGCAACGATCGACTGACCCTTGTGGACGAAGGCGTGGTAACGGTAGGCGTGCCGGCTGGAGGGATTCCGGGACCGGTCGGACCGGAGGGGCCGGAAGGTCCACAAGGGATCCAGGGTGTCCCTGGTCCGACTGGAGCGACTGGCGCGGACGGTCCGATCGGTCCGCAGGGTGATATCGGCCCGCAGGGTCCGCAGGGCAACGCCGGTCCACAAGGGACAACGGGAGCGCAAGGTCCGGCCGGACCGACGGCCGTTAGTGCCGATGCCGGTAACTACTCACGCTTAGGTGCGGACGGCAAGCTGTACACACCGGGCCCACGAGCGTCGCAAGTGGACAGCTATTCGATCCCTGGTAACTACACGTGGAATAAGCCTGCGGGAGCGCGGCTCGTTAACGTCCTGGTGACGTCCGGTGGAGGCGGTGGCGGATCCGGCCGGCGCGGAGCCGCTGGAGTAATCCGGGGTGGCGGTGGTGGTGGAGCCGGAGCCAACGTTATCAATGTTTGGTACGCGGCCGAAGACCTGCCCGCGAGTGTTCCGCTCACGGTCGGCGCTGGAGGCATTGGCGGAGCGGCTCGTACGACGGACGACACGGACGGAGCCGCTGGCGTTGCCGGGACGTTTTCAGGATTCAACAACAATGAATATCGACCATGGGGCGGTGGTCAAGGCAACGGTGGAACCGCTACGGCCGGTGGTGCGGCTCTGACGCAGATTCAGTGGAACAACGGTGGCGGAGCCGGATCCAACGGAAGCGCGGCGGGAGCCAACGGAGGCACGGCCAATCAGCTTGCCTCGACCGGTGGCGGTGGCGGTGGCGGCATTAGCGCCGCAAACGCCCCTCAGGCTGGCGGAGCCGGCCTAGCGCGCTTCGAGCTAGGTAACTACCCCGGCGTCACGGCCGGTGGCGCTGGAGGCGTTACAGGTGGCAACGGAGCGACCCCGGTGCAAGCGTTTCCGGCAACCGCGATGCTTCCGGGGTACGGCGGTTCTGGTGGTGGTGCGGGAACCGGTGGCACCGGTGGCAACGGTGGAGACGGTTTTGCCGGTGGTGGTGGCGGCGGTGGGGGCGCATCGACCAACGGCTTTGCCTCCGGTGCCGGTGGTAAGGGCGGAGATGGATTCGTCCGCGTGATTACCCACTTCTAGGACGTGGCGGAGCCGGAGGCTTTCTGGTCTGTTTCGAACCGGCTCCGTCGCCTAAATGTCATCCACTTTGGATAGTCGCCGCGGGAAACGCTAGACACGAAGCTCGATCCGTGTCTAGCGTTTCTGTCTGCGGAGGGATCTATACCTGTTAAAGGCAAGCTCCCTCCGCGCCTAGTAAGTCAGGCAGCGTCGGACATCCGATGTGGACAGAGATCGCTAAGCGGTTCGATCCCATCGTCAGCCTCCGGAGCGAGACGTAAGTCAATGCACGTTCTCGTAATCTCCCGGAAGGTCTGTCCAAAGTGGATCCAATGCTGGAGAAGCTGACGGGTGAGCGGAAGGGCAAGCTCGAATTCATCGAGAAGCTAACCGCAGACGCGGCAGAGCAGAGCCGCGACCTGTCCACAAACGAGCTTGAGTTGATTACTCGCTCGAAGGAACGTATCAAGGCGATCGATACGCAGCTTGACGTGCTGAGCATCGACGTGGAGCTTTCGCAGGAAGCTCAGGATCGACTCGCGAAGATCGGTGGCGCGGCCACCGGTTCGGGCTCTGGTTCCGCGCGTACGGCTCCGGAGTACCGCTCCGTTGGCGCGTACATGCGTGACATCTTCGTTTCGCGCATCGGTCAGCGTCACGAGCGCGAAGAGGCTACCGATCGGCTCACGCGGTACGACCGCGCCGTTGCGCATATCACTACCGGTGAATTCGCCGGACAGTTCCCCAACGCGATCGTCGGTCCGGTAATTGACTTCATCAATTCCTCGCGGCCGCTCGTGAACGCGCTCGGACCGAACGGTGTCCCTAGTGGACCGACGTTCCGGCGTCCACGGCTGAACGATCCGAATTTCCAGACCGGCGTTGCGGAGCAGGCCAACCAAAAGGACGAGCTTGTATCGTTGCCGTTCACTATCACGTCTGAGGATGTCGCCCTGGTGACGCTCGGCGGGTACGTGAACGTGGCGCGGCAGGTCACGGACTGGAACGTGGCCACAATGGACAGTATCGTCAATCAGCTTGCCGCACGGTACTCCGCAGCGACGGAGCGTGCGGCAATCGCGGAAATGGCGAAGTCCACCGGTAAAGAGACGCTCGCTGCGGATGCGACTGGAGACGTTGTGCTCCAGGCTATCTACAACGCTGCGGCGAAGGTCTATATGGCTACCGGTTCACTTCCGACGCTTTTCGCTGCGGGACCGCTCGGTTGGGCGCGCCTCGGCGGTCTGACTGACCTAAGTGGACGTCCGTTGCTCCCCTTCCTCGGAGCGCCGAACGCAACGAGCTTCGCGGGCAACGCGGCCGGTCTCCGGATGGTCGTTACGCCAGGGATCACGGACGCGACGTTCTGGGTCCTCAATGGACTGTGCCTCGAAATGTACGAGCAGATCGTTGGCCAGCTTTCCGTTGGCGAGCCGAGTGTCCTCGGTACGCAGGTTTCGTACGCCGGTTACGTCGGTCTCTACCGTCCGGCTGCCGACGGTGCGATTCACGTTGCTCCGTAGAGCGAGGTAACACCGTGAGCGAGCGCGCGAGCTTGGATTCACTGCGCAAGATGATTGGCGCACAAGCCACAAAGGACGATGGCACCTTATCGATTTGCCTCGAAGCCGCAGGCAATTGGGTTTACGACCGCGTGTACCCCACGATGATCAATGACCCTGAAGTGGTCCAAGCCGTGCTCTTGCTCGCGTCAAGGCTCTACAAACGACGGTTGTCGCCGGAGGGTGTCGCCGGTTGGGACGACATGGGCGCAATCCGCATCATCGCTCGTGATCCTGACCTCGTGTCGCTGCTGGAGCAAAAAATCCACACCTATCGCGTTTTGGGTATCGCATGATCCGCGCGGCGCGGAAGCAACTCGTAGCTTACCTGTCCACAGTGGATTGGGAAGTGTACGGCTTCTATCCCGATGACGTGACCAACGTTCCGTGTGTAGTGGTTGGCCGGCCGACGATCGATCTCGACACGCAGTTATACGCCTACGCGTGTCCGGTGTTCGTGATCGGCCGGCGAATCTCCGATATGGACAGTCAAGACGAGCTTGACGCCGTGACGGAGGAAGTGATCCGCGCGCTCAACGGTCCGGACATCGTTGTTACGCACGTTGAGCCGGCCGTCCGTGTGATCGCGGAACTGAACTATCCGGCGTACGTCGTGACGTGTGCCATCGGACAACTTAACTGTTAGGGGAATCAATACATGACCGCTCCAGTGATGGACGTCAAGCCGCTCTTTGTCCGATGGATCAAGCTCACGATCAAGGGCAAAGACGGAATCGTCCACGAGTTTCAATGTTCCGTAACGCAGGCTGGCCTCACGTCAGCCGGTGGCGACGTCGTGGCTCTGTCCACATTGTGTCCAACGGGCTCGTACTCCGAAAACGCGGAGCGCACGTGGAACCTCACGGTGACCGGCGTTCAGGACGTCGAGAGCGCTGAATCTTTCCAGATGTTCCTACTGGAGCACGATGGCGAGGAAGCAGAGTTCACGTACTACCCGAAGGTTGATCGCGATGAGAACCCGGTAGGGCGCGGTTTCAAGGGAACCGTAACCATCGGACCTCCCGACACCGTTGGGAACGTCGCAAGTGGAGCGTGGGCAACCTTTACCGCGAACCTGCCACTTAAGGGTAAGTACACGATGATCGATGAGGACGGTAACGAGATCGTTCCATCGGTTACGCCAACCGGCGTCACTCCCGGTACGCCAGGCACCTTCCAACCGGCGAACGCTACGCCTCCAGCCAATCTCGCCGCCCTGCAAGCTCTAGGGCCCCTAGGGCAGGCAACCGCGTGGACAACGGGACAGTACGTCGTATTGGGCGACTCTTCGCAGGCTCATTGGGATGCGTCCGCATGGGTCGCAGGAGCCGCGCCGTAACAGTCCACTGGGGACAGTAGCCGCGGGGCGTCTAGCGGCTTGGCGAAGCCCGTTAGACGCCTCGCTCAAACTAGGGAGTGTCCATTGTGGCATGGAAGCCGGCCGGCAACATCGACCATCGAACGCAGCTCATTAAAGACGAGTATCCCGGGATCACGGTCTATCAGGTAGGCGATACGTCGCACCAAAGTGGACAGTCGGACCATAACCCGGATGCGCGGAGCATCGTCCACGCGCTCGATGCGATGACGTACTCCGATGTCGCGCGTGGTAACGCGATCGTGAATTGGTGCCTTGAGGACACGACGGACCTGGAATACGTCATCTTCAATCGGCACATCTGGTCTCGCTCGCACGGCTGGACTCAACGCAACTACAGCGGATCGAATCCGCACACGGATCACGTCCACGTCTCCGGCAAGCACAACGGCACCGGCTATAGCTCCGCAACCGGAACCGGATACGACACGAGCGCAGAGAACTACCGGTGTGCTGGCTTCGATGTGCCACCGGATCCGGTGCGAAAGTACGGAGGAGAAATGTTTCTGTTCACTGTGGAGGGTGACCCGAACGTCTGGCGCAGTGACGCTGGTCTACGGCGCGCCATGTCGGGTCCGGCTGCTGGTGGCGTCTACACGTACCACGCCTATAAGCCGCTGCAAGAGGCCGGAGTACCGCTAGCCGCGTACACGAGCGAAGACATCAAAGCCATGGGTCTCTCCGTTGCGGACGCGTTGACGTTCATCGGTGGCCCGCTGGTCAGTAAGCATGCCGATAAGCAGGAAGACGCGCAGCCGTCCACTTAGGAATCCTCGAGGACGGGACAACGAGGGAGCAAGAATGCGAGCAACGTTCGACATCGAAGTTACAACCGGCGAAGTGTTCACCGTGACCAGTGACGCTCGCGACGTCCGCACGTGGGAGAGCGAGTACGCACAGAGCTTCTTCGATGTGCCGTGGTCGGCGACGCAAGCCGCACAGATTGCGTACCTCGCTGGTATGCGGTTGGGCGCGTTCGACGGACGGTATCCGTCCTATAAGGACTTTGACGCGGACTGTGTTCGCCTCGATGCGCAAGGGATCCAAGCGGCCGGAAACCCTACGCCGCAGGAAGCTACGGAAGACTCCTATGCTTCCTCGCGCTCCGGCTCGGCTGTCTCCCGTCCGCGCTCGAAGCGGAAGGCCCCGACGTCGTAGCGACGTATGTCGACATCTTTGCGACTCCGCCGGCGGATGTCCCGCGGGGACTGTCGCAAGTGGACGAAGACGAGGAAGAGCGAGAGCTAGCGCGGTTATGGCCTGAGGAGTTACGCGCGTGAGTATCGAAGTGGTTGGGATGGCGCGGTTGCTCGCGCGGTTCCGTCGCATACCGGAGGCCGTGCGGACCGACGTCGTACGGCACATCCAGCGGGACGAGCTTCGCCCGTTGGCGAGCGATATACGCTCCGCTGCGGGCTCCGATCGTCAGAGCCGTCGCGCGGCCTCCACGATGCACGTAGCGGCCTCTAGGGACGGAGGCGCTATACGGGTAGGCGGTGGCGGTGGTTTGGGCTCCACGGTGCTCCAGGGCGCGGAGTACGGTGGCCAGCGCAAGCCGCGCCGGCCGTACGTGACGCGCTCGCCGCGCGGTACGGCGTACGTTGTGCGTCGCCGCGCCACGATGCAATTCCGGCCGAACCTAGGGCGTCGCGGTTACTGGTTTTGGCCATCCGCGCGGCGAGACCTTAAAGGCATCCGTAAGCGGATCCGTCAAGTAGCGGCTAAGGCGCTCAACGATGGCTGACGATCTCACCCTCAAAATCAGCGCGGATGCCTCCGGCGTACAAAAGGGCGTCTCGCAGGCTGCGTCCTCTTTAGACACTCTGAGCAGTGATGCCGCGAAGACGAGTAAGAATCTCGCGAAGCTCGGAGATCAAAAGGTCGCGCCAACCGTCACAGTGACGGTCAAGGATCAAGCGATCGCCAAAGCCAAGGCTGACATAGCGCGGCTCCGGGACGAGGTAGCACGCGGACTGCTCGTTGGCGCGGATACGAGCGCGGCGCAGAAACGTATCGCGGAGCTTCAACGCAACGTGCGCGCGCTCGAAGACAAGCCGCACAACGTCAAGGTGAGTGTACAGACAACCGCGACCGGTGAGTTGAGCAAGCTCGGTACGCAACTAAGTGGGCTCGGCATCGGTGCGGTCAGTGTCCAAACTGGACTCGTTGGTGCGTTGGGCGCGGCCTCCACTGCGGCCGTCAAGACAGCGGCCGACATGGAAACGATGCGGGCTCAGCTTGACAGCGTGGTTAAGGGCGGCGACAACGCAAAGCGAGTCTTCGATGAGTTGAAAGTGTTCGCAGCGGCGACGCCGTTCGAATTCCCGGAGTTACTCCAGGCAACCAACACGCTCGCATCGTTCGGTGTGCAAGCGGATCAACTCGTGGAGACCGTGCGCGGCCTAGGTGAGGCTGCGTCTGCGGCTCAAGCGCCGATCCAGGATGTCGCCCTGGTTTACGGTCAGATGTTGGCTCGTGGCAAGCTCTCCGCCGAGGACGTGCTCCAGCTTCAGTCGCGCGGGATCGATGTGTGGGGATCGCTTGCGAAACAGCTAGGCGTTACCGTCGATCAACTGAAGGAAATGTCGGAGCAAGGGAAGATCGGTCGTAAAGAAATCGAGAAGCTTCCCGCTGCGTTTGCCGATGTCTACAGTGGATCGATCGCCCGCCAGGCAGAGACGTTCAACGGCAAGATGTCGACGCTTTCCGATCTGACGAAGGACATCGCGGCTCAGTTTGGCAACGAGCTAAACCCGCAGCTTAAGACATTCATGGATCTCGTTAACGATTCGAACCTGCCTGCGGCCACGGCAGAGTTTGCGAAGTGGATGGGTTTCCTCAATCAGTTCTCTGTGCTCGGCACGGTCGGCAAGATCCGCGAAATGCAAAAGCCTACGCAGGTCGTAGCGAAGACAACGAAGGATGCGGCGACAGAGACGAAAGGCATGGTCACGCAAACGAGGGACCTAGCCAAGGCGTATGACGATGCTAAGTCCTCTTTGGACAAACTGTTGGGCTCGCTCGACGTCTTCGATGAGAAGGGCGTCTCACGTCAGGAAGCACAGATCGCGTACCAACGTGCCATCGATGACGCTACACAGTCCCTTAAGGACAATGGGCGCACGCTCGATATCAACAGTGAGAAGGGTCGGCAGAACCGCGAAGCGCTTACCGACGTCGCGAAGGCTATCGGGGACCAGACTAACGCGCGGCTCCACGACGCTCGTAAGTCCGGCGAGTCGACAGCCTCGATCCTTAGTGACTACAACCGCATGCGCCAGTCGCTCATCGAGCAAGCAACGCGGTTCACCGGATCGAAGCGCAAAGCGGAGGAGTACGTCAATACCCTGCTGGGCACGCCGGAGGAAGTAGCGACCGAAGTCAAAGTGACCGGTGTCACTGAGGCCGAGAAGCAGATAGATAAGCTCGCGCGGGAGCGAGAGGTACAACTGAACCTGCAAGTCCACATTAGCCAGAGGGTACAGAAAGAGCTCGATCGGTTCGGAGCGAGCGACATCGCGCCGCGTGGCGGTACCGCTCCGCGCTCGATGCCTCCGGAAGAGTCGCACGTGGGACCAGGGCTCCAGATCGGTCCGCCCACTGCGCCACTAGCTCCCGCACCCCGCAGCGTCGGTCCACAACAGACAGTCTCTGGCGTCATGCCACAAGGGACAGTCGGAGGCGTGCCGGTTAACTTTGGCGTTGTGGCGGCGCAGCCGCAGGTAATCATCAATGTGAGTGACAAGCGACTGTCGGACCTTATCACCGTTGCCGTACGCGATGCCGTAAGCGGAACGTTGCGCGTACTCAACTCACGTCAGGTAGTCCAGACATGACCACATTGGACCTAACGTACGCTCCGGATCACGGTTACGTGCGCTTCGCCGTGACTGGCGTACCGGTCAATAACACCGTCATGCGGGTATCCACGACTGGTCACCTAGAGCCGATCCCGGGATTCACTGACGACACGTGGATATCCGGTGGAGCCGGTTTCGGTGAGGACTACCGCCCTGGCATCGGAGAGATAGAGACGTACGTTGTGGCTCCCATTGGGTCCACAATAGACGATGCGTCGTACGTCCGCGCGAGTATCGCGATCCCTGGAAATCAAGCGTGGTTGCGTGACGTCCGGTCGCCGGTTCTCTCATCCAACGTTGTCGTTGTGTCCACCGGAGACGAGACGCTGCCGGCATATCAAAACATCTATGACATCTCCGGCCGTAGGCTTCCGCTCGTTGTCCACGACATCCGCGAGGGTAGGCGCGGCGAGGTCACGTTGCTCGCACCGGACCGTGACAACCGCTCCGCGATCGAAGCTCTGTTAGCCACCGGTAACCCACTGCTCCTGACGATGTGCAGCGATCTACTGTGGACACCTTGCATGATGGCCGTTGGCGCGGCGACGTTTACGCGGTTCGGATACCGCGATGCGTGGCTGCTCCGGCTGACCTATGTGGAGGTAGACGATCCGTTGGTCTCGCCGGTACGGATCCAGACGCCTACCTATCAGGACATCCTCAACGGTCAACCGTCGCGCCCTGGTGATCCGTCACCGGTCACGTATCAGTGGCTCCGCGATTCCTTTGTGGACTATCTATCCGTCATCACCGGCACGCGGAGGTAAGCCGTGGAGACCATTGGCGCGTACGCGTTCGACGTTCCGCAACTCACCGATATCCCGGACGTACCGACGCACCTTAAGACGCTAGCGACGCAGGTCGATGACCTGTTGACCGGTAAGCGGTTCCCGCTTTCGTTCGACAACGATATGCGGATCGGTTCGTTCACGAACGCGACGCAACGAGTGTTATCACTGCGTCGGCTCATCGGCGCGGACCAATGGGAGCTACGCATACAGATCGACTCCGCAACGGACCCATGGGTCCTAGGGAGCATGAAAAACGGTGCGTGGCAATCCCGTATGACCATCCGGCCGTCCGGTCAGACCATGGTGGCCACCGGATCGCAGTGGCGGCCGTTGCCGTTCGCACAACAGGCTCAGATTGTGCCGGTGTCGGTTAGCGGGACGTCGCTCGGTACTGGCAACGTCGCTCTCGAAGCCGGACGGTTCACGCAGGTTCCGTTGGTAATCGCCACATCGACAAACTCGATATGGATGGTTAGCCGTCCCTCCGGATGGACCGTGAACGGTGGACCGATCACCGTACGGTCATACAACAACACCAATGGAGCGGCGGGCGGCTCCGTGGACGTGCATGTCCTATGTGTACAGATGACTCCGACTAACAGTCAGGGTTAGCCAATGCTCGATATCCCTGGAGTGTTTGACGTCGAAGTGGCGTCGCATCAACTCGTCGGCGTGTGTGAGGTCCGTGCGCCGGAGGGTGGCGAATGGTTGCCGCTCTTCGTGATATCCGGCTCCGTCACGCTCAACGAGCTTGGCAGCATGCCAGGGCGCTCGTGCACGGTCAACGTTCTAACGTGGACAGACAGCGAAGAGGACGTGTTCAACGTACTCTCGCCGTTCGGCTCGTGGGTCCGTCTCTTCCACGATGTGACCGGGATCGATGGCGTTGTGATCCGCATTCCGCTCGGATACTTCCGAGTGACGCGCGTCGTAGTCAACTTCCTCGCTGGCTCGATCGAGGTGACCGGCGACGATGCCGGCATCCTCGTTGCGGATTATCAGCTAACGACCCTGAAGTCTGGCGAGGTTCTCACGACAACGAGCTACGCCGATGCGTGCTCCGCGCTGCTTACGGCCGCGCTCGACGGTATACCGTCGTGGTGGACATCGACAGTTGTCTTCGATCCGAGTAAGCCAACGGCTAAGCCGGTCGCGCGGATCCAACGTACCGGCTCGCGTGTCGATGCGGTCTCAACCCTCGCTGCGGCTATCGGTATGAAGGTGGGAATGCCGCTCGATGGTTCTGCCGTCTTCCGGATGCTCGTACCCACAACGCAGGACGATCAAGCCGTGACTACTGTCCGAGGTGGACAGTTGGGTAACCTCGATGAGATTAACGGGACCATCGATCGAACCGGAATCACGAACGTCGCTATCGTCAAGTGGCAACAGGACGTGGCGGTCCAGGGCGCGCGGATCGCATCGTTGCAACGGCGGCTCGTGTCGGAGTACGTGGAGCCCACATCGGACATCCGTGCCGGTGGACCGTTCGGACGAGTGACGCTCGATGTGGACTCTTCGAAGGTAACCAACGATGCCGATGCCTCCGCAGCGGCTCAGAGCGTGCTCATAGCCTCGCTCAATCAAGCGCGTGATTTCCAGGTTCAGGTCTCTCCGATCTACGGACTGGAGTCCGGTGACGTGCTCCGCATCGAGAACACACAAGGTACGGCCGCGCGAGGGATCCTCGTGGGCGGGACGCTAGGGCTTACCGCTGCGGATCCGTGGACGCTCATCGTCCGCGCGTTCGCTCCGCTCGGCCGCTGGTCTAGTCCACGTAGGACATTCATGACGGACGAGAGCGAGATCCGAGACGCGGTGGACTGGCGGGACGCGACAAACAAAAACGTCGATCTGACCGGCAACACGGCGCGCGGATGGATTGGCGTAGGCGGTACGGTGCGTGTCAAGTCCAGTGGGCTCCTGTTCACGGCCAACGGTGCGGCGACATCGAACATGCACACATCGTCAGTCTTCACCATGCCAACCGAACACCGGGCTAAGGTTGCCGCGACCATCAAGAGCTTGACGCGAACCGTCTACTGTAGAGCGTTTATCGACCCTAACCAATCCGGCGCGCGGTACTCCACGACACCGGTACGGATCGACAAGGGTAAGACGCGTGCTGTATCGGCTGACCTCGATCTAGGCTCCGGGACCGTCTTTGCGGCCGGTGTCGATATCTGGTCCAACACGAACGGTGGCACGGTACCGGCTAACACTCAGTGCGTTCTCTTCGAAATGGACGTGGCGGTGGCAACGAGAGCGAAGAATCCATGACCGATCCGTTTGTGGAGTATGGCAAGCTCGTTCGCGACCGGCGAGCCGTACACTCCTATGTGGTCACTGTGGACAGTGTTACCGCGGCCACTGCCCGATGTGGAGTGAGACTCGGCACCGATGACCCTATTACCGATGTTCCATACCTCATTGCGGACCCAACGGTGGGCGACGTCGCGCTACTGCTGACGTTCGATGACTTGGCTTACGTGATCCCGGGACACATCACCGTGAGCGGTGGTACTCCAGGTCCGGCCGGCGCGGACGGAGACCAATGGCAGAACGGTACGGCTCCACCGGTGGCCTCCGGGAGCTTTCCCTACGATACGTACTTCCTCAATACGACGGACGGTGCGCTCTACCTGCGTACGGCCAATCAAGCCGCGTGGACACAGATCGGCAATCTGAAGGGTCCGCAGGGTACGCAGGGTCCACAAGGGACAACCGGTGCGCAGGGTCCGGCCGGCGCTACCGGTTCGCAGGGTCCGCAGGGTCCGAAGGGCGATACCGGCGCAACGGGTCCGCAGGGTCCTGCTGGTCCACAAGGGATAGTCAAGTCCGGCCCCATCGTGTCGGTCGCTACTGACCAGACAACGGCCGTAGTGACCATCGATGGTACGGACCAGACGTGCGAGACAACGTTGCCGTGGGTCGCGACAGGCGAAACGGTTGACGTGCTCATTACGCAAGACGGACGTCGCATCATCATCGATTCCGTGCCGGTGGTACCAAACACTGACTTCACGATTGGAGACGCAGCGTCGACCGCGAGTCGGAGACTCCACATTGTACAGAAAAACGCTACGAACCTTTGGGACACGCGGCTCGAAATTATCCCGCCCACCTATCAGTGGGTATGGCGATTTTTCAAAGATGCCGTGGAGCAGGGTACGTTAGCGTTTCAGAACGGTTCACTGTGGACGTCGTGGGCAGGCTCGCCAGGCCGATTCATACCCTTCGCTACTGAGATCGGTCAACGCAACGTCTCCACGGTGAGCTCTAACTCCGGCGTACTTAGCGCCGTTCCGTTCACGGCCGGCAAGTTTACGTTGCCACCGATCGTATGGACACAGACAAATTCCGGGCTCTTCCACTCTTGGCCCGGTGGCATCACGGCCACACAGTTTGACATCGGTATCCGTCACATCGACAACGCTTCGTCTTCGTCGACGGTGCTCGTTTCGTATCTCGCCGTACAACTAAGCTCCGGCTCATCGACCGGATAACTGTCCAAACTGGAGGGACCGCAATGGCACAAGGCACACACTCACCAGACCCGACGCGTATCCGCAGCGGAGCCGGTACGGCCGCAACGCAGGCAGCCGAAGCGCAGCGCTTCGCGGATCCGGAAAACGGAGGCTGGTCCACTACGCCTCCGGTGGTTGCGCCGACCCTAACGTCGGTTACGCCCAACACCGGCTCCGCAACCACGAAGCCTCCGCAATTCGATCTCGTGGGAACCGGCTTCGTGACCGGTCTCGTGTTTTTCAACATGGCGAACCTGAACACCACTTTGGACTCGCCAACCACGGCGCACGCCTCGCCGCCAGTGTTCGCGCCGGCCGAAGGTGTCACGCAGGTTTTCGTTACCATCCCGGACGGTGCGGGCGGGACGGTGCAATCCAACACGCTTCCGTTCACGTGGACGGCATAGTCCTTAGTGGAGGATCGCCGGCGAATGTCTCAAGTGGACAGATCCCGCGGGCGAGTGAGGGAGGAATCATGGCAACGCAATACGTCTATCCGGGTAGTGGTCCCGGAGCCGGTACGGCCGTGGAGCAGACGGAGCGCGTCCCGCAGCTTGCCGACTATGACAACGGAGGATGGAAGGACGCACCGATGCCGCTGCTCGATGACATGGGTACGGAGCCGGAGCCTCCAGCGCCGGAGCCCACACCGGAGCCCACACCGGCACCGGAGCCGGAGCCGGAGCCCGTACCGGAGCCAAGTCAAGATCCAGTCCCGGAGCCGTTCTCGGCCGCGTGGCCAGAACCGCTCGTTTAACCGGCCTAGAACGGCCGTAGAAACGCGGAGAGCCCGCCTAGGTTCCTCGTTGCCTAGACGGGCTCTCCGTGCCTCTGTGAGGCTTACAACTGCCTGAAGCGCTCCGGTGCGTCGCGGTCCACGAGAACCATGATCCGGTGCGCCTCCGCGAACGCTTGCGCGAGGAAGGTCCGTTGTCCCTCGCGGTCAGCCTGCCCGTACTCGTACGCAAGCTCCGCGCGATCGTACGGCGTGCTGGAGCCGTCGCTCTCGTGCTCAAGCTCGCGACACTCTGCTTTCGCGGCCTCGATCTGAGCCCGCAGCGTGTCGACTGCTTGCAGCAACGGGTCCGAGTCGTATCGCAGGTCCGTTAGCTTTTCCGCGATCGCCTTTTCACGCTTTTCGAGCGCGGCGAGCTTGAGTTGCGCGCGGCCTAGAGCCTTGGCTTTGCGAGCGATGATGCGCGCCGCGCGAGGATCCGACAGCACATCGAGCATGCGCGTCTCTGCCCATGCTTCGAGCGCGTCCGCGTTCGCGTAGTTCTTACCGCAACCGTGTACGCCGCAGCGGTAGGCACGGATCCGGCCGTTGCCTTTATAGCCTTTCTGTGACGTCCCGGTAAGCGAGAATCCACACTCACACCGGACGAGACCGCTAAGCGGGTAGTGCTCCGTCGATTGTGGACGGCCACGCTTGCGACCGGCGAGCACGGCTTGAAACTCGCGCCAAAGCTCAACACTGACGATGGCCACCGTGTCATCCGCGAGCCGGTGACCGGTCTCCACGTTCTCGTACGCCACTAGTCCGGCGTGGCGAGGATGGTTGAGCACGGTCCGGACCTTAAGCGCATTGAACGAGTGACCGTTGCGGCTCGTGATACCGAGCCGGTTGGCTTCGTCCGCGCAACGCTTCCACGAGACGTCGTTACCGTCCACAATGAACTGAATAGCCCATGCGATGAATTCGCGTTCGGCCGCAACGGTTGGGCCGGAGCCATGTCCGAAGCCGTCGCCCTGTTGCATGATTCCGGCCTCCCTCGAAGCGAGGTTCTTACGCCGTGCGCGTCGCGCAGTGTCGTCGCTTGACTTGCAAGCCATCGTGACCAGGATCCGCAGCGTCGTACGCCCCTCCGACGTACGCAAGTGATAGTCACCGTGGCACGACGCAACGATGATGCCGTCTTCAGCCGTCTTAATGAGAATCTCCAGATCGAACGGCTGACGAAGTAACCGGTCGATGTGCCACGCATAGACGCCGTTGGATTCTTTGCCGAGCCGCTCTAGCAGGACGTCCCAACCAGGGCGCTTCCGGTTGCGCTTCCACGCGGAGAAATTGTTGTCGACGAGGATGCGACCCAACCGGTAACCGTCGCGGTACATGGCGCTGAGGACATCGACCAATTGACGATCGGTTTTCTCCGTGTTGCCATCCTCGTCTTTCGAGATCCGCGCGTATGCGTCGAGCACGAGCGCGCCGGCAAACGCCGGATCCACGTCACGCTCGCGGAACGCAGCCACGAGCATGTCAATGCGCTCGCGATCCGTGATGCCGGTTGCCTGCCATGGCTCCGTGACGTGACGTCGGGTCTGTGTGATGGTCACTCTTACTTACCTTCCTATGTGGACTAGCGGTTACACATAACGTGCGAGCGCCACGACATGTCGCCGCACACGGTGCAACGGGTTTGCTCGCGCGTCCGCTCGATCGCTCCGGGGTAGTCCCGCAGGATCGCAGCGTTGAGACGAGCGAGCGCGAACGGATCGACTAGGGTCCGGCTCGCACGATCGGAGCGATTGTTGTCCGCGAGCAACGTCGGGTTAACGGATACGAGCACATCAATAGCGAGCGCGATGATTTTCTGGTCCGGCGTAAGGCTCATGACGCGTTCGCTTCCTGACACGTTGGGCACCATGACTCCGGTTGGCTTGCCCATGACATCGCGAGAGCGCGCGTCGCGTGACAGACGCAACCGGCGTGCTCCTCGCACACGGTTGCCCATGGCGTTTTCGGGTCGCTTTCGATACCGGCCTCGTCGGCGCGGTATACGCCGACATGGGTACCGGTCGAACGCGCTCGCCGGTAACTAACGAGACCGGCCGGCGCGCTCATGCGCCGGCCTCCAAACGCTTGCCAAGCTCGCGAACCTCGTCCGCCTCGCGCAACCACGCCGCGCGGTTCTCCGGCATGTCGGTGTCGGCAAGGTCTTCGAGGTGCTCGCGGAGCCGGTCGAGCCCATCGACGATGAGCGCTACCTCGCGGACGTCGAGAACGAAGCTCTGTCCTTTGCGGACGGTCCGGCTCACAGCTTCGCCGCTTTCACAACCGCAGCGATATCCGCAACGCTCATGTCGCGAACGTCAACGCGAGTAACGCGGCCATCGATCCGGTACACGATCTCACCGGCGATCATGTTGATAAATGCGTTGCCGTACGTGCTCCGCAGTCCCGCGCGGCTCGCGCGCTCCCAACCGGAGCCCAGCAACGCGGCGAGCGCGTCCGTCTCTGCCTCGATCCTCTCGACGTACGTGCGGGGGTCGTACTTCCTCGCTGCGTACTCCGCCACGTAGTCGGCAGCGGGATCGTGCTCTGTCATGTGTTGCCCTTCCTCGTTGTGCCGTTGATCACGGCTTCGCCGTGAAGCCTACTGCGTAAATGCAGGTTGCCCAACGGTAACGCTCAAATTCGCAGTGTGTGTCGCGTCACAGTACGTGCGAAGCTCTGACCTGCGGAAACGCTCCGCTACCCTCGAAGCTCCGGCCTCACGGTGACGCCGGTTGGATCTTGAGGGTACGGCAAAGTTATGACATCGATCAAGCAACACGCGGCGCGGTTCTGGACATGGTTCTGCGGGCTCTCCGGATGGCTCCGGTTCGGGCTCATCGTCGCCGCGCTCTTCCTGCCCTTCCTCGTGGCAGCGAACCTGCGGCCAGCGCCGACGTGCGCGGACTGGAATTTCAGCTACCGTGCGGCCGTAGGGGACGGCAAGCGGGCCAACGGTGGCATGGCTCCCACGTACGGCGATCCCGGATGGCGCGAGATCCACGAGGTTCTGACGCACCGGCCGGACGGCTGCAAGTTTGAAGATCAATCGCTAAGTTGACAACGCGCTGAGGTTCCATCGAGGCCGGCTCTCCGTCATGGGAGCCGGCCTCTTTGTGTTACAGCCATGTGATTACAGCGTTGTAGTGCGTCACTCAATCGGGCGACGGAAATCCAATCGACTTTTTCGATCTCTGTCTTTACTGCTGAGGTAAAAACCTTCCGGGTGAAACCGTCCACATTCGACAATCGAGAGTCCATTGTGGCGTATCGTGTGGGCTCCGTTCGTGAGTGTCATTCACGTTGACCAAAGTATGACACGATATGACACCGATCATGTATTGATGCTTGACAAGCGCCGGTTGGCATGCTTGTGCGCCGAAACCGTTCGTGCAAACCTTCGTTCCCTTAGCCAACGAGGGAGGTTAAACGAATGTCTAGGTCCGTCGATGTCTCTGACGATTTGGGTTACCGCGTGTACGAGCGCGGTGAGGCCGCGCAACGGCTGAACATGAGCCTGCGGACCCTAGAGCGTCGGATCGAGTCCGGGACGTTGGGTCACATCCGGCACCGTGGGCGTATCTACGTGAGCGAGGATCAGATCCACGAGTACGAAGCTCGCGCGACGCGTTATGAGCAACCACCGATCCCTGGCTTAGAGGCCGCAGCGGACTTCACAGAGGCTCAAGGCGCGGCCGTGGCTCGTGTCATCGATGCCAACCGCGAACGGCGAGCACAAGCGCGCCTACGGCACGGCGAGCGCGAGCAGCGGGAGACGGTACGACGCAAGCGCCGCAACGGTGACGTCGCGTGATGTGGCTAGGTCTCCAGGATGCCGATAGCTTCGAGCATCGCGCCTATCGTGCGCTCGATCTCCGCCCTTACTCGTGGCGGCGTGACATCGAAGCGTGTTGGCATCGTCCACGGTGCATAGTCGCGAACGCATTCGAGCAACTCGTCTATGTCTACGCGGAGAGCGATCGAGAGACCTTCGAGGGTGCGAAGGTACACAGTGGACGTCCGGCGCGCTATCAGGGCGTACACCGTCTGATGCGACAGCCGACCATCGCTCTTACCCGCTACGTCGCGTGGATCATAGCGAAGCTCGCTCATGCGTTCAGAAATCAACGTCCGTAACGCAGGAGTGTTCGCGTACCTGACTTGACGCGCATGGGTCACGGCTCTCCAATCCCGCACGGCTCGCCTCTAAGCCGCATACACCTCTGAGGTTAAGCCGCAAGGGTCAGTTTTCAAAGTACGCAACACGACAACTTCGTGTCCGTTAGTCAAGTCTTCGTGAGCCATCTATGAACTGTAAGAACGCTGGGAGTCGATGTGTCTGAGGAATCCGAAGCGGGCTTCCCGCTAACCCATGAAATGCGGCAAACGCTCGATGAGTATGTGGACGCGTGCAACGCAGAGGATGCCGCTAAGGAGCGGCGCAACAAGGCTCGCGATGCGCTCGTGGCGTTTCTGGCAGTGCATGACGCGAGTGTCGGCACCGTAGACGGCAAGCCGGTGTGTCAGGTCTCGAAGGTTGACCGCGAGACCATCGACGTTAAGCGGCTTAGGGAGGAAGAGCCGGCAACGGCGCGCCGCTTTACGCGACTGTCCACCGTGGAGAAATTCATACTCAAGGGACGTCATCGTGTCGCGTGAATGGCGACAACCGTCCCCTGTGGACGAATCCCGCGGGGCACCGTTCGATCCGGAGGCGTACGCGATGGAGCGTGAGTTGCGCTCCCTCGTCTCGCTCGGAGCCGTCACGATGCCGCGTGCTCTCCAAACCACGCTCGGCTCATCGGAGGCCGGTCATCTATGCGATAGGCGCATTGCCTACAAACTCGCGGCCGTGCCGATGGTTAACCTTCGCGATCCGTTGCGTTCACTCGTTGGCGTAGGCGTTCACTCCGCGCTCGCTTCGATCTTCTATCGGCTCAACGCGACGTCGGGACGCTTCCTCGTGGAGCGAGACCTGGACTATCGGGGCATGCCAGGCACAGTCGATCTCTTCGATAGATACACGAAGACGGTAATCGATTGGAAGACAACCACGCTGGCGAAGCTCAAGCGGCTCCGGCACGAGGGACCGACGGCATCCTATGTAGTTCAAACTCAACTCTACGGAGCCGCGCTCGTGGCAGCCGGCGAAGACGTCCGGCACGTCGCGCTTGCGTTCCTACCTATCGACGGAGAGCTAAACGACCTTTGGGTTTGGCGGGCTCCGTTCGATCCGTCCATTGCGGACCGTGCGATTGACCGTATCAAGCGGCTCGCCGGTAAACGCCCCGAAGACGTCCGCGCCACCCCGGATCACTTGTGCCCATGGTGCGCGCACTACCGCAAAGGATCGAGCGATCTCACACAAGCGTGTCCCGGAGTCGAGTCATGACGATCCGCGTGGGCGCGTTGTGCTCCGGCTATGGCGGCTTAGAGCTAGGGCTAGTCCACATCGGACTCGATGTGCGTACGGTGTGGCGCGCCGAAGTGGATCCGGTTTTCGATGCGATCGCGAGCGAGCCAAACCTAGGGGACATTCGCGAAGCTGACTTCGCCTCCGCGCCACGTGTCTCGATGCTTACGGCCGGTTGGCCGTGCCAGCCAGTGAGCGCGGCGGGAGCGAAGCTCGGCACGGATGATCCTCGCTGGCTCTGGCCGCACGTGCTCCGCGCCGTGCTTATCATGCGGCCGCGCTTCGTCTTCCTGGAGAACGTGGCCGGGCTCGTGAGCTATGACGGAGGCTCGCTCTTCCGTGCGGTGGCCGGATCCATTGTGGAGCTTGGCTACGCCGTTCACGCGGTTACGTTGGGAGCGTGCAACGTCGGCGCGGCCCATCATCGGCAACGTGTCTTCATGCTCGCGAAGCGCGTTAAGCGTGCCGCGGCAACTGTCCACATTGTACCGGAGCCACCGTGCCCGGTGCCATCGATGTACATGTTCCCGACGCCAACGGCGAGCGATGGACGGTTGCGCGGAGGGACGCCGGAGTATTGGTCACGTCGCGCGGAGGGACGTCCGTTGAGCGGAGCGATTACCTCGTTGCCAATGCTCGACCGTCCACAGTGTTATCGCACGCGGCCTCGGTTGTACTGGCAGCAGTTTTACGAGGCTGTCATGAGGCAGACGAGTATCTATGGACCACCGCCACGGCCGACCGTGCTCGATGCCAACGGCGTACGGCAACGAGTGTCGCCGGAGTTTGTTGAATGGCTCATGTGTGTCCCTAGTGGACACGTAACCGCGAAGCTCAATTGGACGCGAGCTATCACGGCGTTAGGTAACGGCGTGTGTCCGCCGCAAGCGGGACTCGCCTATCGGATGTTGGACAAGTCCTTTTAGGACGGAGAAGAGGAGTAGATGCAACCGCAGTCACCACAACGAGCATGGAACCGGCCGGAGCCAGTGAAGACGTTTGGTTGGGCAGAGTACGCCGGCGAGACTCTTATCTGGATCCACGGAGGCGTTCACGAGACGATCAAAACGAGTTTCGGTGAGAAGGCAGCCGCACGCGGAACGGTGGTTGTCCTAACCGGACGGTCGCAGAACGACGTGTTTGACGATGTGATGATTTTCAACGCGGCGCTACTGTCGCAGGTCCGTGCGATGCCACCGGGAGCGGACACGCTCGCTCGCATCGTGGCGCGCGGCAAGTCGGTCTCGTTCGAAGCGGCCTCCGCGTATGACGAGCAAGTGGCGAATTACTGGGTTTCGATGAATCCAGGTCGTATCGAGCAACTCGCACGCGAAGCGGTCCATAACTTCGCGGAGCAAGCGCGAGCGTTGCAAGCTCCACCGGCTCCGGTTGCGTACGCACCAGTCCAGTACGGGTCAGGGGCGAACGCTTACGCGCCGCCTCCGCAGCCTCAGTACGGTGCGCCACCGACGTCCGCGAACATTCCGCAACCGACGTACGGTCAGGTCCCGCCCTATCCAGCGCCGGCCTCAGAGCCTCCGTACGCGCCTCCGGCTCCGGCTCCAGGGTCTAACCCTCCGGTGCCACCGAACGCGCCGCAGGGACCGTCTCAGACGGCTCCGCCACACCTTCCGGGCTCCGCGTATGGCGGTGGTACCGGCGTACCTCCAGCGACGCCGGAGGAGGCAGGGTTCTAAATGTCAACGGAAATCGCTTCGATCGATCCTGTCGAGGCTAAGGCTTTCGAGATCCGTCGGTTTGCGATCGAAGTCCGTCGCAAGCTCGAAGAGATCGAGGACATCGATCGGCTCCGCGAGCTTGAGTCCGTGTTGGTTGGTGCGCGTCATCGGCTCAAGCAACTCAACGAGGATGTGATCGAGGCTGACCGCACGCGCGTGCTCGTTGTGCAGCGCATTGGCGTGCTGTTGGGTCCGGCGACGCTGGGACGGCCACCGGAGGTCATAACGTCAACGGCCGCTCACGATATGACAAATCCAAGCGAGCCGATGACCCACCTTCAGCGCGAGCGCGATTACGAAGCACGCACCATAGCGGCCTATCCGTCCATTGTGGAACGCGCGATTGCTCAGGCTCGTGTGTCCGTGCGTGGGGTTTTCAAGCTCTGTCAACAGGCCAGATTGCGCGAGACGGCTCCGACGAGCGAGCGTCCGGACGCACCGGACGTCCAACGTGGACAGTGGTGGAAGCTCGGAGACCATCGGCTCTACTGTGGCGAGAGTACGGACGCGCCCTTTATCGAGAAGGTACGGCAGGCAGAGCCGCTCTTTGTCTTCGCGGACGTGTCTGCCCTAGACGGACTCGTGTGGGCTCACGATTACCTCGTCGACGTCGCACCGGTCGTTGCCGTACGGCTAGGCGTTCCGTCCCTTGTGGACTTCGCACGAGTCGTCAAAATGCCGTACCGGTGGACGCTCGCCGCGTGCGTTACCAACGGCTCCGCACCGGGAGCGCTTGGCTTCAACGATTGGATTCCGGTCTATCTCTTCGCGAAGGAAGACGGTGGGCTCTATCACGAGGCGCACGACGTTCTAACCGTGACCGTCGATCCGCGCTCGCTCGCTACGAAGCTACTCAAGCTCTTCACATCGAGCGGCGACGTTGTGGCGGATCCGTTCCTCGGCAACGGTGCGATGTTGCTCGCTGCGGATAAGGCTGACCGCGTGTGCATCGGTGCGGAGGCGAACCCCGTCCACTGTGGAGAAACCATCGTTCGGTACGGCAAGGAAGTGAGCCTGTTATGACTTGGCCAGTCGCGATCGTGCTGTTAGGTGCGATGAGCGTTACCGCGTTCCTTATCGGATACCTCGTGCATTGCTTCGTGTACTACCGGCTGGAGTACGAGCCGGAGCCCACGACTGTCCAGCGTGGACAGTCCGCCGGCGGAACGTCCACCGTAGACGGTTCCGATGCATGACACCGAAGAGACCTCATGGTGCGTACGGTTCAACGTTCGTGAGCAGACATTCGAGGCTGTCTGTGTCACGTGTAGCTGGCAGGGCGAGCCGGTGACGTCGATTGGCGTGGCGACGGTCCAGCTAGAGAATCACCTAACGAGTGATCAACATCGCTACCTCGACTAGAAGGGCGCGACGGTGCAGCGGGAAGGGAAGGACCTCGTTGCGATCCTGCTCGCGGTAGGGATCGCTACAGCGGTCAACATGATTACGTTCGCGGTCCTCTATGACGCCATCTTCAGCGAGGGACCGGGATTGAGTGATAACGCCACACAGATTCTCACGGCTGCGTTTAGTGGCGCGTTCGGCTTGCTCGGCTCGTACATCGGTTTTCGAGCGGCCACAAGGGACGGTGACCGTGGAGCTTGACGAGCTCGTGCTACGTCTGGACAACGTTCGCAGGCTCCCTAGTGGAGTGTCGGCGCGCTGTCCGGCGCATGACGATCGTGTTTCCTCGCTCATGGTTAACCACGGTCGCGAAGGTGGGATCGTTGTCAAGTGTCATGCCAACTGCGATACGGGTGACGTGCTCGCCGCGCTTGGCTTGACGTTCGCGGATCTCTCGACCGTTCCGCACGTCGTAGCGGTTTACGAGTACCGCGATGAGCTAGGGACGCTGCGGTACACAGTGGAGCGTTGGGTACCGAAGACGTTCCGATGCGTGCCAGGGTTGCCGGTTGCGGCCGCGCGGATCCTGTATCAACTTCCGGCCATCGCGTACGCGCGTGAGCATGGGCTCCTGGTCTACGTCGTGGAGGGAGAGAAAGACGCCGATCGGTTGATCTCGCTAGGGCTCGTGGCCACGACGTGTGTCACCGGAGCCGGCTCGTGGCTCGCGCACTATGGCGAGCAGCTTCGCGACTGCCACGTGAGCATCATCGCGGACAACGATCCGGTTGGACGGGCTCACGCGCGCTCTGTAGCGGTCTCTACGCGGCCGTACGCGGCGACCCTTAGTCTTACCGTCCCTCGCGTCGGTAAGGACGTCTCAGAGCTTCTCGATGCCGGTTACTCCCTCGATGCGCTGGATTCACTGCCGGAGAGCGACGAAGAGTCAACGTACGTCGCGAGCACGGTGAAGACGCGTCGCGTCACGTGGGTATGGGATGGGTACATTCCGCGCGGCAAGCTGTCCATTCTGGAGGGTGATCCGGGTGACGGTAAGAGCATCTTGACGCTCGATCTCGCCGCGCGGCTCTCGACCGGCGCGCCGATGCCGGACGGAAGTAACGGTGTCGGTCCGTGGCCGGTCATCCTCGTATCGGCAGAGGACGATATCGAGGATACGATCGTGCCTCGCCTCGAAGTTGCCGGCGCGCGGCTCGATAACGTGTACCTCGTCCCGCACGGTGCGACGCCTGACGAGCCGTTCGAATTCCTTAGTGGACTGCCGGGCGTCTACCGTCTGGCGCAACGCATCGGAGCATGCGCGATCGTCTTCGATCCGTTGATGGCGTTCCTCGCGGAGCGGACCGATTCGCACAACGATGCGTCCGTGCGTCGCGCGCTCTATCCACTTAAGACACTAGCCGCGGCTACCGGTACGGCCGTTGTCGCGGTACGGCATCTTAACAAGGGCGGTACCGGGTCGAAGGCGATCTATCGAGGTGGCGGATCGATTGGATTCACTGGAGCCGCGCGAGCGACCTTCCTCGTGGCTCCGGATCCGGCTGACCAGGAATCGAAGGTGTTCGCATGCGTGAAAATGAATCTCGCTCGCAAACCGGTATCGCTGCGGTACACCGTCGAGACAACCAACGAGGGAATACCGTTCATTTCCTGGCATGGCGCGGCTGACTTTACGGCTCAGTCCGTATTGGACGGTCCGCAGCCGGACCGCTCGTATGACGATGAAGAGAAAGCTTCGAAGCGTCGCGCTCGCGTTATGGAAATCGAATTCCTTCAAGATATTCTCCGCGATGGTCCGCTGTCGTGGCCGGAGATCGTTGAGGCCGGAAAGATCGATGGATTCACGGAGCACACGCTTCGGCGAGCGCGCTCCGATGCCGGTCTAGCGAAGATCGTTGGCGATCACGGTCTGTCATCGACGAAGTGGTCTCTTGCCCACTTGCCCACTGAATTGAGTCCCACAAAGGACGCCCTACCTGAGTGGGCAAGTGGGCAAGAGGCTGGAGAGTCCACTACAGACAGTGATCGGGACGAGTCGCTCGATGCGGCCGAGTTGATCTGTGAGATATGCGGGAACGTCGATGATGGCGTGACTCGATACGGTAAGCCACATTGGACCGTCCGCTGCTTACCGCATTCGCCGTACACCTATGCCGTTGGCGCGTCATGATCCGAGTCAAATTCACGGAGTTGACGCTCTGCATAGACGCGAGAAAGTGTGCGCGCTGCGGAGAGTTGACGTACTGGAAACGGCCGCGCCAGTCGGCACGCGGCTATTGCGCGGAGCACGCCTACGCGGACGGTCCGGAGTACGGCGAAGCGTTCGCCACGCTCATCCGCGTTCTACGGCCGGCGCGCGTGGATCCGTACGAGCCGGAGCGTTTCGCTCCCGGAGGGTACGGCGACGCCCTGGAGCCGCTCGTTGTGCGCGGTCATTGGATCAAGGGCGGCTTTCCGTACCGGTTCACCGTGCTCGCGCCTCCACGTGATGCGGGACCGTGCGCCCGGTGTCGAGGCCGGATCCGGCTCTACGGAGCTAACAGCCATCCATTGTGTACTAATTGCGAAACGAGGGAGCAATGAGCAAGGTTCCGACGCCACCGCCACATCTAGTGGCGCAGATGGATCAAATCTACGCGCGAGCACGAGACGAGTTCACGTTCTTCGTATCGAAGACGGCCGAAATACTCGAGGATTACGGAGGCAACAAGGCTCTCGCTGCAGCCATCATCCGGACGCACCTTGACATGTCGTGGGGATACGAGATCGCGCGGACGATCGCGGCCGTCGCGCTCGTGGAGATTGCGAGCCAGGAATGACTACATTGGACATCCGGCCGGACCTCGAAGGCTCGCCGTGGACGGATCTGGAGGGTATGCCGCACGAGCACGCGGAGATCGAGCGTGTTGGCTTGCTCGCTAACGCTACCGACGATGGCGAGCCGGCCGTTGTGCTGCTCCTGAAGACGGAGTACGGACGTCCCATCGTGGCGCACACGACGCTCAAGCTCGCGCGTCAGGCTGTCGCTATCCTGCGGCGCGCTCCATTGTGTACGCAGGTAGCGGATCGAGGGTGGCTGTCGTGAGTTACGCGAGCAAGAAAGGATACCGTGCGGAGCATGAGGTATTGAACTACCTCGCTCCCCTGTTCGGGGACAAGCTGCTCTACCGTCCGCGCGCTGGAGCGCCGGACGATAGCGGCGACATCACTGGACTACCGCTCGTGGTGAGTGTGAAAAACCATTCACGTTTGGCGTTGTCGGCGTGGGTCAATGACCTGCCCGCGATGGTCGCTGCCGCCAACGTCCACACTGGAATTGTCTGGCATAAGCGCGTGGGTAAGGGCTCGCCTGCCGATTGGTACGTTACGACATCGGGCGTTTTCGCTGTTCCGCTGCTTGTGTCCTACGTGGAGAGTCTGAAGTGAGCGCCGGTGGCTTTAGCGAACTCCTTCAATGGGTCGCTATCGCCGTGATCGGTCTCGTGCTCATCGTCATGGGCAACGATCGGTCGGAGTAGAAAGATCGACACGAAAAAACGTAACAACTCATTGCGATCGACCCGTTACTCAACATAACCTCGGACGTTATGGGCTTAGTCGTGATATTGAACAAGTGACCAGATCCACCGATCCACAAGGGAGGGACAGGGTGACGGATCCAGACGTATACATGACTCCTGGTGCGCGGCTCCGCGAGTTGCTTCGCAAGCGCCGGATGACACAGACCGAGCTTGCCCAACAGACCGGCTATTCGCTCAAGCACATCAATGAGTTGTGTAACGACAATGCCGCGATAACCCCTAGCGCGGCAATCAAGCTGGAGCGCGCCCTACGCGTGAGCGCTACCGCGCTCAACACGTGGAGCACGAAGCATACCGATCGTATGCTCCGGGAGATCGAGCGGCAAAAGGCCCTTGCGGACGAGCGCCGAGAAGAGCGCCGTGCGCAGACCGTCGCAAGTGGACCGTCGCCGCGGGTGCGGCGCTCGAAAACGAAAGGTTGATGGACATGACTACACGTGCTGGCACGATGCGGGCTCTCGCCACGCGCATCGGTAAGGTTCCTGGTTGGCGGGTAGAGAAG
>Ga0126377_10000276_pt1 | contig 30291 bp, 30 predicted proteins | sample PanSoiMetPlot_22_FD_92647 | JGI IMG/M metagenome (GOLD analysis project Ga0126377, IMG submission 92647) | Tropical forest soil microbial communities from Panama - MetaG Plot_22 | ecosystem: Environmental > Terrestrial > Soil > Tropical forest > Bulk soil | place: Panama | collected 2016-02-17 | reverse complement strand
CATCCCGAACCCGGCAGTTAAGCCCTCCAGCGCCGATGGTACTGCCCCCACCCGGGAGCGGGAGAGCAGGACACCGCCGCACCACCCACAACCACCACGCCACCGGAACCCCGGTGGCGTCGTCCTGCACCCACCCCGACACCACACGGCGTCCCAATTTCAGAGCGCGAAGGAGCATCCCGTGAGCGAGCGGAGCCGCCCGCCCCGCCCCGAAGGAGGCGACCGCGGGCGTCGCTCGGGCGGGGCGGCCCGACCTCGGCAGGAGGGACCCCGGGCCGGGCAGGGCGCGGCGGGACGCCGGGGCGCCACCGACCGCAGCCGTGCCGAGGCCGTGGGCGCAGGCGAGGAGGAGCCGCTGCCGGTCGCGGAGGTGCTCCCGCCCGAGGTGCTCGACGAGTTGCGGGAGACCGTCCGGGCCGAGCAGGTCCGGTCGGTGCAGCAGGCACTGGCGCGCGCCGTCGTCGCGCTGGCGGACGAGGATCCCGAGTCGGCGGTGCGTTCGGCCAGGGAGGCCAAGCGGCTCGCGCCGCGCTCCGCGGCGGTCCGTGAGGCGCTCGGGCTCGGCCTGTACCAGAGCGGCGCGTACCGCGAGGCACGCACGGAGCTGGCCGCCGCGCAGCGGTTCTCCGGGACGCACGACCTCTCCGCCGTCCTGGCCGACATCGAGCGGGGGCTCGGCAGGCCGGAGCGGGCCGTCGAGCTGTTCGAGTCGGTGGACCGCAGCGGCATCGGCCAGGACGCCGCGGCGGAGCTGCTGCTGGTCGCGGCGGCGGCGTACGGGGACCTCGGTCGCCCCGCCGCCGGCGCGGCGCTCATCCGCAGGCACGGGGAGTGGCCCGCCCAGCTGCGTGAGCACCACCTGCGGCTCGCCTACGTCCAGGGGACGCTCGCCCAGCAGGCAGGCGACGCCGCCGGCGCGCGCAAGGCCTTCGAGCGCGTGGTCGCCGCCGACCCGGAGTTCCACGATGCGGCCGAGCGGCTGGACCAGCTCACGCGCGGGAACCCTGCGGATCCCGCCTGACGGTGGCGGCCCCCGCCCCTGTCGGCGGTGACTCACTCCCCGGCGGCGGCCCGCTGCTTCACGGTGATCCAGCGGACCAGACCGGCGGCGTTGGAGCGGAACCCGTTGAGCAGCTGCTCCTGCGGCGCCTCGGGCGGTCCCGCCTCGTCGGCGAAGCGCTCGCGCAGGGCCGCCTCGACGTGGTCGATCTCGTTGCCGTGCGCCGCCGCCGCCCGCTCGGCCGTCTCGCACCAGCGCCGCAGCTTGTCCTCCGCCTCGCGCAGCCGCTCCAGTGGCGGGCCGGCGGGACCGAAGTGGGTCAGCACGAGCTGCTGCGGCTGCCGCTCGGCGAAGCGGTGCAGGCTCTGCACGGCCAGGTCCGGGTCGAAGTCGGGCGGCGGCGTCGCGGGGCGGAGCGTCCTGCCGGCCGGGGTGAGCACGCCGGCGGCGTCGCCGGCGAAGAGCGTGCCGCTGTCGGGCTCGAACACCCCGACGTGATGGCGGGCGTGGCCGGGGGCGTGGATGACCTCCAGCGTCCCTCCGCCGAGGTCGAGGCGCTCGCCGTCCTCGGCCGCGCGGATGCGTCCCGCCTCGACCGGGGTCAGCGGACCGTACACGGTGCCCAGCAGCTCCCCGTACACGCGGGCGGAGCTGGCCATCAGCCGCTCCGGGTCGACCAGGTGGCGGGCGCCCGCGGGATGCACCACCACCGTCGCGTTCGGGAACGTCCGGACGAGGTCGCCCACCCCGCCCGCATGGTCGAGATGGATGTGGGTCAGCACCAGCCACGCCAGGTCGGCGGGGTCGAGCCCGGCCGCCGCGACCCCGCGGGCCACGGCCGCCGCGACCCTGGCCGGGCCGGTCTCGATCAGCGCCGGCCGCTCGCCGCGGACCAGGAACCCGGCGGTGATGCCGGGGGTCCCCCCCATCAGGGTGTCGATCCCCGTGACGTGGTCCGGCAGCGCGTCCAGGACGCTCATGCGCCGGCCCCCGGTCCCGCCGCTCCCCGCCGCGGGCGGCGGCTCATCGCTTGAAGGCATCGGGTTCCAGGGGGCGGAGCACGATCCCGTCGCGCGGCTTGGGATGGAAGAACGTCGTCTTCTGCGGAAGGATCTCGCCGTTGCGGGCCCGCTCGAGGACCGCGGCGACCGTGACCGGCCGCAGGACGACCAGGGCGCCGAACTCGCCCCGGTCGACCCTGGCCGCACCCTCGTGCAGGTCCGGCTCGTAGACGACACGGTGCTCGAAGTCGACCACGCCCAGGCGCCGGGCGAGCAGGGGGCCGTGCAGGACCTCGACGTCCAGCGGCCGGTCCCTGCCGGTCTCGGCGGCCAGCCGCGCGGGATCGCGGGCGACCAGGGCCCAGGTGCGGCCCTGCCCGTGGACGCCGAACGCCGGCCGCTCCCGGGGCCCGTCGTCGATCGCCTGCCGGGCCTCGGCCGGCCCCGCGACCGGCCGCGCGTCGAACAGGTCGGCGGCAGCGGTCACGATCGCCTCGGCCGTGACGCCCGCGCACAGGCGGTGGATCGGCAGCACCGAGGGGCCCTCGTCGTCCGCGTCGGCGAGGAACATCAGCAGCTCGTCCCAGGGGCCCTCCGGGTGCCCGGGATAGGCCGCCCGCATCTGTGCCCGGTAGGCCAGCGAGGTGCGGTAGCGGTGGTGGCCGTCGGCGATCAGCAGCCGCCGTCCGGCGAGCGCCGCCTGCCACGTGGCGATCAACCCGGGGTCGGTCACCGGCCACATCCGGTGCCCGACCCCGGTCTCGTCGGTGCAGTCCAGCGCGGCCGGGCCGGCGCACATCGCGGCGACGGCCCCGCGTGCGGCGCCCTCGCCGGCGAACACCGCGAACACCGGTGAGTGGTTCACGTCGGTCGCCGCGAGCAGCCGCAGGCGGTCGGCGACCGGGCCCGTCATGGTCCGCTCGTGTGGCAGCACCAGGCTGCCGTCGGGGTCGAGCGGCACGCTCGCGAGCACGCCGCGCTGGACCCGCCGCTCGCCGGCCAGGGTGTAGCGCTGCTCGTAGGCGTACAGCGCGGGCGCGGCCTCGAGCACGAGCGCACGTTCGTCCACCCAGCTGCGCAGGAGCTTGGCGGCCTGATCGTAGCGGTCGCCGACCTCCGCGGGCTCCCGCGAGAGGATCAGGCGGACCATGTTGTAGGGGCTGGCGGCCTCGTAGCCCTCCCGCGCCTGCGGAGAGATCACGTCGTAGGGAGGGGCGAGCACCCGGCCGGGATCGCCCACCACGGCCGGGTCGAAGCGCAGCCCGCGGAAAGGATTCGCGGTGACCATGCATGCTTTCTACCGTGCCTGCGCGCGACGGCGCCAACCCGCGGGGCGTGTACCGTGCGGCTGGCGCGCGCGGCCCGGTACGCGCCGGGAACCTCGAAAGGCGGATGGCGTCGGTGGCACAGGGTCCGCTCGCCGGACGGTACGGCGGCGTCGTGCTCGACTGCGACGGCGTGCTCTACCTCCGGGACCAGGTGATCGCCTCGGCACCCCCCGCGCTGCGGGGGATCCGGTCGCTCGGCGTCCGGGTCGCCTTCGTCACCAACAACTCGGCCGTCCCGCCGGCGGACGTCGCGCGCAGGCTGGAGCGCCTCGGCGTGCAGGCCGACCCGGCCGAGGTGTCGACCTCGGCGCAGGCCGTGGTGGGCCTGCTCGGCGGGCGCGAGCGGCTCGACGGCGTGCGCGTGCTCGTGCTGGGGGGCGAGGGGCTGCGCGAGGCGCTCGCGCGGGCCGGTGCCGCCCTGCTCGGGCCGCAGGACGACTGGCGCTCGGCGCGGATCGTGGCGGTCGGGCTGGACACCGGGCTGACCTACGACCGCGTCCGGCGTGCCGCCCTGGCCATCGACGCCGGGGCACGCTTCGTCGGCAGCAACCCCGACGGCAGCCTGCCCACCCCGGAGGGGCCGTGGCCCGGGGCGGGCTCGCTGCTGGCCATGCTGGAGGCGGCGACCGGCCGGCGGGCGGAGGTGGCGGGCAAGCCGGAGCCGCCGCTGCTGGAGACGGCCGCGCGGTCGCTCGGGGACGGGCCGTTCCTGATGGTCGGCGACCGCGCCGACACCGACGTGGCCGCCGCCCGGCGGCTCGGCTGGGACAGCGCGCTGGTCCTGACCGGCGCGACCGCCACCGAGGACCTGCCCGACCTCGTGGCCGTGCCCACCTGGCTGCTGCGCGACCTCGGCGGGCTGCTGGGCCCGGTGCCCGCGGCCGTGCGGCACGCCCGCCGCGACGAGCTGGACGCGGCGGGCCGCCTGCTGGCCGGGCACGCGCCGCCCGGGGAGGCCGGGGCCCGGGCCGGCCGGTCCGGCGGCGGCGACCGCGGTCCCGCCGAGCAGCCTGCGAGCCGCCGGGCGGTCCTGGTCGCCGCCACCGCGGAGGGGCTGACGGGTGCGGTCGCCTGGTCGCTGGAGGGGGACCGGGCGACCCTCGACGGCCCGGTCGTGGTCCCGGCCGCGCGCGGCGCGCTCGCCGGCACCCGGCTGCTGGTCGCCGCGTGCGCCGCCGCACGCGCGGCCGGCGCCCGGCGGGCCGGCGCCGCCGGGCCGGCCGGCTTCCTCGGTCCTCTGGGCTTCCGGCCGGGCGCGGACGGGCGCCGGGCCCGCCCGCTCGCCCCGCCCGGTCAGCGGGTCAGGGGGGCCTGAGCGCCTCGGGAGGACCCGAGGGGCGCGGCCCGGACGCTCAGTACGGCCGGCGGTAGGGGTCCCAGGCGGGCGGCGGGGGTGCCGGGGGCTGGCGGGCGCGCAGGCCCCCGAACGCGATGACCAGGACCATGCCGGCGATGAACCCGGCGACGTGCGCCAGGTAGGCGACGCTGGTCTCCTGGGCCACGCCCGCGCCCGACGCGTAGAGGTACTGCAGCAGGAACCAGGAGCCGAGCACGATCCACGCGGGCAGCTGGAACGGCAGGAAGAACAGGAACGGCACCAGGCTGGTGACCCGGGCTCTGGGGAACAGCAGCAGGTAGGCGCCGAGCACCCCGGCGATCGCGCCCGAGGCGCCCACGAGGGTCTCGGTGCTGTGCGCGTCGCTGAACGCGAACGCGTACGTCGCCAGGTACCCGCACAGCAGGTAGAAGAGCAGGTAGCGGGCGCGCCCGAGGCGGTCCTCCACGTTGTTGCCGAACACGAACAGGAACAGCATGTTGCCGAGCAGGTGCAGCCAGCTGCCGTGCAGGAACATCGCGGTCAGCACGCTCAGGACCGGCACCTTGGTGTAGGTGGCCGGGACCGCCCGGCAGCCGCCGGAAACCGGGGGGCCCGCGGTCGCGTCCAGCGGGTCGTTGCTGGTCAGCTCCTGGGGGATCGCCGCCCACTGACGGAAGAAGTGCAGCTCCTGGCAGGCCTCCGCCTGGGTCGTCCCGCCGCCGAGCAGCGGCGGCGCCGCGATCGGCTCGAAGAACACGAACACGACGAAATTGATGGCGATGAGCAGCCAGGTGACGATCGGCGTGGTGCGGGTCGGGTTCTGGTCGTGGACGGGGATCAGGCCGAGCACGGTCGTGATCCCTCCTCGACTCGGGTCCAGGCCGACGGGGCGCATCCTACCGGGGCCGGTGCGGGCGTGGCTCCTATACTGACCCGCGACGGGCGGCAGCGTCGGGAGGAGGGGGCGAGCGCGATGACCGCGGCGGCGGGCGGGGACGAGGCGACCGAGCTGACCGGGCGGATCGAGGCCCGGCTGCACGGGCTGGACCAGCAGGACGTGGGCGGGCACCCGGCCGCCTACGAGGCGATGGACGCCGACCTCCGCTCCGCGCTCGGCGCCCTGGAGCGGTCGTAGGTCCCGCATGGCGACCCGTCGGCGGCTGGACGTCGAGCTGGTGCGCCGCGGCCTGGTGCCCAGCCGTCAGGCCGCCGGCGAGGCGGTCACGGCCGGGAAGGTCCTGGTCGGAGGGTCGCTCGCGACCAAGCCGTCCGCCCTGGTCGCCCCCGCCGATCCGGTGACGCTGGTCGCGCCCGCCCGGCCCTTCGCCAGCCGCGGCGGGGAGAAGCTCGACCCGGTGCTCGCGGCGCTCGGGCTGGACGTCGCCGGGCGGCGCTGCCTGGACGCGGGCGCCTCCACCGGCGGGTTCACCGACGTGCTGCTGCGCCGCGGCGCCGCCCAGGTCGTCGCGGTCGACGTCGGCCGCGGCCTGCTCGACTGGAAGCTGCGCTCCGACCCCCGGGTGCGGGTGCTGGACCGCACCAACGTCCGCACGCTGCGGCCCGAGGACCTCGGCGGGCCGGTGAGCCTGGTCGTCGCGGACCTGTCGTTCATCTCCCTGGTGACCGCACTGCCCGCGCTGGCGGCGTCCGCGCTGCCGGGCGCAGACCTGCTGCCGCTGGTCAAGCCCCAGTTCGAGGTCGGCCGCGAGGCCGCCGGCCGCGGCGTGGTGCGCGACCCGGCGCTGTGGGCCCGAGCGCTCGGACGCGTGGCGGCCGCCGCCGCCCGGCTCGGGCTGGGCGTGGCCGCCGTGCGCCCCTCGCCCCGCCCCGGTCCCGCCGGCAACGTCGAGTTCTTCCTCCACCTGCGCGCCGACGCGCCGCCGCTGGCGGCGGGCGCGGTCGACGCGGCGCTCGCCGAGGGCGCCCGCCTGGCCGGGAGCGCGCCGTGAGCCGCACGCGGCTGGACCGGATCGGGGTGGTCGTCCACCCCGGCCGTGCCGGGGTCGGCAGGCTCGCCGAAGCGCTGTGGCGCTGGGGGGACGCGCACGACGTGGCGCTGCGGGGGCTCGCCGCCGAGCAGGCGTGCCTGGGGATCCCGGCCGAGCTGTGCGGCGAGGCGGAGTTCGCCGCCGGCCTGGACCTGGTGGTGGCGCTCGGGGGCGACGGCACGCTGCTGCGGGCGAGCGGGCTCACGCTGGCCGCCGAGGTCCCGGTGCTGGGCGTGAACCTCGGCCACCTGGGGTTCCTGACCGAGGTCGAGCCGGACGGGCTCACCGCAGCGCTGGACCAGGTCCTCGCCGGCCGCTTCACGGTGGAGCGGCGCAGCACGCTCGACTACACCGCGGCCTTCGGCGGCGAGCGCCTGGGCGGGGGCTCGGCAATCAACGACCTGGTGCTGGAGAAGACCGCCGCGCAGCGGCTGGTCGGCGTGGAGGTCCGCATCGAGGGGCGGCTGTTCGCCCGCTACGCCGCCGACGGGATCATCGTCGCGACCCCCACCGGCTCGACCGCCTACAGCTTCTCGGCCGGCGGCCCGATCGTCTCTCCCGAGCTGGACGCGCTGCTGCTCACCCCGATCGCCCCGCACATGGTGTTCAACCGCTCGCTGCTGCTCGGTGCCAGGCAGCGGATCCGGATGCAGGTGCTGGCCGGCAGCGGCGACCTGCACGTCAGCGTCGACGGCCACCCGGTCTGCGGCCTCAAGCCCGGCGCGGTGGTCCAGGCCACCACGGGCGCCCACACCGCGCGCCTGGTCCGGCTCGACTCGGCCGACTTCCTCGGGCGGGTCCGCTCGAAGTTCCGCCTGGCCGACGCCGGCTGGATCCAGGAGGCGGGCGAGCCGCCCGGGCCGTTGTGGGCGCCCTGACCGGGATCGGTCCGGGTCGCGGCTACAATTTCGTTCGGTCCCACCGGCCGTGCCTCCCGCGTCCGGCTGGCGGCGCGGCCGTGGCGCCCCGCGGCCCCGCTGACCGAACCGACCGCTCGACCCGAGGGCGTCATGCTGCTTGACCTGCACATCACCGATCTCGGCGTCATCGACGACGCGCACCTGGAGGTCGCGCGCGGTCTCAACGTCCTGACCGGCGAGACCGGCGCCGGCAAGACGATGGTCGTCGACGCGCTCGCCCTGCTGCTGGGGGAGCGGGCGGTCCCCGGCACGGTCCGGGCGGGCCGGCCGGCCGCGCTGGCCGAGGCGCGCCTGGCCCTGGCCGGGGAGCAGGCGGCCGCGGAGGCGCTGGAGAAGGCCGGCTTCGCCAGCGCCGACGGCGAGGTCGTGGTCGCCCGGCAGGTCTCGACCGAGGGCCGCAACCGCGTGCAGGTCCAGGGCCGCATGGCCACGGTCGCCGCCCTGACCGAGGTGACCCGCCTGCTCGTCGAGGTCCACGGCCAGCACGACTTCCAGGGGCTGCTGCGCCCGGCCGTCCAGCGCGACCTGCTGGACCGGTTCGCCGGCGCGCGCGCGCTGGAGCTGCGGGCCGCGTTCGGCCGCGCCTGGCAGCGGCTGCGCGCGGTCACCGCCGAGCTGGACGCGCTGGTCACCCGCGCCCACGAGCGCGCCCGCGAGGCCGACGTGCTGCGCTACCAGCTCGGCGAGATCGACGCCGGCGAGGTCCGCGAGGGCGAGCAGGCCGAGCTGGAGGCCGAGGCCGAGCGGCTGCGCCACGCCGAGGCCCTGCGCGAGGCGTCCGCCACCGCCCACCAGGCGCTGGCCGGCACCGACGACGAGGGCGGGGCGGCGACCGCGCTGGGGCTCGCCGCGCGCGTGCTCGGCGGCCAGGGCGGCCACGACCCGGCCCTGGCCGAGCTGGCCCGCCGCGCCGACGGCCTCGCCGCCGATCTCGCCGACCTGGCCTCGTCGCTGCGCGCCTACGCCGAGGCGGTCCAGACCGACCCCGCGCGGCTGGCCGAGGTGCACGAGCGCCTGGCGCTGCTGCGCGACCTCGAACGCAAGTACGGCGACGACGAGGCGGCGATCCTGGCGTTCGCCCAGGTGGCGCGCGCCCGCCTGGCGGACCTGGAGGGCGGCGTGGTCCGCTCCGAGGCGCTGGAGGCCGAGGCCGCAGCGCTGCGCGGCGAGCTGGCCGAGGTCGGCGGGGCGCTGACGCGGGCGCGCCGGGACGCGGCCGAGCGCCTGGGCGCCGCGGTCCAGCGGGAGCTGGCCGAGCTGTCCATGCCCGGCGCCCGCTTCGGGATCCGCGTCGAGCCGGAGGAGCCCGGCGGCCCGGACGGGTTGGACCGGATCGAGCTGGAGCTGGCCGCCAACCCGGGGGCGCCCCCGCGCCCGCTCGCCAAGGCCGCGTCGGGCGGCGAGCTGTCGCGGGTGATGCTCGCCCTGCGGGTGGTGCTGGCGGGCGTGGACCGCATGCCCACGCTGGTCTTCGACGAGGTGGACGCGGGCATCGGCGGCCGCACCGCCGCCGCGGTCGGCCGCCGGCTGGCGGCGCTCGCCCACCACCACCAGGTCCTGGTCGTCACCCACCTGCCGCAGATCGCCGCGTTCGCCGACCGCCACTTCGTGGTCGAGAAGCAGGTCGCCGGCGACGACACGCGCACCGAGGTCCGGCCGCTGGACGACGCGGCCCGGCTGACCGAGCTGTCGCGGATGCTGTCCGGGATGGCCGAGTCCGGGCTCGCCCAGGCCCACGCCGAGGAGCTGCTCGCCGCGGCCACGGCCACCAAGGCCGCCGGGCGCGACGCCCCGGGGACGCCCGGATGAGCCGGCCGTGGCGGCGTGCCGGGCAGCAGCCCCGCGAGGGCGAGCTGACCGGCGTGGTGCGCGTGGACGCCCGCACCAAGCGGCTGGTGAAGCGGCTGCGGGCGGGGGAGATCGCGGTCATCGACCACGAGGACCTGGACCGGGTGGGGGCCGAGACGCTGGTCGCCTGCCGGCCCGCGGCGGTGGTCAACGCCGGGCGGTCGGTGTCCGGCCGCTACCCGACCGCCGGGCCGGCGATCCTGGTCGAGGCCGGCGTGCCGCTGCTGGACGCCGCCGGTCCCGAGGTCATGCTGCTGCGTGACGGCGACCGGTTGCGCATCGACGACCAGGGCGTCTGCCGCTCCGGGGAACGCGAGGTCGCCCGCGGCGAGTGGCTGGCCGAGGAGGAGATCCGCAAGCGGATCGAGGCCGCCAAGGACAACCTCGCCGCGGCGCTGGAGGACTTCACCGCCAACACCCTGTCGTTCGTGCGCCAGGAGCGCGACCTGCTGCTGGAGGGCCAGGCCATCCCGACCCTGCGCACCCCCATGCGCGACCAGCAGGTGCTGGTCGTGGTCCGCGGCCACGACTACCGGCAGGACCTGGAGACGCTGCGTGGCTACGTCCGCGAGTACCGGCCGGTCCTGATCGGCGTGGACGGCGGCGCGGACGCCCTGCTCGAGGCCGGCTTCAAGCCCGACATCATCGTCGGCGACATGGACTCCGTCTCCAGCCAGGCGCTCGGCTGCGGCGCCGAGGTGGTCGTCCACGCCTACGCCGACGGGCGCGCCCCCGGCCTGGAGCGGGTGCAGGACCTCGGCATCGAGCCCGTGGTGTTCCCTGGCGGCGGCCTGAGCCAGGACATGGCCATGCTGCTCGCCTACGAGGCCGGCTGTGACCTGATCGTCGCGGTCGGCGCGCAGTCCAGCCTGGTGGAGCTGCTGGACAAGGGCCGCAAGGGGATGGCCTCGACGTTCCTGGTCCGGCTCAAGGTCGGCAACAAGCTGGTGGACGCCCGCGGCGTGAACCGCCTGTACCGGCAGGGCGTGCGCCGCGGCGACCTGGCGATGCTCGTGCTCGCGGCGCTGGTCGCGATGCTGGTCTTCTCGCTGGTCTCCGAACCGCTGCGGCTGTTCTGGAAGGACCTGTTCTACCTGGGCAAGGACGTGCTGTACCGGATCACGTCCCTGTTCTAGCCCGGTTCTAGCCCGGAAAGGCTCCCACCTTGATCAACCTGCGGTACCACATCGTCTCCCTGGTCGCGGTGTTCCTCGCGCTCGCGGTCGGGATCCTGATGGGCTCGACGGTGCTCGACCGGGGCACCGTGGCGCTGCTGGAGCGGTCCTCCGGCCAGCTGCGCGGCAACCTGGACTCCTACCGGGCCGAGAACACCCGCTTCGACCGGGAGCTGCGCCAGTGGCGCCGCTACGGCGAGCTGGTCCTGCCGGGCCAGGTCGCCGGCCGGCTACGCGGCCACTCGGTGCTGGTGGTGGACACCGACCAGGTGGCCGACGGCGCCCGGGAGGCCGTGCGCCAGGCGGTCCGCGCGGCCGGGGCCTCCTACGACGGCCGGATCACGTTCTCGTCCCAGCGGCTCACCCTGGAGGAGCCCGCCGACCGCAGCGCGCTGGCCGGGCTGCTGGACACCGGTGAGCAGGACCGTGCGGTCCTGCAGCGCCTGCTGGTCGACAAGGTCGCCGGCCGCCTGCGCGTGTCGGTGGCGCTCCCGCGCGACGAGCGCGACCGGGCCGGTGATCCCCTGACCGCGCTGCGGCAGGCGAACTTCATCGCCGACCTGGACATCCCGGCCCCGTTCCGCGACGGGGGCCAGCCGTTCCCGCGGCTCAACTCCCTGGTGGTGGTCCTCGGCCCGCCGGCGGGCGTCGAGCCGGTCCCGGCGCCCGACGGGTTCCTGGTCCCGGTGGCGGGCCGGCTGGCCACCATCTCGCCCACCCCGGTCGCGGCGGTCGAGACCTCCGGGCCGCTCGCCTGGCTCCAGGCGCTGCGCCGCAACGAGCTGGTGAGCGCCCGGGTCTCGACCGTCGACAACGTGGATCTCGTCCCCGGCCAGGTCGCCCTGGTCGAGGCCCTCGCGCGCGGGCTCGCGGGGCAGCCGGCCGGGCACTACGGCAACGAGCGGGGGGCGACCGAGCTGCTCCCGGAGGCACCGGCGTCGTGACCGCCACCGAGCCCACCCCGCCCGCGCCGCCCGAGCGCGTGGCGCTCGCCCTGGTCCCCGCCTGGCAGGCGGCCGCGCGCGTCGGCGACACCGTGCGCGCGCTGCAGAAGCTGCCCGAGGTCGCGGAGGTGCTGGTCGTCGACGACGGCTCCACCGACGCGACCGCGGCGCGTGCGCTGGACGCGGGCGCCCACTGCCTGCAGCTGTCGCGCAACCGGGGCAAGGGCGGCGCGCTCAACGCCGGCCTGTCGGCGCTCATGGTCCGGGTGCGCGAGGGCGTCAGCCCGCGCCCGGCCGTGCTGCTGCTGGCCGACGCCGACCTCGGGGAGACCGCCCAGCGGCTCGGCGTGCTCGTGGACGCCGTCGCCGCCGGCACCGCCGACGTCGCCATCGCCGACGTGCCCCCCCAGGAGGGCGCGGGCGGGTTCGGGCTGGCGATGGGGCTGGCGCGCTGGGGGATCCGCCGGCTGGCCGGCGTGGACGCGGCCGAGCCGCTGTCGGGCCAGCGCGCGCTGCGCTGGGAGGTGCTCGAACGTGGCCAGCTCGGGCCGTTCGCGCCCGGCTTCGGCGTCGAGGTGGCGATGACGGTCGACGCCCTCGCCGCGGGCCTGCGGGTCGTCGAGCTGCCCGTCGACCTGCGCCACGACGCCACCGGCCGTGACCTCGCCGGGATGCGCCACCGCGCCCGCCAGCTCCGCGCGATCGCGCGCGAGGTCGGCCGCCGCGAGCTGGCCCGCCGCCGCCCCGCCGGGCGGCACGACCAGGACCGGCACGACCAGGACCGGGAGGACTGATCCGGTGCGCGCCCTGCCGTTCACCCTGCTCGGCCTGCTGGCCGGCGCCGTCGTGGCCGCCTGGGCCGCACCGCACGTGCTGGCCGGGCTGGCCGGCTCCAGCCTGGCCCGCACCAACTACCGCCGGCGCGTGCTGGTGGCCGGCCTCGGCGTGCTGCTGCCGCTGGGGCTGCTCACCTGGGCGGCGCCGCTCGCGCTCGCCGGGCGCCTCGCCCCGATCCGCATGGAGCGGCTGGGCCTGTCGGTGTCCGCGCCGGCGCTCGCGGCGCTGGTCGCCGGGCTGGCGTTCGCGCTGCTCGGCCTCGTCGACGACCTCGTCGACGACGGGCCGGTGCGCGGCTTCCGCGGGCACCTGCGCGCGCTCGGCCGCGGGAAGCTCACCGGCGGCGGCGCCAAGCTGCTCGGGGGCGCGCTCACCGGCGTGGTCGTGGCCAGCCTCGCAGTCGAGCGGCCGCGCTGGCTGGTGATCCCCGCCGCGGTCCTGGTCGCCTCCGCCGCCAACGTCGCCAACCTGTTCGACCTGCGGCCGGGTCGCTGCAGCAAGGTGTTCCTGCCGCTGTGGGTCGTGGGCGCGCTGATCGCGCCCGCGGCCGGGGCGTGGTCGGCGGGCCTGGCGGGCGCCGCGGCCGGGTCGCTGCCGAGCGAGCTGCGCGAGGAGGGGATGCTCGGCGACGCGGGCGCCAACGCGCTCGGCGGCGTCGTCGGCGCCCTGCTCGCCACGGGCCCGGCCTGGCTGGTGGTCCTGGCCGCGCTCGCGCTCGTCGCGCTCCAGGCCGCCAGCGAGCGCGTCTCGTTCACGCGCGTGATCGAGGGCAACCGCTGGCTGCGCGCGGTCGACCGCCTGGGCCGCCTGCCGGACTGACAGCGTCCCGGCCGGCCGCCGCGGCGCGCGCCGCCCACGGCCGTCGGCGGGACCCGCCGCGCGGGTGGCGCCGGGCGGTCACACCGCCGTGATACTGTGAGATCCCGAGCGGCCACGTTCCTCGAGGCCGCAAAGGGGGTCATGAACGAAGTGGCCAAGCACGTCTTCGTGACCGGAGGGGTCGCCTCCTCCCTCGGCAAGGGCCTCACCGCGGCGTCGCTCGGGCGGCTGCTCAAAGCCCGCGGGCTGCGGGTCACCATGCAGAAGCTCGACCCGTACATCAACGTCGACCCCGGCACGATGAACCCCTTCCAGCACGGCGAGGTGTTCGTCACCGACGACGGCTGCGAGTCCGACCTCGACCTCGGGCACTACGAGCGGTTCATCGACGAGAACCTGCACCGCGACTCCAACGTCACCACCGGCGCCATCTACCAGACGGTGATCGCCGCCGAGCGGCGCGGGGAGTACCTGGGTGACACCGTCCAGGTCATCCCGCACATCACCAACGAGATCAAGGCGCGCATCCTGCGCGTGGCCGAGGCCGCCGACGTCGTGATCACCGAGGTCGGCGGGACCGTCGGCGACATCGAGTCGCTGCCCTACCTGGAGGCCATCCGCCAGCTCCGCCACGACGTCGGGCGCGACAACGTGTTCTTCGTCCACGTCTCGCTGGTCCCCTACATCGGGCCCTCCGGCGAGCTGAAGACCAAGCCCACCCAGCACTCGGTGCGCGAGCTGCGCTCGCTCGGGCTGCAGCCGGATGCGATCGTGTGCCGCACCGACCGGCCGATCACGACCGCGCTGAAGAACAAGCTCTCCCTGTTGTGCGACGTCGACCTCGAAGGGGTCGTGAGCGCCCCCGACGCCGGCTCGATCTACGAGATCCCGCTGGTGCTGCACGCGGAGGGCCTGGACTCCCACCTGGTGCGCCACCTCCGGCTGGACGGCCTCGGCGGCCCGCCGGACCTGGAGGAGTGGCGCGCGCTCGTCGAGCGCATCCACAACCCCCGGCGGGTGGTGCGGATCGCGCTGGTCGGCAAGTACATCAACCTCCCCGACGCGTACCTGTCGGTGACCCAGGCGCTCGCCCACGCCGGCTTCCACCACGGCGTGGACGTGCACGTCCAGTGGATCGCGAGCGACCAGCTCGAAGGCCCCGACGCCGAGGAGGTGCTCGGCGGCGTGGACGGCGTGCTCGTCCCGGGCGGCTTCGGGGTCCGCGGCGTCGAGGGCAAGATCCAGGCGGTCCGCTACGCGCGCGAGGAGCAGGTCCCCTTCCTCGGCATCTGCCTCGGGCTGCAGTGCGCGGTGATCGAGTTCGCGCGCAACGCCGCCCACCTGGAGGACGCCAACTCCAGCGAGTTCGACCCCGACACCGCCCACCCGGTGATCGACCTGCTCCCCGACCAGCGCGGCGTGGCGAACAAGGGCGGGACCATGCGCCTCGGACTGGACCCCTGCCGCATGCCGCGCGGCACGCGCGCCGAGGCCGCCTACGGCGACGGGCTGGTGTTCGAACGCCACCGGCACCGCTACGAGGTCAACAACCGCTTCCGCCGCCGCCTGGAGGACGCCGGGCTGGTCGTCTCCGGCACCTCGCCCGACCAGCGGCTGGTGGAGATCATCGAGCTGCCCGACCACCCGTGGTTCGTCGCCTGCCAGTTCCACCCCGAGTTCCGCTCGCGGCCGACCCGGCCCCACCCGCTGTTCCGCGAGTTCGTCGGCGCCGCGACCGCGTTCGCCGACGAGCGCGACCAGCGGCGCCGCGCCGCCGGCGGCGCCCGCGCGGCCGCCGACGCGCCGGCGGTGCCCGCCGGCACCGGCGCGTCCCGCGACCGAGCCGGCCCGCGCGGTGCCTCCAGGGCCGAGCCGGCCCGCGCGGCCTCGGTGAGCCCCGAGCCGGCGGGCAGGTGAGCGGCCGGCTCCCCGCCGGCGCCCGCGGCGGCGGGCCGGCCCCGTTCGAGGTGCTCGACAGTGAGCGGCCGTTCAGAGGCCACCTCGTCGGTGTGCGCGTGGACCGCGTCCGCGGGCCCGACGGCCGGCTCGCCACGCGCGAGGTCATCGAGCACCCTGGCGCGGTCGCGGCGCTGGTCCTGGACGACGCCGGCCGGGTCCTGCTGGTGGAGCAGTGGCGCCAGCCGCTCGCCCGGCGGACGCTGGAGATCCCGGCGGGCAAGTACGACCTGCGCGGCGAGCCGGTGGAGGTGACCCTGCGCCGGGAGCTGGCCGAGGAGCTGGGCGTGGAGGGCGGCCGGCTCACCTGGCTGGCGACCTTCGCCACCACCCCGGGCTGGAGCGACGAGCTGGTCGACCTGTTCCTGGTCGAGGGCGCCCGCCCGATCGCCGGGCCGCGCCCGCCCGGCGACTGGGAGGAGGCGGGGCTGGAGGTGGTCGCGGTCGGGTTCGACGAGGCGGTCCGGCTCGCCGCCGGCGGCGGGGTCGGCGACAGCAAGACGCTGGTCGCGCTCGGCCTGTACACGCTGCTGCGCGAGGGGGCGTGGGCGCCGGATCCCGCGCGCCGACCCGCGCCGGACGCCCCCGCGCGCCGCGCCGCGGCCCGGCCCCCGGCCGACTGAGCCGGACCGGGCCGGAGGCCCCGCGCCCCGCTCCTCGTCGGCCGCCCGCGTCACCGGTCACGGCTTGGTGCCTACACTTGACCCTGCAGGCGGCGGCAACGGTGCTGCCCGGAGCGAGAATGGGGTGCTGCGCGCCATGAACGTGGGGATCCCGCGCGAGGTCAAGGACCACGAGTACCGGGTGGCGATCACCCCCGACGGCGTCCGCGAGCTGGTCGAGGCCGGCAACCGGGTGTTCGTCGAGGAGGGCGCGGGGGAGGGCAGCTCCATCGGCGACAGGCGCTTCCAGCGCGCCGGGGCCACCGTCCTCGGCGCCGCCGACGAGGTGTGGGACGCCGCCGACCTGCTGCTGAAGGTCAAGGAGCCGGTGCCGGAGGAGTCCGGGCGGCTGCGTGCCGGCCAGGTGCTGTTCACCTACCTGCACCTGGCCGCGAGCCGCGAGCTGACCGAGGCGCTGCTGGACGCCGGGACCACCGCGGTCGCGTACGAGACGGTCGAGCTTCCCGGCGGCCAGCTGCCCCTGCTCGCCCCCATGAGCGAGATCGCCGGGCGGATGGCCCCGCAGGTCGGCGCGCACCTGCTGGAGCGCGAGTCCGGCGGCCGGGGCGTGCTGATGGGCGGGGTCTCCGGCGTCCGGCCCGCGCGCGTGGTGATCCTCGGCGCCGGGATGGCGGGGGGCAACGCCGCCTGGATCGCCCAGGGCATGGAGGCCGAGGTCACGCTGGTCGACCGCAGCGTCGACAAGCTGCGCTACGTCGACTCGATCCACAAGGGCCGCATCCTCACCCTGATGTCCTCCCGCCAGGTGATCGAGGACCTCGTGCTCGCCGCGGACCTGGTGATCGGCAGCGTGCTGGTCCCCGGCGCCCGCGCCCCGAAGCTGGTCACCGCCGAGCACGTCAAGGGGATGCAGCCCGGCTCGGTGCTGATCGACATCTCCGTCGACCAGGGCGGCTGCTTCGAGACCTCCCACGTGACCACCTTCTCCGACCCCACCTACGTGGTGGACGGCGTCGTCCACTACTGCGTCGGCAACATGCCGGGCGCGGTCCCGCACACCTCCACCTACGCGCTCACCAACGTCACCGTGCCCTACGTGCTGCAGATCGCCACGCAGGGGCTGGAGGCCGCGGTCCGGGCCGACCCGGCGCTCGCCAGGGGCGTCAACACCTACCGGGGCGCTCTCACCAGCCAGCCGGTCGCCGAGGCGCACGGCCTGGCCGCGACCGCGCTGTCGGAGCTGCTGCCCAGCCCCGACGGGCAGGCCGGCGCGCGCCCGCGATGACCGGCCCGCCGGCGGTCACGGCCGCGCCGCGCCCCGTCGCCGCGATCGGCCGCTACCTGGACCACCTCACCGTCGAGCGCGGGCTCGCCGCCAACACGCTCGCCGCCTACCGCCGCGACCTGGACCGCTACGCCCGCTGGCTGGCCGAGGCCGGCGTGACCGACCCGGCCGCCGCCGACGAGGACCTGCTGGTCGCCTACCTCGGCGCGCTGCGCGCGGGCAGGACCGCGAGCGGGCAGCCCTACCGGGCCTCCAGCGTCGCCCGCGGGCTCGCCGCCGTGCGGGGGTTCCACCGCTTCCTGGTGCGCGAGCGGCTCGCGGGCAGCGACCCGTCCCGCCAGCTCGGCAGCCCGAAGATCCCCAGCACCCTGCCCAAGGCGCTGACCGTGGAGGAGGTCGAGGCGCTGCTGGGCGCGGTCGCCGGCGACGGCCCGCGCGCGCTGCGCGACCGGGCGCTGCTGGAGGTGCTGTACGCCGCGGGCCTGCGGGTCAGCGAGGCGACCGCGCTGGACGTCGACGACGTCGACCTCGAGGAGGGGTTGGTGCGGGCGTTCGGCAAGGGCTCGCGCGAGCGGCTGGTCCCGATCGGCCGCACCGCCCGCGCCGCCGTGGCCGCCTGGCTCGAGCGCGGCCGCCCGGCGCTCGCGCGCCCGCGCTCGGGCCCGGCGCTGCTGCTCAACGCACGCGGGGAGCGGCTCAGCCGGCAGGGCTGCTGGAAGCTGCTGCGGGCCTACGCCGAGCGCGTCGGGCTCGCCGACAGGGTCTCCCCCCACGTGCTGCGCCACTCGTTCGCGACCCACCTGCTCGCCGGCGGCGCCGACATCCGCAGCGTCCAGGAGCTGCTCGGGCACGCGAGCCTGGCGACCACGCAGGTGTACACCCGGCTCGGCCACGAGCGGCTGCTGGAGGTGTACCTGCTCGCCCACCCGCGCGCCCGCGGCGCGGGCTGACCCGGCCGGCGGTGCGGTAGCCTGCCGCCCACCGACCGCGGGAGGTGAGCATGGCCGGGCGCAAGGTCGTCTGCGTGGTGTGCGACTCGCTCGGGGTGGGCGGCGCGCCGGACGCCGCCGACTTCGGCGACGAGGGCGCCGACACGCTCGCGCACGCCAGCGCCGCCGCCGGCGGCGTGCGCCTGCCCTCGCTCGGCGCGATCGGGCTCGGCCACCTGACCCGCGTCGCCGGCGTCCCGCCTGCCGCCGCGCCCACCGGCGTGGTCGCCCGCCTGGTCGAGCGCTCGGCAGCCAAGGACACCACCACCGGTCACTGGGAGATGATGGGCGTGGTCTCCGAGCGGCCGCCGCCGCTGTACCCCGACGGCTTCCCGCCCGAGGTGATCGGCCCCTTCAGCGCCGCGATCGGCCGCGGCGTGCTCGGCAACCGGCCGGCGTCGGGCACGCAGATCATCAAGGAGCTGGGCGACGAGCACGTCGCGACCGGCCGGCCGATCGTCTACACCTCCGGCGACTCGGTGTTCCAGATCGCCGCGCACAAGCGCGTGGTCCCGCTGGAGCAGCTCTACCACTGGTGCCGGACCGCCCGCGGGCTGCTCACCGGCGAGCACGCCCTCGGCCGCGTGATCGCCCGCCCCTTCGAGGGACCCTCCGGGGACTACCGGCGCACCACCGAGCGGCGCGACTACGCGCTGGCGCCACCCGGGCCGACCGTGCTCCAGGCCCTCCAGGACGCCGGGGTGCACACCCTGGGCGTCGGCAAGATCGAGGACATCTTCTCCTGGCAGGGCCTGGAGGACTCCCGCCACACCGGCGACAACGACTCCTCCCTGGACGCCACGGCCGCGTTCCTGCAGGAGGCCGACCGGCCCGCGTTCGTATTCGCCAACCTGGTCGACTTCGACATGGTCTACGGCCACCGGCGCGACCCCGCCGGGTACGCCGCCTGCCTGGAGCGGCTGGACCGGCGCCTGCCGGAGCTGCTCGGGCTGCTGGGCGCGGAGGACTGGCTGTTCCTCACCGCCGACCACGGCTGCGACCCCACCTGGCGGGGCACCGACCACACCCGCGAGCGCGTCCCGCTGCTCGCGTGGAGCCCGGGCGGCACCGCCGGCCGCGCGCTCGCCGACCGCGGCAGCTTCGCCGACCTGGGCGCCACGGTCGCCGAGCTGTTCGGGGTCCCGGCACCCGGACCCGGCCGCTCGTTCGCGACCGACCTCCCCGGCCCGGGCGGGCGCGGGAACGGGCCGCGGTGACCGCGCTGGAGGCGATCGCCGGCAAGCGCGACAGGGAGGAGGTCCCGCCCGAGCGGCTGCGGGCCCTGGTGCTGGCGTACGCGCGCGGCGAGGTGCCCGACTACCAGATGGCCGCGTTCCTGATGGCCGGCTACCTCAACGGGTTCACGCGCGCCGAGGCGCGCGCGCTCACCGAGGCGATGGTCGCCTCGGGTGAGGTGCTGGACCTGTCGTCGCTCGCCGGGCCGACGGTCGACAAGCACTCCACCGGCGGGGTCGCCGACGGCACCACCCTGGTGGTGGCCCCGCTGGCGGCCGCTCTCGGGATGCAGGTCGTCAAGCTGTCCGGCCGCGGGCTCGGGCACACCGGCGGCACGCTGGACAAGCTCGAGTCGATCCCGGGCCTGCGGGTGGAGCTGACCACCGGGGAGCTGCTCGCGCAGGTCGAGCGGACCGGGCTCGCGGTCGCCGCGCAGACCGACCGGCTGGTCCCGGCGGACCGGGCGCTGTACGCGCTGCGCGACGTGACCGCCACGGTCGCCAGCCCCGCGCTGATCGCCTCCAGCGTGATGTCCAAGAAGCTCGCCGGCGGGGCGTCGGTGATCCTGCTCGACGTCAAGGCCGGCCCGGGCGCGTTCATGCCCGACGCCGCGGCCGCGCGGGACCTGGCCGGGCTGTGCGTCGCCATCGGCGCCGACGCGGGCCGCACCACCGCGGCGCTGGTCACCGACATGAGCCAGCCGCTGGGCGACCTCGTCGGCAACGCGGTCGAGGTCCGCGAGGCCGTCGAGGTCCTGCGCGGCGAGCGCGCCGGCCACCGGCTCACCGAGCTGTGCCTGGAGCTGGCCGGCGCGCTCGCCGCGCTCGCCGGCGTGGCCGGGGACCCCGCGGCCGGCCGCGCGCTCGCCGAGCGCGCGCTCGGCCGGGGCGAGGGCCTGGAGCGGCTGCGGCTGCTGGTCGCCGCGCAGGGCGGCGACGCGCGCGTCGTCGACGACCCGGGCCTGCTGCCGGCCGCGCCGGTGGCGCAGGAGGTCACCGCCGACCGCGACGGGTGGCTGGCGGCGGTCGACGCGCAGGCGGTCGGGCGGATCGCGGCCGCGCTCGGCGCCGGCCGTCGGCGCAAGGAGGACCGCGTCGACCACGCCGTGGCCGTGGAGCTGCCGGTCAAGCTCGGCGACCGGGTGGGGCGCGGCGCGCTCCTCGGGCGGGTCCGCGCCCGCGACCCGGCCGCCGCCCGGGCGGCCGCCACCCGGCTGCGCGAGGCGCTGGACCTCGCCGACCGGCCCACGCAGCCGCCGCCGCTCGTCTACCATCGGATCAGCCCATGACCTCCCCGCTCATCCAGCTGTTCAGCAATCCGGTCAACGCGATCGCGATCGTGGTCGCGTTCCTGCTCGCGGTCGCCCTCCACGAGCTGAGCCACGCGCTCGCCGCCACCGCGCAGGGCGACCCCACCCCGCGGGCCGCCGGCCGGCTGAGCCTCAACCCCCTGCGGCACCTGGACCCCTTCGGGACGATCACGCTGATCCTGGTCGGGTTCGGGTGGGGCAGCACCCCCGTCGACCCCCGCCGCTTCCGCAGCGGCCGGCTCGGCGAGGTGCTGGTCAGCCTCGCCGGCCCCGCCACCAACCTGGTGCTCGCGCTGGCCACCGCCCTCACGTTCCGGTTCGCCGTCCCCAACGACAGCTTCGCGTTCACGCTGCTGGTGCGGTTCTTCCAGATGAACGTGATCCTGCTGGTCTTCAACCTGCTGCCGATCCCGCCGCTGGACGGCTCCAAGGTGCTGATCGCGCTGCTGCCGCCCGGCCAGCAGGGGATCGCCCGCTTCCTGGAGCAGTACGGCGTGTACCTGCTGCTCGGGCTGGTGCTGCTGCCGCTGGCCTACCCGCAGCTCGACTGGCTCGGCCCGCTGCTCCAGCGTGCCGAGGTGGGCCTGCTGCGGCTGGTCGGGGTCGCCTGACCCGCGCGGTCGGCCGCGCGCACTATCCTTGCCCCGTGTCCACCAGCTACATCGTCAGGACCCCTCAGTTCGAGGGGCCGTTCGACCTGCTGCTGCACCTCATCGCCCGCCAGCGGGTCGACCTGTGGCAGGTCTCGCTGGCCACCATCACCGAGGAGTACCTCGCCGAGATCCGCCGGATGCGCCAGCTCAACCTGGACGTCGCCACCGAGTTCCTGGTGGTCGCGGCGACCCTGGTCGAGCTGAAGGCCGCCCGGCTGCTGCCGGCGCCCGACGACGGCGTCGACCCCGTGGAGGCGGCGCTGGAGGAGCGCGACCTGCTCTTCGCCCGGCTGCTGCAGTACCAGGCGTACAAGCAGGTCGCCGGGCTGTTCGAGCAGCGCTTCGCGGGCCAGGCGCGGTACGTGCCGCGGACCGTCGGGCCGGGGGAGTTCCTCGCCACGCTCGTGCCCGACCTGCTGGCCACGGTCAGCCCCGTCGACCTCGCCCGCCGCGCCGCGCGGGCGCTGGTCCCCCCACCGCGCCCCGGGCAGGCCGAGCACGTCGCGCCGCCGCCGCCGCTGTCGCTCACCGAGACGGTGGCCGAGCTGGCCCGGGAGCTGGAGCGGCTGCGCGCCTGCACCTTCGCCCGGCTGCTCGGTGGCCGCGCCGCGCTGCCCATCGAGGTGGTCGTCCGCTTCCTCGCCCTGCTGGAGCTGTACAAGCGCAGCCTGATCGAGCTGGACCAGGCCGGGCCCTTCACCGACATCGGGGTCCGCTGGCTGGCCGGCGGCGCGGGCACGCCCGGGGAGCCACTGGCGGCCGCCGGCCCGCCGCCGGACGGCGGCCCGCGGGGCGGACGATGAGCACCCACGACCGGGCCGGCGGCCCGCCGGAGGCCCTGGCCCGGCTGGCGGCCCCGCCGCCGTCCTGGCCCGACCCCGGCGAGGCCGACCTCGGCAGGCACGACCCGGCGGCCGCGGCCCGCCGCGACGTCGAGGCGATCCTGCTGGTCGCCGACGAGCCGGTCACCGTCGGCGAGCTGGCGGCCGCGCTCGGGCGCGAGGCGGCCGAGCTGGAGGAGCTGCTGGTCGCCCTCGCCGGCGAGTACGCCGGGCAGGGCCGCGGCTTCGTGCTGCGGGCGGTCGCCGGCGGCTGGCGTCTGTACAGCCACCCCGCGGCCAGGGACGCGATCGACGCCTGGCTGCGCGCCGGCACCCAGGCCCGGCTCACCCAGGCGTCCCTGGAGACGCTCGCGGTGATCGCCTACCGCCAGCCCGTCACCCGACAGCAGGTCGCGGCGGTGCGCGGGGTCAACGTCGACGGGGTGCTGCGGACCCTGCTCGGCCGCGGGCTGATCCAGGAGGCCGGCCGCGACGACGGGCCCGGCCAGGCGGTCCTCTACGGCACCACCGCCCGCTTCCTGGAGCAGCTCGGCGTGCGGTCGCTGGAGGAGCTGCCCCCGGTCGCCGACTACCTTCCCGACGGCGTGGACCTCGGGCAGCTGGAGGAGTCCTGGTGACCGCCGGCGCCGCGTCCCGGCCGGCGGCGGGCGGCGACGAGGGGCGGCTGCGGCTGAACAAGGCGCTGTCCGCCGCCGGGCTGGGCTCGCGCCGCGCAGTCGAGGCCCTGGTGCGCGGCGGGCGGGTCGAGATCAACGGCGAGGTCGTGCTCGACCTCGGCCGGCGGGTCGACCCCGAGCGCGACCGGCTGGAGGTCGACGGCAGCCGCGTGGTCCTCGACCCGCGGCGACGCTACTGGCTGCTCAACAAGCCCGGCGGGGTGGTCACCACCGCCTCCGACCCCGAGGGCCGCCCGACCGTGGTCGAGCTGGTCCCCGGCCAGCCGCGGGTGTTCCCGGTCGGCCGGCTGGACCGCGACACCGAGGGGCTGCTGCTGCTCACCAACGACGGGCCGCTCGCGTACCGGCTCGGCCACCCCCGCTTCGGCGTCGAGCGCCGCTACCTCGTGGAGATCGAGCAGGTCCCCCCGGGCCTGGTCGCGCGCCTGCGGCGCGGCGTGGAGCTGGACGACGGGCCCGCCAGGGCGCAGCGGGCCAGGCTGATCGCGCGTTCGGGCAGACGGCAGATGCTGGAGGTGGCCATGGTCGAGGGCCGCAACCGCGAGGTCCGCCGGATGCTCGAGGCCGTCGGCGCGCCGGTCAGGCGCCTGGTCCGGACCGGGTTCGGACCGCTCAAGCTCGCCCGCCTGCGCCCCGGCGAGCACCGGCCCCTCACCGCCGACGAGATCCGCGCCCTCTACCGCGCAGTCGGCTTGTGACCGGCCGGGACCCCTCCGCCCGGGTGGTCGCCCTGCGGGGCGCCACCACCGTCGACCTCGACGAGCGCCTCGAGCTCCGGGCCCGCACCGAGGAGCTGCTGGCCGAGCTGCTGGAACGCAACCGGGTCGGCCACGACGATCTCGTCTCGATCGTTTTCACCTCGACCCAGGACCTCACCAGCGAGTTCCCCGCGGTCGCCGCGCGCGCCATGGGACTGGGCGACGTCCCGCTGCTGTGCGCCCAGGAGCTGGCCGTCCGCGACGGCAACCCCAGGACCGTCCGCGTGCTGCTGCACTGCTACTCGGCCATCCCCAGGGCCCAGCTGCGGCACGTGTACCTGCGAGGCGCGCGCCACCTGCGCGACGACCTGCCAGGATGAGCCGGTGAACACGATCTGGCCGGGCAGGCTCGCCATCATCGGGACAGGCCTGCTCGGCGCGTCGGCCGGCCTGGGCGCGCGGGCCGCCGGGGTCGCCGACGTCGCCGGCTTCGACACCGACCGGCGCGAGGGCGAGGCGGCGCTGGAGATGGGCGCGATCAGCGAGCTGGCCGGCAGCGTCGAGGACGCCGCCACCGGTGCCGACATGGTCCTGGCCGCCACCCCGGTGCGCGCGCTCAGCCCGGTCCTGGCCCGCGCCTGGCAGGCCGCGCCCGGCGCGGTCCTCACCGACGTCGGCAGCACCAAGTCGCACCTGCTCACCGAGCTGGCCAAGGCCGGGGTCGCGCTGGAGCGGGTGGTGCCCGGCCACCCCATGGCGGGCTCGGAGGAGCGCGGCGCCCGCGCCGCCCGCGCGGACCTGTTCCACCACGCCGCCTGGGCGCTCACGCCGCCCCCGCACGTCGACCACCTGGCGCTGCGGCGGGTCACCGCGTTCGTCCGCGAGCTGGGCGGGCGGCCGCTGGTGCTCGACCCGGAGCTGCACGACCGCGTCACCGCGTTCGCCAGCCACCTGCCGCAGCTCGCCGCGACCGCCCTGATGCGCGCGGTCGGCGAGGTGGAGGCGCCGGCCGCCCTCGACAGCCTGATCGCGACCGGGTTCCGCGACACCACCCGCGTGGCCGCCAGCGACCCCGACGTGTGGGTGGACATCTGCACCACCAACACCGAGGCGATCCTGGTCGCCCTCGACGAGCTGGGCGGGCGGCTGGAGGAGCTGCGCGCGCTGGTCGCCGCGGGCGACCCCGAGGGCCTGCGGGCGGTCCTGGCCGACGCCCGGCGGGCCCGCCGCCGCATCCCCGCCAAGCCCGGGGTGCCGGGCTCCCTGCGCGAGGTGGTCGTGCACGTCGCCGACCGTCCCGGCAGCATCGCGGGAGTCACGTCCCTGCTCGGCGCCGCGGGCATCAACGTCGAGGACATCGCGGTCGACCACGAGCCGCAGGGCGGGGGCGGCGCCCTGCGCGTCTGGGTGGCCGGCGGCCGCTCGGCGCAGGCGGCCGTCGAGGTCCTCGCCGACGCCGGCTGGCACGCCCACGAGACCGACACCGGCTGACGCCGGCACCGCCTGCCTCGGTAACAGGGCCCTCAGCACCGAGCAATACCTTGGTGAATGCCGTCCTTACCCCCGAGGAGCCGCCGTGGACGACCACACCGACGAGGATCTGCTCGTGGCCATCGCCCAGGGACCGGGTGCGCTGCCCGAGTTCTACCGGCGCCACGTCGCCAAGATCGTCGGCGCCGGTGCCCGCCGGTTCGATGACCCCGAGGAGGTGGCCGACTTCGTGGCCACGGTGTTCCTGGTGGTCATCGAGTCGGCGCGAAGCTTCGACCCCCGCCGCGGCACGGCCGTGGCCTGGCTGTACGGGCTCGCCGCCAACGTCGCGGCCAAGCAGCGGCGCCAGCGCGACCGCGCAGCCGACGCGGCGCGCAGGCTCAGCGGGCGCGCCTACCTCGAGCCCGACGACTACAACCGCATCAACGAGCAGCTCGACGCGGCGGTCAGGGCACGGGCCGTGCACGCGGCCATGGACGAGCTGCGGCCCGCCGACCGCCGCCTGCTCGGACTGGTCGCGGTGGACGGGTTGTCCCCGGTCGAGGCGGCCGCCGCGCTCGGCATCTCCCGGGTGGCCGCCCGCGTCCGCCTCAGCCGGGCCCGCCGCCGGGTTCGCGATGCCCTCGACCATCGCAGCGAGCGCCCGGCGGCACCGGCCCCGCCCGTCACAAAGGAGATCTCAGCATGACCAGCCACACCGATTCCGACCAGCTCGGCGGCTTCGAGCGCCGCCTGCTGGCCGCGCTCACCCGCGTCGACGCGCAGCGCCAGCCGGCCCCGCTGCAGGCGCCCGTGCCCCCGCGGGAGCCCCACCGCAATGCCAGGCGGCTCCGGCTGCGCCGGATGCTGCTCGCCCTGGCCGTGCTGGCGGGTCTGCTCGCCCTCACCACCACCGCCGTGGCCACGCTGTCCAGCCACGCCGACCTGGCCGTGGGCGGCGACGCGCCGCCCGGTGGGGTGGCCGTGGCGAAGGGCGCGGGCTGCCGGGTCGGCGGCGCGGTCACGTTCACCCTGGACGGCAAGTCGAGGCTCGGGGTGGCCAAGGCCGACGCCGAGGGCTTGTTCGTCGCCGAGCTGCCCATCCCCAGCGCGACCCCGCTGGGCTGGCACGAGCTGACCGCGACCTGCACCGGCGCCGACGGCAAGCGGCTGGTGCAGCCCGCCAAGCTGCGGATCGCCGAGCCCGAGCCCGAGCCGGCGCCAGAGCCCTTCCTCGTCGTGTACGGCGCGCCGCCCGGTGGGGTGGCCGTGGCGAAGGGCGCGGGCTGCCGGGTCGGCGGCGCGGTCACGTTCACCCTGGACGGCAGGACCAGGCTGGGGGTGGCCAAGGCCGGCGGCCAGGGCGTGTTCGCCACCGAGCTGCGCATCCCCAGCGCGACCCCGCTGGGCTGGCACGAGCTGACCGCGACCTGCACCGGCGCCGACGGCAAGCGGCTGGTGCAGCCCGCCAAGCTGCGGATCGCCAAGCCGGAGCCGGAGCCGCTGCCAGGGCAGAAGCCCGCGCTCAAGGGCTGACCCCCCGCCGCCGAGGGCCCGACCCGGCCCCCCCTCGTCCGGGTCGGGCCTCGGCGTGTGGCGTGCAGCGAGCGTCCACCATGCGCCGCTAGACTGCCGTCGCCTGGACCCTTGCCGCACGCCGGCCGTCCACGTCCCAGGAGATGCCGTGCACGTCCTCGTCCCGCCGTCCCGCCCGCTGGCCGGCGTCGTCAGGGTGCCCGGCGACAAGTCGCTCGGGCACCGCGCCCTGCTGTACGCGGCCCTGCGCGACGGCACCTGCGAGCTCCGCGGGTTGGGCGGCGGCGCCGACCTCGCCGCGACCGCCGGGGCGCTGGCGGCGCTCGGCGTCGCGATCCGGCGGGCACCCGACGGCACCGTCAGCGTCCGCGGACGCGGCTTCGACGGAGTCCGGCCCGGCGGCGCGACCCTGGACTGCGGCAACTCCGGGACCACGCTCCGGCTGCTGCTCGGCCTGCTCGCCGGCCGGCCCGGCGGCGCGACCCTCGACGGCGACGCCTCGCTGCGCCGGCGGCCGATGGAGCGGGTCGCCGCGCCGCTGCGGACCATGGGCGCCAGGATCCGCACGACCGGCGGCAGGCCCCCGGTGACGGTGCGCGGCGGCGCGCTCCGCGGCGGCGAGCACCACCTGCAGGTCGCCAGCGCGCAGGTCAAGAGCGCCCTGCTGCTCGCCGGCCTCCAGGCCGCCGGGCGCACCACCGTGCACGAGCCCGGGCCGAGCCGGGACCACACCGAGCGGGCGCTGGCGCGGCTGGGCGCCCCGGTCGGCGGCGTCGACGGGCAGGTGTGGGTGGACGGGCCGGTGGGCGACCTCGGCCGCGGGCCGCTCGACCTCGACGTGCCCGGCGACCCGTCGAGCGCGGCGTTCCTGGTCGCCGCGGCGCTGCTCGTCCCCGGCTCCGACGTCCGCCTGGAGGAGGTCTGCCTCAACCCCGGCCGGACCGGCGCGCTGGAGCTGTGGCGGCGGATGGGCGCCGACCTGGCCTGGCGGGCCGAGCGCGAGGACGCCCTCGGCGAGCCGGTCGGCTGGATCCGGGCGCGCGCCTCGGCGCTCGGCCCGGGCAGGCTCGCCGGCCCGGCGCTGGTCCGCGCGATCGACGAGGTCCCCGTGCTCGCCGCCACCGCGGCGGCCGCCGGCACCGAGCTGGTCGTCGCCGACGCCGCCGAGCTGCGCGTCAAGGAGTCCGACCGGCTGGCCACGATCGCCGCCGGCCTGCGGGCCCTCGGCGCCGCCGTGGACGAGCGCCCCGACGGGCTGGCCGTCCGCGGCGGCGCGCTCGCCGGCGGCGAGGTCGACGGCGGCGGCGACCACCGCATCGCGATGGCCCTGTTCGTCGCCGGCCTCGCGGCCCGCGGGCCGGTGCGGGTGCGCGGCTGGGGCGGGGTGGCGACCTCCTACCCCGAGTTCCTGCCCGACCTGCGGCGGCTCGGCCTGGCCCCGGCGGAGGCGACGGCGTGACCGCGGGGCCGGCCCCCGCCGACGTCGTGGTCGCCATCGACGGCCCCGCCGGCGCCGGGAAGACCACCGTCGCCCGTGCGCTCGCCGAGCGCCTCGGCCTGCGCCACCTGGACACCGGCGCGAGCTACCGCGCGGCCACGCTCGCGCTGCTGCGCCGCGGCGTGCCCGTGGGCGACCCGGCGGCGGTGGCGCGGGCCGCGCCCGGCCTGGCGCTCGAACTGCGCCCCGCGCCCGGCCGGCCCCTGGTGCTGCGGGTGTGGCTGGACGGCGCGCTGCCGGCGCCCGCGGAGCTGCGCTCGGCGCAGGTCGACGCGGCGGTCCCGGCGGTCAGCGCCGTCCCCGCGCTCCGCGACCACCTGGTCGCGCTGCAGCGCGCGGCGATGGCCGGCGGCGGGATCGTCGCCGAGGGCCGCGACATCGGCTCGGTCGTGTGGCCGGACGCGCAGGTCAAGGTCTTCCTCACCGCGCACCCGCGGGAGCGGGCCCGCCGCCGCGGCGCCGAGCAGGGCGCCGGCGCCGGCGACGCGCTCGCCGAGCGCGACCGGCTGGACGCCACGCGCGCGGTGTCCCCGGTGCGGCCCGCCCCCGGCGCGGTCGTGATCGACTCCACCGGCCGCTCCGCCGACGGGATCGTCGACGAGCTGGCCGGGCTGGTCCGGGGAGCGCGCGAGCGCGTGGGCCGGCCGTGAGCGAGCCGGCCGCCACCCCCGCGCCACCTCGCGTCGCCGTGGTCGGGCGCCCCAACGTCGGCAAGTCGACGCTGGTCAACCGGCTGCTCGGGCGGCGTGCCGCGATCACCCAGGAGCGCCCCGGCGTCACCCGCGACCGCGTCGCCTACCAGGCCGAGTGGCGCGGCCGCGCGTTCGAGGTGGTCGACACCGGCGGCTGGGAGCCGCGCGCGTCCGGCCTGGCCGCCTCGGTGGTCGCGCAGGCCGAGCGCGCCATGGCCGAGGCGGACATGGTGCTGCTCGTCGTCGACGTCCAGGTCGGCGTGACCGACGACGACGCGCGTATGGCCGAGCGGCTGCGGCGTGCCACGGTGCCGGTGGCGCTGGTGGCCAACAAGGCGGACGGGCCGCAGCAGGAGCTGGAGCTGGGGCCGCTGTGGTCCCTGGCGCTCGGCGAGCCGCGGCCCGTGTCGGCGCTCCACGGACGTGGCGCCGGCGACCTGCTCGACGAGATCGTCGATCGCCTCCCCGGCCTCCCCGGCGCCGAGGACGGCCCCCGGCCGCCCGCGATCGCGATCGTGGGGCGGCCCAACGTCGGCAAGAGCAGCCTGCTCAACCGGCTCGCCGCCGGCGAGGTCGCGATCGTCGACCCGACCCCGGGCACCACCCGCGACACCGTCGACACGACCGTCGAGCACGACGGGCGGCCCTACCGGCTGGTGGACACCGCCGGGATGCGCCGCGCGTTCACGCGCGCCCAGGGCGCCGACTACTACGCCCTGGTGCGCAGCTACAAGGCGGTCGACCGCGCCGACCTGGCGCTGCTGGTGCTGGAGGCGCCGGCCGGCATCGCCGAGCAGGACCAGAAGGTCGCGGTGCGCGCCGCCGAGGCCGGCTGCGCCCTGCTGCTGGTGGCCAACAAGTGGGACCTCATGGACGACCACGCCCGCCGGCAGCTCGCGACCGACCTGGAGCGCAAGCTCCACTTCGTGAGCTGGGCGCCGCTGCTGCGGGTCTCGGCCAGGACCGGCCGCGGGGTCGACCGGATCTGGCCCGCGGTCGACGCGGCGCTCGCCGCCCGCGCCGAGCGCATCCCCACCGCCGCCCTCAACACCTGGCTGCAGGAGGCCACCGCCCGCACCCCGCCGCCGACCGGCCGGGGCCGCGGCGCCAAGATCCGCTACGTCACCCAGGCGCGCGCCGACCCGCCGGAGGTCGTCCTGTTCACCACCGGCCCCCTGCTGTCCAGCTACCGCCGCTACCTGGAGCGCGACCTGCGCCGCGCGTTCGGGTTCGCCGGCACCCCGCTGCGGCTGGTCGTCCGCCAGCGCGCCCCCCGCGGCGAGCCCCGCGGCCGCGGCGCCCGCTCCCGCTGACCGGCGAGCAGGACCGCGACCCGGGCGCCGCCGGCGGCGACCCGGGTGAACCCGCGGTCGTGCACGTAGGCGAGGTCGGCCCCGCAGAAGCCCCCCGCCGTCCCGGGCGCTCCCGCGGGCGCGCCGCCGGCGCGGCTCACCGCCGCCCCGGGCGCGGTGACCGCCAGGGGGATCCCCAGCAGCGCAGGCTCGGATGCACGACTCTCGAAACCCCCCGTCGAGGCCGGAACTCCGTGAGGCCGGAACTCCGTGAGGCCGGAACTCCGTGAGGCCGGAACTCCGTGAGGCCGGAACTCCGTGAGGCCGGAACCCCGACATGCCCCGGGGGGCCGCCCT